>CEUY01018587.1_pt1 | contig 83387 bp, 81 predicted proteins | sample 361481 | NCBI WGS metagenome assembly CEUY01 (sample SAMEA2622737, study PRJEB7988) | marine metagenome | isolation source: saline water (ENVO:00002010), including | reverse complement strand
GGGAAATCTATGGGAATGCTGGGGATACAATAACAATTGATTTTAATTTAGATAATTCAATATATTCAGATATTTATTATGCGGGAATCGAAATACAATTACATGACGATGGTATGATTGATTATAGATATATTCAAGATTTAAGGTATGACTTGCCATTGAACTGGCAATTTCAATTACCAAATTCTGGCGATTATACAATACGAGTTGTTAGCTATTCTGATTATATTAATTCTTATAAGGTTTCTTGGTATGTATCTTCAACTAATTCAAGTGCTTCAGGAAACCAAGGCAATTCTACTAATTCTTTTACTTACGAGCAACCGAATTTATACATGAGTCATAATACAGTATCTAGTTATACTGGAACTTATTATTTTGATGGTAATGATTCCAATAATAATCCTGTTTGGGTTAATTTTGATTGTGGTTGTTATATTTATAAATTCAGTGTTGCTTTTACATCTAGTGGATGGGTTTGGGTCCTTCAACCAGGACCTCCAACAACTGAATGGAACGCTGCATCATATACTACTGCTGAATGGCCTTGGGAGATTCCTCTAGGTGAAGGTTGGAGTTCTGATATAGATTATGTTTCTACAATTAATTAGTTTAAATATATAAAATAATTAATTGATAAAATCATCTATAACCTTAAAATATTTGTAACCTCCAATGAAATATGTATCGTTATGGCCAGCACCTTGGATTATATATAACTGTTTAGGATCATTTGCAGACTCAAATACTTTCATTGCACCTTCTAGAGGGACAGTATTGTCTTTATCTCCATGAATAATTAGTACTGGCTTTGTAATACTTTGTAAATTTTCAATAGTGTTATATTGAGTTTTTAAAAATTTACTTATTGGTAAAAAGGGATATGCATGTTTAGCCATATAAGGAATTGAAGGTATGGGGGATTCTAAAATAAGGTATGTAGGATTTGATTTTGTAGCTAAACTTGAAGCTATTGCAGAGCCCAAAGATCTACCAAAATATATTATTTGGTTTTGATCTATATCATTGCGTGATTGTAAATAATTTAAAGCAGCTTTTGAATCAGTATAGGTGCCTTCTTCTGATGGTTTTCCTTCACTATTACCATAACCTCTATAATCGAATATAAATATATTTACGTTGATAACATTAAGCATTTCTTTAATATTGTGAACTCTGTGACTTATGTTACCAGCGTTTCCATGAAACCATAAAATTGTCTTATTTGTATTCTTACCATATATAAACCATCCGTGAAGTGTTAGATCGTCTTCTGTTTTGAAATAAACATCATCATATATTAAATTATAGTTCTCAGGATAAATACCAACTTCTTTATCAGGAAAGTATATGAAATTTTCTTCAATCATTTTTGAATTATAAATTAACAATATAATAGTTATTATTATTATTGAGATATAAACATATTTTTTCTTCATATGGATTACCCAACTCTAATATGTTCTATTAATTGCTAATTAGTACTTGTAGATAATCCTGATTGACTAATACCAAAAGAAACTACAATTTCATCTTGTTCAGGAGTTCCACCACTAGCACCGCAAGCTCCTATTAATTCTCCATTTGAATAAATAGGTAATGCTCCCTGACCCATAATAAACATGCCATTTTCTGCAACTGTGAATGCTTGAAAAATAGGCGAGTTAGCTCGAGCTTCTAGGTCTTTAGTTGATTGGCCAAAGCAAGCTGCTGCAACAGCTTTCCCTTTAGAAATAGTTGGGGTTCTCCATGAAGCTCCATCAGCTCGTATCATTGCAATTAAATCACCCCTGTCATCAGTCACAGATATGCTCATTTTCACATTTAAATCTTTCATTTTTGATTTAGCATTACTAATAATTTCTTCAGCTTGTTTTAATGTTATTTTCAATTAATTATCACCTCTTTTAATTTTTATATGTACTATGTATTCTAATTGAATTATACTCCCTCAAGCAATATGTATAATTATTAATTAGCTACTGTTTAAATCAAGTGAAAATTTATTGACGATTTAAAGAAAAAGAATGTATAGTAGCCTAAGTAAATCTAATTAAATTTAATGTTGTTGAGGTAGTAATATGAAATTAAATGTAGGAGATAAAGCTCCAGATTTTTCACTTTTAAGTTCAAGTGGAGAAAATGTTAGTTTAAGTTCGCTTAAAGGGAATAAGGTGGTTCTGTATTTCTATCCAAAAGATGATACTCCAGGATGTACAATTGAAGCATGCGAATTTAGAGATAATTCTACTAAAATACAAGCAAATGGTGCTTCTGTTTATGGTATAAGTCCAGATAATGCAGAGTCTCATGGTAGTTTTATAGATAAATTTGATTTAAATTTTGAACTTCTATCGGATGAAGATAAGTCTGTGTCAATAGAATATGATGTTTGGGGTGAAAAACAATTATATGGAAAAACTGTAATTGGCATGAAAAGAACAACTTTTTTAATCGATGAGCAGGGCATAATCCAGAAAATCTGGAAAAATGTTAAACCTGAAGGTCATGCTCAACAAATTTTAAATGAAATTTCTTAAGTTTTAAATTTTGATTGAATACCTGTAAGTAGAGTATTTTAATTATGAATCATAATTCTCCTAAGTCCGTAGTAATTATTGGTGGTGGAGTAATAGGAATGAGTACAGCTTTTCATTTATATGAAAAGGGTATTAGAGATATTACTATTATTGATAAAGGAACCATTGGAAGCGGTTCAAGTCTACAAGCAGCTGGTATTGTTACTTGTTTGGAATGGAATGAGACTGCAATAAGAGCTCGAATTAAAACCTTAGACCTTTTTGAACGTTTTAGTAATATATTAGATGGATACACTTTCCAGCAAGTAGGTTGTTTAAGTTTATCTTCTTCTGAAGATTATATATCAGGAGAAGAACTAAGAAATCTTCAAAATAAGCTTGGAGCAAAATTTGAAACTTATAAAGGGCCGGAGCTTAATGCTCGTTTCACTGATGTATTTGCTGAATCAGATGAATATGGAGTTTTAGATATTAGAGGTGGATACAGTGAACCTCACAGATATGTGCCTGCGTTAAGGAAAAAAATATCTGAATTCGGTGTTAAGATTATAGAAAATCAAGAAGTAGTAGACTTTAAATTTAATGGGTCAAAAGTTAAAGGAGTAATTGCTCGTTCTGTTTTAAATAATAAGGAAAACATTATTGAATCAGATTCTGTTGTTTGTGCAGTTAATGCCTGGGTTAATCATTTACTTTCTCCATTAGATTTTAAAATACCAATGAATAATTTTATTCATGAAAGATTTGTTACTAAACCTTTTGATAGACAACTTAGCTTGCCAGCTATTAATGATCGTGTTTTAGAAAGTTATATACGTGGTACAGAAGATAATAGATTGCTAGTTGGGACTTCCGCACATAATCCTCAGAATTATGTTATGAGTGATTCTAGCTTTTCAGTAGATCAACTTGATCCATATCCTCATGCATTGGAATTTTTAAGTGATGCATTTAAAAATAGAGTTCCAATTATTAATAATGCTTCTTGGGATTATCATACAGTTGGATTAATTAGTGTAACAGTTGATGCTACTCCTGTGATTGGTCCCGTACCTGATTGTACAGGATTATATTTAGGTACGAATTTTCACTCTGGAGGATTCGCTTATAATCCAGTTGCAGGGCTTTTGGTTGCAGAGCATGTTGTAAACGGTGAAACTAGTATAGATTCAGATAGATATTTACCTAGTAGATTTATAGGGTTTGATACAAAGTCTTACCTTAATAAAACTTATAACATTCAAGATGTAGAAATTAAACGGCATTAAAAATATTATTATAAAGGAGTAATTTTATGACAATAAATAAAGATATTTCAGTATATAAAAAATTAGGAGTTACTCCCATTATTAACGGTCGCGGTTGCATCACTATTCATGGTGGTAAAGTAATGAGCGAGGCCGTTGTAGCATCTATGTTAGAAGCCAGTAAAAGTAGTGTGCTACTGAATGAGTTGATTGATAAAGCTACAGCTCGTTTAGCTGAATTAACTGGAGCAGAAGGTGCATTTATTTCTTCTGGAGCTGCTAGTGGTTTGTTTATTTCAGGATTAGCATGTTTATCAGGATCAGACCCTGATGCTATTCAAGATTTACCAGAAGTTAAATCAGGTAAAAATGAATTTGTTATTAGTACAGTTGATGATCATTCTTATGTACATCAAGCTTTTAGAGGTAGTGGCGGATCATTAGTATGTGTAGGAACAGATGAATCAGTGACTACTCAAGATTACGAAGATGGGATTAGTGATAAAACTGCAGGGATTATATTTTTCTATGGATCACAGACAAAAAATGAATTAGCAGAAATTATCGAATTATCTAAAAAATATTCTATTCCTGTAGTAGTTGACTGTGCAGCCCAAATACCTCCTAAATCTAATTTAACTGACTTAGTAGCTATGGGTGCAGATTTGGTTGTTTATAGTGGAGGTAAAGGTATAGGAGGTCCTCAATGTACTGGGTTGATATTGGGTAAAAAAGATTTGATCAATGCATGTAGATTAAATTCTAATCCTAATTCTGCTCTAGGTCGTAGCATGAAAGTTGGTAAAGAAGAGATAGTTGGACTAGTTACTGCTGTAGAAGAATTAATGTTTAATGATGAAGAATCAGTTTTGAAAGAATGGATTTCTTGGTGTGATTTAATAGTTTCAGGTGCTAATGGATATTCAGGAGTTGTAGCAAAAACTATTCCTGCATACCATGACAACTCTGGAGGTGCTCACGCTCCTGGAAGTCCTACAGTAGAAATAGATTTTAGAAATTCTAAATTAAACGCTGAAGATGTTAGAGATATGTTAGAAAATAATGATCCACCAATTATGGTGTCAACTGAGAAATGGGAAACTGATTTAACTGAAGCAAAAGATGATGTGATTGTTCTAGGGCCAGGAGGATTACAGAAGGGTGAAGCTGAGGTTATTGGTGAGGCTTTAAAGAAGATACTAACAGATATTTCTTAAATTTAGGCTATGTTTTTTGGAGGCGACGGGCGGATTCGAACCGCCGAATAGAGGTTTTGCAGACCTCCGCCTTAACCACTTGGCCACGTCGCCTAAAGAAATTGGTGCCGAGGAGGAGACTCGAACTCCTACAGCCTAAGCGGCCACAGCGCCCTCAACGCTGCGTGTCTACCAATTCCACCACCTCGGCTAGTTATAAACTATTTTAACAGAGTCATCCTCATACGATTATGACGTAATTATAATTAACAGCAGATCACAATTATACCTAAGAGATACTTTTTTTGTCCACATTAAATTCATGAATGTCATTTGTTTTGCTAATAAATTGTTAAAAACTTATATTTTTGTTTATAATTTTTGTAATTTACCTTATAATTACAAAAATTATATTCAGGAGAAGTTATGTCTGAAATTATAACTGTTAATGGTCCAATTAAGCCTGAAGAATTAGGCTTTACTATTACTCATGAACATATATTTATAGATTTAACTAGGCAAGGTCCAGGTAGAAATAGAGTTTTAGATGATTTTGAGCTCGCATATACTGAATTAATGTATTATAAGAATGCTGGCGGAATAAGTTTAATTGATCAAACTACAGGTGGACTACGTGGTGGTATAGCTGAAGGTGCTTTAAGAGACTTGCGTACTAATAAACACGCTTTAGAAATTCGAGAGATTTCCAGGCAAACAGGTCTTAATATAATTCTAGGAGCTGGTTGGTATAGAGAACCTTTTTATCCTCCTCATTTAAATAGAAATTCAACTAATCAAATAGCTGATGATTTAATTAATGATATTAAAATAGGAATAGATGGTACTGATGTAAAAGCTGGTATTTTGGGAGAGATAGGTTCTGATACTACTTGGATATCTCCAGTTGAAGAAAGAGTTTTTAGAGCTGTAGCAAGAGCTCAATTACATACAGGTTTAACGATTGCAACGCACACAGGTGGACTCAATGTAGGTATTGATCAATTAGATATATTAGAACAAGAAGGAGTTGATCTAAATAGAGTAATTATTGGACATGCACATTCTTATAATAATCATGAATATCATTTAGAAATAATAAAACGTGGTGCTTACGTTCAATTTGATAGATTAGGTACCACAAATAAATTTGAGCATGATACCTGGATTAAGCTCATTTTTCAAATAATTGATAAAGGACATATTGGCCATTTATTATTTTCTCAAGATGTTTGTTTAAGGTCTGATTATGTAGGATATGGTGGGAATGGTTATGCGCATATATTAACAAAACTAAAATATGAATTATTGGATATTGGTATGACTGAGGATCAGTTTAAACAGATTACTGTGGATAACCCTAGAAGAGCTTTAATAGGTGATAAATAGATAATAATTAAATATATCTATTACCCTTGACAGCGTAAATAGGGTCAACTAATCTAATTGTATAAGCTTAATTATTATTGATTTATTTGTGACTCCCATATTAATAGGGAGTTATTATTTTAAATTGATAAAATATATTACTAATAAATTTTGAGGAGTTTATTGTTTGTTTAAACCTGTAGATTCAAAAGTAGATTTTCCTGATTTAGAAAAACAAATTCAACTTTGGTGGGATGAAAATAATATTGTAGATCAATACCTTGTTCGCAATAAAAATGCTTCTAAGACTTATTCGTTCATTGATGGTCCAATTACTGCAAATAATCCAATGGGAGTACATCATGCTTGGGGAAGGTCTTATAAAGATTTATTCTTACGTTATAAGACAATGCAAGGATATGAACAAAGATATCAAAATGGCTTTGACGGTCAAGGTTTATGGATAGAAGTTGAAGTTGAAAAAGAATTAGGCTTCCATTCCAAAAGAGACATTGAAAAATATGGCGTGGATAAATTTGTTGATTTATGTAAAGCAAGAGTTGAAAAATTTGCAAATATAATTACTGATCAATCTAAACGTTTAGGATATTGGATGGACTGGGATGATTCTTATCATACAATGTCTGATCAAAATAATTATACTATTTGGCATTTTCTAAAAAAATGTCATGAGAAAGGTTGGATATATCAAGGTACTGATGTTATGCCTTGGTGTCCTAGGTGTGGGACAGGTTTGTCAGAACATGAGATTGTAACCGAAGGATATAAAGAAATTGTTCATCCTGGCTTATTTATTAAGTTGCCAATTATTGGACGTGATGAAGAGTATTTATTAATTTGGACGACAACTCCTTGGACTCTTACTTCTAATATAGCAGCTGCTGTTCATCCAGAAAAAAAATATTCTAAAGTACGAACTGAAAAAGGTATTTTATATTTAATTAAAGGACGTGAACAAACTTTACATTTAGAATTCGAACATATTTCTGATTTACCTGGAGAAGAGTTAATAGGTCTTGAATATAAAGGGCCTTTTGACGAATTACCAGTTCAAAAAGGCATTACTCATAAAGTTATTGGCTGGGAAGAAGTAAATGAAGATGAAGGGACAGGAATAGTACATATTGCTCCAGGAGCAGGTAAAGATGACTTCTTGCTATCTAAGGAATATGGTTTTCCAGTAATTGCTCCGTTAGATGAATATGGTCATTTCATTGAAGGATTTAATGATTTCACAGGTATGAATGTGTTCGACGTCAAAGAAAAAATTTTTGATAGTTTAAAAGAAAAAGGCTTTTTTTATCGAGTTGAACAGTACCCTCATAGATATCCTGTATGTTGGAGATGTGATACTGAATTAGTATTTCGCTTAGTCGATGAATGGTTTATATCTATGGATGAATTGCGTGAAATGATATCTGATTCCACAAAAAATGTTAAGTGGGTTCCTAGTTTTGGTTTAGAACGAGAATTAGATTGGTTGAAAAACATGGATGACTGGATGATATCAAAGAAAAGGTATTGGGGTTTGGCTTTACCAATATATAAATGTGATTGTGGAAATTTTGAAGTTATTGGTAGTAAAGATGAACTTCGATCTAAGTCAGTAAGTGGATGGGAAAAATTTGAAGATAAATCACCGCATAGACCTTGGATAGATAATGTTCAAATTGAATGTTCTAAATGTAATCAACATATTTCTAGAATTACAGATGTAGGCAATCCTTGGTTAGATGCAGGTATTGTACCTTTTTCAACTTTAAAATATGCACAAGATAAAGAATACTGGAAAAAATGGTTCCCTGCTGATTGGATTTCAGAAAGTTTCCCTGGGCAATTTCGAAATTGGTTTTATTCTTTATTAACAATGAGTACAGTTTTAGAGATGAGTGAGCCTACTAAAGCTATATTTAGTTATGCAATTATGCGTGATGAACATGGTGAAGAAATGCATAAGAGTAAGGGTAATGCAATATGGTTTGAAGATGCTGCTGATAAAATGGGTGTGGATGCAATGAGGTGGTTATATGCGAAACAAAATCCTTCAGCAAATTTAGCATTTGGGTATGGAACTGTAGACGAAGTTAGAAGGCAGTTTATTATTCCTTTATGGAATATTTATTCTTTTTTTGTCACATATGCAAATTTAGATAAATTTAATACTGAAGTTTCTGCACCTAGTGTTCAAGACAGACCTGAAATTGATAGATGGATAATATCTGAACTTAATATTTTAATAGATGATTTCATAACCCACCTTGATAATTTCCAACCAGATACAGCGGCAAAAAAAGCTGAGAAATTTGTAGATAATCTATCTAATTGGTATGTACGTAGAAATAGAAGAAGGTTTTGGAAATCTGGATTACTTAGTGGTAATGACAATTCAATTGATACAGATAAGTTATCAGCATATTACACTCTTTATGAAGTATTAATTTCAATTTGTAAATTATTAGCTCCAATTATGCCCTTTATTACAGAATCAATTTATCTTAATTTATCGCAGAATAATAGTAGAAAGGGTAGTGTACATTTACAAGATTACCCTATTTGCGATAAAGCTAAAATTGATCCTGAATTATCAAATGCAACTTCATTAGCTATGAAAATATCGAGTTTAGGTCGTTCTGCTAGAAGTAAGGCTTCTATAAAAGTCAGACAGCCATTAGATAGTATTCAAGTTAGTTTAAATACAAAAGTAGATGGCAATTTAATAGATAGAATTACTTCACAAATAATAGATGAATTAAATGTAAAAAATATAAATGTTATAGATGAAATAGAACCAATAGTTAATTTTGAGGTTAAGCCTAATCTTAATATTCTTGGGCCTAAATATGGTTCTGATATTCAAAATATAAAAAATGAGATATTAAATCATGACCCTAAGGTTTTGTATGATTTAGCTTCAGCTAATCAAGAAATTAATATAGGCAAATATAATTTAAACCCAGAAGATTTACTATTAGATATTAGTCCTAAAGATGGTTATGAAATTGCTTCAGATGACGGTTTTATTGTTGCTATTAACACTAATATTTCTCCTGAAATGTTGAAAGAAGGAGTCGCTCGTGAATTAGTCCATAGAATTCAAAATATGCGACGTAATGCTGGATTTAATATTTCAGATAAAATTTCTATTTCATATAAATGTGATAAAGGTTTGAGCGAAATTATTGATGAGTTTGATAATTATATATGCCTAGAGACGTTATCTTTAGAATTAATTGAAGAAGAAATTTCTAAAGAAATTTATTCTGAAAACTTTAAATTAAATGATTCTAATATTTCAATAGGAGTAAAACTAAATAATTAAGGACAATTCCCATGTTATCTTATAAGCCAATAGCATTAGATGAAATAATAAATGCAAGAGATCGTATAAAAGATATAATTGTTAGAACTCCTCTGGTAAAGCTTAATTTTGATAATCAAGATTTAGATATTTATATTAAATTAGAAAATTTGCAACCTGTAGGCTCGTTTAAATTACGTGGCGCAGCTAATGCTATGAGTTTAGTAAGTGATAGCGATATACACAAGGGTGTTTGGACAGTTAGTGCAGGTAATATGGCTCAAGGCCTTGCTTGGTGTGCAAAAGAACGAGGAATAGCTTGTACTGTTATAGTCCCAGATCAAATACCTGAAACTAAAGCAGCTAATATTACTAGATTAGGTGCTAAATATATTAAAGTTCCTTTTGAAAAATTTGAAGAAACATTTATTACTAGATCTTATCCAGGTGTTAATGGTCATTTTATCCATCCCTTTAGTGACCCTTCAGTTATGGCTGGAAATGGGACTATTGGTTTAGAAATATTGGAAGATTTACCTGATGTACAATCTTTAATAATATCTTATGCTGGAGGTGGATTAAGTTGTGGAATAGCATCAGCAGTTAAGGCAATTAATCCAAGTATAAAAATATATGCAGCAGAAGTTGAAACAGGGGCTCCATTTGCAGCTTCTTTAGAATTAGGTCAACCTAAAGTTGTGAATTACACATCTAGCTTTGTTGATGGAATTGGTGGATCTATGGTGTTTAATGAAATGTTTGATTTAGCTAAAGAATTACTTGATGGATCATTTGTATCTAGCTTAGAAGAAATAGCTTTTGCTTCTAAAATAATCATGGAAAGAAATAGGGTTATAGCTGAAGGTGCAGCAGCTGCAGCTGTTGCAGCAGCAATGGCTGGAAAAGCAGGTAAGGGTAAAACAGCTTGTATTATATCTGGTGGAAATATAGATTCAGAAAAAATAAAACAGATTTTATCTGGAAAGACTCCATAGTTTAATTCTCATTTTCTGAAGTTTTTAAATTTCGTAGATGCGGGAATAAAATCACTTCTCTAATAGTTTTTTGATTACAAAGTAGCATAGTAATTCTATCAAGGCCAATTCCAATTCCTCCTGTTGGAGGCATACCATGTTCAATTGCTACTAAAAAGTCTTCATCTAATCTATCCATCTCTTCTTTCTCAAATTTATCTCTTAAGTCTTCTTGTTGCTCAAAGCGTTCTCTTTGATCTATAGGATCATTTAATTCGGTGAATGAGTTGCAAATTTCCATTCCTGCAATAAATCCTTCAAATCTTTCAACTACTCTAGGGTCTGATGTTTTCTTTTTTGCTAATGGAGACATGCTGATTGGATAGTCAACGAGAAAAGATGGTTGAATTAGATTTGGTTCGACTTTACTGGATATCAATTTGTCCATCATCCCTCCCCAGCTTACTTGTTTATCTACGTCTATACCTAATCTTTTCATTTCTTTACTGAGAGAATCTATATCTAGATTTTCAATATAATCGATCCCGCTATATTCTTTAATAGTTTCTCTTAAATCTAGTCTTGGCCAAGGTGGAGTAAAATCTATTTTTGTTCCATTAAATTCTAAAACTTTTGTTCCATAAATCTCATCTGCAACTGAAGAAATCATTTCTTCTACCATTATCATCATATCATTATAATCAGCAAAAGCTTGATAACTTTCAAGCATTGTGAATTCTGGGTTATGATAGAAATCAACCCCTTCGTTTCTAAATACTCTACCAATTTCATAAACTTTTTCTAAACCACCTACTATAAGTTTTTTTAAATATAATTCAGTGGCAACTCTTAAATAAAGCTGTTGATTTAATTGATTGTGGTGAGTGATAAATGGATGAGCTGATGCACCTGCAGCTACTGGTACTAGTACAGGAGTTTCAACTTCAATAAATCCTTTATTATCCATGAAATTTCTAATTGCTTTAATTATTTTACTTCTATTAAGAGCAGTATTTTTGGATTGTTCGTTTGAGATTAAATCTAAATATCTTTGTCGAAAACGTAATTCGATGTCTGTGAGACCATGCCATTTTTCAGGTAAAGGTCTAATTGATTTACATAAAATATCATAATTATTTGCTAATACAGTTATTTGTCCGGTGCGAGTTCTAAATAATTTTCCTTTAACACCAAGCCAGTCACCTAGGTCTAAATTAGGTATGTTTTTAAATTGTTCTTCTAAGGTATTTGCTCTACATAGTACTTGAATTCGTCCATCTCCATCTAATAAGTCTATAAAAATAGCTTTACCCATATCTCTAATAGACATTATTCGCCCAGCTATAGAAATTTCTTCAACCTCTAAATCTTTACTTTCATTTTTCTCAAAATAATCTATTGCTTCTTTACTGGTATGAGTACGTTTGTAGTTGCTAGGATATGGATCTATATCCATAGATATTAGATTTTTTAATTTTTCTATACGGTTTTTTATTAATTCGTTATCTTCTTGGGACAATTCTTTTTCCTAATTTAGATTTTTATATTTTTATTAAATCAGATAGAAAATAATTGTAAAATTAAGATTCTTTGACTATAGTTATATAAATATAATATTACCTTTTAGAATTTGCCTTGTAAACTTATATTATGCATTTGTTATATGCAAAAATTTTATAGGTATATAAAATATATATGTAATAAATATTTAAAAATTTGGGGGTTAATTAATGTTAAATCAAGAACCAACATCTTTACGCCTAGAAGATCCAGGTATTAGAGAGATATTTTCTGAAGAATCTACTTACCAAGCATGGTTAGATGTAGAAGCAGCTTTGGCTATAGCACAATCAGAACTAGGTATTATTCCTAAATCAGCTGCAGAGGAAATTAATAAAAAGGCGCAATTATCTAATTTAGATATGTCTGCAATTCATGAAGGTTTAATTAAAACTTCTCATAGATTAGTCCCCTTAATTTGGGAATTAGATAAAGTATGCGTAAATGATTCAGGGGGATTTATACATTGGGGAGCTACCACGCAGAATATAACGCAAACGGGACAGTCTATATTATTAAAAAAATGCCATAATATTTTTCTTGATCAATTAGCATTGTTGCTTGATAATTTATCCAATTTAGCTAATTCTACAAAAGATTACTATATGGCAGGTAGAACTCATGGACAACATGCAGTACCTACAACTTTTGGATTAAAAGTATCAGTTTGGATTGATGAGATATGTAGACATATTGAAAGATTAAAAGGGTGCGAACAAAGAGTTTTTGTAGTGATGCTAGGAGGAGCGGCAGGTACACTTGCTTCATTAGGTGAAAAAGGTATTAATACACAAGATAGAATGGCTGAAATATTAGATATGACGTCAATGAGTATGCCATCTAGATCAATAGGTGATCATTCTGCTGAATATGTCACTATATTGGGTATGTTGTCGTCTACTTGTGGAAAAATAGGTAGAGAAATTTATACACTTATGAAACAAGAATTTGGCGAATTAGAGGAAGCTGTATCAAAGGGAACAGTAGGTAGCAGCACAATGCCTCAGAAGAGAAATCCTAGGTTGTCACAAGATATTGTTGGTGGAGCAGCACAAGTTAGATCTTTAGTTCCTCTAGCTTTAGAAGCTATGCAGACTGAGCACGAGGCGGATAGAACAAATTTTATGATGATGAAAAGTGCTCTAACTGATGCTTGTATTTTAACAGGAGACATCTTACAAAGGATGATTTCATTGTTTGCTGATTTAAGCGTTTTTCCTGAAAGAATGAGAGCTAATCTTGATCTCTCAGGAGGATTAATAATGTCAGAATTAGTCATGTTAGAATTAGGGAAAATTATTGGAAGGCAGAGAGCACATGATTTGGTATATGAAGCTGCACAAAATTCTGTCATTGATTCAGAATCATTTTTAAAGAAATTATCAGAAGATAAAGAAATCACTGCAAATGTTACACAAGAACAATTAGAGAAATTATTAGATCCAACAGAATACGTGGGAATGGCAAAGTATTATACTGATTTGAATATAAAAAAAGCAACAGAGATTATTAAAAGTATAAAAAAATGATTATTTTTTACTTAATATATTCATTAATTGGTCAATAGGTATTTCGTGCCTTATATTTCCATCTCTACCAACAGTTGTTTTTGCTCTAAGTATTGAGTTTATTATTGCTTCTTCAGTTGCTTCAATAGCTGCTCTAAATAATGGAGTTAAGTGTGCATCGGCTATGGTTGGCCTTGTTTCTGAATTTGAAAAAGCAATCACGAAATCACCACTACTATGACTTGCTATCCCCCCAGTTCTGGCAAGTCCAAAAGTAGCCCTGCTAGCTACCCTAGATAATTGTCTAGAAGTCACGGGGGCATCTGTTGCTAGGACTATGATTATTGATCCTGGAGATTCAGATAAAACATCTGAAGGGATTAAAGTTTCTCCTATTACATTACCATCAATTCGTAACTCTCTTGGATCTCCAGTATTAGTAAGTACTAATATACCTACAGTGTATTCTCCATCTGGACATTCCCCTATACGAGAAGATGTTCCAATACCTCCTTTCCACCCAAAGCATGTCATACCTGTTCCAGCTCCTATAGCCCCTTCTTCAATATTTGGTGAATATGCTGATGAAATAGCATTTATAACATGATGAGGTTTAACATGCCTTCCAAGAATGTCATTTAAGTAGTTGTCATTACATTCTCCAACTACTGGATTAAATGAATATATACCTGTATTATTTGAAGCTAAATAATCTACTACTGCATCTGCTACGCTCCAGGCATTTATAGTATTTGTTAATAAAATTGGGCTTTCTATAGACCCTAATTCATTAATTTGAACTAAACCAATAGACTTTCCGAAGCCATTAATTATGTGAGTTGCAGCAGTTACCTTTTGTTTATATAAGTTACCATCATGCGGGAGTATTGCAGTAACTCCAGTTCTTATAGGCCCTACACCAATTTCTAATTCTCCTGATCCAACTATGATTGTTGAGTGGCCTACTTTTACATTTGGCACATCAGTTATCGAATTAGTCTTCCCTGTTTCTAATAAGCCTATTTTTAGTCCTAAATCATTAGCTCTTGGCCGTTCATTATCAATATTATTTTCGAGCATTAATACTCCATATATTAAAATTTATATTTATATAATAATTATGCTAATATAAATTTTAACATTAATTTTAAGTTTTTGGGATTTTTAATGAAATCTTTGGTTTTAAAAAATACAGGTAGGAATTTTGATTTTGATCTAGAAAACCACCCTATTCCTAATATATCCAAAAATGAAATATTGGTTAAAGTGAAGGCAACAGGAGTATGCTTTCATGATATTTCGATTATGTTAGGTATATTAAATAGAGGAGTTAAAAATAATTGTATATTAGGTCATGAAATAGCTGGTGAAGTTGTCCAAATAGGAGATGATGTAAATAACATAAATTTGGGTGACAATATAGTTTCAACATTAAATTCATCTTGTGGAGATTGTAGTTTTTGCAAAAAAGGTTTAGATTACAATTGCGATCGATCAAGAGGTTACGGGCATGGGATTAATGGAGGTTTTACAGAGTATATTGCATTAAATGAATTTAATGTTGTTATAGTACCTAGTAGTGTAAATATAATAGACTCAGCCATATTGGCATGTCCTATAGCTGTCAGTATTAGAGGTTTAAAATATGTTTCAAAAATCAAGCCTAAAGATAAGGTATTAATAACTGGTTCTGGAGGAGGTCTAGGGTTGCATTCTGCACTGGTTTCTAAATATTTAGGTGCAAATGTTATAGCTCTTACTACATCTACTGAGAAAGAAAATAAAATTAGAGAATTAACTGATTCAGAAGTAATATTATTAGATGAATTTGATTTTTCAGAAATTGTTATGGCAATGACTGACGATTTAGGAGTTGACTTAGTCGTGAACACTGTTGGGTCTTTAGTTTTTGAACAATCTATTCGTAGTTTAAGTAAATATGGAGAAATGTTGGTTTTTGGAGAAATTGAAGGAGTAAAAGCTTCAGTAAATTTGGCTGAATTAATTTTTAGGAATATAACTGTTAATTCTTCTTGCGGAGCTAATAAATCAGATATTTTAGAAGCGATAGATCTAGTTGATAATGGCAGTATAAAACCGGTTGTATCAAAAGTTTTTAAATTAGAAGAAGCAAATAAAGCTTTTGAAAAAATAATTGGGAAGAATACTTTAGGAAGAGTTGTATTAATCCCTTAAAATTTGTTAGTTTCTTCTAAAAATTTTTTTAAAATCACGTTCTTGCCATGATACTAATACTTGACTAGCCACTCCAATAGAACTATATGTTCCAATTATTACACCAAATAGTAAAACTAATAAGAACGTTTGTATTGTTGATCCTCCAAATAATAACAAAGCCATTAGAGTAATTAATAAAGTAATACTAGTATTTAATGAGCGCCCTAAGCTTTCTCTTATTGATATGTTAACAATATTAGAAAACTTATCATTTGGATAAATCTGAATGTTTTCTCTTAATCTGTCAAATATTACTATAGTATCATTAATGCTATATCCTATCACTGTTACTATAGCAAATAAGAAAAACGTGTTTACTTCTATGTTCATTAATTCTCCAAGTATTGAGAAAATTCCTAATATAATTATTGTGTCATGAAGTAATGCTACAATTGCAGCAAAGCTGTACCTTCTTGTATTCGGTACGTTTCTAAATGCCCATAATATATATATAAATACAAAAAATGATGCAGCTAGTACAGCCCAAAAAGCATTTATTATAGTTTCATTAGCTACAATTGGGGAAACTAAATCAAATGATAAAACTTCGATATTTTGTTGTGGGAAATTATTCTGTATTCCGTTAATAATTGTATTTTTTTTGTCTTCACTCAATTCTATTGTTCTTATAAAATAAGAATTATCATCTAGTTTTTGTATAGTAGCTTCTGGATAACCTAGTTTAGTGAGTTCTTGTCTAAGAGTTGCTTGTTTCATATCCTCAGAAAAACTTAAGTTCATCGTAGATCCACCCGTAAAATCAATGCCAGTTTTTAAGCCCGGAGTAGTAATTAAAAAAACAATTCCAGGGATTATAATAGCCAAAGATATTAAAAAGAACCAAAGTCGTTTACCAGCAAAATCCAAAACAGTACTCCTATTGATTAGATAAATTATTTAGTAGGTATATATAAAAATGATTTTTTACCAAAACTTGTATTTGCTAAAATTCTTAAGAATGTACAGCTCACCACTATTGCTGAGAACATACTTATAGCAACACCAATTGCTAGGGTAACAGCAAAACCTTGTAAAATAGTTTCTCCTAATTGTTGTGAGAACCAAAAAAGTACTCCGCAAGTAATTAGTGTAGAAACATTACCATCACGTATAGCAGGCCAAGCACGATTAAATCCTATATTTATTGAAGACAATACAGTCCTGCCTTGACTTAATTCTTCTTTCATTCTTTCAAAAATTAATATATTTGCATCTACAGCCATTCCAATTGATAGAATAAGAGCAGCTACTCCTGATAAGTTTAGTGTAGTCAAGTTACCTGGAGATATTTTTAAAATTGAAAGTACTATACTAGTATAAATTACTAATGCAACACCAGCAATTAAGCCAGGAATTCTATAGTATAAAACCATAAATAAGATGACTAATCCAAGTCCTATAATTCCAGCTATTAAACTTTTTTGTAAAGAATCAGCACCTAATATTGCATCAACATTTCGTTCTCTAAGTAATTCTATTGGCAATGGTAATCTTCCAGATTCTAATAATAGTGAAATGTCTTTAACTTCTTGAAGTGTGAAATTGCCTTCTATTATAGTTGTACCAGATAGTATTTCAGACTGTACAACTGGTGATAGTAATTCTTTATCATCCAAGATTATTGCTATTTGATCTGTTGGGCTACCTGCAATTCTTTGGGTTAATTCTGCGAAGATTGCAGTTCCTCGTTCTTTAAAAACTAAATTCACTATTGGTTGCTGACTATTTGCATGAGTACCTGGATAGGAAGTAGCTAGATCATCTCCTGTTAAACCAATATCTTCATCTAATGATCCAATAACTTCAGAAAAATAAACCTTTCCATTTTCACCAATTATATTATTAGTTTCTTCAATACTATAATTAGTTTGATTCATTGGGTCTGGAGGTAAAGGGAATATAAATTCATTAGAATTTTCTTTTCGTATTATTTGAATAGCAAATATATTATATTTTAATGCTGAATTACCTTGAATAGACATTTCAATAGTACTTGGGTTTTGTAAAATTGTTTGCTGTCCAGCAAATTTACTAAAATCATCTACCATTCTACTTAAAACATTAGAAAAAACTTCTGCATCTTCTGGAGTTAATTCGATATATAATGAACCAGGTTTTTGTTCATCGCCTGTAGTTGTTACTCCTGCATCATCTTCAGGTGATTCAGCTGCATAAATATTTGTAGCAATGTTATCAGATAGTCCTACTATGTTTTGTGCTACATTTAATTTGCGATGTTTAAATTCTAATTGTGCAGTTTCTCCTATAATACTTTTAGCTCTTTCAGGGTCTTTAACACCAGGCATTTGGATAAGTAGTCTGTTATCACCAATTATTTGAATAATTGGTTCTCCTAATCCAGCTGCAGCGATTCTACGTTCAATAGATTTTTTTAATGAATCCATTTCTTTGGAGTTGTCATCTGCAACAAAAGGATCTTTAGTATCAGGATCTAAAGCTTGATATACTAAATGAGAACCACCTTGTAATTCTAATCCAAGACTAAGCCCTAATATAGTATCACTTCCACGTTCAAAGTTTCCAACTTTTATTTTTTGGAATCCAAGAGTTAACCCTGATAGTAGGATTATAATGCCTATTAAAATTAATTGTTTATAATGTCTTCGCAATCATATCTCCCGAGTTATTTTTATTCTTAATAATATTTAAAGCTTCTTCTCTAGTTTTAATATCTTCATTTAATTGAGCTTCTTCTATCTTCTTTAAAATTATACCTATTTTAGGTCCAGATTGGATAGATAATACATTCATGATATCATACCCACTTACTAATTTGGGTAATATTTTCTCTTCTTTTGATACCTTAAAGTGGTTGAGTATATGTTTAATTAATTTGCAATGTTCCTTCCACTCTTTTTCATTTAACATTTTTCCTCTAGCTGAAATGTAATCAGCTAGGTTTAAATATAGTGTATCAATTGAAACTTGGTTTAAATCTCTATAATAACGGTTTAAAGCTCTATTAGATGGCATTTCATTTTTCGGTGCCATCTGAGTAGGCCTTAAATGGTTTGCAATAATTAATGAAATATATTCTATAGATTTATTACTCATTTTGAGTCTTTTTAAAATTTTAATTGATTTTTTTGCACCTAATTTATCATGACCTATAAATCTTATTTTCCCTTTTTTCTCTAAAGTTTTTGTTTCAGGTTTAGATATGTCATGAATTAATCCAACTAATTTCAAAATTGTTTTTCTTGTATGGCCTTCGAATATAACTTGATTGAAATATTTTTTATCATTATAGAATCTTGGCATGTGTGTTGTTATAAATTCGGTTTTTTTATTTTTTTTATCAAATATATTCTCTATAGCTCCTATAGTTTCGATTAAATGGTTGAATACATCCCAGTAGTGTTCTTTAGGTTGAGATATTCCTTTACTTTCATTTAGTTCGGGAATTATTTTAGTTAATAAGTTTAGGCAATTTAATAGCTTAATACCATTCATGCTGTTCGATAAGGATAATATTTTTAAAAATTCTTCTCGAATTCGTTCTGCTGCAACTGATTGTATTAAATGGCTGTTTTCTTGAATTTGTTTGTAAGTTTCTGCAGATATCTTAAATTTCAATTCTGTTGATATTCTTATAGCTCTTAGTAGCCTAATAGGGTCTTCAATAAATATTATTGAATTGTTGCTTCGTAATATTTTGTTATTTAAATCTTTTATACCATTATATGGATCAATATATTTTTTTGTTCCTGAAATTGTATAGTTTTTAATTAAATCTATTGCTATTGAGTCAATAGTAAAATCTCTTCTTTTTAAATCAGTAATTATATCCTTCTTAATAGGAGATACATCTATCTCATAAGTTTTATTTTTTGTTTTAACGATTATTCGGTATATTTTTCTTTTTTTATCAAGTTCAATTACTTTTCCATTAAAATTATTTGCAAAATATTCTGAGAACTTCTTTGATGAGTTTGATACGATTATATCTATATCTTTAATTGTTTTTTCTAACAATATAGATCTAACAGCTCCTCCTACTAAAAATCCTTTTTGTTTTAGATTGATTAAGCTTATATTTATTTGGGATAAAATTTTGTTTTTTGTTAATTTATTCATATTAAAGAAAAAATATCAGATTACTAAAATATATTTTTATTAAGTATCTATTGAGCTTGGCAAATCAGATATTGAATTATCTGAGTTGATATTAAGTTCTTCGTCTTGTTGTAGTTCTTCATCATAATCTATTGGTATAAGTTTTTCATGCTTTTGTAAGTGGTCAGAAAATAAAATGCCATTTAGATGATCTACTTCATGTTCTAATATTTGAGCTAAAAGCTCATCAGCATTTATTTTAATTGTTTTGTGTGTATGATCAATTGCTCCGAATCTAATTGTTACAGACCTAGTTATGAAACCTTTATAACCAGGAATACTTAAGCAGCCTTCTTCTACCGTCCTTTGTCCTTCTCTGTAAATAATTTCAGGATTAAAATATATTTTTGTAGTATCTATTTCGGGTGTTTTAACTACAATAATTCTCTTTAAATTTCCTATTTGGTTAGCTGCTAAACCAACACCACCTGATGCTTGTAAAGTGTCAACCATATCATAAGCAGTTTTAAGTATTCCTTTATCTATCTTACGAATTTTTGTTGCTCTTTTCCTTAAAATAGGATGAGGTATTTCTAGTATAGGTACTACAGCCAAATTTACACCATTTATTTATTAAAAATATGGTTAATTATATATAGGATATACTTTTAATGTAAAGTAAAATTTTGTAATACAATTAGATTAAATTTATGAAGATTTAGATACTATTGAATTGTCAATTATTTTCCAAGGTCTTCTAAATCTAGAGTGTCAACGAAGTCAGTATAGGCTGATAAGTTTTTTAGTTCATCTTCTTTTACTAAAGATTTTTCAAAAGGCATTGAAGGATCTGGCTTGTTGTTCATTTTAACGGCAGCTTGATCAATTAATTTTTGTTCAGCATATATTGGAGTAGAAGTTCTTATTGCAATTGCAATTGCATCGCTTGGTCTAGAATCTATCTCAATTGTTGATCCTGATTGTTCAACTATAATTTTAGCAAAGAAAGTATCATCTGAGAGGTTTGATATAACTATATTCTGTACAGTTCCTTTTAAACTAGTTATTACACCACAAAGAAGATCATGAGTTAAAGGTCTTGGAACTGATACTTCTTGTAGTTTTAATGCAATTGAATCTGCTTCAGAGGGACCAATCCATATTGGTAAATATAAATCAGAGTCTTTTACTTTTAATATAACTACTCTTTGGTAGTTTCTTAGACTAACTCTTATGCTGTCTATTTCTAATTCCAGCATTTACCATTTCTCCAAAGTTTATAAAATTAATTTCCTAGTATGTTATTCTAAAAGTTTAATTTGTGTCAATATTATTACGGTAACAATAAATCTTCCATTGGTGTGGTGATAATATTGTATAAATCTGGTCGTCTATCTTTTAGCATTGAACTATTTCTTGCCTTACGTAATATATTTCTATCTAAAGATGACGAGATAACCATTTCTTCATCTTCTGCTTGTACAATTATTTTGCCAGTTGGATCACATATTAATGAGCCTCCAGCCATATAAGAATCAAATTCGTAACCAATATGATTGCATGGCGCAACGTAACAAGCATTTTCATAAGCTCTTATCATTGATAGTGAATTCCACAAGAGCCTTCTTTGTCCTGAGTCAAAGTTTTTCTTTTGAAGACCTTTTTCTATATCTTCCGGTTTGTTAGAAACCTCTGGAGAAGTATAATAACCTACTTCACAAAATGGTATTAATATTAAATCAGCTCCATTTAACATTGCAGACCTTGGTGCTTCAGGGAAATAAAAATCAGCACAAATTAGAAAAGATACATTAAAATCTTCAATCTTAAATGTTCTGAAATTCGCTCCATTCCTATAATATATTTTTTCAAGGCTACTATTAGCTGGCGGGTGCATTTTTCTATATTTACCTAATATTTCACCGTTTGGATTAATTAAAATAGTGGAGTTGTAGAATACTCCCATCGCATCTTCTTCAATAATTGTAGCAGCTATATGTGTTTTATGTTGCTTTGCTTTATCTTTAATAATTGTAATTGTATACCCATCTTCTCGTTCAGCTTTTGAGTAGTTTTTAAAATCTCTATACATAGGGAAATAACCAGTATTAAAATATTCTGGGGTTACAATGATGTCAGGAGAATCTTTTGCAGCTTTATCTATGAAATCACATGCTTTTGCCACATTCTTTTCAGTTGTTTTTTCTCCACTATTCATTTGTATTAAAGAAATATCCATAAATATTTATCCTTAACTTAATTACTATTTTTTAAGTTGTTCAATATGAGAGTTAATTTGGTCATTTAAAATCTTAGCAGCTTTATGTGATTTCATTGCATAGTCTAATTTGTTTTTAGAAGCATATAATATGCTTCTTGATGCACTAATTAAAATATTGGGGCTATTTGTATTTACACTTGAATCTATCACTTTTTTTATATTACCTGATTGTGCTCCTATTCCAGGTATTAATATGGGTAATTCTGGTGCAATATTCCGAATTTCTTTCAACTCTTTTGGGTAGGTTGCACCGACAATTAAGGCAATATTATTATGTTTATTCCATTTATTAGCTCTTAGAGCTATCCATTCATAAAATTTTATAGTTTTGTCTTTATGGATTATTTTTTTATTTTGAAATTCTTCTGATTTTGGGTTGGATGATTTACACCACAAAAATATACCTTTATCTTTATATTTTATAAATGGTTCAAAAGAATCTTGTCCAGCAAAAGGATTCACTGTTATAGCATCAAATCCCCAGTATTCAAAAAATGCTTCTACGTATTTTTCATTTGTTGAACCGATATCTCCTCTTTTTCCATCTCCTATAATTAATTTATCAGGAGCAGTTTGTCTAATATAATCTATGGTATTTTCTAATGCTTTTATACCTAAAGATCCCAAAGCTTCATAAAAAGATAAATTTGGTTTATATGCACAGGCAAAATTTTTAGTTGAGTCAATAATTATTTTATTAAATTTTGTAATGTCAGATACAGGCATTAAATTTAAATCTGGGTCTAAACCTATACATAATATACTATTGTTTATTTTATAATTAGTGGATAATTTTTCTTTGAAATTTTTCAACATATCTTTTTAATAATTTATATTTATTATATTATTTAGAATAAATATATGTTATTAACATATCAAGGGTTATTTCTTCATAAATAGGTTATTTTGTTTATTCAAAGTAATACATAATTAATCAAACAAAGAGAGAATATTTTTATCTGATAGTATAGCTTGTGTTTTTCCAAAAGCTATTTTTTGCCCTTTAGAGATTATTAAACATTTATCTGAAATATTTTCAGCATCAGAAATAAAATGAGTTACATATAAAACTGGAATTTGTAATTGAGTCCAAGTTAATTTTAGGTAATCTAATATTATTTTTTTCAATTTAATATCTAAAGAAACTATTGGTTCATCCATTAAAAGTAAATCTGGTGATTTAGCTATAGATCTTGCAATATCTACTCTTTGTTTTTCTCCACCTGATAGGTTTTTAGGATATCTTTTTATTAATTTAGACAACTGGAATATTTCAATTAATTCGTCTATATTTATACGTTTTTTTTCTTTAGGAGTCATATCATAGCCATAACGAATATTTTGCAATACAGTCATATGTGGAAAAAGAGTATGTGTTTGAAATACATATCCTATACCTCTTTTATTTAAATGGGTATTTGTTCTATTTACAGATGAGAATAAAATATTTGAATTTAGTGATATATATCCAGTATCAGGTTGGGAAACACCAGCAATACAATTTAAAAGAGTTGTTTTGCCACTTCCTGAAGGACCAATTATACTGGTAACACCATTTGGTATATCAACTGAGCAATTTAAAGAGAAAGTATCAAATCTTTTTTCAATATTGACTTTTAATAATATTTCGTTTTGTTTTGATTTATTAACCAATTTATATTCTCCATATTATTTATAAAAGGATTACTTTCTTGTTGTTGATAGTAATTTTGTATATATTAATATACTAGTTATTGATAGAGCCAGGCATATAGCTACCATTTTAAATACTTCATCATTGTTACCAGTGATTATATTGGTATATATAGCTAAAGGAACAGTTTGTGTCTTACCCGGAATGTTTCCTGCAACTATTATAGTTGCACCAAATTCTGAAAAAGCTCTGATAAATCCGAGTAATATTCCTGCTGTTATTCCTTTGTATGATAATGGTAACGTAATACTTATGAAAGATTTTATATAACTAGCCCCCAATATTCGTGCAGATTTTTCTAAGTTTTCATCTATATCAGACATTGATACGATTATTGGTCTTACCATTAATGGAATAGATACAATTGATGATGCTAATACTGCTGCTATCCAAGTAAATATAATATTCGTTCCAAATATATTATTTATTAATGAACCTAAAGGTCCATTCTTACCAAAAATTATAAGTAGAAAAAACCCTACTATTACTGGTGGTATCGCTAAGGGTATTAAAATTATTAAATCAAGAATTGATCTGCCGGGTATTTTGGTTTTAGTTAATACCCAAGCAATTAATATTGATATAGGTAAGTTAATAATAGTTGCAGTTAATGCTACTTTTAGACTTAAAAAAAATATTTCATTCAATATAAATATTATTCCTATTAAAATTATATTATTTTGATGATTCTATATTAATTACTGGATTGAATCCATACTTATAAAATATTTTTTGACTTGATTCAGATAGTAAATGTTGCAGGAACTTTTCAGATTCTGCTTGGTTTTTTGAATTTTTGATAATAGTAGCAGGATATATAATATTTGAATATGAATCTTTTGGAATTATTTTTATAGGTTTTAAAGAAGTCGATAAGATATCGCTAGCATAAACAATAGCTATATCTGAATTTTCAGTTATAACATAGTTTAAAGTTGATCGGACATCTGCTCCAAAAACTACTTTATCTTTAATTGAGTTCCAGATTTTTAAGTTTCTTAAAGCTTCGATTGCATATTCACCAGCAGGAGCAAAGTCTGGGTTTGCAATCGCTATTCTAGAAATTTCTTTTTTTTCAATATCATAAATTGTATTTAAATTCTGAAATTCTTTAGTTGCAACTAGAATTAAAGAGTTTTTTACAATTGTTTCAGGATCTTTAGCAAGTAAGTTATTGCTTTCTAATATTTTAAATGTAGAAGTTCCTGCTGATATATAAATATTTGCCGGTGCCCCATTTGATATTTTACTAGCTAATATGGCAGAGCCTCCAAAGTCAAATATAACATTGATATCTGGATCCTTGAAATTCAGTAACACTTCCGGTAGAACATCACTCATACTTGCAGGGGCAAAAACAAGTAATTCAGTATTTTTTGAATCATTGTTAGAACAGTAAATTATCGATAAATTAGATATTACTATTACGATTATTAGATTAAGTATTTTAATAAATTTATATGGCATTTAAAATTATTTTTTGTCTATTATCTTTAATAAATTGATAATAATAATATTATATTATTCGGATCATAAAATATATTATAATATCCTTGTAAATTATATTGCAAAATGATATAATTTGTATTAATAAATTTTAAAAGAGATAAATGAGGGGGGTTACCCCCTTTCTTTATTTTTGTAAAAAAATAAAGAAGTAATTTAAAAACAGGAGGTTGGGAGGGAATGAAGAGCGATTTTCTAGTTGCTTTGACGCAGTTAGCTGCTGAGAGAAATTTGCCTAGAGAGGCTGTTTTATCTGCTATAGAAGCAGGTTTAGTCTCTGCATATAGAAAAGATATGATGGCAACAGGTCAAAATGTTTCTGTAAAACTTGACCCTGGCAGTGGAGAGATATCAGTATATTTAGTTAAGACTGTAGTTGAAAAAGTTGAAGATGCATCAATGGAAATTTCTCTTGAAGAAGCTACTGCTATTCAAGCAGGAGCAAGTATTAATGATTCTGTGGCTACAGAGAGGCTACCTAATATGGCTGGCAGAATTGCTGCTCAAACGGCAAAGCAAGTTGTTATGCAGCGATTACGAGAAGCTGAGAGAGAGATTATTTTTACTGAATATTCTGAAAGAGAAGGGGAGCTCTTTTCTGTGTCAATTCATAGAGTTGAGCCGAAGCAAGTAGTTGTTGACTTGGGTAAGGCTGAGGCAATACTCCCAATGAGTGAACAAGTATTTACTGATCGATATAGAGTTGGGTTAAAGCTTAGAGTCATTTTAAGTGCTGTAAATACATTGTCAACTGGTCCTGACTTAGTAGTTTCTAGAGTAGATACAAGGTTGATCAAGAGGCTTTTTGAAATAGAAGTACCTGAAATAGCTAACGGAGCTGTTGAAATAGTTGCTATTTCAAGAGAGCCAGGTTTTCGTACAAAAATAGCTGTTAGAGCTATACAGGACAGAGTTGATCCTGTAGGTTCATGTGTAGGTTTGAGGGGTGTTCGAATTCAGAGTATTGTTAATGAATTGCAGGGTGAAAAAATTGATGTAATTGAATGGAGTAAAGACCCTGTTACCCTTATTACTAATGCTTTGAATCCAGCTCAGGTAGTTAATGTTTTTATGAATGAAGAATTAAAAACAGCAGTGGTTACTGTGCCAGACAGGCAGCTTTCCTTGGCTATAGGAAAGGAAGGCCAGAATGTTAGATTGGCTGCTAAATTAACTTCTTGGAATTTAGATATACGTAGTGAATTAGATGTTGATCCTGAGCAAGGATCTCCAATAATAATATCAACTGATGCTTTATTAAGTGATATTGGTTTGTCTACAAGAACTTTAAATATATTGCTTAGTGCAGATTTGAAGAATTTAAGTGAGATTTCTTTAATGTCGCAATCAGCTTTAACTGAAATTAAAGGTTTTGGATTGAAGTCTTATGAGGAATTATTGACATGTATTGATGAATATAATAAGTCTAAAGTTGCTGCTACCAAGCCTGAAATCAAGGCAGAATCAGTTGATAAAGTCTTGGCTGCTGAAAAAGCAAAATCTTCTAAAGCTGAAACTATAGAAGATTCAGAGGATGTAAAAGTTAAGGATAAAGAGACATCTGAAGAAGTAACTGGTGATCAAGAAGTTATTGAGGAATCTCAAAATGAAATTGAAGAAAAGCAAAGTTCAAGCGTTGAAATTGAACAACCGGTTGCTTCTGAACCTGTATTAGAAAAACCTGATACTAGCAAAGAAGAAGTATCCAGTATTAATTTGCAAGATTTAGATTCTCAGGAATCAGGGAGTACGCCTGTAGAAGAAGGCGATGATTCACTTTCATCTATTAGAGATTTACCAGAAGATGTATGGTCAGTTAAAGCAGCTCGTGGATCTGATGATACTGGTAAAATCAGATTTGCTGAAGATATTGAAGGTCTTAAAGGTGGGTTAATGGCTAGACGCGGGGCGAAAATTGATAATAAAAAGGATAAAGGTAAAAGAAAATCAAAAAGTGGAAAGAGAAGATAATTTAAGTTATTGAATATTCAAGATAAATTCAAGAGAACTTGTGTTGTATGTAAAAAAAAATCTATTAAATATGATTTAATAAGATTTATCAAGTCGAAGAGAAGTATTTTGTTTGATTCAAAAATGGTTATGCCTGGTAGGGGTGCTTACATATGTAAAACGGAAACATGTGTTTTAGCAAGTGTTACTAAGAAGAGATTATGTTATTCTTTAAAAATAAGTATCGAACATGTTGATTGGGATAAACTTTTATTAGATGTGAATAGTGTAATATGAATTAATTTTTATATAATAATTTGTAATTAGGATTAGGTGTTATGGAAAAAGATTCTGAAATTTCTAATGCTTCAGAAGAGCAAGATTCCCAAATTGAAGGGGATATTTTAGAAATCCCATCTGAGATCACTTTGTCTGATCTTGCTAATCTTATGGATGTAAATCCTGTTGAGCTAATAAAAGAATTTATGCGTAACGGATTTATGTTAGCTATTAACGATGTTATTGAATTTGATGTTGCTTCGCCTGTTGCAAGAACTTTTGGATACATTTTAGATTTAGTTGATAGAGAACCGTCAAAGCAAGCTGCTTTAGATTCTTCAACTCAAGACACCTCTGAAGATTTAGAAAGCAGACCTCCTATTGTTACGATTTTAGGACATGTAGACCATGGTAAAACAACTCTTTTAGATAATATAAGAAATAGTAATGTTGTAGATGGTGAAGCAGGTAGTATTACTCAACATATAGGTGCGTATCAAGTTGATTTTAATAGTAATAAAATTACATTTTTAGATACTCCTGGACATCAGGCATTTTCTTCTATGAGGGCTAGAGGTGCTTATTTAACAGATATAATTATAATTGTAATTGCTGCTGATGATGGAATAATGCCTCAAACTTTAGAAGCTATAGCTCATGCTAAAGCATCTAAAGTACCTATTATTGTAGCAATAAATAAAATAGATCATCCTGCTGCTGATCAAGAAAAAGTTAAAAGACAACTATCTGAAAATGATTTATTGATAGAAGAATGGGGTGGCGATGTTATATGTGTAGGGATTTCTGCATTAAATGGAGATGGCGTTGATGATTTATTAGAGAATATTCTCGTTGTTGCTGAGGTTTCAGACTTGAAGACTAAATCTTCGAATGATGTTAAGGGAATAGTATTAGAAGCTAGAACTGATAAGCGTAAAGGTATTTTAGCAACAGTTATTATACAGCAAGGTAGGTTGGAAATTGGGGATCATTTAGTTCTGGGTTCACATAAAAACAAAGTAAGGGCAATGTTTAATGACTTAGGAAATCCTGTTACAGAAGCACTCCCATCATCACCGGTCGAAATATTGGGTTTGAGTATATTGCCAAATGCAGGCGATTCTATTTCTGCAACTAGTGATGAGAGAATGATGAGTCAAATTATAAAAGATAACGAAAAAGATATTGATGATTCTTACCAGCTTTCAGAAATTCATTCAGGTATAGAATCTAGTAATATTAGATCTGTTAATTTAGTAATAAAAACAGATGTTCAGGGAACTTTAGAGCCAGTAAGGACTTCTCTTGAAAGTTTGAATTCTGAGGATTCTAGGATTACTATAATTCATGCTGCGAGTGGAGGTGTTTCAGAGAGTGATGTTTTATTAGCTGCTGCTTCTGATGCAATGATAATTGGTTTCAATTCTCCTTTAGAGCCAGGTGCCTTAACTTTAGCTACTCAGTCTAATGTTAAGTTGAGGTCATATAACATTATTTATCACTTACTAGATGATGTTACAAAGGTATTGAAAGGGTTAGAAGATCCTGTTTATGAAGATGTAATTGAAGGCCAGGCAACGATTAGAGCTACATTCGATATTGGAAAAGGTGTATCAGTTGCTGGATTTTACGTTAATGATGGGAAAATAACAAAAGATTCGGTAGTTCATATTTACAGAGACCAGAAGAAGTTATTTGAGGGAGATATTAATACACTTAAACACCTTAAAGATGATGTTAGAGATGTTAAAACCGGTTTTGAAGGCGGGTTGACTGTTGATGGATTTAACGATTACCTTGAAGGCGATATTATAGAAGCCCATAAAACTGTTGTAGTAGAATAATAGCTATTGGATTATTAGATGCATTACCGAATGGACCGTATAAATTCTCTTTTACTTCGAGAAATAGGTAAAATTATAATTGATGATATTAAAGATCCAAGAATTTCTTCTTTTGTTAGTGTCCTTGAAGTTAGAACATCAAAAGACTTAAATATTTCAAAAATCTACATAAGTGTTTTGGGTGATGTAAATATTAAAAACAAGACTCTTAAAGCATTAAATTCTGCTTCTGGATATATAAAAAATTTATTATTAAAGAATTTGGATTTAAAAAGTGTACCTAAATTATCATTTTATCTAGATGAATCTATAGAAGATAAGTCAAGGATTTTAGATATTATTGATAATTTACCTCAAGCCTCTAATAAAAATGATAGTTAAAAATGATTCAATAGATGGCATTTTAAATATAAATAAACCTCTAGATGTTACTTCTATGAATGTAGTACGCATTGTTAAAAGTTTTACTAAAGTAAAAAAAGTTGGACATGCCGGAACTTTAGATCCTTTAGCTACAGGTGTTTTACCAATATGTTTAGGTCAATCTACAAGAGTAATGGAGGATATTTTAAATAGCCAGAAAGTTTATAGAGTAATTTTACATCTGGGTATTTCTACAAATACATATGATTTAGAAGGTGAAGTTTTAAATACCAAAGATTTAAATGATATTAATTATGATAGTTTTAAAAATATAATTTCTAAATTCGAAGGAGATATCGAACAAATTCCTCCTATGTATAGTGCATTAAAAGTTAAAGGTGAGAGGCTTTATAAATTAGCTAGAAAAGGCATTAATTTAAATTTGAAACCTAGGAAGGTTAAAGTTTATTCATTAAAAATCCTGAATTGGAGTTCACCTTTTTTAACATTAGATATAGCATGTGGGAAAGGTTTTTATGTAAGGTCATTTGCCAATGATTTTGGAGAATTATTAGGATGTGGGGCTCATATAAATAATTTGTCTAGAATACGCAATGGTATTTTTTCAATCGAATCTTCTGTAGATTTAGAAGATTTTAAAGACAGGGCTCAAAATGGTGATTGGATGAATCTAATTTATAGCATTGATACTGTTTTAGATAAATTGCCGAAAATAATTGTTGATCCGAAGATTGAAAAAATAATTAAAAATGGAGGGGTTATTCCAGATGATATATATGAAATTAATGTTCCAGACAAGTCTAAATGTAAAGTCTATAACTCAGAGGGTAATTTTATAGGGATAATTATATTTGAAAAAAGCTTGCAAAGATGGAAATGTTATAAAAATTTTAATTTGGCTATTTAATTATATAAAATAAGCATTGACCAAATCAATCAAAACAGATATGATTGTATACTAAGCTGTATAATGCTTAATATATATATAAACATAGCTATTAGGAGTGTGCGTGATGCAAGCTTATTGTTTTAAGTGCAGAACTAAAAAAGAGATATCTAATCCTACTGCAGTTACTTTGAAAAATGGTCGACCTGCTACTAAAGGCGATTGTGGAACATGTGGCTGTAAATTATTTAGAATAGGTAAGTCTTAATTTAGACTGTTTCTTTTAAATTTAGTTCGATTTAATATAGCAATGAAAATTTTTTAGGATTGCCTTTACAGGTAATCCTAAAATTTCGTTTTTTAAAAAATAAAAATAAGGATTGAGAATTGGCAGATCAAGCAATAATAGCTACAGGTGGTAAACAATATATTGTTAGTCCTGGAGATTCAATCAATATTGAATCTGTTGATGGTGATGCAGGAGACTCTATAGAGTTTTCAGAAATATTGTATTTATCAAAAGATGGTAAATCCACTGTAGGCACACCTACTGTTAAAGGCGGTAAAGTTAAAGCAGAAATTGTTAGGAATGCTAAAGATAAAAAAGTAATTGTATTTAAATATAAAAATAAAATTCGTTATAGAAAGAAAAATGGACATAGACAAGCTTTTACTGAAATTAATATAAAAGATATATTAATTGATAAGCGTAAAACTACTAAGAGGAGTGTAGCTAATGGCTCATAAGAAGGGTGGAGGAAGTACAAGAAATGGAAGAGATAGTAATTCAAAAAGATTAGGTGTTAAACGATTTGACACCGAATTTGTAAGAGCAGGTTCAATTATTGTTCGGCAAAGAGGTACAAAAATACATCCAGGTGAAAATGTAGGATTAGGAAGAGACCATACATTATTTGCTATGATTGATGGTAATGTTAAATATTCTCCTATGACATCTAGTAAAAAATCTGTAGCAATACTTCCTTCAAAATAATAAAGATTAGATTATTATGAAAAATGATATACACCCAAAATATTATGCTCAGGCTACTGTGAAATGCTCATGTGGTCATAAATTTGTCACTGGATCAACAAAATCAGAGTTAAGCGTTGAAATATGTAATAATTGTCATCCTTTTTTCACAGGAGAACAACGTATTGTTGATACTGAAGGTCGAGTTGATAGAATTCGTAGACGTTTTAATTTAGATAATTGAAACAACTATTTAATTTTTAATTTATTTTTGGTTTTTTAAATATGGAAGAAAATCATACGTATGGTGGCCAAGCAGTTATAGAAGGCATAATGATACGTGGCAAGCATCATGTTTCTGTTGCAGTTAGACGTCCTGATTCTACAATAGCTGTTAGATGTGAACCTTTATATGCACTATTTACAGGTAATCTTAGAAATATACCTTTTATAAGAGGCTTTTTAGTTTTAATAGAAATTATGATTTTAGGTATGCGTTCCTTAGCATATTCTGCAAACGTCGCAGCTGAAGCTGAAAATGAGGAATTAGGTAAGGTTTCACTAGGTATAATGATTTCAATATCATTAGTTTTTTCCATTATACTTTTTTTTCTAACCCCAGTATTTCTGAGTAATTTATTAGAAGGTATATTAAAATCTCATTTATTAGTTAATTTAATTGAGGGGTTAATAAGGGTAATTATATTAATCGGATATTTATTTTTAATTGGACGTATGAATGATATAAAGCGTGTTTTTATGTATCATGGTGCAGAACATATGGCTGTTCATGCTAGAGAAAAAAATGAGGAATTAAATCTTACAAATTTAAAGAAATATCCTACAGCACATCCAAGGTGTGGAACAGCTTTTATCCTAGTTGTGGCATTTGTCTCTGTCTTTATATTTGTGTTTTTAGGACGTGAGCCTTTATGGTGGTTATTACTTTCTAGGGTGATTTTTGTTCCAATTATAGCATCAATAAGTTATGAAATAATTAGATTCAATAATCAATTTTCAAATAATTTTTTTGTAAAATTTATAGTTGGACCTAGCTTAGCTTTACAATCTTTGACTACAAGAAAGCCTGACGATATGCAGCTTGAAATTGCTTTAGTAGCTATAAATAAAACTATAGATGCTGATAATTTAAAAGGCAATATTTAGAAATATTATTTACTTCTATTTTCTAGTTCGTCCCATATATCTTTTAGGTCTATATCTAATGCTGAAGTCAATACTAGTAGATGATATAATAAGTCTACGCTTTCGTTAATAAATTCTTTTTTATCTTGTGATACTGCGGCTATAGCTGTTTCTCCAGCTTCTTCAACTACTTTTTGACTAATTTTTTTTATGCCTGCATTAAACAAATCAACTGTATAACTTTTATCTAAATTAGAATTTTTACGGCTTTCTATTATTTTGAAAAGTTTATCTATAACTTTTGAATCTATTTTTACAGGTTCAAAAGTTAATGGTTTATCTATTTTATTAAAAAAGCATGTATCGTTACCTGTGTGGCATCCTGGGCCTGTTGGGTGTACTTCAATATGAATAGTGTCATTGTCACAATCAATAGACATAGACTCTACATTGAAGTAATTTCCAGATGTAGCACCTTTATGCCATATTTCAGATCTTGATCTGCTGTAAAACCATACCTCTTTAGTTTCTATAGTTTTGTTAATAGATTCAGCATTCATATATCCTAGCATTATAACTTTTCCATTATTTATATTGGTTATAATTGCTGGTATTAATCCTTGTTTATCAAGCTTTAATGTCGTCATTTAGTTTCTCCTAAGATTAATTTAGGTTAATTTGGTCTTATAGGTATATTAAGAGTAGACAGGTAATCTTTTACTTGATTAATTGTATATGTTTTATAATGAAAAATGCTTGCTGCTAGAACTGCATCTGCGTTGCTATATTGAAGAACATCTGATAAATGTTTTAATTCACCTGCTCCACCACTAGCTATCACAGGTATGTTTACATTTGATGTGATAGTTTTAATTAAATCTAGATCATAGCCTTCTTTTTTACCATCAGTATCCATACTTGTTACAAGTAATTCACCTGCACCTAAGTATGCAATTTTTTTTGCCCATTTTATTGCATCTATACCTGTAGGTTTTCTTCCTCCATGTGTAAAGACTTCCCATTTAGATTTATTGTCTAAACTTATGTCAGATTTTGGTTCTTCAATATAAATTTTATTATTAATTTTTTTTACATCGATTGCGACAACTATACATTGAGATCCGAAAAAATCAGATGCTTCATTAATTAAATTTGGATTTATCACTGCAGATGTATTTATTGATACTTTATCGGCTCCAGCTTTAAGCATTGAGCGTATATCTGATAATTTGTTTAATCCACCACCTACTGTTAAAGGTATAAATAATTTTTCAGATACACTTTTTACAACATCAATTATTATAAATCTTTTTTCTGAGCTGGCAGTGATGTCTAAGAATACAAGTTCGTCTGCTCCTTCGCTATCATAATATTCAGCGAGTTCTGTTGGGTTACCTGCATCTTGTAAATTTAAAAAATTTACTCCTTTAACTACTCTACCTGCATTAATATCTAAACATGGAATTATTCTTTTTGTTAACATTGTAATTATGTTTCTTTAAGTTATATTTTTAAAGCTTCATTTAGTTTAATATTACCAGTATATATTGCTTTACCTATTATTGATCCGTGGACTCCAATATCTTTTAGCTTTTTTAAATGTTCTATATTAGTGATACCACCTGCAGCTAAAATAGAATATTTAGGATTTATTAATTCTAATATTTTTTTGTAGTTTGGTCCTGAAAGTGTTCCGTCCCTAGATATGTCAGTATATATAAATTGATTTATTCCAATTTCGCTCATTTGATTAATTAAATCTATGGAATAGATTTTTGTTTTTTCAATCCATCCATTAATTGATACAAAACCATTTTCGGCATCAATACTTATGATTACATGCTCTTTTCCAATTTCATCACATAAACTTTTTATCATCTCTGGGTTTTTTATAGCATTTGTACTTAAAATTACTTTTTCCACACCTTTATCTAACAAAGATTTAGCAGTTTCTATAGACCTAATTCCTCCTCCTATTTGTATAGGTATTTGGTGAATCTTTACTATTTCTGAAATTATATCAATATTTTTAGGATAGCCTTCTTTCGCTCCATCTAAATCAATTATATGTAGGCGTTCTATTCCATATGATATCCATTTTGCAGCTACTTCTAATGGATTGTTATCATAAATAGTTTCTTTTTTATAATTACCTTGAAATAATCTAACACATTTTCCATTAAGTAGGTCTATTGCAGGAATGATTAACATAATGATTAAATTTTTCCACTTTTTATGAAGTTAATAAAATTGTTATAAATTTTCAAACCATTTGGTCCGCTTTTTTCAGGATGAAATTGAACACCCATTAAATTGTTTTTTACTATTGAACTACAAAATTTAACACCGTAATCCGTTTCGCTTGATATTATCGTATTGTTTTTTGGCAAAGCATAATAGCTATGAACAAAATAGAAATAAGAATTTGACTTAATTCCATCAAATAAAGGGTTTTGAATATTAATTTGAATTTGATTCCATCCCATATGAGGAGTTTTTACAGATTTAGGAAATAGTTTGCTCTTACCTTCTAATACGCCGAGGCAATTTGCTTCTCCTTCATCTGAAGATTCAAATAATAATTGTAAACCTAAACAGATACCTAGAAATGGTTTATTACTTGATATATAAGATTGTATTACTTCAATCAAATTTTTTTCGTTTAATTTTTTCATTGAAGGATCAATTGCTCCTTGCCCAGGAAAAACAATTGCATCAGATTTTGCTATAATTTCAGGTTTATCTGATATTTCTGCTTTAGCGCCATTTGCTTCAAGAGCTTTTTGAACGCTTCTTAAGTTACTTGCTTGATAATCTATTATTGTTATTTTAGGTTTATTCAAATTTTCACTTAGTTGCTAATTCAAAAGTTTGGTTTCTATCGTGATATCTCCCCAAAACAAATAGTAAATCAGAAACACGATTCAAAAAAACTAATATTTGAGTATTTATGAGTCTACCTGATTCTTTTAATTCTACGACTCTACGTTCACTTGTTCTAATTATTGTTCTACTAAAGTCTATTGTTGCTGATATTATTGAAGTTCCTGGCAGAATAAAATCATTTGGCAATTCGAATTCTTCTAGTAATTGATCGATATTTTTTTCAATTTTATACACCATATTTTCAGTAACAATATCATAATGTTTTTTTAATTTATTGTAATTTGATTTGTCTGTAGCTAATTCAGCAGACACAATAAACAAATCTTTTTGAATATCACTAAGTAAATTTATTACAACTTTATCTTCAGTACTTGCTTTAGCTATGCCCATGACTGAAACAGCTTGATCTATTGTGCCATAAGCTTCACAGATAATATCAGACTTAGATATTTCTCCTCCAAACAAAAGACCAGTCTTCCCTTTATCTCCTGATTTAGTATATATACTCATGATTTATTACACCTCTTATTTATTATATCAGTAAGAATATATTATTGATGCGAATTTGTACAAAATTATTTTAACTCCACCACAAAGAAAAAATTTCAGCATTTTGCATATGTATTTTAATTTTTAAAGGAATTTTAGGAAGGCTTGAGTTTGTATTCCATTCAACAATATGGTCTAAAGAGTCAGAAGTTATTTTTATAGAATCTTCTATATTAAATCCTTCAATATTATTTTCATTATTATATAGAGCAACTTGAATAAAACCATTATTAGCATTTGCATTTATGTGAAGTGAAGTTTTAGGGTTTGATTCATTGATCTCTAAAGTACCAAATTCCTTACTTTCTAATCCAACAAAGCGATCAATTGGCCATGTTGCAACACCTATAGATCCTTCAACAGGCTCATTATCAATTGTTGTATGTGCATGAGTATCATTGCGTCCAGTATAATATGCTTTTATCTCTTCTTTTTCTATAACAATCGAATTACCTATTGACACACTTCCCCAATCCCAGCTACCAGGTTCTCCGAGCTCAATTACAGGAGATCTATTTCCTACTCTTTCCCATTTTCTTCCATCACGGCTTGAGACAAGTTGAGGGTAAGTAAATCCATCTCTTGATCTATGCCCATCAGTTGTTCTAAAGTCTTCTACAAATCCTAATATTATAGAGTTATATCTAAATATTGGCATTCCGTAGAATTGAGTAAACCTTTCAGGGTCTCCGTTACTCCATAAGTCATCAATTTTATCTGGAATAATAGCAGGTTTAGGTAATGTCCAATCTAAAGCATCATTGCTTTCAGTCCATAATACGGATCTTCTACTATAGCCTCTAATGTTTAAATATGCTTTGACTATTCCTCTAAACATTTTATCTTTATTATCATACATAAACCATCCTACATCTGCGTGTCCAGGTATTACAGGTTCCAGCGGTCCATCTGTCCAGGTAATACCATCTTTAGAGTACGCTAGGTAGTAACCATCATATGGCCCAAAGTTGGTATAAGCATAATCATATGCAATCATAGTATATTTCTTATCTTCACCTAAGTGTGGAGTATAAAGAATATTTTTATTATGATCTTGTTCAATATTTTTTGGTGGAGATAATGTTTTTCTTCTTAAAGATATTCGATTCAGATATATATTATTATTAAGATTGCCGTTGAAATCTTTATATTTTTTCAGGATGGGTTTATCCCAGTTTATACCATTATTACTTTCGGCATATAAACTAGCGTATCCATTATATTTTGTGTTTTCTATCCAGCTGTCGTACCACATTCTATAAAGAGAGCCTTCTTTTCTTACTGTGCCTCCCATTTGATTGATTGCTTCCCATGGTCTGTCAGCTTTTAAAACTGGAGTATTACGTTTTTTGCCAGAGTGGATAATTCTTTTTAACCCTTTTGATGAATTTATTTCATGGTCATCTATAAATAATATTTTATAATCCAAATAATTAATCTTTCTTTTATATATATAAGTGTCCATTTTATTGAAGAATTATTATTTTGTAAAAGAAATATATGTCAATAGAAATTTCATTATAAAATTAGAATAATATTTTATATTTTTCTAATACTTTTCCAATATTTAGTGATATAATGTTTTTATCTAAATGGAGTGTATAAATGAATTATTACAACCTCTTAGGTATCAGAAAAAATGCTACTCAAGAAAAAATCAGAGAGGCCTATAGGCGTCTTGCTAGGAAACATCACCCTGATTTAAACCCTAATGATACTCATGCAGAAAAAAAATTTAAGGAAATTAATGAGGCATCAGAGGTATTGTCTAATCCAAATTCACGAAGAAAATATGATTTGTTTGGAAATAATTGGAAAAAAAGAAATAAAAATATTCGACAAGATGTAAAAATTAATCTTGAAAATGAAAAGTTTTTTTATGGTTTTGAATTTGAAAAAGACAATTTATTTGTAAAATCTAAAACTTATCAAAGTAGTAGCATGAATCATAATTTTGGTCCTTTATGGAATGGAAGTAATTCCAAGGCTAATTTTGCAAGTAGCGAAATTTCTATGAGTATAACATTATTGGAAGCGAAATTAGGTACAAAAAGAATTTTAAATTTAAATATTGATTCTAAAATAAGAAAATTTGAAGTTAAGATACCTAAAGGAGTTGATACAGATTCAATTATCAGAATTTATCCTGATAAATCATCTGAATTACTTATTAGGATTCAAGTATTAAGTAATGATAAATTTATTCGTAAAGGCGATAACCTTTATATGGATATTTATGTTCCATTTGAGGATTTAATTATAGGTGGTGAAGCAGAAGTTCAAACACTTATCAATAAAGTTAATATTAAAATTCCTCCGGGCAGTAAAAACAGACAGAAAATAAGATTGCAAGGCCAAGGAATGCCTAAACAGAATTCCCCGAATAGTTTAGGAGATTTATTTGTAACATTAAATCCAGTATTTCCTAATAGCTTATCATCAAAACAAAAAGATATAATTCAAACTTTTAAAAATTCTTAGTCATTTAATTTTATATTCTAAAATGTTGGCTTTAATTTAGTTTTATTTTAATGAAATCGATAAAAATCCTATTGATACTATAGTTTGATAGTTATAATATTCATTTAAAATATTTAGAGGGATTTTTATCAATGGTACAGAAAAATGATTTTAAATTAATTAAATGTGGTAATTTAATTGATTGTACTGGCAACGCTCCTGTAAAAAATGGCGCCATATTACTGGAAAGTTCAAAGATAAAATCAATAGGTCATGAATCTAATGTTATCCCCCCTGAAGGTGCAAGCATAAAAGTTTATGATTATTCAAAATACACTGTAATGCCTGGTATGGTCGACTGCCATACGCATAATAATGGCTTTGGAGATGGTAGGTTAGGAGAAGAGCTAAATCTTTTAGCTGATGAAATATTAACTTTACAGTCTATCAGGAATTTACGTGCTAGTTTATTTTCAGGAGTAACAACCATTAGAGAAAATGGTCCAAAAAATTTTACTTTAATTAATTTAAAAAAAGCTTCAAATGATTATATGGTATTAACTCCAAGAATGTTGATATGTGGTAGACCGTTATCTATTATAGGAGGCCACATGGGTTATTTTGGTTCTGAAGTTACCGGAATAGATGAAGTAAGGGCTGAAACAAGAAACTTAATTAAACAGGGTGCAGATTATATTAAAATTACTGCTACAGGTGGGAGTACACAAACTTCATTTCGTTATAGGCATTCATTTAACTTAGATGAATTGAATGCTATAACTTCAGAAGCTCGTAAGTTTGGGAAATTAACAGCAACTCATTGTGTATCTACTCAAGGTATAGTTAATTCAATAAAATCAGATGTTGATATGATTATTCATTGCATGTTTAATGAACCTGATGGATCTAATAAGTTTCGTCCTGAAATAGTAGATGATTTATTCAACAAAGGTACTTATATAAATCCGACTTTACATGTAGTTAGAGCAACTATTTGGGATTTATTAAATATAAAAGAGAGAATTGGTTTAACAGGTAGCCAGGAAAAATTATTAGATGATAGAAAAAGAGATTTCGATATTCATCTTAATAATTGCACAAAAATGATTGATAGTGGATTGAAATTTATAACTGGTTCTGACTCTTCTTGGAGTAGTTATCAGTCAGGAAACACTGTGTATGAAACAGAATGTTTGAATATGGCAGGTTTATCAAATATGGCTTCATTACTTTCAGTTACAAAAGAAGCTGCTAAATCTTTAGATATAGATGATTTAGTAGGTACTTTAGAAATCGGAAAAGAAGCTGATTTATTAGTTTTGAATAGTAATCCTTTAGAAGATATAAGTAATTTATGGGATGTTAAAGATGTTTTTCTTGCAGGTAGGTATATTGATAGAGGGTCAGAAAAATCTTTAAAATCTATAAGGCAATTAAGGCCTTCATTGAATTAACATATTAAAAATTTTAATTATTTGAGGTGATATTTTGACAAAATTAAATAGTTTTAGATTGATAAAAGGAGAGAGGATTATTGATGCAAAAGGTGGAGATGTACTAGAAAGAGGTGCAATTTTATTACAAGGTGACAAAATTATTTCTATTGGAAGAGAAGAAGATGTTATACCTCCTGAAGGTTCACAAGTTGAAGAAATTGTTTATGAAAATAAAACTGTACTGCCAGGATTAGTCGATTGCCATGTACATTTAAATGGTATTGGAGATGGGAGAAAAGGTGATCAGCTAAATTTATTGCCTGATGAGATTTTAACTCTACAAGCTGCAAAAAATGCTAGAACTCATTTATTTTCTGGAGTTACAACTGTAAGAGATTGTGGTGCAAAAAACTCTACTACTTTGAGACTTAGAGAAGCAGTTGAGATGGGTATAACAGTGGCACCTAAATTAGTTTTAGCTGGGAGACCTATGGCTATTATAGGAGGTCATTTATGGTGGTTTGGAATTCAAGCTACAGGACCTAATGAATGTAGAGCTCACGTAAGGCAATTAGTTAAAGAGGGTGTGGATTTTATTAAAATTACTGCATCTGGAGGTAGTACGGGTACATCAGTGCCTCTAAGGCCATCATTTAATTTAGAAGAGATGAACGCTATAGTAGATGAAGCTCACAAATTTGGAAAACATACTGCAGCTCATTGTACTAATTCGCAATCTATGATTAATGCTTTAGATGCTGGTATAGATACTATAATTCATGGTGTTTATAATGAACCAGACGGCGATAGAAGTTATCGTCCTGATATCACTGAAAGAATAGTTGATCAAGGAGTTTTTCTTAATCCTACAATTCATCAATCTAGGGAGAGGATTTGGCAATTAGAAGAAAAATCTCAAAATCAAAAGTTAAATCCTGAAGAAGTTGAAGAATTAAATACTACAAAAGAAGGCCATGAACAAAGAATTGAGGAAGTTTCTAAGATGTGGGAAGCTGGAGTTAAAATTGTATGTGGTTCAGATTCCGCATGGGCTAATTATAAAATGGGTAGATTTCAAGCTGATATAAATTCTCATATTTCTATAGGAATGTCTCCTATGGAAGCTATTTTGTCAGCTACAAATTTATCTGCACAATCATGTTGTATAGATGATCAAGTAGGAACTCTAGAAGTAGGGAAAAATGCTGATATATTAGTAGTTGAAGGCGATCCATCTAAAAATATAGACGATTTATGGAATATCGTAGATATATATCAAGATGGTAACTTAATTGATAGAGGTAATTATATTTAGAAAACCATTTTCAATTTAGCTAGGCAGTCCACAAAAGACTTCATAATCTATTAATTCGGTTACTGAAGGGCTATCTCCACATAATGGACATTCAGGTCTTTGTCTTATTTTTACTTCTCTGAAATCCATTTCTAGTGCATCAACTAAAAGTAACCTGCTTTTTAAAGATTTACCAGTATTTAATATTAACTTTGTTGTTTCTATAGCTTGGATACTACCAATTAATCCTGGGAGCATTCCTAAAACTCCTGCTTCAGCACAACTAGGAACTTCACCTGGAGGAGGGGGTTCAGGGAATAAACATCTATAGCAACCTGATCCAGGTATGTAAACAGTTGAGGTACCATCAAATAATAATATACTACCATCTACTAAAGGTTTGTTATTAAAATAACATGCATCATTAACTAAGTAACGCGCTGGAAAATTGTCAGCTCCATTTATTACTATGTCATAATCTTTAATTATATTCATAGCATTTTCAGAATTTAGAGGTTCTTCATGTACAATTATATTTACTTCAGGATTATATGCTTTTAAAGTTTCTTTTGCAGATTCAACCTTTGGTTTACCTATATCTTTATCGTAATGAAGTATTTGTCTTTGTAAATTAGTGACGTCTACTACATCAAAATCAACAATTCCAAGTGTTCCTACTCCAGCTAATGTAAGATAAATTAATATAGGAGAACCAAGACCTCCAGCACCTACCATTAAAACTTTTGAATCAAGTAATTTTCTTTGTCCGATACTGCCAACTTGAGGCATTATTATATGCCTACTATATCTTTTAACTTGGTATGGAGAAAGAATTTGTGTGGATTTATTCAAAATAACCTCCAAAGTAATTAATATATAAAAATAATTGCGCCTGTTAGTATTTACAAACAGGCGCAATTAAGTAAAATTAGACTAAATATTTGCCCGACTAGTTCGAGCTGTTACACAAATGAAATAAGTCATCTTTAAATCTTTTCATAATATAATTTTATCATAGTTGAACTTAAGTGTCATTAATGATGTTTTAAAAATGATTTAAATTTTAGGAGGAACAATGAATACTTCAGATAGTGTAAATCAGTATTTTGATTTTGCAGCGGAACATTTAGATTTAGAAGATGGATTAAGGGATATACTTAAAAGACCTTGGAGAGAATTACAAATTGCTATACCAGTCAGAATGGATGATCATTCTGTAAAAGTATTCAATGGATATAGAATACAGCACAATGCTACACGTGGACCTTATAAAGGAGGTGTAAGATACCATCCCGATGCTGACCAATATGAGGTTAGAGCTTTGGCATCACTAATGACATGGAAAACAGCTTTAGTTAACATTCCATTTGGTGGAGCTAAAGGTGGAGTGCAATGTGATCCTACTTCATTAAGTTCAGATGAGTTAAATAGGATTACTAGAAGGTATACTTTAGGGATAGAACATTTTATAGGAGTAAATCGTGATATTCCAGCTCCAGATTTAGGAACCAATTCACAAACTATGGCTTGGATGATGGACGCCTATGGTCAAGTAAATGGATATACCCCTGGCATTGTTACAGGTAAGCCCGTAGAGTTAGGAGGTTCTGTTGGACGTGATTCTGCAACAGGAAGAGGAGTTATGAATCTGGTAGAACAATTAATTGAAGAGAAAAATTTATCTCCATCAAATATGAGAGTAGTAGTACAAGGTTTTGGTAATGTTGGTTCATGGGTAGCTCGAATTGCTTATGATATGGGTTTCAAGATTATAGCTATAAGTGACGTGTCAGGAGGTATTTATTCTAAATTAGGCCTTAATATTCCTAATGTTCTTAAATATATAAGTGAAAATAAATCAATTAAAGGCTTTCCTGGTTCAGAGAATATATCTAACCAAGAAATTTTAGAGTTAGATTGTGAATTATTAATTCCTTCTGCAATTAATAATGTAATAAATGAATCTAATGCTAACAATGTTAAAGCTAATATGATATTAGAAGCAGCAAATCATCCAATAACGCCAGAAGCTGATCAAATATTAAATAATAAAGGATTATTAGTTCTTCCTGATATTTTGTGTAACGCAGGTGGAGTAATAGTTTCATACTTTGAATGGACACAAAATTTATATCAACGACATTGGCCAGAAGAAACAGTTTTTTCAGAATTGTCAGAAGTTATGAAATCTGCTTATAAAGATGTAAAAAATTTGGTTGATAGTGAGAATTTAACTTTTAGGCAGGCAGCATTTGTTATTGGAGTTGAGAGGGTAGTAAAGGCGACTAAATTAAGAGGTTATGTATAATAATATTTCTAATTAGACTGATTTATTTTTTTAATTGATTCAAGTGCTATAATTAACATAAGGAGATATACATTTTAATTGTATAATTAACATATATGTTATTAGCTTTAGATATTGGTAATACGAATATAACTTTGGGTGTTTTTAAAAATGATCAATTAGTTGCTACATGGCGTATAGCAACTGATGCAAAAAAAATGCCTGATGAATATGGTTTAATTTTATCAGACTTATTAGCATTGAATAATATTAATTCTTCCGATATTACCGATATGATTATTTGCAGTGTAGTTCCTCCTCTAACTCCAGCATTTTCTGAAATTGCTAAAAACTATTTTAAAATATCATCTTTAATAGTAGGTCCTGGAATTAAGACAGGAATAAAAAATTTATATGATTCTCCTAGAGACGTAGGTGCAGATAGAATTGTGAATGCAGTTGCTGCTTACGAAATGTTTAAATCAGCAGTGATTATAGTAGATGTAGGAACATTTACTGTTTTTGATGCTGTCACATCATCAGCTGAATATATAGGAGGTTCAATAGCTTTAGGTATTTCTGCATCTGCTGAAGCAATATATCATACATCTTCTCAGTTAAGGAGAGTTGAGCTTAAGAGACCTCCAAATGCTATTGGTCAAAATACAATTAATTCAATTCAATCAGGGTTAATTTTAGGTTATTCAGATATGATAATTGGTATGGTAAATCGTTTTCGTGATGAATTATCACATGATACAAAAGTTATTGCTACAGGTGGATTAGCTCAAGTAATTAATAAAGAAGTTAAAATATTTGATTGTTTAGAGCCAAATTTAACTTTGTTAGGACTTAAAAATATTTACAATATGAATAGAAAAATATAACCATGTGTGTGTAATTTATGAATTTTTTAGAAGGCAAATTTATTACTCTTGGAGTTACTGGAAGTATTGCATCTTATAAATCTATTGATTTAGCTAGTAAACTTACTCAATTAAATTGTAAAGTAGACGTGATTATGACAGAGTCTGCTACACGTTTTTTAACTCCATTAACCTTTAATAGTATTACTCATCGCCCTGTTTCAATAGATTTATTTGAGTCAAATTCTGAATTAAGTATGGATCATGTAGTACTTGCTAAACGATCTGAAATTATTATTGTATATCCAGCAACTGCTAATATAATTGCAAAAATTGCCCATGGATTTTCTGATGATTTGTTAACTGCTACGGTTTTAGCAACTGAAGCCCCGATTGTAATAGCTCCAGCTATGGATGCTAATATGTATGAGAATTCTGCTACTCAAGAAAATATCAATATTTTAAAAAATAGAGGTATTACAATTGTAGGACCAGAGACGGGAAGATTAGCTTCAGGCTTAGTAGGGTTGGGTCGAGTTGTTGATTCAGAAAAAATATTGGGTAATTTGAATTTAATTTTAGGTCAGAATGGAGACCTTAAAGGTAAAAAAATAATTGTAACTGCCGGAGGGACAAAAGAAGAAATTGATCCTGTTAGATTTATATCTAATAGATCATCTGGGAAAATGGGTTATGCTATTTCCCAAGCTGCAATTAATAGAGGTGCTGAAGTCACATTGATTACAGCTTCTAATTTATTAAAAGATATAGTTGGTGTAAAAACTATACATGTATCAAATACAAACGAGATGTTCGATGCAGTTAAAAAAGAATCCATATATTCTGATATTTTAATTATGGCAGCAGCAGTAAGTGACTGGACTCCTGCATCATATATTGAATCAAAAATTAAAAAAACTAAAAAGAATACTTGGCAAATTGATTTAATTAAAACTCCAGATATTTTAAAATCAATTAAGAAAAAGGAATTAATTAAGATTGGTTTTTCTGCAGAAACAGATGATTTGATTGTTAATGCAACTAAAAAATTAAAAGAAAAAGAATTAGATTTTATAGTAGCTAATGATATTACTGAAGAAAATAGTGGATTTTCATCAGATGATAATAAAGTAATTTTAATTGATCATCATTCTTCTCCAGAGGAATTGCCTTTAATGTCAAAATATGAAGTAGGTAATAAGATTCTTGATAAAGCTGTTAGTTTACTTTAATTAATTTGGTCAATATACTTAAGGTCATATACGTAAATAAGAAATGAATTTGGAAAGGTAAATTAGTGTCTTTATCTAGAGTGTTTAGTGGAATTCAACCATCGGGTGATGTTCAATTAGGCAATTATTTAGGAGCTATTAAAGGATGGGTTGATAGACAGGATGAAAAAGATAACTTTTTTTGTATAGTTGATTTGCATGCTTTGACTGTTTATCAAGATCCTAATAATCTTAATCATCAAATAAAGTCTTTAGCAGCAATTTTATTCGCTGCTGGTTTAGATCCTGCTAAATGTTCTGTATTTATACAAAGTCATGTTAAGGAACATTCAGAATTATGTTGGCTGCTCAATTGTATTACTCCAATTGGCTGGTTAGAAAGAATGACACAATATAAAGATAAATCTTCAGGACAAGAAAGTGTATCTACTGGTTTATTGGATTATCCTGTATTAATGGCAAGTGATATTCTTTTATATGATGCAGTAGAGGTGCCTGTTGGTGACGACCAAAAACAACATGTTGAATTGGCTAGAGATATTTGTCAAAGGTTTAACAATATATATGGAGATACCTTTGCATTGCCTGAACCAGTTATACCTAATATTGGTGCTAGAGTAATGGGTTTTGATAATCCTTTAATAAAAATGTCAAAGAGTTATTCACATATTAGAGGCCATGCTATTAGAATAATTGATACAGAAGATGAAATTTTAAGAACAGTTAAAAGAGCTGTTACAGATTCAGGAAATGAGATTAAATTTTCTGATAATCCAGACAATGCTGGAGTTAATAATTTACTTGGTATATACAAAGTTATTACAGGGGAATCAACAAAAGATGTTGAGTCTAACTTTATAAATTCTAGAGGTTATGGAGATTTAAAGATTAAAGTAGCTGAAGTAATTATAGAAGAACTTCAACCTATTCGGAAACGTTATAGAGATTTGATGGAAAACCCAGATCATTTAGATAAACTATTATCAGAAGGTGCTGAAAAAGCTAGATCATTGGCTGAGAAGAAAATGGAAATAGTAAAAAATAAAATTGGTTTAGTAAGCCGATAGGGTAAATTAATTTTAAATAATATATAAATATAAGAGGTAGTGATTGTGTTTTACCCTGAACTTGAAGAAGTATTCAAATTAAAAGACAAAGGTAATTTAATTCCTTTATATATTGAATTTGATGCAGGATCTGAAACTCCATTATCAGTATATAGCAAGGTAGCTTCTACTCCCTATTCATTTTTACTAGAAAGTGCTGATGGAATTGATAAAGATCATACTTATAGTTTTATAGGTTGTGAACCAGAATTAATTATAAAAACAGGAGAAGGCCAAGAATATGGATGTATTGATCCTTTAATTCCTATTCAAAAAGAGTTGTCAAAATATAACGTTGTTCAATTACCTAATATGCCAAAATTTAAATTTACTGGAGGGGTTGTTGGGTATCTTGCTTACGAGTCTGTAAGTTATTTTGAGAATTTGAATATGTCTTTACCTAATACTTTAGGGTTACCTGAATCTATTTTTATGTTAACTAAAACCTTTTTAGAATTTGATCATATGAAAAATAAAATCAAGATTATCACTCACATAGATTTAACTGGAGATATTGAAAAATCCTATAATGATGCTGTTAAAAAGATAAATAATCTAATCGATAAATTAAAATCTAACAATACAAATAATGAGCCTTTAAATAAACCTAATGACAATAAAGCTGAAGTATTATCAAATATAGATATGGATAGTTATATTGATATCGTTAAAAGTATTAAAAAATATATATTTGAAGGTGATGTTATTCAAGTTGTTCCGTCTCAAAGGTTACAAAGAAGAATTAATGTGCCAGCTATTGAAATTTATAAATCATTGAGGGAAATTAATCCCTCTCCATATATGTATTTTCTGAATTTTGGAGATTTTCAAGTTGCTGGAGCATCTCCTGAAATGTTGACTAAAGTTCAAGATGGAATTGTTTCAACTCATCCTATTGCAGGGACTAGACCTAGAGGAGAAAATGATTTAGAAGATATACAAATGGAAAAAGACCTACTATCTGATCCTAAAGAAATAGCTGAACATATTATGCTTGTTGATTTAGGAAGAAATGATTTGGGAAGAGTTTGTAAGCCGGGAACTATAAATGTTACAAATTTCATGGGTATAGAAAGATATTCTCATGTAATGCATATAGTCTCTAATGTAGAAGGTGAATTAAGTCAAAATTTTAATAATTACGATGCTTTCAGGTCTTGCTTCCCTGCTGGAACTTTGTCAGGTGCTCCTAAGATTAGAGCGATGGAAATTATTTCAGAAATGGAAAATGAGAAAAGAGAACTATATGGCGGCGCTGTAGGGCATTTTGATTTTTCAGGTAATATGGATACTGCTATAGCTATTCGTACTTTAGTAATTAAAGATGGTATTGCATATGCACAGTCAGGTGGAGGAGTGGTTTTTGATAGTGAACCAGAGTTAGAATACAAAGAGACTTTGCATAAAGCAAATGCTTTATTAAAGTCTATTGATCAAGCTGAGAAAAAATACTGGAATGAAGAATGATTTTATTAATAGATAATTATGATAGTTTTACATATAATTTATATCAATATATGAGTGAATTAGGAGCTGATGTAAAAGTAGTAAGAAATGATAAGTTTACAATTCAGGATGTAGAAAAATGGAATCCAGAAAAGATAGTTGTTTCTCCTGGTCCGTGCACCCCTGATAAATCAGGAATATCTAAAGAGGTTATCGAAATATTTAGTAATAAAATTCCTATATTAGGTGTTTGCTTAGGGCATCAATGTGTAGGAGTGGTCTATGGTGGCGAAGTTGGCGAAGCAGGTGAAATTATGCATGGTAAAACATCATTAATTCATCATAATCAAGAAGGATTGTTTTTAAATCTTCCTAATCCTTTTGAAGCTATTCGCTACCATTCTTTAGCTATTTTCCCTGACTCACTTCCAGATGAACTTGAGGTTACTGCTTGGACTGACAATGGAATAATAATGGGAGTTAAACACAAAGATTTTGATGTCTATGGAATTCAATTTCATCCTGAATCTATTATGACTAAACACGGTAAAGAATTGTTAAATAATTTTCTAAATATATGAAAAACATTTTTGTTATTTATAAATTTAAATTTTGCTAATTAATTTCAATTAAAATGAGAGAGGCCTGAATAGATGATTAAGACGAAACGTACTTGGAAGGAAATTCTTCTTACCACTTTGTTGATATGGGGTGCATTTCAAGTGGTAGCGTTGATAGTGAGTATATTTTAAGAATTAATGAGAGAGTTAAATGTTTACAAAGACTATTGAATCTTTAATTCAAGGGAAATCCTTGACTTCAGAGCAAGCTTCACTTGCAATGGAACTAATTATGGAAGGTTCAGTCTCTGATGTAGAGTTTGGATCTTTTGTAACTGCAATGAGAATGAAAAATGAAACTGTTCAAGAAATTGTTGGGATGGCTCGCGTGATGAGATCTAAATCTTTAAAAGTTTCTGTTGATTTACCTGTATTAGATACTTGTGGTACTGGTGGAGATGGTTCGAAAAGTTTTAATATCTCTACCACTACTGCTTTTGTTGTTGCAGGAGCAGGTGTTAAAGTAGCTAAGCATGGGAATAGAGCTATGTCTAGTTCATGTGGAAGTGCAGATATTTTAGAAAAATTAGGTGCTAATATAGATTTGGCTCCTAATGACGTAGAACGATGTATTCAAGAAACAGGTTTTGGATTTATGTTTGCGCAAAGGTATCATCCATCTATGAAATTTGCTGCTAAACCAAGGAAGGATTTAGGTTTAAGGACTGTATTTAATATATTGGGTCCTTTGACTAATCCTGCTAATGCTGAATTTCATTTATTAGGAGTTGCTGATCCTTCAACAGGAAAAAAAATTGCTCAAGTTTTAGCTGAACTAGGGAGTAAAAGAGCATTAGTTGTGCATGGAAAAGATAATTTGGACGAAGTAACTTTATCAGATAATACTCAAGTTTGGGAATTGAAGAATAATTCAATAATTGAATATGAAATATCTCCTAAAGATTTTGGTTTTGATTATATTAATAAAGAGGATATTCAAGTAAAAGATATAGATGAAAGTATTCAGGTTATTATGAATATTTTTAATGGATTACATAGCCCTCATAGAGAAATAGTATTAATTAATTCTGCTGTAGCTTTACTTGCTTCAGATACAGTGTCTGATATCAAATCAGGTATAGAGGCTGGAAAAGAATCTATTGATACAGGAAAAGCTTTAAATGCAATGAATTCTTTTATAAAATTGAGTAAAGAGTTAAAACCAGATTAATAAATAATATTTAAACGGATATATTCATGCCTAATATTTTAGATGAGATTGTTTCTAATAAATTAAAAGAAATAGAAATGATAAAAAAGAAAAATTCTTTAGAATTTTTAGATAAAATGATAAAAAAGAAAAATATCCCATTAAATCTTGCGGGTAGTTTAATGGGTGACTCGGTTCGAGTAATTGCTGAAATTAAACAAAATTCACCTTCAAAAGGTTTGTTAACGAATAATTTTGACCCTCTGGAATTGTCCAAAATTTATTGTGAAAATGGAGCAGCAGCGATTTCTGTATTAACTGATCAAAAATATTTTAAAGGAAGCTTGGATCACATGTCAGTTGTATCTGGTTTTGTTAATAAATTTTCTATTCCAGTTTTACGTAAAGATTTTATTCTTGATCCTTATCAAATTTATGAAGCTAGGGCATATGGAGCTGATTCTATACTGTTAATTGTATCTGTTTTAGGTTTTAAAAAATTAAATGATTTGTTAATTTTAGCGAATAAATTATGGTTGCAGTGTATTGTTGAAGTACACGATGAAAATGAATTGGATATAGCTTTACAAGCAGGGGCAGAAATTATTGGTATTAATAATCGTGATTTAACTTCTTTTATAACTAATATGGATACTACTTATAGACTTGCAAAATTAATTCCTAATAATAAAATTATTATCAGTGAAAGTGGAATTAAGACTAAAGATGATATTAATAAACTTAAAGAAGTAGGTGTGGATGCTGTATTAGTAGGAGAATCATTAATAACCTCTAATAACACAGCAAAAAAATTAAGGGAACTGGTATGCCAAAAATAAAGATTTGTGGTATTAGGGAACCTCAACACGCAATTTATGCATCAAAATTACATGTAGATTATTTAGGATTTGTTTTTGTAGAAAATGTAAGGAGACAATTAACTCAAAATTCGGGTTATGAATTATTACAAAAATATAGACAAGGTATCACATCACACTCTCCTAAATTAGTGGGTTTGTTTGCAAATCAGAGTTTGAAGTTTGTAAATAATACTGTCCAAAAGTGTAAATTAGATATGGTTCAGTTATGTGGAGAAGAAACAGCTGATTATTGGAAGTTAGTTGATGTTCCTGTAATTAAGCAGATTAGAGTTCAACAAGAACAGAATAAAGAAATTGCTAAGACTAACATCGTAGAAAATATTTCTCAAATATTGGATAGAAAATGTATTCCTATTTTGGATCATCAAGAAAAAGGGCAACTTGGAGGTACAGGGAATGCATTTGATTGGTCAATAATTGAGGGATTAAGTTTAAAATATAATTTTATTTTAGCTGGAGGTTTGAAATCTAATAATGTAAATCTAGCTATTGAAAAAGTTAAACCTTGGGGTTTAGATGTTTCTAGTGGGGTTGAAAGTAATGGTATTAAAGATGAGAAAAAAATACTTGAATTTGTAAATAAAATACATGGAGAATAGTTAATTATGAATTCTAATAGTGTCTTTAGCGAATTAATATTGATTTAACTATTGTTTTCAATTTTCAATTTAAATATTATTGAGATAATTAAATTTATGGAGGTAATTTATGGCTTATGAAGTTAATCATATACATATAAAATCTTCTGATCCTGAAAGTATTGCAAAATGGTATGTTAAAGCATTTGATTTTAAAATTGCAGGTGATGAAGTAAGAGTTTTTGGAGATAGGTTTATAAAATGTGAATCTTCTAATGGTATTACAGTTAATATTTCTGCTGAACGTACTAATGAGACATTAAACCCCGGAGATCCCTATGCTCACTATGGCTTAGAACATTTTGGAATTACTGTTAAAGATATAGATTTAGAAATAGACAGATTATTGGAATTAGGTGCAGAACTATTAGAAGGCCCAATACCTATTTCTAATGGTATTATTGAATCGATTGCATTTATAAAGGCTCCTGGAGATACTAGAATTGAACTCATACAATTTTCATAGATTTTAATAATACGGTTTCCTATGAATGATTCTGATAGTACAGACAAAAATTCTAATCAGTATGAAGAAAATATATCAAATTTCAATTATGACTCTAAAGATTTAGGTAATTTTGAATGGGTAAAGTATATATTAATTAGTACATTTAAAGTGTATTTAAATAATATTTTTACTTTTATATTTATATCTTTAATTCCTGTAGGGATTTTCAATATTCTAAGATATGTATTTATACCAAATATTAATGAGTTAAATCAAAATGAATTAAATGGTTTGCAATTATTTTTTTTCGGAGTATTACTGATTACTGGGTTTTTTGTTAGTATATTAGCTACTGCTGCTTTATCAATAAAAATAAATGCTTTAACATTTGGCAAGAAACTGAATGTTTTTGATTCTTATATTAGTGTATTGCCAAAAATAAGAACTCTTTTTATAGCTAATTTAGTTTTTTTTATTTTGTTTTTTGCAGCTGCACTTTTATCAATAACTATTTTTGGATTACCATTATTATTTTTACTCATGGTCAATTTTTCTTTTTTCAACCAAATGATATTATTTGAAGATATGGGGCCTATAGAATCTTTCCCGGGTAGTTATGAATTAGTTAAAACTTTCAGAATCAGAATATTTTTTGTTATATTATTTATACTTATATTGTTATTGTTTATGTATTCTTTAGTTTGGATTATAGAGCCTAAAATTAATTTAATTAATAATTTAATATTTAGTATATTAGAAATTACTATATTCCCAATTACTGGTATAGTTCCTATTACAGGAATAACTACTATGTTGATTTATATAGATATAAAGAAAAGAAAATCAGTAAAAAGATAGGTTTTGGAGATTTGTATTTGAATGATTGTATATTTTGTTTGATTAGTAAAGGTGAAGTTAATTCTAAGAAGTTATTTTCTAATGATTTTTGTTTTGTAATTGAAGATATTGCACCAAAAGCTCCACTCCATCTATTAATTATTCCTCATAAGCATATTTTAAGATTATCTGATTTTGAAGATGTAGCGATTATATTAGGATCAATGTTTGATGCAGCAGTAAATTATGCTAAAAACATTGGAATTGCAGATGATGGTTATCGTTTAGTAATAAACCAAGGAGAAAACTCTGGTCAAGAAGTTCCTCACTTACATTTGCATTTATTGTCAGGTAGAAAATTATTAGGTATGGGCTAACATCATATAATTTATAAAGCTGGTGATATTTCTCTTATTTCACAATAAATATTTTGATTATTTATGGTTATTATTGCTATAGTTGCTGGTACTAAAAATGAAGAATATGCCTGGCCAGGGTTTACGAAAAGGGTATTATTTATTACTTCATTAACTGGTTCATGTGTATGGCCAAAAAAAATTGCATCAAGTTTTTTTGACGGGAAGTCATTAAATAATTCTTTATAATCAAATTCTTCTTTCCCCCAAGCTGGATGGATTATACCAATATTTAAATTATTAATTTTTAAAATCTGTGTATACGGAATCAACTGGCGTATTTCTACAGGATCAGAATTACCATGAACTACAATTGGGTTATTTGAATTTAATATGAATTCATCTAGTATATTTTTATGTACATAATCTCCACAATGAATAGCATAGTCTGTTTGTTGAATTTTACTTTTTATTTCAGGGTGGATTTCTTTCCAGTTTTTACAATGTGTATCTGATATTAGTGTAATTGTTTTAATCATTTTATAAACATTTTTAACTTTTATTATATTATAATTTAATAATAATAATAAAATATGGAAATAAAATGTCTAGTCTTTATGTTGTTGGCACGCCAATAGGTAATTTAGAAGATATAACTTTACGTGCAATAAGAATTTTGACTGAAGTTGATCTGATTGTTTGTGAAGACAAAAGAATAACTTCTAGATTATTAAATAAGTATAATATTAAAACTTCAATGACTAGTTATAATAATTATAATAAATTGAGTAAGGTGCCATATATTTTATCTGAATTAGAACAAAAAGATATCGCTTTAGTATCTGATGCAGGGTTACCTTGTATTAATGACCCGGGTCAGGAATTAGTTGCGTCTGCTATCGATTTAGGGCATAAAATTGTACCAATTCCAGGTGTATCTTCTGTAACTACAGCAGTGTCAATATCAGGAATGATATTTGACCAATGGGTTTTTGTAGGATTTTTCCCTAAACAAAAATCAAAGAGAATGGAATTAATAGATTCAATAATTAATGATAAAAAGGTTACTGTATTACTAGAGTCTCCTCACAGGTTGCAAAGTTGTCTTAAATTTCTTCTAGATAATTTAGGAGATCGTAAAATTACTGTTTGCAGAGAAATGACTAAACTTTATGAAGATATTTTTAGAGGAAAAATTAGTGAAGCAATAGATAATTTTAATAATCCTAAAGGTGAATTTATTATATTGATTGAAGCTTTTATAAGTGATGATATAAGAAAAAAAACAAGTGAAAGTGATGTTTTGAAAATATTAAAAGATATAGATGTAAGCAAATTAAAAACTAAAGAAATAGTTGATATTGTATTTAATGAAACAGGTGTTTCAAAAAAAAATATATATAAAATGTGGTTGGATTTAAGCAAAGGAAAAAAATAAATGTAATTTATATATAAATTAAATAGTTTTATTATGTTAACATTTTTATATATATATTTTATGGGAAGTTAAATGTCAGAAAAAATTTTGATAGCAGTTGCATGGCCTTATGCAAATGGCTCAATACATTTAGGGCAAGTGGCGGGAGTTTATTTACCTGCTGATATTTTTGCTAGATATCATAGGATTAAAGGGAATGAAGTTTTAATGGTGTCAGGGAGTGACACACACGGGACTCCTGTTACTTTAACTGCTGAGCAAAAAGGTGTTACTCCTGAAGATATTATTACAAAGTATCAAGATGAATTTTTAGATAACTGGAAAAGGTTAGGAATAACTTTTGATTTGTTTACTACAACTCATACGAATAATCATTTTAAAGTAGTACAAGATATCTTTTTAGATTTATTAAATAAGGGATATATTTATAAAGCTCCCATGCATCAGCCTTTTTGTCAAAAAGAAAATAGATTTTTAGCTGACAGATATGTCGAAGGTATTTGTCCAGAGTGTAATTCACAAGGAGCTAGAGGTGATCAGTGTGATAGTTGTGGAAAAACATTAGACCCTAAAGATCTTTTAAATATGACTTGTCGAACATGTGGCAATGAACCTATTATTAAAGAAACAGAACACTTTTTCTTAAAATTGACATTTTTTGAAGATGCATTAAATAAATGGGTAAGCCAGCAAGATCATTGGAGGCCTAATGTCAAAAATTTTACTCAATCATTTATTGAAAACGGCTTGAAAGACAGGGCAATCACTAGGGATATTGAATGGGGTATTCCATTACCTATAGATGGATACCCAACAAAAAGGATATATGTTTGGTTTGAAGCTGTAATTGGTTATTTATCTGCATCAATCCAATGGGCAAATGACAGAGGTGAGCCTGATTCATGGATTGAATATTGGTCAGGTGAAAATAGTAAATCATTTTATTTTATGGGTAAAGACAATATACCTTTTCATTCTGTTATTTTACCTTCAATTTTACTTGGATATGGAAAATTTAAATTACCTTATGATATACCTGCAAATGAATATTTAAATTTGCAAGGTTCTAAATTTTCTACTAGCCGAGATTGGGCTGTATGGCTTCCTAAATATCTTGATAAATATTCTCCTGATGCACTCAGATATGTATTATCTGCAAGTATGCCAGAAACTAGTGATACAGATTTTACATGGAAAGAATTTGTAAGACGTAATAATGATGAATTGGTTGCAACTTATGGTAATTTAGTTAATAGAGTTTTAAATATAGTAAAAAAGAATTTTGAAAATAAGATACCTGAGCCTACTAAATTAGATGATATAAGTAGCGAACTTTTAGATAAATGTAATTTTACAATGAATCAAGTTTCAGAAAATCTGGAATTATGTCAATTTAGGTTAGGACTACAGAATTCTTTTAAATTAGCTCAGTCAGTTAATAGGTATTTAGAACATAAAGCTCCATGGAAGGTTGTGAAGTCAAACATAGAAGAAGCAGGTACAACTATATGGGTAGCATTATCTGTTATAAATTGTTTGAAGATTCTTTTCTATCCGTTTTTACCTCATACATCCTCTAAACTTCATTCAATGCTTGGTTTTAAAAATGAAATTATAAATATTAAATGGGAATGGGATTCCAATCAGTTGAAACCTGGAACTAAAGTCGAATTTTCTGGACATTTGTTTGAAAAATTAGATGACTCAGTGATTGAAAATGAAAATATGATTATTGAAAAATGAATATTCTACCTGAGCAACAAAGCTATTTTAAAGACAATATTGTTTACTTACCAATTCAAGAAGGGTTATTGCGAGTTGAGAAAAAGTTAAGTTTAATTAAAAAAATTTCTCATCCTCTTATGTCAAATTTGTTGGAATATGTTTTGAATACCCCAGGTAAAAGAGTTAGACCAGCTATTACATTATTGGCAGCTAATTTCAATTCACATGATTATAAAATAATAGATATAATGGCAACTGCAGTTGAAATGTTACATATTGCAACATTAATTCATGATGATACAGTAGATGATTCTAAACTTAGGAGAGGTAAAAAAACTGTAAGTAATGTTTGGGGTAATAAAGAAGCTGTCTTGGTAGGTGATTATTTGTTTGCAGCATCTGCCACATATGTTTGTGATACAAATAATATAAAAGTAATTAAACGTTTTTCTGAAACTATAATGGAACTTTCAAGTGGTCAATTAAGAGAAAAAGAGGAGAGTTTCAAATTAGATTTAAAGAGAGCTGATTATTTTCATAGGATATATTCTAAAACTGCTTCATTATTTCTAACTTCAGCTCAATCTGGAGCTATCTTAAGTAATGCTTCAGACAAGATTGTTCAATCTCTTGAACAATATGCATATAACTATGGAATAGCTTTTCAAATTATTGATGATATTTTAGACTTTAAGGGGTCTGAAGATAAAATTGGAAAACCAGTTGGAAATGATTTAATGCAAGGTATAATAACTTTACCAATAATTTTAGCATTAGAGAATAATAACTACCGATTAGATATTAATGAATTACTTAAAGATTATAATGATCAAAATAAACTAAGAGAAGTAATAAAAAAAATAATTAATACAGAACTGATAGATGAATCATTTAATATTGCAAAAAGTTATTGTGATAAAGCTATAGATGGATTGAATTTTCTTCCGCCTAATGAATCAAGAGATTCATTAGAAAAATTGGCAAATCTTTTAAAATTACCTATTAATTAATTTAACTTTCCCATACTATTTTACCATTAATAACTGTCATTAAATTTTTTAGCTCTTTTATGTTTTCATATTCCATGTCTAAAGGATTATTATTCATCATTATTAAATCAGCTAATTTGCCAATTTCTATAGATCCTTTTATTGATTCTTGAGAACATATATATGCTCCATAATATGTATACAATTTTATTGCTTCATTAATAGATATAGATTCGCTTTTGTTTAATATATTATTTTGAGAATCTTTTCTTGTTATTAAAGAGTAAATACCAATTAGTGGATTAAAATCAGAAATCGGGAAGTCTGAGCTGGCAGCTATAGGTATTTTATAATTCATTATTGATCTAATGGGGTATAAAAAACTTTGTTTGTTGATGTTTATCAATGATTTATACCTTGCGCCATTTGTATATATAAATCCTGGTTGAGTTGATATTAATGCACCTGATTCTTTTAATTTTATAATTTGTTCAATATTAATTTCAGAACAGTGCTCTATTCTGTTTCTTAAGTTAAGGCCTAAATTATTATTTATTTGTTTTTGTTCATAGAGGATTTGAATAACTTTTTCTACTACATCTGATTCGATTGCATGGATACTTACAGGAAATTTGTTTTTATTAGCGAAGTTTACTATTTTTTTGAGTATTTCATATGATGGATGTAAGCCATCATCAGTTAGATTACACATTATTTTACAGGGACCAATATTTAGATCATTATTTCCAGATTGAAATTTGATTTCTGCATCAATAAATTTTTGCAAAAATTCATATCCTGGCATAAATGTTATTCTTGATTTAATAATATTATCAGTTTTTAGTTTGTTAAATAATTCCCATCTTTTTATCGAATTAGTATATGTGGCATCTTGCATTGAAGTTATGCCTTTTGACAAAAAATCTTTGTCAGCACGTTCTGCATTTTTTTTTAATTGCTGTTGATCACTTTTAGGAATTTTATTATTTAATATAGAATTCATATTAATTAATAATCCTGTTGGTTCACCTCTATCATCACGTTCAATATAAGATCCTATAGGTTCTATATAATTATTATCAATTCCAATTGATTTTAATGCTAGACTGTTTAAAATATCTGCATGTCCAGAGGCATGCTTTATTCTTACTGGATTAGAGGGGAGTATTTTATCAATATCTGATTTGTTAATGTGCCGATTATCTATTAAATTGAATTCATGGTACCCATTTGCTTTTATCCAATCACCTGGAGATATTTTTTTAGAATATTTAATTAATTCTTGTTTGATATTTTTTATGGAAGATATTTTTAGATCATTTAAGTTTAAGTTAGATAAATTTGATATATAAGATAGAATATGACAATGAGAATCTATAAAGCCTGGTAATATTGTCGCACCATTACAATCTATAATTTTTGTTTTATTAGATTTAAGCCTGTTAAGATTTTTTTTACTATATTGGTCAGAGATATAATTTATTTTATTATTTTTAATACCTAATATATTTGCTTTAGGACTTTTACTGTTTAAAGTAATAATATTTACGTTAATAAAAATTAAATTATTTTCATATTCATTGTTCATTTAAATTGTAAAAATTATATTATCTAATTACCGATGTTTTTGTAGGTTCAATTATTGTGACAACTGTTCTATTTCGATCAATTAATTTAGGTATCGGAGGGAATATTTCTGTCTTCCATTTATCGCTTTCATATACATCATTATATAATTGTTCTTTTTCTTTTTCGCTATTAAATCTTCTTAACCAAATATACAATTCTTCCCCTTTGTCATTCTTACTTGTAAAAGTACCAGTTATAACCATGCCTTTAGAAATTTGAAATGGCATTATTATTTTTTCCATATATTTAATCCATGAATCTTTTTGGCCTTTTTGTATATAGTATTTTCTTAATTCGAAGAACATATTTCCCCCCAATTGATATAGATAACAATTTAATTAAAATTTTTACATTTGGTTGATTTCAAGTAAATCTTTTCTATTTCTCCATTTGTCTAAAAATCTTTTATAGTTTTTTTTGCTTAATTCATCACGTAATGCCGGAGCTGTTGAATTCCATATACTATGTGGATGTTTTATTACTGGCAAATTAGGGTCAGCTAGTATTTTATATCCTTGGTTTTTTATTTGAAAACTGTAATCTATATCTAAATTACGATAAAATCTGAAGCTTTTTCTCATAAATCCAACTTCATTTATTATATTTCGTCTAAATGCAAAGCAATAAAATTGCATTGCATCCATATATCCATATTCTCCTTCTCCATCATGAAAATGGTTAAGGTCATTAGTTTTTAGGCCAAAAGGACCTGTAAGACCAATGTTTTTATTTGAAAGTGTTTTATCTATTGGATTAAAGATATCTCCAGATATTTCTATACTTGTGTCTAGTAATATTATAATTTCTCCTATGCTTTGCTTTATGAGAATATTTTTTGCTTCAGCTTCTCCAATAGAATGATCTATATGTATCGTCCTTATATTTTTAAATTTTGTAGAAATGTTTTCTAACCATTTGCCTATTTTGAAATTCGAACCATTATCTAGTATTAGATATTCAATATCTTTAGCATCTATAAATTTAAGAGCACTTTCTATTGACCTTTTTATATCAGAAAGCTTATTAAAAGTTACTAAACCTATAGAAAATTTTTTTTTGGGAGGTTGATTAGTTAAGTTTTTTATTTCTTTTGAAGAAGAAAATGTTTGCCATAATTCTTTCGATTTTTCCCATTTCATTTTTGGTCTTACAATAGTATTTGTATGGTAATCATTAATTACATATGATTCGTTGTTTAACTGATTACGTATTTCATCGGAATAATGAAAATCTTTTTTGGAACGAGATAAACTGCGTTTAGTTATTTTAATCTGTAAATCTTTTGGTGTTTTAAAATACTTAATTGATTTAATAAGGTTCAATCCTAATATTTTATCAAATTTTTCAACTAATTTTAATTTAGTTTGATTTGGTAAATCAGATTTTACTAATTCCCAAGTTATTGATAATGCTACTGGGAGGTCTAGGTTATTATAAACACAGCTTAAAAATTTATTTTCCCAATTTGGAATTTGATTTTCAACTTTAGTATTATTTTCTAATTTTTTTTCATTGCTGATAACCCATATTCTATGTTGAAGTCTAAATAAAGCTTTTTGAGATGCTTTTAAAGAAGAAAAAGTAAAATTTAGTCTTGTATTATATTTAGTTGTTAAACATAAGTATCTAAAAGCCAATGGGTCAATATTTAGGCGTTTGAAATCATTTAAAATATATGAGTTTCCAGAAGATTTAGACATTTTAACACCATCAGCTAATAAGTGTTGTCCATGTATCCAATATTTAACTACTTGGTTACCAGTATAAGCTTCGCTTTGTGCTATTTCACCTTCATGATGAGGGAAAATATTATCGACCCCTCCAGTATGTATGTCAAAAAAATTACCTAGGTATTTTATAGACATAGCTGAACATTCAATATGCCAACCAGGAAATCCGTAACCCCATGGGCTTTTCCATTTTAATTTCCTACCTTTTTCAGCTTTTTTCCATAAGGTAAAATCATTTGGATTAATTTTATTAGTATCTTGCTCAATTCTAAGATTATTTAAAAGGTTTGAAATTTGAGTATTGCCTGATAATTTACCATAATTTTTAAAATTTTTAATAGAAAAATATATATTGCCATTAATTTCATAAGCCGTTTTCGCTTCTATTAATTTAGATGTCATTTCTATAATTTCTTCAATGTGATCCGTAGCTTTAGGAAATTTAGTTGCAGGTAATATATTTAGTAGTTTTTCATCTTTTAAGAACCTTTTTGTGTAAAAATCAGCAATTTCTGAGGTGGTTTTACCCTCTTTAATTGCTGCATCGATAATTTTATCTTCTCCTTGTTCTAATACTTCCTGCCTCATATGTCCAACATCCGTTATGTTTTTTATATGAGTAGTTCTTATACCTTGATATTCTAAACATCTTCTTATCCAGTCAGCCATAAGGTAGGATCTAAGATTACCAATATGAGCATCTCTGTAAACAGTAGGACCACAAGTGTACATACTTATATGTCCATCTTTTATTGGTATAATTTGTTCGGTTTGTTTATTTAAGGTGTTAAATATTCTTAATGATAAATTATTTTTGGAAATGGTCATTGTTTAGTTGGTACTGTCATTACTCTTAGCAAATTTGTTCCTCCTGGCACACCTATAGGAAGACCTGCTACTAAGATTAATAGATCTTTTTCTTTTAGATTCATATTTAATATTGATTGTTCCAAAGCTTTATTAAAAAAATCATCAACATTGAATAATTTTTCGACTGTTATAGGAACCACTCCCCAAAGTAACGTTAATTTCCTTTGTACTTCTGCCTTGGGTGTCAATGCTAAAATTTTTGTAGGAGGTCTATATCTTGAAACTCTGCTTGCAGTAGTTCCGGATTCAGTAAATGCAACTATAAGTTTTGCTTTTAATTGATATGCTGACCAGCATGCATCGTAACTAATAGTGTCTTCGGCTTTAGATTCAGTTTGATGAGACTTTTCCATTATTATTTTTTCATATGGTAATACATTTTCAGTTTCAGTAGCAATCTCAGACATTACTTTTACTGCTTCTATAGGATATTTACCAATTGAGGTTTCTGCTGACAACATTATTGCATCTGTACCGTCAAATATTGAATTAGCAATATCTGTAACTTCTGCTCTAGTAGGAGTTGAGGAGTGAATCATAGATTCTAACATTTGAGTAGCAGTAATTACAGGTTTTCCATTTCTATTACATTCTGCAATTATTTCTTTTTGAATTATAGGCACCTTAGATATTGGCACTTCAACACCTAAGTCTCCTCTAGCTACCATTATTGCATCACTAGTTTTTATAATTGATTTTATATTCTTAAGTGCTTCAGGGCGTTCTATTTTTGAAATTATACTGGATTTACCATCCGTATTTTTTAAAATTGATTTAGCTTTTGAGATGTCTTTTGTTGAAGTAATATTAGATAAAGCAATGAAATCAGGATTTTGATTGTCAGCAAATTTGAGACATTCTATAGATTTTTCCCCTGGAAATTTTAGGGAAGTTGGTAACCCTGGTAATGTAATTCCTTTTTTTTGACTAATTTTACCATTATTTAAAATTTTACATACTATTTCTTTTTCATTAACTTTTATAGCTCTTAATTTAATTAATCCATCGTCAATAAATATATTAGAATTCAATTTAATGTCATTATGAATCCCATTGGGTTCGACATTTATTATTTTGTTGTTACCTAATATTTTTTTTGTGGTTATTGTGATATTCTCTCCCTTAATCAGATCATATTCTTTATTTTCAAGCTTACTTATTCTGTATTTAGTGCCAGGTATGTCAATCATTATTCCAATAGGGGTATCTAAATCAGATGAAATTTGTCTAATATTTTGTATTAATGATTCATGTGATTCTAGACTTCCATGAGACATATTAAGGCGAGCAATACTCATACCAGATTTAATTAACTTTGTTATTACTGATTTTGTATGAGTTGAAGGACCAAGTGTACAAATAATCTTAGTTTTGGGTGTTTTTATTTGCGAAATTGAGTTTTTCATTAAAGCACAATATTGATATAAATAATAATTATCTTACACTAAGTTATTTTTATAAACTAGTTTGAAAAACCTTATTATTATTATATATTGTTATTAAATTTTTTATATAACTATGTACTAATAATTATTAGTGTACTAAACTACAAACAACTGAAGTAAGAATATTTGTTGCGAGGATTTAATTTGACACTTTTACTTGAAGAAGTTTATAAACTACAGGTTCTTGATTTAGATATATTATCTTCGTCTAAGCTTTTATCTGATATTAAATATAAAATTTCTGATAAAAAAGAATTAGACTCTTTAGAGGAAAAACTTAATATAAATTCTAGCAATTTGAAAAAGCTACAAGTAATGAAAAACAACGTTGAATTAGATGTTGCAAGTATACAAGAAAGTGTGAATTTAATAAGTAAAAAAATATATGGAGGCAGTATAAAAAATTCTAAAGAACTTATTGCATTAGATGGAGAGAAGAATTTTTTGGAAGAGAAGATATCTGATAATGAAGATAAATTATTAAAAATAATGATGAAAATAGATAGTTTTGAAAAATTAATCAATTCTTTAAATAAAAGAATTTTAGAAGTAAATAATAAAAAACAGTCTGATTTGCCCGCATTAATTGATAAAGAAAAAATATTAGTTAATAAAATCAATGAATTAAAATCTATTAGAAAAGAGATACTTCCTAATATTAGACAAGATATACTAATGATGTACGAACAGCTTTTAAAGTCTAAAGATGGCTTAGCTGTAGTAAAAGTTATAAGAGGTAAATGTGAAGGATGTAGAATATCTATTCCATCTGCTGATTTACAAAGAGTAAGAAATTCTAGTACTATTATTAGGTGTTCTACTTGTAATCGAATAATATTTTCGGATTAATAATAAATGAGAGCGATAGCATATTTTTCTCTATATAACGTTAATCATTCTTTTGATGAATTGAAGAAACAGTTTGAAGTATATTGTGAAAACAACCTCCACCAAGTAATAAAAATCTTTTGCGATAAAGCCGCAAATTCTTTTGACTCTGATAAATCTTATATTGATTTAGTTAAATATATCGAAAATCCTAAATCATCATATCTAATAATAATTCCTAGTATTTATCATTTTGGTAATGATTTGGAATCAGTTATTCGTAAAGTTTGTGATATTGAATTACTAGGTGCTAAAGTAATATGTGCTAATGATGATTTTCCTGACCCTATTCAAAATTCTTTAAATCAATTAGATTTTGGAAATGTATCTAAGTCTAAAAGTGAAAATATAAAAAATGGAATGATATCTAAAGCTTTACAGGGCAAAGTTTTAGGAAGACCTCCTTACGGTTATAGACAAGGAGTATCAGGAGACTTAGAAGTAGTAGAGGATGAGTCTTCTTTAGTTAAATTACTTTTCCAAAAATATGTTAACGAGAACACAGGTTTAAGAAAGCTTGCTGCATTTTTAAATAAAGAAAAATATCAAACTAGACGAGGGAAAGAGTGGAATGTTTTAGCAGTTAGGCATATTTTAAAAAATCCTGTTTACACAGGTACATATATTAGATATGGATTTAGGTTGCCTAAAAGTCACTTACCTATAATTGATTCTAGTATATATAGACAAGCTCAAGATTTAATGAAAAAAAAGTATGTTGCAAGAAATGCTAATAATGTTAATCCTTTTTTATTATCTGGATTGATATATTGTTATAAATGTGGAGAAAAAATGATGGGAGTAACTAGGAGGCAGCGTTGGAAAAAAAGTGACGGTCAAATTAATCGTAATGTTTACAGATATTATCAATGTCAAACAAAAAATAGCCAAGGGACATGTAATTACGTTACTTGGAATGAAGATAAATTAGAAGATTTAGTTGCTTTTAAAGTTAATGAATTATTATCTAAAACCCCGGATAAATCTTTTGATGCGTATTTAAAGAAGAAAATTGAAAATGAAAACCTAGATGTTAAAAATGCAGAGAGGAATTTTTATAAAGCTGTAAATAAAGTTGCCAGAGGTCAAATGAATTTACTTGATATCAATAAATATATTATCAAGCTTGATTACTCACGTAGATCTGGATCTGATAACAACTTTAAATCAGATTTTTTAAATTCTAATTTTCATGAGATTTGGCCAAAATATGATTTAATAACTAAACGTAGTTTTTTGTTTAACATCATTGCTAAAATTTTAGTAAAAAAGAATTCTATAGAAATAATAAGTTGATATATAAATTTATATTTCTAGGATTAAGTGATAAACTTGGTTATGTTCAAGGTAGCTGGGTGATCGCCGTTTAATTTATATATTAATTAAAGGGAGGAAAGTCCGAGCTCCACCGGATAAGATGCCCGTTAACGGCGGGGCGAAGTGATTCGCCGGAAAGTGCCACAGAAATATACCGCTTGTTTATCAAGTAAGGGTGAAAAGGTAAGGTAAGAGCTTACCGCTTTAATGGTAACATTATAGGCTAGGTAAACCCCATCTGGAGCAAGGCCAAATAGAGGAATAAAAGTATCCGGCTATTCCCGGGTTGGCTGCTTGATTCTAACGGTAACGTTAGAGCTAGATAGATGATCACCGCTGGTTAAACAGTACAGAACTCGGCTTATAGGCTGCCTTGAGCGTTACCTAGATAAATTCTTAGTAATCTTATATCATATTAAGGTTGATTATCTTAGGAGCGTAGCTCAGTTGGTAGAGCATCGGTCTCCAAAACCGAGGGTCGCGGGTTCGAATCCTGCCGCTCCTGCCACATATTTAGATTTTAATAATATTAAAATTTATTCTTACTATAAATTATGATATATTTTAATATATAAATTAATAGATCTATGTTTAGGAATTTAATATTTATGTCAAATATAATTAAGATACCTATTTTCCCTCTAAATACTATCTTGTTCCCAGGTATGACTTTGCCTTTAAAAATTTTTGAAAACAGATATAAAACTATGATAACTGATTGCATCAATAATCATAGCTTATTTGGAATATGCTTGATTAAAGAAGGAGATGAAGTAGGAGGTTCTGCAGAATTTTTTGGAATTGGTACTATTGCCAAAATAGATAAGATTTGGGAAGTTGAATATGGATATGATATCAAGGTTGTAGGGCAAGAAATTTTTAAAATTCAAAAAATAATAGACCAAGAAGATTATGTTTACGCAGAAGTTGAGTTACTAGGATCTTTAAATGAAAAACCATATGCAAGCGAAGATAAAATTCTTGAATTAAAGTTATCAGTTGAAGATTATTTGAACAGTATAAATTTATTTGAAAATGAGTGGTTTAATAAAATAAATATACCTCAAAATACCAATAGCTTAATTTATTTTGTTTTATCTAGATTGCAATCAGATTTTTTTGATTTGCAGATTGTTTTGGAACAATTATCTGGTCAAAGTAGAGTAGAAAAACTTATTAAATTACTTAATAAAGAGACTAGAGCTAATCAATTAAGGTTTGTTGATGAATTTATAGGAAACAAATCTATATTGAATTGAAATTTATTTAGGGAATATTTTTCAAAGGAGAAATTTATGACTTTAAATCCGAAAGCAGCAGTTTTACCTAAATAATCATGAGAGTAATTACATTTTTTATTGTTTTGATATTATTAATTGCATGTAACAATACCCAAGAGGGTTCTTCAAAATTAGATTTAAGAATTGTAGAAACTAAGGTTCCTCTTGTTTTATTACCTGATGGTTTGCCTTTAAATGATTACATGGCAAAAGGTAATGAATTTTTAGTCGATGGAGAATTTGAAAACGCTGTAAATGCTTTTTCTCAAGTATTAAGGTTAGATGTTAATAATATTGAAGCTTATAATAATAGAGGAGTAGCTTATAAATCATTGGGAGAATTTCAAAAAGCTATAGATGATTATAATGCAGCAATTGATATCAATCCATCTTATGCAAATTCTTACAATAATCGCGGACATCTTTGGGATAATATGAAGGTTTATCCAAAAGCTATAAATGATTTTCAAATAGCAATAGAACTTAACCCTTTTGATCCTATTGCTTATTATAATATTGCAAATATTTATGCTTATACAGATCAATATGAATTAGCTTTAGAGAATTTTACTAAGGCAATTAAAAACAATCCTGAATTTATAGATGCTTATTATAATAGAGGCAAAATTTATGAAGAATTAAAAAGATTTGATAACGCGAATTTAGATTTTCAAAAAGTTGAAGAATTAAATAAATAATATTAATGGTTGATAATTACGTACCACTTTTTGGATTCATGATTTTAATGGTTGGTACTCCAGGTCCAGCTAATTTATTACTTGTGCTCGGAGGGTCACAAATTGGACTTAAGAGATGTATTGGATTTATATTTGGTTTAATTTGTGGGAAAATTGCGTTAAATATATTTATCGGATTTGGCTTTAGTATAATATTATCTAATTCACCAATATTACATGAGACTTTTAAGTATTTAAGTGCTATATATATGATTTGGTTAGCAATTCGTTCTTGGAATTCTACAACTACTCAAAATAATTTTTCAAATAAATCACATCAATTTAAGTTTGCTAACGGTCTAGTTGTGCATCCATTAAACCCAAAAGCCTGGGTGATGAGTGCTTTAGCTTGGAGTAATTTTGCACCAGCATTAGGTTCTTTTCAAATTCAACTTGTTACAGTTGTATTAGGATTTGCTACATGCCAATTATTTCTTCATACACTATGGTGTTTAATTGGAAGTATTATTGGTAAGACTATACCGAATAATCAATATTTAACTAGATTAATGATTATATTAACAGTAATTATAGTAATCTGGGCTGTTACTTTGTAAAATCAACCTATTACTTCACGAAAATATCTTAAATAATTTAATCCTAATAATTTTCTTAATTCTTCTTCGTTGAACCCCTTTTCTGCTAATTTGACAGTTAAATTAGGCCAGTCACCAAAATTATTAAAACCGTCTATACGATAATTTGGGGTAAGTCTATGTTCTTCTCTAAACCCTGACCAATTAAATTTATCAGGATTTTCGCGGTAATATTCAATTTGTCTTGGCATACTTTTAGGAAATTCTTCATCAAATACGACCCCAGTTTCTGGACCATTACCGCAGATATCGCTACCAATACCTACATGTTCAATTCCCATTATATTTACAAGGTGAGTAATATGTTTAGCAAAATCATCTAATGTGGCTATACTTCCATTATCCTGTAAAAAGCCTGGTACTATTGCTACTCCAAAAAACCCACCTTTATTTGCTACTGCTTTAGCTAAATCGTCATCTTTACCTCTATCGTGATAGCATATGGCATTACTCGAAGAATGGGTAATAATTATTGGAGAGCTTGAAATTTCTAAAGCATCCCATCCTACTTGCTGGCTACAATGGCTAACATCTACAGCCATTTTCATTTCATTTAATTTTTCTACTACAGTTCTTCCAAAATAAGATAAGCCTGATTTATATTTTTCTGTGCATCCATCGCCTACTAAATTCCTAAGATTATAAGTTAATTGCACAACTCTTAATCCTAAATTATAAAAGTATTCAATTTTGTTTAAGTCTGTGCCAAAGGGTAATGTATCTTGAAAATCTATTATTAAACCTCTTTTTCCGGAATTATAAACTTCTTCAATATCTTTAGAATTTAAAATTAATTTTAATTCACCATCTAAAGCATCTATATAAGACCTAGCTTGAGCTATTCCTTCTGTAGCAGTCATAAATGCATTTTCAATAGCTGTACCTGCACTATATGTTCCGCTAGCGATATTCACACCAGATCTTTTCCACAAACCTAAGTATTGTGCTCTGGCAGATGCAGATGTTCTGATTTCTTGTTCAGCAACTTTTGTCAAAGCTGATGAAGCTTCTTGTCTGTTATATCCAAGTTTTTCCATTTCTAAAAGTTCTAATTTCATTTTTTCCGTAAAAATAAAACCTGAAGTTGCAGGAGGCTGTTGAGTATCAATCACTAATGCTTGTTCATGTAAATCTCTTGCCTCGTTTTCAGATAAATGTTGTTTTTTATTTTTCATAATTCATCCTTATATTTAAGTTGTGCTTTATTTGATTTTAAGTTTAAAATATATATTAGATCTTTAAGATATTATTGTAATCCTAACTAATTATTCATTTATTAGGATTTGGAGTCTACATGAATAATAAAATTATATATATTTGTTCTTTATTATGCCTTTTTATTTTGGCTTGTTCAAATACCACAGATATTGACAGTCCAATATATGTTAATGATAAAGAAGAGCAGCCTACTACTGCTGCCAAACCCAATCAGAAAGAAGAGCAGCCTACTACTGCTGCCAAACCTAATGATAAAGAAGAGCAGCCTACTGCTATAGCTAAAGCCAACAATGTATCAGAAGAATCTACTTTAGTCGAAAAAATTATTAATATAGAGAAAGGTTCAACTGCTAGATATATAGTTAGAGAACAACTAGCTAGATGGGTTTCAGAAAAAGATGTAAGTGGGGAAACTCAATTAGTTGAAGGTAAAATAATAATTTCTTCAGAAGGTAAGTTGATAGCAAAAGGTTCAAGATTTGTAGTTAATGTAAAAAGCTTAAAAAGTGATGAATCTAAAAGAGATAATTATATTAAAAATAATGCTTTAGAATCTAATAAATTTCCCGAAGCAATTTTTGAAATTAATATGATGGAAGGTTTGAATGGCCCGCTACCTACTTCTGGTGAAGTTAATCTAACATTAATTGGAGATATGACGATACATGGAGTAACAAAAGAAATTTCTTGGACATTATTAGCTAATATTGAAAATGAAGATATTAAAGGAATTGCTAAAACATCAATTGAATTTGATACATTTGATATTAGAAAACCTAGTTTACCGTTTATTTTAACTCTTGATGATACACTTCGGCTTGAGCTGGATTTTATTGCTAGAATTCAAAACTAATAATTTATTTAAGTTTCAAATTATTTGAAATATCTTTATTTACTAAATTAAGTGGCATATATCCATTTAATACTTTAGCAACTTCAGAGCCAAACCTTATATACCTTGTTTTCATTGATTCATTTGAATAATGTGCAGAATGAGGGCTTACAATAGCATTATTCATATTTAATAATGGGTTGTTTTCATCAGGAGGTTCTTTTTCTAATACATCTAAGCCTGCACCTGATATTTCTCCATCATTTAAAGCTTCAATTAAATCTTTTTCATTAATAACTGGTCCACGTGAAGTATTAATGATTAATGCAGATTTTTTCATTAAAGAGAGAGTAGATTTATTAATTATGTGGCTAGTTTCTTTATTCAGAGGGCAATGCAAGGAAATATAATCTGATTTTATAAGTAATTCTTCAAGGTTAACTTTTGTTACTTTGCGTTTATTAAAATATTCTTCATTTTGATAAGGGTCATAAGCAATTACATTTAAATCAAAAGAGATAGCTCTTTTTGCAGTTTCACTTCCTATTCTGCCCAATCCTATTATTCCAAGAGTTTCTTTATATAGACTGCCAACTTTATATGGCAATGTTGGTGTCCATACATGATTTTGAATATCTCTTTGTGAAATACTGATTTTTCTATTTAAATTAAGTAAAAGAGCCATTGCATGGTTAGCTACTTCTCTTGTCCATAAATCTGGAACATTAACTATAGCAATATTTTTTTTATTTGCAGCATTGATGTTAATCACATCAAATCCAACACCAGTCCTAAGTATAACTTTGCATTTTTCTAAATTATTAATTATATTTTCATTAATTTGAGATTCAACAACTATTAATCCGTCTGCATCTTTAATTTTATTAATAAGTTCTTTTTCAACTTTTGGAGTTTTTATTGGAATTAATTTTGCGTTTGCAACATCTAATTGTTTTTGAGTTGATTTAATTTCATCACTATCTTGAATATCTATATAATAAACTTTGAATTTATAATCATTCATATAAATTTATCTCCTATAAATTAAGGTAATAAGCCCTGTTGTCCATCTAAGTTAGGATTTTGATTGATTCCATCTTTGTTAGGGTTAACATATTGCAAAAACCATTTATCCATTTTAGATTTTAAATCAGAAATTAATAATTCATATTTTTTATAATTTATTAAATTATTTCTTTCATTATTGTCTTTTATCAAATTATATAATTCGTTAGGTCCTTTTGGATATCTGTGTACATATTTCCATTCTTTTGTTCTTATCATTCTTACGGGTCCATATTCATCAAAAATTACTATGTCATCTTTTCCTTTGTAGTTACTATTTAATAAAGCTTCTTTAAAGCTAGTCCCAGGTAATTTATTATCATTATTTACAGGTAAGTTTACATAATCAATTATAGTTGGAAAGAAATCATATGCGCTTATCATTTCTGTTTCTATTTTACCCATTGGAATTGTACCTGGTTGGCTAAATATTGCTGGAACTTTAATCGAATTTTCATACATATTCCTAGGATTAGTTCCATTACCTTTTCCCCAAAATCCTTTTTGTCCACAAGAGAATCCATTATCACTTGTAAATATAACTAAAGTATCATTAGTTAAACCTAGATCATCTAGCTTGTTTAAAATATTTCCAATTCCTTTATCCATAGCTGTAACAGCAGCAAAATAACCTTTTAGTGAATCTATATTTCCTAAGTTTTCATCAGTCAACCAAATTGCCCAAGGATGTCTAGGTTCTTGAGGGCAAGATTCAAATTTACAATCATTGTAATAGTCTAATATTTCTTTAGGATGGTTATTAATCCATGGACCATGAGGAGCAGTATAATGAACACTGATATAAAATGGAGAAGTGTTTTTTGAGTATTTGTCTAATAAATTAATTGCTTGATTTGTAATTGCATCAGTTATATATCCAGGTTCATTTATCAGTTCACCATTTTTAATCATTGGAGCATTATAGTAAGGGCCACCACCTTTTTGATGTACATACCAATCTGAAAAACCATGCTGGGGTATTTCGCTACTTCCTAAATGCCATTTGCCAGATATACCGCAAGTCCATCCATTATCTGACAATATATCTGTATAAGTTATAGTTTCTTTTAGGTATTGAATAGATGTTTTTCCTGTATTTCCTTCAGATATATAGTCATGGATTCCATGTTGTGATGGAATCATTCCAGTTAGAAAAGTTGCTCTGCTTGGAGAACATACTGGAGTAGCTACAAAAAAATTATTGAATTGAATACCTTTTTCTGCAATTTTATCTATGTTGGGTGTTATTATTTCTGTGTTTCCATAACATCCTGATGCCCATACTCCTTGATCATCAGATAAAAACACAATTATATTTGGCTTTTTCATGTATTATAACTGTAAACTTTTACTCTTTATATTTGTAATATAGTATCATTTTATTCTACGTAGAGCGATCAGATTTAATTCTTTGGAGGAAATATAATGAATCATTTGAATTTAGAAGAAATAAAACAAAAAGTTTTTCAGAATATAGATTCTAACAGAAATAAATATATTGAAATTTCAAAAAAAATATTAAATAATCCTGAATCAGGATATAGAGAATATAAAACTGCTAAGACTGTCACAGATGAATTATCTAGAATAGGAATTCCTTATGAAGATAAAATAGCTTTAACAGGAGTTAAAGCTATTTTAGAAGGACCAAATCCAGGTCCTACAATAGCCATCATTGGAGAGTTAGATTCTAATATAGTTAAGGCTCATCCATACTCAGATAAAAATACTGGAGCTGCTCATGCATGCGGTCATAATATTCAAATTGGAATCATGCTAGCAATAGCTAATGCAATTAAATCTTCTAATGTAATGCAACATCTATTTGGCAAAATTATATTTATAGCAGTTCCAGCTGAGGAATATATTGAAATTGAATATAGAAATCAACTTAGAGAGTCTGGAAGTATAGAATTTTTAGTTGGCAAATCTGAATTTGTTAAATTAGGTGAGTTTGATGATATAGATATAGCAATGATGACACATACAGCAGGTAAGCAAAAAGGGATAAAGTTTGAAGTTGGCGGTACATTTAATGGAATGATTGCAAAACTTATTTCATTTAAAGGAGTTGCATCTCATGCAGGTTCTGCTCCTTATCTAGGTGTAAATGCGTTATATGCATCAAATATTGCTCTATCAGCTATTAATGCACAAAGGGAGACTTTTCGTGAGGAGGATACAATTAGAATTCATCCAATTATTACTCGTGGAGGAGAGGCTGTAAGTGCTATACCAGATGACGTTGGTATAGAAACATTTATAAGAGGAAAGACGATAGATGCTATCATTTCAGCTTCAAAAAAAGTTGATCGATCAATTAAAGCTGGAGCTTTAGCTATGGGAGGGTCTGTAGATATTAATACTATACCTGGGTTTCTACCGTTGCATAATAATGATTTGTTACAAGAAATTTATTTAAATAATTTAGATAAGATAGTAAAACCTAGTGAAATTAAACAAAGGGGACATGAAACAGGTTCATCTGATATGGGCGATTTATCAAATTTAATTCCAATTATTCATCCTTTTGTTTCTGTTGCAACAGGAAAAGGTCATGGGTTAGATTATTTAATTGAAGATTACGAATTAGCAATTGCTGACTCATCTAAATCTATGGCAGGAACAGTAATAGATTTAATGTATAATAATGGAATTAAAGGAAAAGAAGTTAAAGAGAAATTTAATCCTGTTTTAACAAAAAAAGAATATCTTTCTTTATTAAGATCATTTTCAAAAATTGAAAATTACTCTGAGGGCTCTTAAATATATATAATAGTATCTAGTTTAGAAATATATTTGATATAATCTTTTTGAACTTAAGATTTATTACAAATATAAATATTTATTTTATAGGTTGTTTAGTGATATTAATAATTTATTGTATAAAAATCGGCATATATGCCTAATTTAACTAATTCTTCTAATAAAATTATTCTGCCATTTAAAAATCGTAATTTTAGATGTCTATGGCTTAGTAATATGTTTACAGTTAATGGTCAGACTGCCCAGATGACTTTATTGGCATGGTTTATATTGGAGGAAACAAATTCAAGTTTTCTAGTTGCGTTAATCGGGACCTTTAGCTTTGCTCCGTCCTTTATGTTTGGAACATTGGGAGGGTATTTAGCTGATAAAGTAAATCGTAGAACATTATTAGTTATAGTACAATTTGTGACTGTTTTATCAACAGTTATTTTTATGATTTTGTTTTTTCAAGATTTAATTGAATCTTGGTATGTGTATATGGTTGTATTTATAGCAGGTTTTTCTTGGGCTTTAGAATTTTCATCAAGAAGAGCTATAAATCATGATTTGTTTGGGGATTCTTTAGTAACTAGTGCCATTGCGCTTGATGGATTTGGGATGCAGTTTAGCAGGATGCTGGCTCCTGCTGTTACAGGTATATTAATATCTTTGTTAAGTATTGAAGGATCTTACTTTATTATTCCACTTTTTTATTTTTTATCTTTGTTTTGTATTTTCTTAATTAAATTTGATGAAAATATTAAAATTAAAAGTATTGATGATCAAATAGATAGTTTTAATATTCTAAAGGTAATTAAAAATATATTTAATGATATAGTCTTGGGAGTTAAATATGTTAATAATCATAAGAGAATAAAATCTGTAATATTAATTACAGTTTTTATGAACCTTCTTTTTTATCCTTATTTACAAATTGTCCCTGTGATTGCAAGAGATGTTTTATTAGTAGATGCTGACTTGATGGGGTTTTTATTAGCTGCTGCGGGTGTAGGCGGGCTAATTGGATCTATATTTCTTGCTGGTTTTGGTCCGGATTATAAATTTAAAGGAAGAATATATATTTGTGGTTCTTTACTAGGGACATTTGCTCTATTATTATTTGCATTTTCAGAATCTTATATTTTATCTGTAATTTTAATGTTATTAATTGGAGTTGGGGCCTCTGGATTTGGAGTTATGCAAACAACAATAGTTATGATTTTATCAGATAAAGAAAGAAGAGGAATTGCATTGGGTATTGTAACTGTCGCAATTGGTTGCCTTCCATTTGGTTTCTTGTTTACTGGTATAATCGCTACTATTCGTACTCCTTCATTTTCTTTAGGACTTAATGCTGTTATATGTTCTATTTTAATAATATTAATTTCTATTTCTACTAGATCTTTATGGGATAAGATCGAACGTCATAATAAGAGTTAAAATGGATATACTTGATGAATCTTTTTATAGCCAAGATACTGCTATAGTTGCAAAGAAAATTTTAGGGAAGCATTTGGTCAGAATTTATAATAATACTGTGGTTTCTGGGAAAATTGTTGAGACTGAAGCTTACTATGGTGAAAATGACCCTCCATCTAGAGCTTATAAAGGTTATAATAATTTTGCTAAATTAATGTGGGATAAACCTGGGAAAATTTTTATATATATGGTTCATTCCAATTGGTTGCTAAATATAGTTACAATGTCTTTTGGAGTTCCCTCTGCAGTTTTAATTAGGGCTATTGAACCATTAGAAGGTTTAGATTTTATGTTAAAAAACAGATCGAAACATGGTAAGGATTTATCTAATGGTCCAGGAAAACTTACGCAGGCTATGTATATAGATAAATCATTTAATGGATTAGATGCTACAAATAAAATCGGAAATTTATATGTTAAAAATTCTTATGAAAATTATGAAATTAAATCCAGTAACAGAATTGGAGTAAAAAGAGATTTGGAAAGGAAATTGAGGTTTTTTATTTCAGGTAATAAATATGTTTCAAAATAGATTAGATTAACTAATCTTGTTAATGCCATCAAAAGCAGCATGTTTATAACATTCTGCTAAAGTAGGATAATTAAAAACTGTTTCTATAAAGTAATCTATAGTCCCTTCAAATGCCAAAACACTTTGTCCTATATGTATTAGCTCACTTGCTCCTTCTCCAAGTATGTGTACACCAAGTAATTTTCGCGTTTCTATATGAAATATAAGTTTTAATATACCTGTATCATCGCCTATAATTTGACCTCTAGCAATTTCTTTGTATTGAGATTTACCAATTTCATAAGGTATACCTTTTTCAGTTAATTCTTCTTCTGTGCTCCCAACCATAGAAATCTCTGGAATCGTATATATTCCATAAGGATAGAACTTGTGATAATTATTTGTTTTAATATTAAAAGCATGGCATGTTGCTAATCTTCCTTGCTCTTTAGAAGTTGATGCTAAACTTGGAAAGCCTATAATGTCACCAGCAGCATAGATGTTTGGAATATTAGATTTATAATTTGAATCAACTTCTATTTGTCCTCGTTTATTAAATAATACTTTTGCATTTTCTAAGTTTAAATTTTGAATATTTCCTGATCTTTCAATTGTATATAAAGCTTTATCGCTAATAATTTGCTTGCCACTAGATAGAATGATTTTTATCTTATTTTCATCTTTTTCTTTATGCTTTTGTATATTATCAACTTCTTCATTTAATCTTAATGTAATTCTTTTTTTTCTGATTTCATATTTTAGAGCGTCAACTATTTCTGAATCCATAAATTTTAATAATGCGTTTGATTTGTCAATTAGAGTTACTCTAACACCTAATGTAGCAAATATACTTGCATACTCTAAACCTATAGGGCCTCCACCAATTATTACTAAAGTTTTTGGAAGAGATGGTAAATTTAATATGTCGTCATTTAGGAATAGTAAGTCATTATCAATGTCTAGATGAGTAGGTTTACTTGGATGAGTGCCTACTGCAATAACAAAATATTCGGCAGTAATATTGCGAGTAGTTCCGCCGCCTTTGAAGTTTAAAGATATTTCATTATTACTAATAAAAGATGCTTGAGCTGATATTATATCTATGTGGTTTCTACTAAGTTGGTATTTTAATGTATCAATTTCATGCTGAATAACGTAATCAGTTCGGATTAATAAGTCATTCATAGTGATATCTTTTTTTACTGAATATGAATCACCATAAACGTTGTGTTCTCTATAACCTGTAAGATATAAAACTGCTTCTCTTAATGTTTTACTAGGTATAGTTCCACTATGAACCATATTTCCGCCTAAGCTTTCAGATTCTTCAATTAATGCAACTCGTTTATTAATTTTAGCAGCTTGTATTGCGGCGCTATGTCCAGCTGGACCAGATCCTATTACTATTAAATCATAATCGTACATATTTATTTAGTTTTATATTAAAATAATTTATTGTATTTATTTATAATATATATTATCAAATTATATAAATTAATTTTAGTTAATAAATATAGATAATAATCGATTAAATATGGAGGCATAATGAGTTTTAATGAAAAAACTTTAGGAGAAATTGCAACTGATGTATTATTTGAGAATGATAAAGTTAAGGTTTGGAATTTGATTTTAAAGCCAGGTGAGGCTAGTGATTGGCATATGCATAAGAGAGATTACATTACAATATGTATAGAGGGTGGGGGATTAGATGCAGAATTTCATGATGGGTCCACAGGTAAAGGCTCAAATATTGGCGATTGGGCATATCATGGAGATCATCAAATTCATAGAGTTATTAATAATACAAAAAATGCTTATAAAAATATATTAATTGAACTGAAAAGATAATTAATATATTATTTTGGAAATTTAAATACCCATATAATTGCATCTAAAACTAAACAGTGGAATGTTATATAGCCTATACCTATAGTAGCTAAGTTAAGACTAATGTTATGTTCTAAATTATTAGTATATAGTAATGTTATTAGCATAGTCATTAAAGATATTGCAGTTATCCAAAGTACTATAACTGCAATTAACCACCAATAATTTGTAGATGTTTCTAAAAATTTTACAGTTGCTGGCATCCATATTGAAGCACTAAGTAGGAATAATACAGATAAAATTAAAAATATATTTAATCCTATAAAAGTTGGATTATCATTATTATCTAATCCACCTTTAAATATCATATAAAATAAGAAAGTTAAATAACCAGTTGCTGATAATAGCATTGATATAGTGAAGAGTTGTCTTGTTTTACCAGTAATTCCTCCCCAGAGAGCTAATTTATCCTCTAGTTCAGAATTGAAACCAAGAATGTAACTTCCAATAACGAATATCCCACCAATTAGGTTAATTAGAATAAAATAATGAATTGTAGTCATTGTTAAATTTATTTAAAAAATTTTATAAATATTTATTAATATATTGTGATTTTAATTAATAAAGATATTTATGTCTACAAATATCTTTATATTCAATTATTTAGCTTCTGCTTGGAGTAATTCTTCTGTATCAGCAATGTCTTGTTTAGACTTTTCAGTTTCTAAATCATAGAAATAGTGTCCACATTGAAGACATGCATATGTTTTTCCGTCTATAACATCATCTAAGACAGATAAGTCTCCAGTTGTGCATCTAGGACATGATTTTAAGAGTATCATTGTATTTTCTTTCGTAATATTATTTTTACACTTGATTTATTTACCTAATATTGTGTATTATTAACCTTATTATGTAAATGTATTTTTCGTAATAAATATTATCATGTTTCGTAATGATGTTTGAGGGTGCCAGTATGGAAATTCGAGAATTAAAGAGTTTTATAGTTGCAGCAAAGTTAAGTAGTATATCTAAGGCTGCAGATGCTTTAAATGTGGGTCAGCCTACGGTTACATCTCATATAAAAAGGTTAGAAAATAGTTTAGGAATAATTTTATTTGATAGAGTTAAGAGACCGATAAAGCTTACATTGCCCGGTGAAAAATTACTAAATTTAGCCTCTCCTCTAATTGATGGTATTGATTCTTTATCTTTGTCTACTAGGGACGCAGAAAATAATGGTCCTATATATATTGCATCAACTCCTGATATTATTCCTCACACTTTATTAAGAGTTTTAAAAGTTTTTATTAGTGATAATCCTAATGTTCAATTTAGGATTAGCTCTGCGCCTCGTGAAGAAGTGATTAAAATGGTTCAATCAGGTGATGTTGAATTAGGGCTGTCTCCACCTCCAAGAAGATCTACTGATTTAAATTTTGAAGGATTATTTGTTTTTGAACGTGTTTTACTTGCTCCACTAAACCATCCAATAGCATCTGAGAATTTAATTTCTCTAGAGCAAGTTGCTCCATGGCCCTTAATACTAACTAAAAGGACAACACATACTCGTCAAATTTTAGAAGAAGGTTTTCGAATAAAAGGCTTGAACTATGATGTTATTTTAGAATTAGATAGTATGGAAGTTATAAAACGATATGTAAGTTTGGGTATCGGTATTTCAGTTGGTCCTAGATTAGCTATTGAGCCAGAAGATGAAGATATTGTTAAGATAATTAGTATGTCAAATATTTTACCTGTAGAACAGGTAGGTATAATAACATTACAAGGTAAACAGATTTCTTCACCAGCTAAAAAGCTAATAAACGTCATGAGAAAAACCCTGTCTGGGAAAAAGCCTAAATTAGTCTAGCAATCCTAGGAGCTTATTTGTTCCAAATAGCATCCATTATATTATTAGGATTCATAGGTAACACATTCATTCTTACACCTATAGCCTTGTTTATAGCATTTGCTATTGCTGCTGGGGGTGGAGCAATGTTTACTTCACCTACTCCTCGAACTCCAAAAGGATGACCTGGATTAGCAACTTCTACAATTACTGTATCTATATTAGGTAAATCTAAACTTGTAGGCATTCTGTAATCTAATAAACTTACATTAGACATATTTCCAGATTTATTATAAAAATATTCTTCATTTAAAGCCCATCCGATTCCTTGTACACTACCGCCTTGCATTTGTCCTTCTACGAAGCTAGGATGAATAGCTTTACCAGCATCTTGTATTACTGTGAATCTTAATATTTTTACTTTTCCGGTATCTGGATCAACTTCTACATCTACTATATTGCCGGCAAATGCTCCTCCTTCTCCAGAAGGATCAACATTTCCAACTCCTAGTATTGGTTCGCCAGCATCATGTAATTCTGAAGCTAATTCTTTAAAAGTTATCTTAAGAGCAGAATCAGTTTTTGATTGGAAATTTCCATCTTTTAATTCAAGTGTTGATGCATCAACATCCCAGATCTTAGCAGCTCTTGCAATCATTTGTTTTTTAGCATCTTGAGCAGCTTCATATACTGCCCATCCTGTAGCAAAAGTTACTCTACTGCCTCCAGTTCCAAAGGTGTATCCTATTTGGTCAGTATTTGTTACTGTTGCATTAACGTCTTCAGGGTTTATTCCTAAGACTTCAGCTGCCATCATAGATAAAGAAGCTCTACTACCTCCTATATCAGGGCTACCTTCAACTAAGTTGACTGTTCCGTCAGAGTTTACACTAATAGTTGCTGAAGAGTGAAGGCCTGCATTAAACCAAAAGCCTATAGCAACACCTCTTCCTACATTTTTATTAGTAATTGGTGCATTATAGTGAGGATGTTTTTTCATTTCTTTTAAAACTTCTTCACAACCTATTAGTGGGTAAACTGGACCGTCTATTCTTCTTGTTCCTTCTTTAGCAGCATTAATCATTCTTATTTCTATTGGGTCCATACCTATTTTTTCTGCTAATTCGTCAATTAATGTTTCAGTTGCCATTGCAACTTGAGTAGCTCCTGGCGCTCGGTAAGCAGCAGCTTTTGGCTTGTTTACAACTACATCTAATCCATCAACTAATCCATTGGGAACATCATATGCTGCAAATACGCATTGAGCTCCTGCAGCTACTGGTGAACCAGGGTATGCACCTGCTTCAAATGCTATATATGCTTGTCCTGCGGTAATTTTTCCTTCATTTGTAATTCCAATTTTCACTTTTGAATATGAACCTGGAGTAGGGCCTGTTCCTTCTAATACTTCTTGCCTACTCATTACGATTTTCACAGCTTTTCCTGATTTTTTAGATAAAAGTGCAGCTACTGGTTCATGGTATAAAGGAAATTTACCTCCGAATCCACCGCCAATTTCCATAGGAGTAACTCTAACTTTAGCTTCATCTATTCCAACAGCAATAGCTGTGTCACTTCTTACTTCAAATGGACCTTGGGTACTTAGCCATATAAAAAGTCTCCCGTCCTTATCCCAATAAGCAGTGGTGTTTTGAGGTTCGATATATCCTTGATGAACTGTAGCAGTGTTAAACTCACGTTCTAATATATGGTCTGCTTCTCCAAAACCTTTTTCAATATCTCCTTTTTCATGTCGAAAATGTTCTGCAAGATTAGTTTGGCCCTTTTGTTTAGTTATATCTCCTTTAGTTTTTAAATCTTCCAACAAGATTGGAGCTCCATCTTTTAATGCTTCTGGAGCTGTAAGAACTGCTGGTAGCACTTCATAGTCTATTTCTATTAAGGATAATGCTTCTTCGGCAATATGTGGGTTTACTGCAGCAACTCCTGCGATTGGATGACCTTCATATAAAACCTTATCGCTAGCCATTGAATTATCTCTTAGTTGCTTCATAGGCAATCCAGCCATGCCATGAGTTCCTTCTGGATTGTTTGTAGGGTAATCTTTATAAGTTACAACTGCTTTTACACCTTCCAAAGCTTCAGCTTTTGAAGTATTAATGGATTTGATTTTAGCATGACCATGAGGGCTTCTTAAAACCTTGCCGTGAAGGTATTCATTAGGATAAAAATCAGCGCCGTAAATAGCTTCTCCTGTTACTTTATGCGCACCGGTTGAGGAATTGAGAAGTGGCCTTGTGCCAACAACTTTGAATTCTTTTTGTGATCGAACTACGTTTCTATCTTGTGTAGTAGTCATTATTGCTCCTTAATTAAAGATTTATAAGTATAATTTTCAATCTAAAGGTTTTATTATATTAATAATTTTGAATTATCATAACATAAAATTTAATTTTAAAAAAACATTTAATTAAATAATTGGATTAAGTATGAAAAATGCTTGGGCTATTAAAATATTAGACGAAGAAGTTCTTAATACCTCAGTTCAACTTGGGGTTAAGGATATAGTTGTATACGGAGGTCCAGGTTTTAGATTTTTGCCAGGTACAGAGGTGAAATTGAATAAACCTAGAGCGACTCTTGAAGATTATAAGAAATTAGTAGATAGAGTTGATTCTTATGGATTAAAAATAGCAGCTATCGAAGGTGGGATTGGGTGCTATCCAAAATACAGAGATCTTTTATTAGGTGGACCAAAAAGAGATGAGATTATTGAGGAATTAATTGATGAAATTAGAGATATAGCTAGGGCTGGGATTCCTGTTTTAGGTTATCACTGGATGTTAAATTGTGTTTGGCGATCTGAAGATATTAAAATTAGAGGAGACTCAAAAGCTAGATACTTTAATTTAAACACAGATAATTTTCAACCTATGAAACATTATCCTATAGAACATGAATTTTCTCCTGATGATTCAAATATCACAAGTGAAGACTTGTGGGGGAATTTAGAATATTGGATTAAAGCTATAACTCCTGTTGCTGAAGAAGAAGGTATTAAGCTTGGTATCCATCCTGATGACCCTCCAGTTGATTCAATTAATGGTGTGCCACGTATACTAAGTAGCTTTGATTCATATAAAAGGCTTATCGATATATATCCATCAGATGCAAATGGAATTGAGTTTTGTCAGGGGACATTTTCTGAAATGAATGAAGATATTTATGAGATGATTGAATATTTTGCTAAAAGAAATAAGATTTTATATGTGCATTTTAGAAATGTTTCAAGTCAGCTTCCAAGTTTTTCTGAAGAATTTATTAATAATGGATATGTAGATATGTATAAAGCAATGAAAATCTATAATAAATATGGTTATGAAGGTGTATTTATGGATGATCATTGCCCTTTAATTGATAACGATATAGATTTCCCTGGGAATTGGGGAGGTTACAGGTCTAGGATTTTTGCTCAAGGGTATATACAAGCAATGATTGAGTCTGTGAAAAAATCATAAATTTAAATGATTTTTATATACTTAAAACCTGAATTCAACTCTTTAACACTTGTCAAAAATTCGAATTTTTGAAAAAATGATTATTGTATATTTGAAATATAAAAAAATTATATATTGAGGTAAATTATGATTGATAGAATTAATATTACTAATTGTTATAAATTTTTGTTTTTTAATTCTTTTATAATTTTATTATTATTAATTATGAGTTGTAGCTCTACTGAAACTTCAAGTGCAGAAACTAAAGAAGTTCTTAAGAGTGAACAGAAATTGA
>CEUY01014600.1_pt1 | contig 83694 bp, 68 predicted proteins | sample 361481 | NCBI WGS metagenome assembly CEUY01 (sample SAMEA2622737, study PRJEB7988) | marine metagenome | isolation source: saline water (ENVO:00002010), including | reverse complement strand
CACGCAATAACCGTAGCATATCGGTTTTGAGTGGTCAAAGATCCCTGGTAAATTGATCATTTAATTAGTTTTAGTGTGTGCTTGGTTTATTGTTGCTGAATTTTATGGTAGGTAATTAAAATTGATTTATGTGTCGGGGCGTAGCGCAGTTGGTAGCGTGCCACGTTCGGGACGTGGAGGTCGCTGGTTCGAGTCCAGTCGCCCCGACCAATTCATTTGAAACTTAAGTCAGCGGGGACACGTGAGTAAATTGAGCAATGTCGGAAGGGAATTATCTCGATCTAAGTTGGGGATTGGGTCGTGGATTGTGTATGACATGGGGAATACCTTGTTTTCTGCTGGTATTGTTGGATTAGTTTTCCCCTTGTGGTTAACGAGAGATATGTCGGGAAACGATAGTACATTCGGATTTTCTCTTTCCTTATCCATGGTCATCGTATTCATTCTTTCTCCAATTGCTGGGACCATATCTGATATTACAAGACGCAAGATGCCATTTTTGGTGGCTACAACTTTGATCGCAATTTTTGCCACAGCTTTGATTGGGGTTTTCAATTATGAGGTCTCAATCACTCTTTTTTGTACAGCAGTAATATTGATTCATTTGGCCAATATTTTTTACAATGCCTTGCTATCCGATGTATCGGATGAATCGAATGTCGGTTACATCGGAGGTCTCGGGGTTGGTGTTGGATATGTAGGCGCTATCTTTGCCGTGGTTTGCGGATTGTTATTTTATGACACCGAAGGTCCGGTTTTTCTATTTAAATTAATGGCAATATTGATGTTTATTTTGGTGTTGCCCTTGTTTCTATTAGGGAAATATTCGATAAGCGAAGCCAGAGTAACTGAATTTAGATCACTTATAGAGACCGCCATCAAACAAGCTTTTATGTCTTTATGGGAGGCCAGAAAGAAGAAAGTCTGGGCAATGTTTCTATTCGCCAGGTTTTGGTATTTTTCATCTATATATGCTGGCTCAGTATTTGCAGTACTTTACGGAGTGGAAACTGTTGATTTAACTGAAAGAGAAGTTCAATTGATTCTGGCTGTTGGTATTGTTTTCGGTATTCCTAGTGGGGCAATTTGGGGATTTCTGGTAGACAAATATGGGGCATTTTTAAATCTTAAGCTCAATGTAATGGCATGGTTTTTTATATTGGGTCTAGCTGCTCTATTGCCCGTTATGGACCTTCCAGCTCAATTATGGTGGGTGGTAGGTGTTTTAGCCGGTGTTTTCATGGCCGGGTTGTATGTGTCAGAAAGACCTTTTGTTATTTCAATGTCTGAAGCACACAAGGTATCCGAATATTTTGCTGTTTATAACATGGTCGGTAGGTTAGCAGCTATTTCAGGGCCATTTGCTTGGGGATTCATATCATCCACTCTAGGAATGGGACAAGTGGCTTCTATTACATGGTTGAGCATGTCTGCATTTATTGGATTTTTGGTATTGCTTTATGCGAAATCTGATTGAAATTAAGGTGAAATGGCCAATTCGCTCAAAAGTTTTTTAGTTGAAACAATGTGCTTGTTCAATCGCATTTTCTCGGGTTCTATGCCCAACGCCAGTCCCAAGAGTTGCGGCAGATGAATTATCGGTAAATCTATTTCCCTTTTTCTAGCTGAAGCAGCATTTGGTTGATAGCCATCTAGATTCAAATGACATAGTGGACATGGCGTGACCATGGCGTCGGCGCCACGATCTTTCGCATCGATCGTATGATTAGCCACCATATTGACTGAATTCTCCGGATTTATAGTTAGGATCGGAAATCCGCAACATAAGGTTTTACCGGGAAAATCGACAACTTCTCCTCCCACTGTCTCTATTATTTCTTCTAACGCCTGTTTTCTACCTGGGTTTTCTTCAAATCCTAATGCCTTTGAAGGCCTTACTATGTAACACCCGTAAAATGGTGCCAACTTCAGGCCGTCCAGTTTTTTCACCAACTTAGATTCAAGGAAATCTATTCCGAGATCTTCAGCAATGATCCATAGAAGATGTTTCGGATCAGCGGTTCCCTTGTACTCAAGGCCCTCTTCACTTAAATCCTCATTAATTGAAGCCATATATTCCGGATCAGCAAGCAGCCTTTCATTAGCCTGGGACATAACTCCTTGACAGGTGCTGCAGATGGTCATTAGGGGATTCCCTGATCGTTCTGCCATAGCAAAGGTCCGAGCGTTAAGGGTATCCCCTAGGCGCTGATTTTTTTCTTGGAGTACCCCTGCACCGGTACAGGAAGCGCCTTTTAAGGCCTCTTCATCAAGTTCTATCCCTAATATGGCGCATACTTCCACAGTGGCTGAATATAGTTCTGGGCATGCGCCTCTAGAGACGCATCCTGGGTAAAAAGCATATTTCATTTTTTTGTCTCAACTTTTTCAAATATTCTTTTAACGTTTTCAACACCAGGAATACTTTTGTGGAATATAGGTGGCACCTTCCCAGCCCGCTGCGATCTTATTGCCAATGGGATTAGTCCGATCATAGCTTTGATATTGAAAATACCAAAGCTTTTTATCGGCAATTTAAGTTCATCGAGCCAACCACTATGTTTGACAGAATCTACGAATGCATTTGCATGCCTAGCGCCATTGGTATTTGTATATCCTGCTTCCATAACCTTTTCTCGTAATGACATTATTCGATCCATAGGAGCGACTCCCTTTGGACACACTTCAACGCATTTCATGCACCTCGTGCAATCCCAAACTCCCCCATATTCATTGAGAGTTTTGAATCTCTGTTGGTTAGAGTCATCTCTCGGATCACCTACAAATCGGTATGATTTCGCTAGTGCTGCCGGTCCGAGGAAATTGGAATCAACTTCCATAACCGTACAATCTGAAACACAGGCTCCGCATAATATGCATGATACAACTCCGGCGAGATGGAGCATATCTTCATCGGGAGCTAAATATTCCGTTTTAGGTTCTTCTCCCGCTGGCTGAAGCCAGGGCTCTACGGCCTTCACTTTGTCCCAGAAAGGTTCAAAATCTACTACCAGATCTTTTATTACTGGCAGATTACCGGCTGGTTCTACTGTTACCGTATTCCCATCTCGGGAAAGGACGTCAATGATTTTTGTGTTACACGCAAGACCTGCTTCCCCATTTACCCTTACTGCGCAGGAACCACATATCGCACTTCTGCAGGAACATCTCAAACTTAGGGTGCCGTCAACCTCTTCTCTGATCCGAATTAATCCGTCCAAAACTGTTGAGGAATCTTCCATATCCATCAGATATTCTTGGAAATGATCTACCGCGTCTGTTGACTCAGGATCGTACCTTCTAACGTTAAATTTGACTTCCATTAATAAAAATCCTTTCCGTTATTAATATTGTCTTATCACCGGTTCCCAGTCAGTTATGACTACGTCCTTGTAATTGAGTTCAGGACTGCCATCTGAGGATTTTGAAACCATAATATGCTTCAACCAATTTTCATCATCCCTTTCCGGCATATCGGTTCTTGTATGAGCTCCTCTACTTTCTGATCTGTCAGAGGCGCTTACTGCTATTGATTCAGCACATTCCAGCATAAAACCTAATTCAAGAGTAAACAGCAAATTTGTATTGAAAGTGCTAGTTTTATCAGCTACATACACACTTTCCGCTCTTGCTTTAACTGATTCGAGCTTTTCTATTCCTTCCCGCATTCCGTCTTCGTCCCTGAATACCCCAAAATGTTCTTTCATAGCAGTACCCATGTCCAGGCGTATCTGACCAAAAGACTCATTCTTATCATTCGACAGCAAACTTTGAATATTTTTTTTATCAGCATCAGCAGCTGAGTCGTCAACATCTAGGTGTTGGATGGATTTGATCATATCGGCTGCATGAACTCCTGACCTTCGACCAAAAACTAACGTGTCCAATAGTGAATTTGCGCCTAGCCTATTGCCACCATGTACACTCACACAGGCTACTTCGCCAGCTGCGTAGAGACCAGGAACCCCTGTTTCGCCGTCCACATTGGCCTTAACTCCTCCCATCTGGTAATGCATGCCTGGCATTATCGGTACGGGTTCCTTCACCATGTCAACGTTGGCGAAGTCCATGGCTAACTCGCGTATTTGAGATAATCGTTCGCTTATGTATTTTTCACCCAGGTGTCGTAAATCCAGAAGAACGCAACCATCGATGCCTCGGCCTTCGTTTATTTCTGTTTGTTCACATCTTGAGACGACATCTCGAGAGGCTAGTTCTTTGAATTCAGGCGCATATTTAAGCATAAATCGGTCATTTTCCGAGTTTAATAAGTAAGCACCTTCCCCTCTAGCTGCCTCACTAATCAACACACCACTTCCTTTCAAGGTGGTGGGGTGATACTGGACCATTTCCATGTCCATTAATGATGCTCCTGCACGGTAACCTAAACTCATACCGTCACCAGTGCATATAAGAGCGTTTGTGCTGGGTTCGAAAACTCTACCCAGTCCGCCAGCCGCCAAAATAACTGCCTTCGCTCTGACTACCTCAATTTTCCCCGTTCGAATATCCATCATCACGGCACCACCACATTTTCCATCCCGTACTATGAGAGATAGAACAAACCATTCTTCATAGACCAAAGCTCCTGCTTTTACTATTTGCTCGTACAGAACATGTAGTAATGCCTGGCCTGTGAAGTCAGCGACGAAAAAAGTCCTTGCTTCTCTTTGTCCACCAAATGCCCTAGTTCCAAGACGGCCTTCCTCATCTCTATTAAAAATTGCACCCATATGCTCCATTGCAATAACCTCATCACCCGCTTCTTGGCACATCAAAGCAATAGCATCTTGGTCCCCCAAAAAATCGCTTCCTTTGATAGTGTCATACGCGTGATCTCGCCAATCATCGCCCCTATCCGTTAGGGCTGCGTTTATACCGCCCTGAGCAGCATTTGAATGACTTCTCACAGGGTGAACTTTAGATACTACAGCGACATCTGCCCCTTGTTCCTTAGCAGACAAGGCTGCTCTCATACCGGCCAGCCCGGCGCCTATTATTAAGATATCGTGGTCAAGCATATTACCTGAATTAACCCCCACATTATTTGGTAAAGACTTAAAACCAAAGATAGCATAGGAATACTGTAGTGGACAACAAAATTTTAATCTAAATACTTTTCTATTTCTCTGGTGGTATTTATGTAAATATTTCCTTTCCTAAAACAGGTGTTTTTTGTTTGACCAATAAATAGGTGAATGTTACTATTTGTTGTCTTGGAAAAAGTTAAATAAAATTGCTATGAAGGGGAGTAGTAACTGAAACGGTGTGTTTATTAGAGAATCAGGCTCAATGCTGAAAGCCTGATACATGCCCCCAGTGAACTCGCCCCAGAGCATCTGTTTTGAAAACTAGGAGTCATTTATGCAGTCAGTAATGGGAAAACTCAATGCTGCTGCATGCTACATTGTGACTCCCTAACATAGAGTAGGGACAGGCGGTAGCCACGTTATAGCTCAACGAGTGGCCCTGAGGTGAATTTCTATCAGGGCAATTTGGGTGGTACCACGGGAGTGGTTTGTGTATCCCGTCCCAACATAGGGCGGGATTTATTTTTTTTAGACCCTAGCCTGATCAATCAACTTGATAATTTGTATTTTAGGTTAATTAAGGAAATAAAATGTTAAAGAAAGGGTCATCGATTGTTTGTGAAAGCCTATTAAGAGAAGGCTGTGATGTGGTATTCGGAATTCCAGGGGGTGCGATATTGCCTCTATACCAAGCATTGCCGGAATACCCAGAGCTGCGTCATATTTTGACCCGACATGAACAAGGTGCCTCACTAGCAGCGGATGGATACGCTAGAGTCACTGGTAAACCTGGTGTCGCCTTTGCTACTTCGGGGCCAGGTGCAACAAATTTGGTTACTGGTATAGCTTCAGCCCAAATGGATTCAGTACCTCTTGTGATAGTCACGGGACAAGTCAATAGTTGGACTATTGGATCTGATGCGTTTCAAGAAACTGATATTACGGGTATTACCTTGCCCATCACCAAGCATAATTTTTTAGTTATGGACGCGTCGGAAATCGCCTCAGTAATTAATGAAGCTTTCTATATAGCTAACTCGGGCAGGCCTGGCCCAGTATTGGTGGATATTCCTAGAAACGTTTTTGTTCAGGAAGTTGAATATGAGGAACCTGGTGAAATGAATTTACCTGGGTATAGTCCTAACTTCTCCGGTCACTCTGGCCAGATCAAGAAAGCGGCTGATTTGATTAATGAATCTGTGAAGCCAGTTATCATAGCTGGTCATGGAGTCATAATATCCAAGGCTTATGAAGAATTGAAGGAATTGGCCGAGAAAGCGCAGATACCGGTAATTACCACCTTGCTTGGAATAAGCTGTTTCCCCGAGGATCACGTACTTTGGAGTGGCTGGCCAGGTATGCATGGCATGGCGCATTCTAGTTATGCAATAGAAGAATCTGATTTGATTATAGCACTAGGCATGAGATTCGATGATCGCATAACTGGGAATCCTTCAAAATTTGCAACAAACTCCAGAAAAATACACGTGGATGTAGACCCTTCGGAAATAGGTAAAAATATTAGTGTGGATGTTCCTATAGTCGGTGACGTCAAAGAAGTACTAGGTCGCTTAAATCAACAGGTTCTCCCGGGAACCCACCCGGATTGGTTGAAGCGTATAGAGGCATTGAAAGAAGACCATCCGTCACTTGATATACCTGGAACTTCTAAACTCCTGGCACGACAAGTAATTAAAGAACTATCAGATGAGACAAAAGGAAACGCCACGATAGTGACCGGTGTAGGGCAGCACCAAATGTGGGCAGCTCAGCACTACAGATTTAAAAATCCTAGCACTTTTCTAACCTCCGGAGGGTCTGGGACTATGGGATATGAGGTGCCTGCGGCCATGGGGGCTCAGATAGGTAACCCCGAATCGACCGTATGGTCGATTGCAGGTGATGGAGGGTTTCAGATGACGCTTTGCGAATTAGCCACAATTGCGGAAAATAGACTGCCTATCAAATTTGCGATATTGAACAATAATTTTCTCGGAATGGTACGACAATGGCAAGAGATATTTTTCGATAGTTCCTATGTTTCAACCTCATACACAGGCAATCCAGATTTTGTTAGGCTTGCGGAATCCTATGGTATCAAAGGTATTCGGGTCACAGATAAAAGCCAGGTGAAATCGGCGATCGAGGAAGCGATGCAGCATGATGGCCCGGTGGTAGTGGATTTCATTGTGGAACAAGAAGAAAACGTATATCCCATGATTCCTTCAGGAATGACGGTGTACGACATGATTGAAGAACCTGTTTCAGAGAAGGTGACAAGGTGAATTCATCAGAAAAGCATACGATAACAGCGCTGGTCGAAGATCGGGCAGGTGTATTGAATCGTATTTCGAGTATGTTTAGAAGGCGCGGTTACAACATTTCTAGTTTAGCCGTAGGTAAAAGTGAAGCCGAAGGTCTGTCTCGGATGACTTTTGTTGTCGATGGAGACACAAAGACGGTGGAGATGGTAATTAAAAACCTGCATAAGTTGGTCGAAGTAATAAAAGCATCTGACATATCTGAGGAAAATGCTGTTTCTCGGGAACTAGGATTGATACGAGTTAAATGTGACGTGACGAGTCGTAGTGAAATAATGCAGATAGTTGATATATTCAGGGCTAAGATAGTGGATGTTTCACAAGATACATTGATTGTGGAAGTTACCGGGAATGAAGACAAAGTAAATTCTCTTGTAGACTTACTCGACACTTTTGGGGTTTTTGAGGTAATGAGAACGGGTACAGTAGCTATGAATAGAGGGGTTGCTTTTGAAAAAGATAAACCGGAGGCACCGAGGATTCTAGAGGGCGCTTCATAAAGAAATTAGGATATGTAATTAGGAGATACTAAATGGCAGAAATGTATTATGAATCAGATGCAGATATGAGTTTGTTGGAAGGAAAGACTGTGGGTATCATTGGATATGGCAGTCAAGGGCATGCCCATGCTTTAAATCTAAAAGACTCAGGTGTTAATGTTTGTGTTGGTCTATACGAAGGCAGCAGCAGTTGGGAGAAAGCTGAATCAGAAGGGCTTAAAGTATCCACTGTAGCTGAGGCCGCCGCTGACTCAGATGTGATAATGATGTTAATTCCAGACCATCTCCAAGCTTCTGTATATAACGAGTCCATTTTGCCTCATTTGCTTCCAGGCAAAACTTTAATGTTTGCTCATGGTTTTAATATTCATTACGATGCGATCAACCCTCCGGATAGTGTAGATGTTTCAATGGTGGCACCTAAGGCGCCTGGTCATCGAATGAGAGAGGTTTATACCAAGGAATCTGGAGTACCAGGATTACTTGCAGTACATCAAGACTCAACCGGCACTGCTCATGCACTGGGTCTAGCATATGCTAGGGGAGTTGGATGTACCAGGGCTGGTGTACTTGACACAACATTTAAGGAAGAAACTGAAACAGATTTGTTTGGTGAGCAAGCTGTCTTATGTGGTGGAGTAGCAGCGCTGGTAAAGGCGGCTTTTGAAACCTTGATTGAGGCTGGATACCAACCGGAATCGGCTTACTTTGAATGTATGCATGAACTGAAGCTTATAGTTGATTTGTTCTATCAAGGCGGTATGGAATATATGAGGTATTCGGTGAGTGATACTGCGGAGTATGGAGATTACACTAGAGGACCGGTAGTAGTAGATGAAAACGTTAAAGAGAATATGAGAAAGGTTCTAACCCAAATTCAAGACGGAACATTTGCTAAAGAATGGATTACTGAAAATGATGAAGGGCGACCGACCTTCAATAGATTGCGTGAGGAAAACGCTGGTCACCAAATAGAAGAAATAGGCAAGGAATTGAGAGGGATGATGTCCTTCCTTTCTGATACGGATTAATATTGGTTTAAATATGGTTAACTTGGAATTCTTATTAATATACGAGGTAAATTACGTAGTTCGCCGCATTGATTTGGTCTTGGCAAGGCTGGATCAGGCGGACTACGGAATCCTGTGAACTTACAGAAATCGGGGAAATATTTTTAGTTAACTAAATACCAAATGTAATGTGAGGAGACTGTGATGTCACAGGAAAAAGTAATAATTTTTGACACTACACTAAGAGACGGAGAGCAATCGGCTGGGATTGGCCTAACTACTCAGGAAAAATTGGAAATAGCGAAGCAACTGGAAAGGTTAGGTGTTGATGTCGTTGAGGCTGGTTTTGCTGCAGCCTCGCCTGGAGATCTAGAGGCTGTTCAGAAAATTGCCTCAGAAGTACGGACACCTATAATAGCCTCACTTGCACGATGTTATATAGATGATGTAGACAAAGCGTGGGATGGTGTCAAAGATGCTGCTCGCCCCCGGATACACGTATTCATTAGTAGTTCTGACATCCACATAATGAGTCAACTCCGCAAGAATCCCGAAGAAGTTTTAGATACAGCGGTAGCCTCGGTTGAGAGAGCCAAAACTTATTGTGACGACGTTGAGTTTTCTCCCATGGACGCTACACGAACTGATCCCGAGTATTTGTATAAAATGCTCGAAGCAGTTATCGATGCTGGAGCAACGACGGTCAATATAGCAGATACGGTTGGATACATAATCCCTTCTGAATTTGCAGATAGGATCGAAGGGATCAAACAGAACGTGCCTAATATTGATAAGGCTGTTTTGAGTGTTCACTGTCATAATGATTTAGGTCTTTCTGTGGCAAATAGTTTGGCAGCGGTCAAGGTAGGGGTAAGACAAGTGGAAGGGTGCATCAACGGGCTCGGAGAGAGGGCGGGCAATGCCTCTCTTGAAGAAATCATCATGGCTATTGAGACCCGCAATGATCTGTTTGACGTTTCTACGAATATAGATACGACCCAGATTTATAGGACTAGTAGGCTGGTAAGCGATATTACAGGATTCCCTGTGCAACCAAACAAAGCAATAGTAGGAGCCAACGCATTTCGACATGCCTCTGGAATCCATCAGGATGGAGTCTTGAAAGATAGCAGCACCTACGAAATCATGGATCCCAAATCCATTGGATGGCCGAGTAACTCACTCGTCTTAGGAAAACTAAGCGGCAGAGCAGGTTTAAGGGCCCGACTGGAAGAATTGGGATTTCAGTTGAACCAAGAGGAACTCAATGAGGTTTTTGAAGCTTTTAAAGATCTAGCCGATCGGAAAAGAGAAGTGACGGACCAGGATCTTGAAACCCTCTTGTCAAATAATCGTCGAACGGCGGACGTTCCAACTATTTATGATTTGCAACATGTTCAAGTATCTACGGGTGATCATGGGGTGCCGACTGCCACAGTCAAAATTAAGGACGCTGAGGGAAAAGAAATCACAGATGCCGCCACAGGCACAGGCCCTGTTGATGCGGTGTATATGGCAATAAACAGGGTTATAGGGGTTGAGAATAAGCTCACAGAGTTTAGAGTCGATTCGGTAACTGAGGGTATAGATGCTATTGGTGACGTCACTATTAGAATTGAATTGCAGGGTAACACGTTTGTTGGCCGTGGTAGTGATACAGATATCTTAGTTGCAAGTGCCAAAGCCTATATGAATGCTCTTAATCGCGCTTTGGCCGTGGACCAAAATACAGGATGAATTTGCCGTAATAATTGTTGATCCAATGGGGAATAATGGAGTGTTAAATGGTAGCTAGGACCATGTTCGATAAAATATGGGATGCTCATTTGGTAAAGGAAGTGGAAGGTCAGCCTTCTCTGCTGTATATAGACCTTCATCTTGTCCATGAAGTCACCTCTCCACAGGCATTCGATGGGCTGCGTATGGCAGGCCGACCAGTCAGGCGACCCGACCTGACGGTTGCTGTCGCTGACCATAACACTCCGACTTGGGATCTATCTCTTCCAATAACAGACCCGGTAGCAAAGCAACAATTAGATGCTTTGGATAAAAATTGTGCAGAATTTGGAGTCACTCTTCATGACAGGTTTAGTCCTTTACAAGGTATAGTTCATGTCATTGGTCCTGAACAGGGGCACACACAACCAGGCAAGACTATAGTTTGCGGAGATAGTCACACGTCCACCCATGGTGCTTTTGGTGCCTTTGCTATCGGAATTGGAACTTCAGAAGTAGAACACGTTCTAGCAACTCAAACTCTCAGGCAATTTAAGCCGAAGACTATGGAAGTTAGAGTGGATGGCACGTTGCCTGCAGGAGTCTCCGCGAAAGATGTTGTTTTGAGCATAATAGGTGAGATAGGTACTGCCGGTGCTACTGGTTATGTGATTGAGTACACTGGAGAAGGAATAACCTCTCTTTCTATGGAAGGTCGTATGACTGTGTGTAACATGAGTATTGAGGCAGGCGCTAGGGCTGGTATGGTAGCACCCGACGAGGTTACTTTTGATTATATGAAAGGAAGGTCTCATGTCCCGCAGGGCGAAGAATTTCAAAAAGCGATTAACGAATGGAGACACCTTGCAACGGATGAGGGTGCTGAATATGACAAAGTAGTTATTCTAAAAGCTGAAGACTTAGAACCTCACGTTAGCTGGGGGACTAATCCTGGAATGGTGCTTCCGGTAACTTCTCGCATTCCCAATCCAGAAGATTATTCAGATGTAGGGGAAAGAGAATCAGTAGAGAGAGCATTGTCCTATATGGGCCTTGAGCCAGGTACTAGGATTCAAGACATTTCGCTTGATCGAATTTTCATAGGTTCATGTACCAACTCTAGAATTGAGGATCTCAGGGCTGCCGCAAGGGTGGCTGAAGGTAAAAAAGTGAGCGATAGCGTATATGCGATGGTAGTTCCTGGGTCAAATGCTATAAAGCGTCAGGCGGAAGACGAGGGTATCGATTCAATTTTAAAAGATGCAGGGTTTGATTGGAGAGAGGCAGGTTGTTCAATGTGTCTTGGGATGAATCCAGACATACTAGAACCAGGTGAGAGATGCGCATCTACATCTAATAGAAATTTTGAAGGTAGACAGGGAAGGGGAGGCAGAACCCATCTTGTTAGTCCAGAAATGGCTGCAGCAGCGGCTATAGCTGGACATTTTGTAGATATTCGTGAATGGTAAAGATGATCAAGGAATAGTTCAAATGGAACCTTTTGTATCCCTAAATGCCAAATTAGCACCTCTCAATAGGGTTAATGTCGACACTGATCAAATAATTCCTAAGCAATTCTTAAAGCGAGTTGAAAGGACGGGATTTGGTCAGTTTTTATTTAATGACTGGAGATTTAATGCTGATGGTACCGAGAATCCAGAATTCATACTTAATCAACATGAATACAGAGAGGCAGAAATATTGGTGAGCGGCAGAAATTTTGGCTCTGGTTCATCCAGAGAACATGCCCCGTGGGCATTACAGGATTATGGGTTCAAATGCATAATAGCTCCTAGCTTTGGAGACATATTCTTTAGTAATTGTTTTCAGAATGGAGTGTTACCTGTGATTTTGCCGGAAGATGTAGTGGCCGACATTATTCAAAATTCTGAAAGAGATCCGGATTATAAGATCAACATCGATTTGGAATCCCAGAGAGTCTGGGATGAGAATGAAGAGGTAGTTGCTGAATTCACTATCGAACCCTTCAGGCGACACTGCATGCTGAATGGTTTGGATGATATAGGTCTTACACTTGAAGATGAGGACAATATTAGTGATTTCGAGTCTGGACGTTCCTCACAAGGTGGGGTTTTAAGTATCTAATTTATTTGGTATTGCCATGTAAATTTATCTGAAACCTTTGATTTTATCCGTGATTGAGTGTTGTAGATAATTCAATTCTCTAGAAATTCTGTTTCTAATTTGGGAGCTGTACTCCCCAATGTCTTTAAATTTTTTGTGACGCTCTTTTAGTCTCTTTCTTTTGGAACTGTTTTGTACCTCAAACAATTGTTGTAGTAATGCCCTTTTGAGCAGCCTAGCGGCTTCATAATGGTCAGTATGAGCCCCCCCGTCAGGTTCAGTGACAATCAAATCTACAATTCCTAGTGACTGACAATCTGAAGCAGTAAGCTTCAGGGTTTCAGCAGCCTCATTAGCCCGACTTTCATCCCTGTATATAAGGCTCGCAGCTTCTTCTGGAGATAAGGCAGAGAAAATCGCGTTTTCTAACATTATTACCCTGTCAGCTATGCCCATAGAAAGGGCTCCTCCGCTTCCTCCTTCGCCAATGATTACCGCTATTGTTGGGGAGTTTTGACGGGCAAATAGAGACATAGTAGTTGCTATTGAATGTGCGAGTCCTCTATTTTCAGCTTGTAAAGTGATATTGGCCCCAGGGGTATCAATCAGTGAAATTATTGGCAAGTTAAATTTTTCGGAGATTCTTATGGCTCTTTGTGATTTCCGGAATCCTTCTGGCATTATCCGTAAAGCTTCACCTGATACAGGATCTACAGATCTGTTTTGGCCAATCACAACCACAGTTTGACCACCGATTTGTCCAATCCCGCAACTTATCGCCGGATCGTCAGAATATTGTTTATCGCCATGAATTTCCAGAAAATTATCTAAAATTCGAGCCATGAAATCTAAAGCGGTAGGGCGAGAGTTATGGCGTGCTAGTTGAACCGAATGCCACGCCATATTTTTGGCTGGTTCTATAGCTATATCACCACTTTTATTCATTCTGTTCAAGGTAAATTCACGTTGCAAAAGGTCTAATATGACTGAAACTATTTCTCGTAATTCTGTTCGTGGAGTTATAGCATCAATCAAGCCATGGTCTAAGTGCGACTCTGAAGTTTGTTGATCGTATTCAACTTTAGAATTTTCATTTTGGATTAGCCCGACTGGGTTGTACCCCAGTATGGCTCCAGGTTCCCCAATTGTAATATCGGCCAAATTACCAAAACTTGCAAAGGCCTGTCCGGTAGAGGGGTTTGAGAAAATAGATATGAAGGGTAAGCCTCTTTCGTTGTGTTTATTAATGGCAATCGTAGTTTTTGCCATCTGCATAAGTGATAAAACACCTTCATGGATTCTAGATCCACCTCCAGATACGACCAATACAATAGGTAATTTCTTTTTTGTCGCATTTTCTATGGCTAAGGATATTTTTTGTCCGACAGCACACCCAATTGAGCCTCCCATGAAACCGAAATCAAACACTATTATCATGCACTGTATACCATCAATCGAGCACACACCCGTCAGTACGGCTTCTGTGATTCCTGTCCTTTTCTGATCGTTATAAAAAGTCTCCTTGTAGAGGGCTGAAGGAGTGAATGAAATAGGATCAACAGATATGAGATTTCTGTTGATTTCTTTGAAGGATTGGAAATCTACTAGTGATTCAATTCTGTCTTTGGCACTCATACTATAATGAAAGCCACATGTACTACATACTTTGTATTTCTTGTACGTATCTGAGCCGAGCAAATCCGTACTACACATCAGGCAGTATTTGCTCTCATCTTGAATTACTTGATCAGAACCATTTCTGTTGAGTAATTTGGACATCATACTGGAGAAGTTACTAACCATAATATGTAAATAGTACTTGAGTGAGAAGGTAATATCTATTATTTATGGAGCTTTTGAAATTACATCCCTTGATTTTGAACCGTCACTAGGTCCGACTATTCCCACATCTTCCAACTCATCCATCAGTCGAGCAGCTCTTGGATATCCAATTCTTAATCTTCTTTGAAGAAGAGATGTTGAAAGTTTAGTGTATTTTTGTGTTAATGCAATTGCTTTTTCAAACAACTCATCTTGGCTACTGGCTCCACTTTCTGATGTAACACTTGACGAATCCATGTTTTCATCACTAATAATACGAAGATCAATCTCCTCTTTTCTCCCTTTGGGGGTTGTTGCCCAATGTTGGACGATATCACCAATTTCCTCATCACCTATGTACACGTTTTGAACCCTAGCAGGTCTTGTAGCATCTATAGGTTGATAAAGCATATCTCCTCGTCCTAACAACCTTTCAGCCCCATTTGTGTCTAGTATTGTTCTTGAATCTATTTGGGAGGTAACAGCGAAGCTTATCCTGCTCGGGAAATTAGCTTTTATCAGACCTGTTATTACGTCTACAGAAGGGCGCTGTGTTGCAACGATTAAGTGAATGCCTGTGGCACGTCCTAGTTGTGCCAGGCGGCAGATCGATTGTTCTACATCAAAAGCAGCTGTCATCATTAAATCAGCTAATTCATCTATAGCAATAACAAGGTAGGGCATTTTTGTGCCCCCTTTATCGTTAAAGGATGATATGTTCCTTACCCCGACTTCCTCCATCCGCCTATATCTTTCCATCATCTCTTGGATTAATCCTTTGAGAATGCCAACAACTTTCTCAGTTTCCACTATTACAGGCGTTATTAAATGAGGAATCCCGTTGTAGGGAGTTAGCTCTACTCTTTTAGGATCAATTAAAAGCATCTGCATTTCAGATGGATCCTTTTCCATGATAAGCCCGGATATTATGGCATTGATGCATACACTTTTACCGCTTCCCGTAGCCCCTGCGATTAATAGATGAGGCATTTTTGATAAATCAAAAGAAACCTCTTCGCCATCTGATCCTTTACCCAATGCAACCGGTAAAGGGCTTTTCTTAGCTAATGAAGAGTAAGATGTACTTGTCATTACCTTTTTTAAGGCCACTAGGCTTGGGGTGGGATTGGGTACTTCAATTCCCAACAGAGATTCTCCCATTACTGGGGTTTCAATTCTGAGGCTAGGAGTTTTCAATGCAAGTGACAAATCCTTTTCACGTCGGAGTATGTTATCTACACTGACCCGCGTTTTCTCTTCTTGTTGGACCATTAATGGCTTGCCATTAATGTCTACTTCAGGTTCACCGGTATTGTCCCTAGAACGAACTCTTTTCACTTTTCTGACCCAGCCAGGCTGTATTCCGTACATTGTCACTGTGGGGCCAGGTCTTACTTTTTCTACTTCTACTTCTACTTTATATTCGGCAAAAGTGTTTTTAATGATTTCGGAAGTACTGCAAATCTCTTCCTTACTGATTCCACCCTCAGATATATCTGAAAGTAATTTCATGGAGGGTAATTTCCAAGAGTTTGAAGTTTGAATATTTTTAGATTTAATGCGTTGCGTTCCTTCAAACTCCTCCTTCTCTATAGGAGAGTTTGAGGCAGTTTTGTTACGTTCTGGGGTACTTCTGTTTAATTCAGGAGCTTCAATTGGAGAGGAACTGGACCAGTATTTGTTGGATTTCTGGTGTTCCTTAGAAACTGGTTTTGGAGTTGCCTCAGTTGATTTCTGTTGGAGGGTTTCCGAGATTAAATTATCTTCTAGGTCAACTTCTGGAATATCGACTTTGGCAAAACCATCAATAGATACATTAGAAGTTGAAATATAACTGGAAAGTAAATCGGCGGTACTCGGTTGATAATCGTTTCCAATTTGAAGTTGACCGTGAGGTTGGACCTCTATTACTGGTGTTATTTGCTGCTCGCTATTTGCAGCGGGATTCAGGATGGAGCTTTCTTTAATGTGAGGAGTAAGTACTTCAGGCGGCATCTTTGTGTAATTATCTGTATCTGTTTTTTCTGGTACTTGCGAAGACTGTTTATTGAAAAAACTAATATACGCAGCTCGCAATGCCAATCCTAATATCCCAAATATCATTATAAATAGTTGCCATGATTTTGTAGATATTGATGGCTTAATTATCGCTGTTCCTATATACGCAATAACGATTATTCTTATCCATCCCATAAAGTTGGATCCACCAAAAATATGTAATCCAATGGTTCCACCTATCGGTCCACTTCCCATGTTGGATATGGAATTAATGTCTGTAAAATGTATTTCGCTGATCGCACCCCAAATAGATATAGTAATTAACAATGCGCCAGCAATTTGTCTTGCATTGCGAAAGCTGATTTGATTTATTTTTTTCAAAGCAAAAAAAAATGCGCTGGCTATAAACCATAAGGAAGGTAAGAGGATTCCAAGACCAGTCCAATTTACGAATGAAGCCATGGGGTCAATAATAAAATCAGGTACTGCACCGGCCCAAAATGCAGTGGCGATTATTGGTAACCACAACAAAGCAGTAATTCCTATCCATAAAATTACTGTGGTTGGGTTAATATGAGTGGTCGGTTCGTTGTTGTTAGTATGTTGTTCCATACCATAACCTATACAATGTGTTTAAACGGGAAGAATCAATTAATTAACTACAACAGTCTAGTAAAAATGGGTAGGTTTGTACTAGCAAAGTTTGCACTGAATTATCCTGGGTTTACTGAAGGTTAATTTTTGATAAATGTTGTGCCAGCATGCACTTTTGTTCCTAAAGATGCTTTTGCTTCCGTTATTTCTACAGTGTAGCCATCTTCAATTAAAAAAATATTGTGAGGCTCTACTCCATTGTTTTCAGCAATTTTTGCGTGTGATACCAAGTGTCTAGTTTCACCATGTATTGGTATGAAATATTTGGGTTTAATCAAAGTTATCATTCGCTGAAGGTCGTTTTGACTACCATGGCCATGAACGTGCACCAACGAAATGTTCTGATATATGACCTCACCACCCTGTCTAAATAGGTTATTTATCATATGGGAATATCTGACTTCATTTCCTGGTATCGGGGAGGAAGAAATAACAACAGTGTCACCTTTTTGGATCTTCACGTCGCTATGGCGCATATTAGAAATTAATCCCATCGCCGAATTAACTTCTCCTTGCGCTCCTGTTGTTATTAGTACAATTTCATCGTCATTCAAATTTGTTGATTCTTTCAAACTGATTACGGTGTTTTTGGGATCAAGAACGTACCCTGCATCCAAGGCAAAATTAAGATTTCTTATCATGCTGCGACCTACCACAGCTACTTTCCGCCCTAATTCAGCAGAAATGTTTATAATCTGCTGCACTCGAGACAATAATGAAGAAAACGTTGCAATCAATACTCTACCTTGAGCAGCATTGAGAATCATTTCTAGATTTATGGCTAAAACTGATTCAGAATCGGTGTATCCTGGTTTTTCTGCGTAGGTGGAGTCTGAGCATAAAATTAAATTTTTGTTGGAAGATAATTCGGATAGATATTCTGTGTTTATGGGACCTCCGATGGTTGGGTTGTCGTCAAATTTGAAATCTCCAGTATGAACTAATGAAGCGACCTCTGTTTTAATCAATATACCTGCTGAATCTGGAATTGAATGACAGACTGGAAAGAATTGGAATTGAAATCCCCCTAGGTCATAGGATTCATAAAAACCTACACTTCGGAGGTCATGCTTGTTTTTGTTTCCGAGTTTGAAATCTATAAAAGTTTTTGTTAGTGGAGTTGAATAGACTGGAACTTGAAATTGATTTAAAAAGTATGGAAGCCCTCCTATATGATCGTCGTGTCCATGAGTGATCAATACTCCCTGGATCATGTCTTTTTTGTCTGATAAATATTTGGTGTCAGCTATTCCAAAACCAGGGTTTGTATTTATTTCAGAAGGGAAAGCTATTCCGGCATCAATTATCAAAATCTGATTGTTGTATTCAACAACCATCATATTTTTGCCTATTTCACCCAGGCCGCCTAAAGGTATTATTTTCATTGCTAGTTCGTTCAAGATGCTATTCAAATAAATTTAATTGGATATTAGGTCGCGTTTGGATGTTAGATAAATCGGTATTCACCTTCTTGGCAAATATGGTAGTAATTTTCTGAAAATCTTCTATTAATTTTGGCTTTAGGTTTGGATTATATAAAGCCGCAGCCGGATGATAAACAGGAAGAATTTTAATTCCTCTCCAATCTTTTACAATTCCTCTAGATTTTCTTAGCGTTATTTGTGGGAAAAATTTGGCAAATGAAAATCGTCCTAAGGTAACTATTACCGATGGGTTGACCAGAGAGATTTGGAGATCAAGATACGGCTGACACGCAGATATCTCAACTAATTGTGGGTCTCTGTTACTCGGAGGTCTGCATTTGACCATATTTGTGATGTATACATCGGACCTTTCTATCCCTGAGGTCATCAGCAGCTCATCTAAAAGACTTCCTGCCCTTCCTGCAAATGGCCTTCCTGTTTTGTCTTCATTAGACCCGGGAGCCTCTCCGATTAGCATGATATCTGCATTGTAATTGCCATCACCGGGGACGGTCAGGTTTCTGGTTTCTGCCAAATCACATTTTGTACACTGTGCAATGTTAATTTCCAGTTCAGGTATTCTTTTTGTTGGCAAATTAGGCAATTTAGTAATTCCGTCTGTCGATATGTGAAGGTGCCTCATATGTTAACTTATATATTAAAGACATTGCTGTAATTAAAGTGAAATCTATGGAAGGTCCTCTTATCAGTCTTCAAATTATATTCATATGAAAAAATCAGGAATACTGGGGCGCCCGTTAGGGCATTCTATATCGCCATGTTTTCAAAACGCAGCTTTTACCAATTTGGGAATCGAAGCTACATATGAAGCTTGGCCTGTTGTTACGGCTGAACTACCTGAAAGAATTCAAAATCTAAGGGGATCAGATTTTTTGGGGGCCAATGTGACCATCCCATACAAAGAATTAGTGATACCTCTTCTGGATGAAATAGACGATTGGGCATTAAAAATTGGTTCAGTGAATACTATAGTCAATCAGGCGGGGCTTTTAATAGGGTACAACACAGATACAGTGGGCTTTCTCAGGGCGATCTCCGAATATGGAAATTATGAACCATCTGGGCAGGATGTGTTATTAATTGGTGCAGGAGGAGCTGCTAGAGCTGCGGCACATGCCTTGATGGAAGCAGGGGTAAAGACCCTTTGGATAGCTAATAGGACTTATGATAGGGTGAAGCGGTTGGCTGACGAACTTTTGGAGATTGGAGAGGTTAAACCAATAGGATTAGGTGGCCCAGAATTTAGGAAATCTGCGGCTTCAGTATCTCTAATTGTCAATTCTACATCTTTAGGTATGAGACATACCTCAGAGGCTCATATCAATCCACTGGAGGGTTTAAATATTGGTAGTTCGACTTTGGTCACCGATATGGTGTACAACCCACTTGATACCCCTATGCTAATAGCTGCAGAGAACAGGGGATGCAGGATATTAAGTGGGTTGCCTATGCTTGTCTTGCAGGGAGCGGCATCCTTCGAACTCTGGACTGGAGACGGGGCACCAGTTGATGTTATGTTTTCTGCTGCTAGGCAAGCATTGATAGATCAATCTGACTGAGCAGCTTGGTTTTTTAATGATTGTAGTTTTATCAATGCCTCTATCGGAGTTATGTCCTCCACGTTGATATTCGCCAGCTCTTCCTGCAGCCAACTTCTGCTTGAAAACATTTGAGTCTGGAAGGATTTCTCCACTTTTGCATCCAAGATGGAATTGCGTGAGTATTTGTCATTTTCCAGCATTGTAAGTATTTCCCAGGCCCTTGACACAATTTTAGGAGGCAGACCAGCCAATTTTGCTACGTGTATTCCGTAACTTTTGTCTGCTCCCCCCGGTATTAATTGCCTTAAAAAAGTCACTTCTCCATTTACATCAGATATTGATACGTGTAAATTAGTTATCCTTTTCAGATAATTGGATAGTTCAGTCATTTCATGATAGTGCGTAGCGAAAAGAGTTTTACAACTTAAAGAGTTCTCGTCGTGGATAAACTCTGCTACAGCTTGGGCAATAGCTAGTCCATCATATGTACTAGTACCCCTACCTATTTCATCTAATATGATCAAAGATTTACTTGTTGCCTGGTTTAGTATGTACGCTGTTTCCAACATTTCGACCATAAAAGTTGACTGACCTTCGGTCAAATCGTCCTGAAGGCCAACCCTAGTAAATATCCTGTCCACGATTCCTATTGTGGCTGATTCAGCCGGGATAAAGCTGCCGACCTGCGCTAACAAGGTTAAGATCCCGACCTGCCTAAGGTAAGTTGATTTACCAGACATATTAGGACCTGTTATTAGTAATATTTGGTCTTCTGTATTCGAAAGATTCGCGTCATTTGGTACAAATTCTCCAGGGCCAACAATTTGTTCTATAACAGGATGTCTACCAGATTTGATGTCAATCGTGTCGGAATTATTAAGGGAAGGTTTGATATAGTTTCGTTCTGTGGCAACCTTTGCCATTGAATAAAAGACGTCCATCAAAGAGACCGCATATGAAGTTTTCAGTAGTGACTCTAGATGAGACGATATATCTAAACAAACTTGCTCAAACAGTTTTTTTTCTGTTTCTTCTATTTTGGAACTTGTGCTAAGTATGATAGATTCATACTCTTTCATTTCTGGTGTAACGTATCTTTCCCCACCAACTAAAGTTTGCCGTCTTATATATTCCGGTGGTACCTGCGCAATATATGATTTGCTAACTTCAATATAATATCCAAAAACTCTGTTGTAACCAATTTTTAAGGATTTGATACCTGTTTTTTTCTTTTCACGAGACTCTATGTCTGCCATTTTATTTTTGGCTTTAGATGCTTCTTTTTTGAGAGAGTCCAATGTTTTTGAAAAACCGAGCTTGATTGTTTTGCCTTCCCCTACTAACGCAGGTGTTTCTGATTGGATGGAATTTCTTATCAACTCGTATGGTTTGGTGTTATCACTAAATTCATCTGAGACCCATGCAATGTCATCCACGTCATTACCTTGTGAAGTTAATTCGATTAGGTCAGGAATCATCTCCAGACTGTTTACCAATCCCACCAAGTCTCTTGGACCCGCGGTTTTCATTTTTATCTTGGTGGTCAAACGTTCAATGTCGGAGATATTTTTTAGGAGTGCTGAAATTTCTCCTCGCCTTACTGATTCTCGCATGAACCACTCAACGGCCTTTTGTCTATCCTTGAGTAATTCTAAATCCAATAGCGGCTGACCCAGCCATTTGCGGAGCAGCCTTCCTCCCATTGGGGTCTCAGTTTTATCCAATATCGAAAACAGTGAGGATTTTTTAGAGTCGTTTCTACCAGTAGAAAAAATTTCCAGATTCCGACTTGTCTGTTGGTCAAGTGCCATAAATGGTTCTGTGGAATATGTCTTCAAAGTAGGAATACTTTCTAAGGCCGAAATTTGGTGTTTCTTTAAATATTCAATTATTTGGGCCGCTGCTTGGGTAGCCAAGGGTAGCTCTTTGCAACCGAACGATTCTAGAGAAGAAACCCCCAAATTCTGCTCGATTATTTTCCCGGAATTGGATTTTATGAAAAACCCTTTATCCAGCAAAGTCACATAGACATCAATACGGTCTAGAAATTGTTCTGGTAATGGCTCAGATATTATTAATTCCGTGGGATTGATTCTATTTATTTCCGCTGCTAAATCATTAATTGGTAGCTCTGTGGTTAGAAACTCGGTAGTGGTTATATCGACATATGAGACCCCGGCATAGTTATCCTGTATCACCACGGAACTCAAATAATTATTTACGTTCGTCTCTAGAAGTTGGTCTTCCACAACAGTACCGGGAGTGACAATTCGAACAACTTCTCTATCGACAATTCCTTTAGACTCACTTGGATCGCTAGTTTGTTCGCAAATGGCGATGCGGTGCCCCTTTGCAATTAACTTAGATAGGTATCCATCAAGTGAATGATATGGAATGCCTGCCAGTGGTATTTTTTCTCCCTTTCCCATTTCTCGAGAGGTCAGAGCTATCTCCAGGTCCTTTGCTACTATTTTGGCATCATCATCAAAGGTTTCGTAGAAATCGCCCATTCGGAACAGCAAAATATCATTGGGGTGATTCGATTTAATGTCCAAATATTGTTGTCGAGCTGGGGTAGCCATTAAGCATAGGTCCAAAACATGATTAATAGCATTGTAACCAAATTAGAACAGTAATTGTATTTGTATGGTCGATAATATAATTCGGGGATTTGTATTAAATAAAATTAATCATCTTTCCAAAAACGTTCTTCAAGGAATTCATATCCGTCGACAGTTACTTTTTCCTTTACGTCTTCAATCATTCCCGGATGGCCGCATGCGTAAATCATAGTGTCTTCGGTGGTTAAGTTGAATTCGTCAAGTTTATCTTTGACTATGTTATTTACCCTACCAGTATCTCCTGACCAACTAGAATTTTTGTTTTCATCAGGACGGCTAATAGTTGGTACAAAGGTCACGAGAGAAGGATTTTCCTCACTTAAGTTTTCAAATTCCTTGTCGTAGACAAATTCATCTGTATAACTTGCTCCCTCTAGTACGTAGAAATGATGACCACTTTTACCATGTTCAATATAATCCCGAAGGAAACTGACATACGGGACCACTCCTGTTACTGTCGAGACTAGAAATTGATTTTTCATCTCATCCTTGAAGGTGAATATTCCCTTAGCACGAGGCCTTATTGTTACTTTGTCTCCTTCATGTAGGTCCCAAAGCATTGGTGTAAGTACACCACCTTCTGCAACAGGAACTAATTCTATAAATAGTTCTATCAGTTCTTCATGAGGTGCGGACGCTATCGAATAAGCTCTTTCAACACCATCATGTCCTATCGTGCAATATTGACCTGGTTTGAAGGAATAGCCTTCAGGTTTTTCAAGCCACATTAGGGATAAATCTTCAGTTTGGTCTTCTCTCCGCACTATCTTAATTTCTTGCAGCGGCGCTTTTTGCGGGAATTTTCTTGTTGTCATATATACTCCTATCTTTCTCTACTGGGTCTCACCTAAACTTTTTCGACCCGCACTTTACAAAGCCTGAGATTTTCTATTTTAGACATAGGATCTGGTTCAGTACTGTTAGTCAAAGATTCTATTAAGGAACCAAACAGGGTAGTGGTGGCCACCATTCCTGAGTGTAGTCCATTGAGATGAGCGTTGCCGATTACTTCTAAATTTTCTCCCAGTATTTTGATGGCGTCTCCCTCTGAAATACCTGCTTTTTCAGCGTCATATCTATTCATTTCAATGACTTCGGTTCTTGTTATGGTGTTTCGATCATTCTCAGTCACTATTCCTGCATCTCTATCTGCGTCGAATAGAACTCTCCCTGGAGCAAAAACGAGGGGGTATTGTTCATTAACCTGAATTCCTTCATTTTGAGTGAATTCAAGAGGTGACAACAGAAAAGCCTTTTTTGAGTCGACTTTTCTAATCTGCCCTGATGTGCCAAGTTTTTCAACCAGAACATTTTTGTAAGGCCCCACTTCTTCTGTTATTTCTTTCAGAATCTCGTCAGAGGAGGAATAAGAAAGTTCGTTTGATCCCAGTCTTAGCGCCAGCTGGGATAGTATTCTCCAATCTTCATCTTCATCTCCTACAGGTCCAATAGCGGCTCTGAGTCTGTGAACTCTCCCTTCCATATTGGTATACGTCCCATTTTTTCCTGCGAAGACCGTTGAAGGTAGGACAGCGTCTGCCATTTTTGTTATATCGCTTTCGAAACTTTCATGAACGATTAAAAGCTCTAGACCTTTTATATTTTCCAAAAACTCTTCTCGCTCGAGGCTGTTGTGGAAAAGTTCATCACCAATCAGGTGTAAAGCTTTTATTTTTCCAGATGAACAAGCGTTTGATATTTCGTCTAGATTTAAACCTGCAGCTTCTACTGGTTTGTGTCCAGGTAAAAAGTCAGGTACTGAGCCCATATCTTTGGAGCCCTGTTGGTTGGCACCACCATACAGAGGATATATGCCGCCCGATTTATTACCTATGTTTCCGGTAACAAGAGCTAGATCTACAAGTGATTTAACGGTGCGATCTACATATTTTTCAGAGACTGTCTCTAGACCATAAAGTATTGATGATGATTCTGATTTACCAAATAATTGGGCTAGCTCAATTATTTCTTCTTGAGGTATTCCGGTTTGAGCGCTCACTTTTACCAGGTCAAAGTCCCAGAGGGAATTGCGGAATTCATCATAACCTTCACAATTTTCTGTGGCAAAGTCATGGTCTTCTAATGATTGGTCAAGGACGCTTCTAATCATTCCACCAATAAGGTTAGATTCTGAATTAACGAGAGGGCGAATCCATTTTGTAGCATATCGGGTAAGCTCAGTTTCTCTTTGGTCGATTACTATTAGTTTTGCACCTTTTGCTATGGCCTGTTTTATGGGTACTGAAGCAACGTTTTGCTCTTCTGTGATGTTGGCTGATACAAGGAGTATCACTTCTGACTTCAATAGATTCCATATTGTGTTGGTGGCAGAGTCGTCACCGAGGGCGCTTTGTAGAGCGGATACCAACTTGGGCCTTGAATTCGATGAAACATTGATGTTGTTCGATTTCATTACCCTTCGTGCAAATTTTTGGGCGGTATAGTTATCCTCATTAGTTCCCTTGGAGGAACTAATTAAGGCATAATCATCATTTGTATAGCCGTTTAGTTTTTCGGATAGAAAATCCAAAGCCTCAGGCCAGGTAACTTCTTCAAGTTCCGAACGTTTTCGGATCATAGGCTTTTTGAGTTTGTTTTTTTTGTTAACAAAATCCAGCCCAAATTTACCTTTGAAGCAAGCCATCCCCATATTCGCTTCAGCTTTACGGTTTGGTATAGATCTAACTACTTTATTTCTTTTATTGACATCAAGATCCAACTGACATCCAACTGGGCAATGTGGGCAGGTTGTTGAGACTTGTTCCACTGCTTTGTCCCATTTATACTCTCGTTCTACAATTGCTCCGGTGGGGCAGACATCTATGCATGCGCCACAGAATTCACATCCGGATTCTAGTAGAGATGTTCCAGCTGCTGTGCCAATTATGCTTCTACCGGACCGGTCTTTAAGGGTGATGGCACTGTCTCCTCTGACTTCGTCGCATGCCCTAACACATCTTGAGCATACTATGCATAAATTCATGTCCATATCCCAAAAAGGATCTTTTACTTCCAAAGGCAGATGCCGATTGTTATATGTAAGAGGAGTGGTAAGGTCCATTTCCATATACCTCACCGTATCTTTTAATTCGCACCTTTCATTTTTGGGGCAGGTTACACATCGATCGTTAACCGAAACGTGACGAAGACAAACATCAGTCGGGCCACAAAGCTCTATTCTGTGACAATTAAGGCAACCATGAGGATGTTCAGATATTAGCAGTTCCATAATTCCTTTTCGAAGGCCAACGGTGTCCTCGGAATTTGTTTCGACTCTCATGCCTTCAGATACTGGGGTTGTGCATGAGGCTGGGCTGCCGGGCAAGGCCCGATAGCTGCCGTCTGGAGTGGGGGCTTCTGCCTTTACCACGCACATTCTACAAGCCCCATAAGGCTTCATGCCTGGGTAGTAGCATAGATAGGGTATGTACATTCCGTTATCCATGGCAGCTTGTATTATCATACTACCTGGTTCTGCTTGGACTTCTACTCCGTCTATTGTGAGGTTAACCTTATCTGACATATCACTCTCCAATTACGTGGTCAGTAGCATATGGCCGTGTATTTTTTGGGACGATTTTTGAACGATCGCAAGTACCTGTTGGGCATCTGTTTTCCTCAATATGCAACCTGAAATCTTCTTCAAAATGGGTGATAGCAGATCGGATAGGCCCAAAACCTAATTGGCCATGTCCGCAAAGTGAACCGGCTTCCATCGTTCCGCCGACGCTTTTCATTAGATCCATGTCACCTGGTTTACTTTCGTAATTAGCTATTCTTTCTACGATTTCTAGTAAATGTTCCATCCCCAATCTGCATGGAAAACATTTTCCACAAGATTCAAATTGACAGAAGGCGACCAGTACCCTGGTCAGATCGACAGCACAAACTCTATCGCTTCCGACGATTATTCCACCAGATCCAAATATAGCCCCAGCACTTCTCATTTCGTCAAAATCTATGTGAATGTCCTTACTGTCTGGGCCTAGGACTCCCCCTAAGGGTCCTCCTGTCTGTAGGAGTTTTAGTTGACCATTGTCACTTACTCCACCTCCTAAGTCATTTATAACTTCTCCAAGGGTCAATCCCATAGGGACTTCATAGAGACCTGGCCTATTTACATCGCCACTTAGACACACTATTGCAGTTCCGGTACTTTGGTTTACGCCGATGGAAGAAAACCAGTCTGCTCCCTTTGATATTATTTCAGGAGCATATGACAAGGATTTGACGTTGTTGATATTACTTGGTTTTCCCCACACTCCAAATGCTGCGGGAAATGGCGGTCTGTATCTGGGCATAGATCTTTTGCCTTCTACGGCTTCCATTAATGCTGTTTCTTCACCGGCAACATATGATTCACCAGTTAGAGCCACCTCTATATCGAAGCTAAAATCTGTTCCTAAGATATTTTCCCCTAGCAGACCAGATTCATAAGCTTGTTCGATAGCTTGTTCAGTTCTATTAATTGGGCCATCATGCCCATGCCTTATAAAAACCACCCCATTGGAGGCTCCAGTAGCATATCCAGCAATAACGAGCCCTTCAAGCAAGGTATGTGGATCGCTCTCTAAAATTCCTTTGTCATTGTAGGCACCTGGGTCTCCCTCTTCGCAATTGCATAGGATGTATTTGGTCGGGCCTGGAGACCCTACTAAAAAGCTCCATTTAACACCTGTTGGGAACGCAGCTCCCCCTCTTCCTCTAAGGCCTGAATTTTTCACTTCGTCTATAACATCCGTGGGTGACATGTTGGTCAGAGCCTTATTTAGGCCGCTGTATCCACCATTAGCTATGTATTGGTTTATGTCATACGGTGATGTATGCCCCGCATTTCTAAGTGCTATTCTGTTCTGTAGCCTCAGGCCTGGCATTGATTCAAGAGAAGCTTCATCGTTGAGTGGACCTTCTTCTCCTATGTAACCAAAAATTTTTTCTTTTGGGTATTTATCAGACACCAAATACTCGTCGATGATTTGACTAATATCTTCAGGGGTTACGTTGTTGAAGAAAAGCCTTGATTTACCCGGCTTTTTTATGTCTAAAAGAGGTTCTGCATAGCATAGGCCAAGGCATCCAACTTCTTGTATATTGGCTTCTATTCCATTTGCCTCCATGTATTTTTTGAGGGTTTCCAATACCCTGAACGCGCCGGCAGCGTGTCCGCACATGGCTGTACCGATTCTAATCAAGGGGACTCTACCATTGGTCATGTTGTCCCAGTCGGTTTTGGCTTTAGAGGCAATTTCTTCGTAATTCATTAACTACTTTGGCCTGTCGATTGATGGTCTTTTTGATCAAGTTCGCCTAACAATTTGTCAGCCAATTCTGGATCAGCGTTTCCGTATAATTCATGATCAACACTCATAACTGGAGCTTGTGAACAGGCTCCGAGACATGTATTGAACCGGAATGAGACTTTGCCATCTGTGGTGTCACCTTCTGATGTTAAACCTAGTTTGGTGAGAACTACTTCCAATATTTCAGTCGACCCTTTAAGGTGGCATGTGGGTCCCCAGCAAACTTCGACTGAATGTTCGCCTGGTGGAGTAAATCTGAAATTAGGATAAAAGGAAGCGACTCCAAATACTGAGTTGATTGAGGTGCTGGAGTGAAGTGCTACCTCTTCTATAGCTTCTTCAGGGATATATCCTATGGCGTCCTGAATCGCTAGCAAAGACGACAGTAGAGTGACTGTAGGCCGTTTTTGGGATTCAATGGCCTCTTTAATACTAGTCCTGAGATTGTCTTTTTTTGTTGTCAAAGACGCCTATCCTGATCTTTGTAAAAATTGTCACAAGCATATCATAGGGACCTTACTGGGACAATTCATTTAATTTTGAGTTTTTGCAATGCTAAAGCGGCCATTTTTCTACCCATAGCAACACTGTAATTTGTCCCTCTATCTTGAGGGTAAACTTGCGAAGTGTTTGCTAAATAAAGATTTTGTATCCCAGTTTCATGTTCGGGGATATTTTTGCTGTAGTTTGTATCAACTACAGGTTGGGCATTCGGTATTTTGAAATGATGATATTCTTTTACCCATTCATGATTGAAATCTCGATTTATTTTCTCCAAATGGGGTAGGTACGTATTAAATAATTCTTTACTACTCATATTGTAGAGAGGGTCGTCCTCTGCCAAATAGTTTGATAGATAGACTATTCGTTTGTTTCCATAGATCTCTGGTTCTACCAAGTTTGTATGTTCAATTACTCCTATAAAAGGTATTGATCTATCCGCGATGTTCAGCCAATACACGTTAGTTAGTGGGCGATCCATCACAAGGATAATTAATACCGCAGCCATGTATTTTATGTTTAGTAGTTTAGTTTTGTATTCCTCGGAAAGCCCTTCTGTGATGTGATTAAAAATATGTGACGGTGTTGACGCTATAACAGCGTCGAAAATTTCTTCTGATTCATTTTGGCCGATTGACATTGAAATTTGTCCAGAATCCAATCCTTCTATCCTGTTGACTCGGGTGGATAAAAAAATTTCAGTTGAATGCATCTCGCAGGTTTCAGCTAATTTTCTGAACAAGTGAGAGAAACTGCCTCTGGGATAACCTAAAACTTCTTTTGCAAATATATTTCTCCTAGAGGCAAAACGTGTCGTCATTTTCCCCCAAATCCAGGCCATGCTGATTTTGTCGTGGTTTTCCTCTCCGAATTTGCCTCTTAGCATCGGCGCCCAAAATGAATCATAAATTTCTTGATTGCTGTTTTGACTTAACCATTCTTTCGCAGATATACACTCAAGTTGTTGCCAATCTTTTATGTACCTTATTTTTAGTGAGGATAGTCCCATTTTCACTCTATTCAATAAGCTCAAAGGGCGAAATTTCATTAGGTCGAAGGCACTAAGGAAATCATATATTTGTCCGTCCTGATAGGTTCCTACGCTAGAGGGGAACCATTCGATAATCTCTTGTAGGCCTATCTCATTTATTAAGGATAGGATGTCTGTATCATTGGTGAACCAATGATGATAGCCTTTTTCAAGTTCGGTTCCCGAGATTTCAAAGGTTCCTGCGTGCCCACCAATAAAATCAGAAGACTCATAAATTTTTACTTGATGACCTTTCCTTGAAAGGTCGTATGCTGCGGCTAATCCTGTAGCCCCTGCTCCTATAATTCCAAATTTCATGGGATCTCTTTTTTTAGATAGGTTCGTTTAAATTTGCTGACGAAGTTTCCGCAGCGAAAGGCCATGTGACCAGAGAAATAATTGACCCAGTAGGACTATTGGCACAATTAGGCAAAAATGTGTTAGGGCAGCGAATGCTGCAGCTTCTGACCTGCTAATTCTAGCCGGTTCAATGACCATGAGACTTTCACGGGCTATGATCTCAAATAGGCCTATTCCTGCTGGAGTAGACGGAATAGACGCCCCAATGTTGGTTATAGCTGTAATACTGGCAGCTGATGAAAAAACATCCCATAAATGTGAATCATTTGGAAGGATATTCAGACTTATTAGTACCGAATGAAATAGAACGGCTTCTAATATCCATATTGGTAAAGATAAAAGCAAAGCTTTACAGGTTGACTTCCAGTTTTTCAAAGACTTTAGTCCATTCATTACGTCCTCTGTAAATTTGTTTATCTTTAAGGCGACATTATAAGGGAGCCGAGAAGATAATTTTTCGGAGAAATTGGCAGCTTTTCCTGTATTAGCCGCCACAGTTATTAACAGAGCAAATAGAATTGCGAACGGCAAAGTAAACAGGAGTATTAGAAAAGTTTCGTTTATTTTTGTCATTTGAGATAGGCGATGGAAAATCTCACCGAATGGTACGAATATGGATGATGCTAGAAGGATTACTATAAGTGCAAGGCCGTCCATGATTCGTTCAATTAATATTGTGCTTAGCCCTGTGGCGGTCGATACTCCCACTTTATTTTTTAAATAGTACCCTCGAATCAGTTCACCGAGTCGGAATGGAAGAATATTGTTAGCCATGTAGCCTATTACCACTACCGGAAACAAAGTACTAACTTTAGTGGTTTGTATTTCGCTAAGAAGTACTTGCCATCGCAACGTTCTAAACCATACTCCTAAAAAGTACGCTAAAACGCCAGGGATTAGGATTAGATAATTTGCCTTATGAAATGTGTTCCACATCTCAGTAAGGTTAGTGGTATATGCGAATACGACCAATAATAAGATTCCGATAATCATCCATGACGCGGATTTTTTCAAAACTAATCCTTATTTCTATTAGTGTTCCCTTTCCAGAACTCTTAGTCCCTGATAGAGGGTCCTATAAAATTAACAGGGTGGAAATCCTTTTTAGTATAAAGATAGGCATCCTCGCTTCCGATACTTTTTTCAACCCCTTTTCGAAATAACCAGTATTCTATAAATATATTCCAGTGATTCGTATCTATGATTCTTGATACTACATTTATACCATTAAGATCTCGGTATGTGTGCTCAGGGAACCACCATCTATGGGCCACTCTCATCCCTGGAAGGTAATCCATGGGCAATGCATTTTCGACTGCGAGATTATTTGAAGAATGCACTATCATCATGTCGGGTTGGTTGTGTGGTTCATACGTTTCGGGATTTAATTTTGGATACTGGACATTTCCACGGTTCCTGAGGTACCAAGACCAGGGCCAAGTGAAACCATTGGTCTGATCTATGACTATTAAAGGGTCCTCTTGAGACTCCGATATAGGATATTGTTTCTCCATAACCTTGTTAATAAGTAATAAGTCAGGGGAAGTTTGTGTATAAACCAGCATTTCCACTGGTATATCTGCATTTATATAGTTGGTGTAAATGGTTGTTCTGATAGTTAGAAACAACAGAAGAGTTGCGAGACCAGCATATAAAAATGTCAATGATCGGTAATTTCTTTTGCTATGATGAAGTCTTATCGTGACTGTAAGTGACGCTATGATCAATGTAATTATAGAGAGGGCGGCAAAAATTCTGATTCCTTGGTGTAGTTCCGCTGAGTATTTCGTAATTATGATAATGGTGCCCACCATTAAGGAAGGGACGAGGAAGATTATGAGTTGACGGAATGCAAGCAGCGCACGAAGCTGGATTTTCTGTACTAACTCTCCTAGGAATTTTCCAGAAAGCACTATTAATGGCAATGCTATATTTACAAGAAGCCATGGCATTTTCTCGCTTGCGACCGTGTATACGAGGAGGGTTGTAATGGCCCAGTAAACAAGAAACAAGTTGAATCTATCGCGAGATTTAAGGTAAAAAAAGATTGCTAGCGCACTGAATATTGCTGGTAGATATTCGTATATAGGAATAAGGAACAGATAGTATGTGTCGGGTTGTCCTCCGCGACCTTCTCCCTGTTGAACTATCCAATACCCTAGTGATTGCCAGATACCGGATTGTACTCCACCAGATATGTTTGTGAAGAAAGTTGTGTATGCCGCTATCCAAAACACGTAAAATATTAAGGCACATCTCCACCAGGTTTTCCACTGCCATCTGAATCCTAGGTATGCCGAGGTTATTATCAATATAACGACTATAACAAAGGCCAGTAATTTCCCACCGTGAGAAGGCAATCCTATGTTCCCTGAACTTTGCCCAGACACCAGAACTATGTCTGACCAGCTCATCAAAATTGTTTCCTGCAGAATTCCTGAAAAAGCGGACCATTGAGGTAACGTCAAGGAAATTAAAAGGATCAAAACAGTAAATGGCCTACTATAAGGTTGTGTTTGGAATGAGTCTTTAAGGATTTTGAAGATTCTTGTCGAGTAAAACAATATGAAATTGGGATAAGAAAGGTGTGGTGGCGAAGCGGAGAAAGATTTTTTTTGAAATGAGTCGTAGATCGTCGTTAGAGTTAAGTATAGGCCTAGGATTGCAACAATCAGATAGGCACTCTCTTTGGTAGAAAAACATAAGGCTAGAAGCGCAGAGATAATATAGAGGTTTTTTTTATTGCCGGAGACCAAATACTTCCACATTGCTATCACGATTCCGAAGGCAAACACGGCCATGAGTATGTCATTTCTCGCAAATCTACTGAAATAAACCATCGTAGGAGATATCGCTAATAGTGTAGCCGTCGTGATAGCGCCATATTTCCCCAATGAATTTCTTATTAGAACGGGCAATAATATTAGAACACTCCCTGCGAAGGCGTACAGAAGCCTAGCGGTTGTATCATTATCTCCAAGCAGGAAAAAAATTAACGCAGTCAATTCCATTTGCAAAGGACCGTGCAACATAGGGTTATGTATCAGTCCAGATCCTTGGGATAATTCCCATGAGTAGTAGGCGTGGAGACTCTCGTCATGATGCATGGCACGACTAGCTATTTCATATAATCTTAGTAATAGTCCGGTGACAAAAATGAAGAGATATATGCTCCCTTCAAATCTGAAAGATTTTGACAAGAAATGAGCTTTGGTTTGGTCAGAAATATATTTCAAGGTTTTATTTTAAAAATTCGTACCCCATCTAATCTTCCAAAAACCAAAGTTCCTAGGTGTTGAAATTTCGATAATTGGTATGGGGTATATTGATTTATTTCTCTTTTGCCGATATATACGTAATTTATTTTGTGATCTACTAACAGAGATCTGGCTTGGTCAATATTCGCAGTTGAATAGATAGTTTCGACATCAGCAGACCTTTTGTGTATTTCATTATCTTGATTTCGCCATTGACTTTCATGACCTGGCCAGTTGATCAAATTAGGAAGCCCCGTGTGTCTGGATATGAATCCGGAATCATCCCATTCGCCAACAGATTCCAAAATGCCTTCGGAAATGTCTATGTTTTCTTTGACGTATTTCAGTGCCGACAATTCTGGTGTAGTTGGTGCGGTAGTGGATTTTTTGAATCCGGAGATACCTGATTCTTCGATTTTAGTCATAGTTGCTGCCGGGGCGTAATAAAAGGCGCTTAGAACTATCAGGCAGGCGAGACCAGTGTAGCTATATTTAATATATCTAGGGGGGCGTATGTAACCTGACAACCAATTATAGGTAGTGAAACCACAGCAAAGGGCCAACAAAATCCAAGCGGAGTAATGTAACTTGAACACGGTGTTCATGCGGTTTCCATATACATCACCAACATAAAAAAGTTCTGGAATCAATATTAGTATCATCGCTAAGGAAAAAAGCGATAAGACGAGGGCTTTCTCGCTTATTCCTTCTTTCGCTGTGACATTTAATAAAGTGAGTGTGGAGATAAAGCACAAAAATGTGACAGCTGTAGTAAAACCTATCATGCTAGGCCCTTCAAAACCTGCACTTGCCCCTGGGCTAATTAACCTTACAAGCCATGGCAAACTAACTACCACTATTGATATTCCGATATGGTATTTCCAAGCTTTATCAATCGATGTTGTCCAAAAGTCCCATACAATTTGGGGAATTGTTAGCATTAGCAAAGGGGCCCAAACCAGGAAGCCGTGTAAGGCCCTTGTTTGGTACTGAGTTTTTTCGATTCCTGTTACGGAAGTTTGTAAAGATGACAAATACGGCACTAATATTGCTGTCCCCACTGCCAATATTAGTGAAATCGACGTTCCCATTGATATCATTGTCAGCTTGGGATCTGATAGCCACTTTAAAAAGTGAATACCTATGAGTATGGCGATACATATTGGTACCATCCACATGTTTATGAAACATACACAGGCTAAAATCACTCCAATTAGAAAAATTTTGGGCAAATAGGTGTTTTTAAGGGGATTGGCTAAATCCGTTCGAGCTAAATCGTAAGCTAGATATACAAAAACTAGAAAAAATGGGGTAGCCATTACATGTGGATGTAAATCTCCCAAGAGATAACTAAAGAAAGGGAATTCATTAATTGTGTAGTCAAGACCGGCCGCTTCGCAGTTAGGCCCGAAATGGTTGATAATTCTAGAAGTTTTAAACCACCACCAAAACTCCGTTGGCCTCCAACTATCGACAGTTTGTACTACAGGGGTTTGCATGCCACTGATGCAAATATTTCTCCAAAATTCCTGAGACCCTACGGAATTGATACGTAGAAACTCTAGAATTCCTTGCAGGTTCCCCATTAACACTCCTGCTGCAGAGGCGAGCAAACCTGAGAAAATCGCTAAAGCATTGAATTTTGCCCATGATGTTTTCGTAAATATGGCACTTAGGGTGAATAAGGTTGAGGCAGTCATAGCTGGAATTGTGACCAATGCTAGGTTATAGGAAGCAATACTTGGGATAAATGCTATTTTAGTCAGTGTGCCAAAAATCCAATAGCCGAAATAATAATAGCTAATAGTTTCGCCATAGAACCAAGGGTCTAGAGGCTGGCCAGTAACGGTTCCCACGGAAGAATTTAAAAAAGCGAAGTCCATAGGTTGTTCTGTGTGATTTATACCAGGGTCGGAATATCTAATATAGAAGAAAATAAGGAAAGTGAATAAATAAATTAATTCCGCCGACAAAATTAATCGCCACTTACGGATAATAATTTGACTTATGTCTCTGCGACGGACAACGCCTAGCATTGCTGAGTAAATTATTATAGCTGCCAAGAGCAAAATTGAGGTAATTGAGGTGACTGAGATTGTGTTGGAAATCGAGATAAGCCAGGTAGATAAAGATAGCAAAAGTATGCCTAATGGTTTGCATATCGAATACCCATTATCGGGGATTGTTTTAAAGAACCTACAAAAAATAATGAATGTAGAAATTCCGATCACTTGTATTAGGATGAGCCAGATAATGCCATATAACATTGGAGAATTATATATAGTTAGTCGATTAGTCCAGATACGAACAATTCAGGATCGAATACGGCGATATCTTCGGGCTGTTCTCCAGTTCCTATAAACCAAATTGGAATCTTTAGCTGGTCGGCGATTGCTATAGCTATACCTCCCTTGGCGGTTCCATCTAGCTTGGTTAAGAAAATGCCGTCTACATTAACAAATTTAACGAATTCAATTGCTTGTAAGAGTCCATTTTGCCCTGTCGTTCCATCTATGGTTAGGATAATTTTGACAGATGATCCAACGGATTCCGTTTGGGCAACACGAGATATCTTTTTTAGTTCTTCCATTAGGTTTGACTTGCCTTGAAGTCTACCTGCTGTATCGATAATGACGACATCAATTCCTCTACTTTTAGCCGCATTTATTGCGTCATAGGCTACTGCTCCTGGGTCTGATCCAGGATTTTGTGCTATCACGCTTACTCCAAGTTTGGTGCCCCATATCTGTATTTGGTCTATTGCCGCGGCTCTGAAGGTATCAGCTGCACCTAGAATTACCGTCAGGTTCATACTTTGCAGTGAATGGGTTAGTTTAGCGATGGATGTAGTTTTGCCCACTCCATTGACACCTACCATAACTAATATGGATGGCTTCTCTAGATAGTCAGGTAAATCATGCTTGTCGAATGTGAGAATATTAACTAATTCTATTTTTAGCTCTTTCAAACAATCTTGTCCGGAATTGAGTTTTCGGGATTTCATACGCTCTTTCAATCCACGAACAATAGATTCAGACGTTTCTAGTCCAGCATCCGCGGAAATGAGTAGATCTTCTAGATCTTCCCAGAATATGTCATCCAGTTCAGAGTTTTTGAACAAATCTCCCAATTGTCCTAAAAATTTCTGACGAGTTTTTTCAAGAGAGACAGTCAATCTCATTGGATTTTTATTCTTAAAGATGTTCATTATGTGAGCCCGTAATCTATTAACACTATTTTTATTTGATTTTATTCCATTGCCGGAGGGAGTTTGGAGATTTTACATGGTATATATCTGATATAAATAATGTACACTGTATTGTATTCAATGTTCGAATAAGGCACGGGTTAATTAATGGAATTAAGAGAATTAAAAAGTTTCGTAACTGCTGCCAAGTTGAGAAGCATTTCTAAAGCTGCGAAAGAGCTTAATATTGGTCAGCCAACAGTCACAACACATATCAAAAAATTAGAACGTGAATTGTCAGTGCCACTATTTGATCGGGTAACCAGGCCAATCAGACTCACTTTGACTGGACAGACCATTTACGAGCTTTCCAACCCATTGCTGGATGGAATAGATTCGCTTTCTTCCATAATATCTATGGCAGAGGAAAGAGGTCCCGTTACTATAGCTTCGACTCCTGACATAATTCCACACACTTTGTTAAATATCGTTCAAAGATTCAATGATTTATATCCAGCAGTGTATTTGAGAATACAGTCAGCTAATCGAAATGAAGTTACTAACTTGGTCCGCACCGGTGAAGTAGATATAGGGATAATACAGCATCCTGAAAGAGGGGACGACCTGCATTTCGAGCCTTTGTTCCTGTATGAAAGAGTGCTTATTGCTCCGAAAGATCATGAATTATTATCAATGAATATTCAGTCACTAGAACCTATTTCCAGATATCCGTTGATTTTGATGGCAAGGGGTACATATACTCGTAATATTTTAGAAGAACAGCTACAAAAAGATTCTCTCAAATATGAAGTTATTATGGAATTAGAGAGTATGGATATGATAAAAAAATATGTAGCATTGGGTATGGGGGTATCTATAGGGCCCCGATTGGCTATTGATGAGGATGATTTATCGAAACTTGGAATGGTTTCGCTGGCAAATTTTTTGCCGGTTGATCAAGCAGGAATTCTGACTCTGCCGGGCAAGAATATTTCAGAGCCGGCAGAAAAATTTATGGGAGTTATGAGGAACATGTTGACGCACAAGTGATCATTCCACCAATCCGACCAAAGTGGCGGTGACCAATTGTCGGTAGTCGTATAAGGGTCGGTTCGAACAAGTTACTAAAATAATATTTTTGTTTCCAGCATCATAAAGAATCAAATCGGATTCATGGACTATCTCTGATTTTGTAGCTTGGTATACTAATTTTTTCTCAGATTTTTCCAAAGATATTAATACGGTGTCACCATTTAGCAAATGCTCTGCAATTTTTGGTAGGTCGTGGAAGACATTGCCCTCTCCTTTTATGGGACTTTCTAAGTGGCCGAAATACCAGCCTTTGAAACTGTCGGATTCTTCGGGAGAATGTGGTATGCGCCCGACCAAATTTTTGGGAGTCTCATAAACTTGCTTTCCGTCTTTTACTGTAATACCTAAATTTTCTACAGTAGCATTAATGTTTATTAGCGGTATGGAGATTTTTTCCGGTAACCCTGATAGTAGATCTGCATCGATATCTGTTTGATCTATCAAACGGAAATTTAATTCCTCCGAAATATCATCTTGCCAGTCAAATCTGTCAGGCATTAGCCAGTTTGTATCAGGCCAACTTTTTGGGGATATATTTTTTAATAAAGTATCGTCGCTGTAACCTTCAAGAAGTTTTGAAAAATTCTCAACGACAGGTTCGGTCTCTTTTTTGAGTGGGTTCTGATTCTCAAATAAATCTGGTGGCGTAATATTTACCGTCTTGTTGGTTTCAGTCGATAAAACAGTTTCGTTTGACTCTTTTTCTTTTCCGGCCGTTTGGGTATGAGTAGGTTCCATAACGACATTTATAGTCGGATTCATATAATCTACATTTAATGAATCGAGGCTTTCCTGTGGGGTCTTCAATAAAAACCAGACCAGGGTAATGATTCCCAATAGGAACATGCCAGAAAATACCAGCACTGTACCAGCTATCTTTGCAATACTAGGGTTTTTATTTGAGGGCACATGAGGCTTCGAAGTGGTCATTGGAGGTTTCCTCTGTACGGAATATAGTACAGCAGATCAAATAAAAAAAGCCCTCTTTCAAAGAGGGCTTTCACTCAGTCATACATGTTACCTCTGCTACCTCATTCGAGGAGAGTGTGAAGCTCCACTAGCAATAGGTTCATTCAAATATACATCTCCGTTTCGGATTTTGATGTTAAATCCGCAGTCAGGGTCGCTACAGACCCACGCTTTGTAATGAATAGGTGCTCCTTGGCTGCCAAAATCAGACAAGGGTAGTAGGTTACCATTGTTATCACAAGCTTTACATTCAGGATACGAATTCTCGGACATTTTTTCTCCTCTTTTCCACCGCCCTTCGGTGTTTGAATTCAGGAATTATAACAGGATTGTGACAAATTTAACAACCGGAAAATGTTCACCAGGCCATAAATGGATGACTAAATTTTTTAAAGGCTTTAAGTCACCAAATGTTTAAAATTGGTTTCCAAAATAGACTGTATTTGGCGTTGAGTTAAGGAGTTTTTTTTCAAATCATTAAGAACTCTGTCTTGACTGATCACAGGGTAATCGCTTCCAAATAATATCTTTTCAACACCTACAATTTTTATTACATCAGAGAAAACATTCGAGTGGTATAAGAATGTTGAGGCGGCGGAATCATAATATACGTTTTTAAAACTAGTTCGAATTTCGGGCATTAATTCGTAAAAAGGTAATCCTCCGCCCCAATGAGCCAAGACTATTTTGTTATTTGGGAAATTTTTCACCAAGGTCTCAACCATTTTGATATTTGAATCACCTTTTCCGGGATATTCATGTCCGACAGGTTCGGAACAATGGATCAGTATAGGTAGATCTTTGAGCTCAAGTAGGTTCATATATTCTGACATTATGGTCTCGTCGCCCAAATTAAAATTTTGGAATGAGGGATGTACTTCTCCAAACCCCTTTGCTCCTAATTCAAGACATCTTCGAGCTTCTTGTAAACCCAGCTTTTTGGAAGATGGATTTATACCTGTAAAAGCATAAATGCGATCCGGATATGCAAGTGAGCTTTCTATGATGTAATCATTAACATAGGAATTTAGACCATCGTCCTGCCATCCCATTCCCAACACCGCAGAGCTTGATATTCCATGTTGATCCATTGTGGCGATTAATGTTTCTACAGTAGCCATGGCCGAATTTTTCGAAGCAAATAAAGCAAAGAAGGTGGAATCCTTTTGAAGGTAGTATTCCTTCCTTTTAATAATGTCCGGTGGAAGAATGTGGGTATGACTGTCAATTATCATGAAAGTTTTCGTTTCTGTCTAAATTAAGACGAATTCGTAGCAACTGTTTACTGGTAAGGATACAATGTGGGGAAGAAAAGGAAAAATTCCGAATTAATAAAGAAATGTGTTTTTTTACCAAAACATTAATACAAGGGGACAAAAATGAAGGCGGTTTATTTTACCGAGCATGGTGGGCCTGAAGTACTCCAATATGGAGAATTGCCAGAACCGATTCCTAATGGAAATGAAGTTAAAATTAAAGTGAAAGCTTGCGCCTTGAATAGGTTGGATATTTACACTAGGGCAGGGGTTCGTGGCATGAAGATGGATCTCAAAGAGCCCCATGTGCTGGGAGGGGATGTGTCTGGGGAAATTGTAGAAGTTGGTTATCACGTCAGCAGAGTGTCGGTTGGTGACAGAGTCGTGGTCAATCCAAGAATGACTTGTATGCAATGTCGATCCTGCCAATCGAGTCGAACTGAGTATTGTGATAAAGGTGGCATGGTAGGATCAGCGATCAGGGGAGGATATGCTGAATATATTGTGGTTCCGGCTACAAGCGTGTTTCCTATCCCGGCTTCTGTAAGCTACGTACAGGCGGCCTCTCTACCCACTGTATTTATGCCCAGTTGGAACATTTTAATTAGAAGGGCCGAACTTCAACCTTGGGAAATAGCGTTGGTTCCTTCTGCCTCAAGTGGTGTAGGGACTGCAGCCATTCAGGTGGCCAAAAAGATTGCCAAGTCTGAAGTTATTACTACAACCAGTACTGAGGAAAAGGCTGAAAAAGCGGCTGATTTGGGAGCTGATCATGTAATTAATTACAAGGCAGAAGATGTTTCTGAGCGATTGAAAGATATAACCGGAGGGAGGGGAGTCGATGTAGTGATTGATCATGTTGGAACGGATATTTGGAACGCATCAAACAGGCGACTTGCCAAGGGTGCAAGATATGGGATATGTGGTGTAACTTCTGGTTATAAAGCAGAGCTCCAGATGGGAGCAATGTTTACCGGTCATTTGACGATGTTCGGAGTGTATATGGGGCGTAGTGAAGATTTGGAACAAATTATTTACCATGCAGGACAGGGTACTTTAAAAGGAGTGATAGATTCAGAATATTCTTTGGAAGATTCAAGAAAAGCCCATGAAGATATGGAAAGGTTAGAATTTTTTGGGAAACTCGTCATAACCGTCGATTAGATATGTGGTGTGGCTGTGAATATTAATGAGGAGGAAAGATGCCATTTTTGGAAATAGCGGCGGTTAAGCTAAACATTTATCAGCATCTGATCGATATATAGGATTTAATAAGTACTTGCAGACCTAGGCAACGTGGATGATCCCATCAAATATTGGTCCACACCGCGCGCTGCTTCGCGTCCTTCAGCCAGAGCCCAAACCACTAAAGACTGACCCCTCGACATATCTCCTGCGGCGAAAACACCTGGTATGTTTGTCATCTTGTTTTCGTCGGTCGCCACATTTCCACGTCCGTCTAATTCTATCCCAGCGTCGGTCAGCATTCCTTCATGTTCGGGGTGTAGAAATCCCATGGCTAAAAGTACCAGATCAGCTTCTAACTCGAATTCACTTCCTTCAATTTCGATCATTTTTGGGCGGCCATTCTCATCTGGTTCACCCCATTCCAACCTGACTCCATGTAATTTTTCCAATTGGCTATTTTCGCCAGAGAATTTTTTTGTAAGGATGTTGTAGTCTCTAATCCCTCCTTCTTCGTGAGATGAGGAAGTTCTTAAAGTCATTGGCCAATTGGGCCACATGTCCCCGTCTTGTCTTTCTTCTGGTGGTCTTGGCAATAATTCAAGTTGGTGGACTATTTCGGCCCCTTGACGATGAGCGGTGCCAAGACAATCTGAACCCGTATCTCCTCCACCAAGAATCACAACTCTTTTCCCTTCGGCTGATATTCTTTCAGATGGGTCGACTCTGCCTCCGCTATTGATTTTGTTTTGTTGTGTCAAAAAATCCATCGCGAAATGAACTCCCTCCAACTCTCTGCCATCCACTGGTAGATTTCTCGGGATGGTTGATCCTCCGGTCAGTACTACAGCATCATTTTCGTCAATCAGACTTTTTATTGGAATATCTTTTCCAATGTAGGTATTGGTGATGAAGGTGATTCCTTCCTCTTCCATTTGGTCTACCCGTCTTTGTACAACAGTTTTCTCTAATTTGAAATCTGGTATTCCTAGTCTTAAAAGGCCGCCAATCCTATCATTTTTTTCATATACGGTGACTGTATGCCCGGCCCTATTTAGCTGTTGAGCTGAAGCTAAACCAGCTGGACCAGATCCCACCACGATTACCTTCTTGCCAGTACGAGTTTCAGGTGGCGAGGAACTTATCCAACCTTCTCTCCATCCTCTGTCTACGATTTCTTTTTCGATATACTCGATAGTTACAGGATCTTCGTTTATGTTAAGTACACATGATGCTTCGCAAGGAGCTGGGCATATCCTGCCAGTAAAGTCGGGGAAATTGTTCGTAGAGTGCAATTCTCTTAGTGCTTCTTCCCATTTCCCTTTATAAACAAGATCGTTAAAATCTGGGATTATGTTTCCCAGAGGGCACCCTCCCATGCAAAAGGGTACTGCACAGTTCATACATCTGCTTCCTTGGTCCTGGGCATCTTTCTCCTCCCATTCTTTATAAAATTCGTCATAGTTTCCCAATCTAAGAGATATAGGAAACTTAACTGGGGTGGATCTTTTAAATTCTTTGAAACCTGTTGGTTTACCCATTAACTGATATTGCCCTGTTTCTAATTTATTTTTTTTCTGCGAGAACGCGTTTGTAGTCTCGTGGCATGACTTTTACGAATTTGCCCAAACTTTCATCCCAGTTCTCCAGTATACGGGCAGCATTTTGGCTACCTGTTTGCGTTTTATGTTTTTCTATAAGCCTTTTCAAATTGGCTATGTCGTCATCTGCTGTTACTGGGTCTAAATCTACTAACCCTTTGTTACAGAGAGATTCGAAATCCCCCGACTCATCGAGAACATACGCCTCCCCTCCACTCATACCTGCTGCAAAATTTCTTCCAGTAGGTCCTAGAACTACTACCTTACCTCTTGTCATATATTCACAGCCGTGATCTCCGACTCCTTCCACAACCGTTTCCGCGCCACTATTTCTGACAGCAAACCTCTCGCCAGCTATTCCTTTTATGAAAACTTGCCCTCCGGTTGCGCCATACAGTGCTACATTTCCAATAATTATGTTTTCTTCAGGGATAAAATTTGATTTATTTGGAGGTTCTATTGTTACGTGTCCTCCAGAGAGGCCCTTGCAAAAGTAGTCATTAGCATCTCCCTTTAAGTGTATGGATATACCTTTACTAAGAAAAGCGGCAAAACTCTGTCCTCCTGAACCTTCAAAATCTAATTTTATAGTTTCATTCGGTAGTCCATCCTCACCATACGCTTTAGCGATTTTGTGACTTAAAGTAGTTCCTACAGTTCTATGGGAGTTGTTTATGTTTTTCCTTATCGTGACTTTGGATGCATTTTTCAAAGCTTGATCTGCTTCTTTTATCAAAGTGTTATCTAATGCTTTTTCTAACCCATGGTCTTGGTCGGTAACGCAATACCTAGCCACCCCTTCTGGTACTGCAGGCATGTGAAGGAGGTGAGACAATTCCAGTCCTTCAGTTTTCCAATGATCTATAGCTTCTCTAGAATCCAGTAAATCTACCCTCCCAACCATATCGTTGACAGTTTTTAATCCCAGATCTGCCATTATTTGTCTCAAATGTTCAGCAATGAAGAAAAAATAGTTGATAACGTGTTCTGGCTGACCTGCAAATTTCTTTCGAAGGGCTGGGTCCTGAGTCGCAATGCCAACTGAACAGGTATTCAGATGGCATTTTCTTAGCATTATGCATCCCATTGAAATTAGAGGTCCCGTAGCGAGACCAAATTCTTCAGCGCCCAGAAGGCATGCTATGGCTACATCTCTTCCTGTCTTTATTTGACCATCTGTTTGAACAACTATCCTGCCTCTCAAATCGTTCATTACTAGGACCTGTTGTGTTTCTGCTACCCCCAACTCCCATGGCAATCCTGCATGTTTAATAGAGGATTCGGGAGAGGCGCCAGTACCTCCGCTATGTCCACTTATTAGAACAACGTCACCATGGCCCTTTGAAACTCCTGCCGCAATGGTTCCGACTCCTGATTCAGCAACAAGTTTTACATGGATACGAGCTTCGGGGTTGGAACTTTTAAGATCATGGATAAGCTGGGCAAGATCTTCTATTGAATAGATATCATGGTGAGGCGGAGGTGATATGAGCTCCACACCTGGGGTTGAATTTCTTACTCCGCCGATATAATCATCAACTTTGTGCCCTGGCAACTGTCCGCCTTCGCCTGGTTTCGCACCTTGGGCCATCTTTATTTGTAAATCTTTTGCATTCGACAAGTAATTTATCGTTACCCCGAATCGTCCCGAAGCCACCTGTTTAACAGCACTATTGCGGGAGTCTCCATTGTCGTCAGGAAAGTATCGGGCCGAGTCTTCTCCACCTTCCCCCGTATTGCTTCTTGCTTGTATGCGGTTCATTGCAATAGCCATGGTTTCATGAGCTTCCCGACTTATAGAACCCAATGAAATTGCGCCTGTAGCAAATCGTTTCACTATTTCTGAAGCCGGTTCCACTTCATCTATAGGGATAGAATCTTGTATGTGTTTGAAATCTAGTAGGCCTCTAATGGTACTTAATCTCTTGCTTTCATCATCTACGTGTCTAGCAAATTCTTCGTACGAATTCCAACTGTTGGTTTTCACAGCGTGTTGTAGGGAGGATATTGTGGTTGGATTCCACATGTGAAATTCACCATCTCTCCTCCATTGATACTGCCCTCCAGAATCTATCTCTAAGGCTGCTTCCAGGTTTCTTTCAGATTTTGTCTTTCCGAAACCTGCTATGTGTCGGTTTACAGCTTCTGTCTGCAACTCTTTGAGTCCTATTCCGCCTACCCGAGAAGGAGTCCCAGTGAAGTATTTTTCCACCGTCTCCTGGTTTAATCCAACTGCCTCGAAAATTTGGGCGCCTCTGTAACTTTGGATAGTGGAAATTCCCATTTTAGACATTATTTTCAAAACGCCTTTTTGAGCTGCTGCGAGAAAATTTGCAACTGCTTTTTCAGGGCTTATATCAACTAGGTATTCTTCCTTATTTATCTGATCCGATATTGTTTCTAATGCAAGATAGGGGTTAATGGCTCCTGCGCCAAACCCTATAAGTAATCCGAAATGTGTTACTTCTCGCGCTTCTCCCGTTTCTACGACGAGACCAACTTTGCTACGCATCCCTTCTCTTATCAAATGGTGATGGACCCCTGATGTCGCTAAAAGACTTGGTATTGGCGCTTTTGTTTCGTTAATTGCCCTGTCTGACAGAATTATGATATTTGCACCATTTTCAATTGCTGCAGAGGATTGAGCTTGTATTTCAGCCATTGCTTTTTTTAGGCCTTCTACATCAAATGGGTCGAAAACCATATCTATGGTGGCAGAACGCAGTCCATCCAGGTTACAAGCTCGTATTTTTGAAAGTTCCTCATCGTCTATGACGGGTTTATTTAAGGTTATTTGTCGACAATGTTCTGGAGTTTCGGTAAATAGATTTCTTTCTTCGCCTATGGTTCCTCTGAGGGAAGTTACTAATTCTTCTCTAATCGCATCTAACGGTGGGTTACTGACCTGTGCAAAAAGTTGTTTGAAATAATTGAATAAAATAGGGCTTTTGTCCGAAAGAAATGCCAACGGGACATCATTCCCCATCGAACCTGTAGGTTCGTATGCATTACTGGCCATTGGTTCCATAATTATACGGAAATCTTCCAAGGTGTATCCAAAGGCGTTTTGTCTGTTTTGAAGAGTTTCATGATCGTCAGAATGCAAAGTAGTCCCAGGTGGCAATTCTTCCAAAAACACCCGGTTTTTTTTCAACCATTCACCATATGGTTTTTGTTCTGACAGGTTTCTTTTTAGCTCTGAGTCATTAATTATTTCCCCTTTTTCCGTGTCCAACAGGAACATACGTCCGGGGTAGATTCTTTCTTTGAAGAGCACTTTTTCTGGTGGGATGTCAATTATTCCAGTTTCAGAACCCATCACCAGTAGGTCATCACTTGTGACGAGGTATCTGCAGGGCCTCAGACCATTTCTGTCCAAAACAGCACACACCTTTGTCCCGTCCGTACCAATCACCAGTGCAGGGCCATCCCATGGCTCCATCATGCTGGCATGATACTCATAGAAATCTTTTTTGGTTTGGTCCATTGGAATGTGGTCACCCCAGGCTTCTGGTATCAACATCATCATCGCGTGTTCTATTGACCTTCCAGTCGACAATAACAGTTCTAGGGCATTGTCAAGAGAGGCGGTATCACTCTGATTTGGTCTGATTATGGGGACAATTTTTTCTATACCGTCTCCTATATCATCGGATTCGAAAACTTTTTCCCTAGAGGACATCCAGTTCACGTTTCCTCTATGGGTATTTATTTCACCGTTATGGATTACAAATCTGTAGGGATGGGCGAGTTTCCAAGTACCTAAAGTATTTGTACTAAATCTTGAGTGAACTAGTGAAAAGGAAGTCTTGAAGTTAGTGTCCAGCAAATCAGGATAAAAGCCTTCCAATTGATGGGTCATCACAAGACCTTTATAGACTATTTTATTGGAAGACAACGAGCAGATATAGAAATTCTCCTCAAAGTCAGCAGATATAGTTTCAGATACTGCCTTCTCGATAGAACGTCTTAAAATATATAATTTTATTTCAAAGGAATGTTCGTCAATTTGATTTTCAGAACGAACAAAAAACTGTTCAACTAGAGGTCTGGACTGATTAGCTAAGACTCCAATCTTAGTGGTATCTACCGGAACTGTTCGCCACTGCAATAACTCCATATTCTCTTCAGAGATACATTTTTCTATTATTTGCTTACATTCATTAGATACTTCTACATTCATTGGTAGGAAGGTCATTCCTACCCCATACTGCCCTCTTTCAGGTAAATCAGTATGCCAGTTCTCTGATTGAGATCTAAAGAATTCGTCTGGCATTTGGACCAAAATGCCGGCCCCATCTCCTGTTTCGGGATCAGCACCTGCGGCTCCTCTGTGCTCTAGGTTGGTTAGTGCCTCAAGGCCTTGCTTTACGATTTGATGTGATTTTATGCCTTTTATGTTGGCAACCATTGCTACGCCACAGGCATCGTGTTCGAAGCTAGGATCATAAAGACCTTGTTTGGTGGGTCGCGGTAAATTTGGGTATTGGTACGGGTTTTTCATTTGGATTTTAATTCAATCTCCACTATAAGGTGGGTAAATACCTATCTAATTCATATTGAGAAATCTGTCCACTGTATCTGTCCCATTCGATTTTTTTATTTTCAATGAAATTGTCGAACACGTCCTGCCCGAGCGCCTCTTTTACCAAGCTACTCTGTTCAGTGACCTGAATAGCTTCCCAAAGGTTTCCTGGTAACGATTCTATTCCTTGTTTTTCAAGTTCAAGGCTTGTCATATCATGAGCACTTTTTTCTAAAGCCTGAGGTAATTGGTACTCTTTTTCAATTCCTTCCAGTCCAGCAGATAGCATTACGCTGAATGCGAGATATGGATTACAAGCAGGATCTGGGGCTCTATATTCTATTCTTCTTGAGGACTCTCTTCCTGCTTTATACGATGGTATTCTAATTAAATCTGATCTGTTAACTTCAGCCCAGGTTATGTAGGTAGGTGCTTCATAGCTAGGGACTAGACGTTTATATGAATTCACCCATTGGTTGGTCACTAATGTAATTTCTCTGGCATGTTTTAACAGGCCGGCACAGAATTGTCGTCCGGTATCAGAGAGGTGATGTGGATCGTTTTCCCCGTAAAAAATATTTTCGTCTCCTTTAAACAGAGACATTTGGGTGTGCATTCCATTTCCATTTATCCCCGAAGTGGGTTTCGGCATAAATGAGGCGTAATACCCATGACTAGAAGCAATTTCTTTGACAACTAATTTGTAAGTCATAACGGTGTCAGCCATTGTCAAGGCATCAGTATGCCTTAAATCTATTTCGTGTTGGCTAGGTGCCGCTTCATGGTGGCTTGATTCAACCGGTATACCTAATTCTTCAAGTGTCAAAACGGTTTCCCGTCGAAGGTCAGTACCCGGGTTAGGAGTTATTTGGTCAAAGTATTCGCTGGAATCCAGGAAATCTGTGTTTTTCTCATCCTTGAAATAAAAATACTCTATCTCGGGAGCTACATAGTAGGTATAGCCTTTGTCTGAAGCTCTTTTGAGGTTTCTTCTCAAAACATTTCTGGGATCACCTTCAAACGGTTTTTCATCAGGTGTTAGGATGTCACAGAACATTCTCGCAACGGCGTTAGTTTTTGGTCGCCAAGGAAGTATATTAAAAGTTGTAGGATCGGGGAGAGCATAAAGATCTCTTTCATCAGTTCGAGCGTAGCCTTCTATTGACGATCCATCAAATCCCATGCCTCTCGTTAGTGCATTTTCTAGCTCTTCGACAGTGATAGCGAATCCTTTGATGTTGCCCAAAATATCAGTAAACCAGAGACGAATAAATTTTACGTCATTTTCCCGCGCTTCCCTGAGAGCATATTCAACTGCTTCACTGTTTCTTTCTACCATACAGAAACCTTCTGGGATAGTTCTGGTGTGTTGTTTTTGCTTTGTTTATAGCCAAAATATAGGCATTAAAGAGTAATCATTTGTGAAAAAAGTGTCAAACAAATTGCCTCTACTAATTTACTACAAATGGAATATGGCGCGGGAATAATGAGACAACCTAATGAAGAATCTTGATCATGTCAACTATGCGTCGAATGAAAGGTGAAATTCATAGGGGTGCGGCCGAAGCTGTATTGGATTGACGTCATTTTCAGTTTTGAAAGTGATCCAATTTTCTATGACATCCTTGGTAAAAACATCACCTTTGAGTAAGAATTCGTGATCGTCTTGTAAAGCCTTAAGAGCTTCTTCCAAGCTGCCAGGTACTTGTGGCAAGGATTTGGTTTCTTCGGGAGTTAGCTCAAATAAATCTTGTTGCAGAGGTTCTCCTGGATCGTATCCGTTTTCTATTCCATCTATCCCTGCCATAAGCATTGCAGCGAAGGTAAGGTAGGGATTACAGGTCGGGTCTGCTGACCTGAACTCCACTCTTTTAGCTTCAGGATTGTTGAAATACATAGGGATTCGGCATGCAGCAGACCTGTTTCTAGCAGACAAGGCCAATATGGTTGGGGCTTCAAAACCAGGAGTCAATCTTTTGTAGGAATTGGTTGTAGGGGCTGCCAAGGCCATCAGAGCCTTTCCATGTTTTATCAAGCCTCCGATGTAATTTAAGGCCATTTGAGATAGTCCCGCGTACTCGTCCCCGGCGAAAAGAGGTTTGCCGTCTTTCCATATTGACTGGTGGGTGTGCATGCCTGTTCCATTGTCATCGAATAATGGTTTGGGCATAAATGTCACCACTTTGCCATGTTGTTTGGCAACGTTCCTGATGGCATATTTGTACATCATCACATTATCGGCGGTTTCTAGTAAGGGGCCAAATCGCATATCTATTTCAGCTTGACCTCCAGTTGCAACCTCATGGTGTTGGGCTTCTATTCGGATACCGAAATTGTTGACTAGGCTTCGGACCATTTCGCTTCGTAGATCTTGTGCGGTATCAACTGGGGATACTGGGAAATATCCACCTTTGTGCCTGGGTCTATTCCCCTTGTTAAGCGTCTCTCCATCGAGCATGTACTCGCTTCCCGAATTCCATATGCCTTCGTCAGAATTGACTTCGTGAAACCCGTGGTTTGACCCATATCCGAATCTTACTGAGTCAAAGATAAAAAATTCTACCTCCGGTCCCCAGAAAGAAGCATCTCCAATACCAGTACTTTTTAGATAGCTTTCCGCTTTTTTGGCAATATTTCTCGGGTCCCTGGTGTAGTTTTCTCCCGAAACAGGGTCTTTGATATCAGCAATACAGGTCACTGTGCCTTTAAAAAATGGATCAACCTTGGCTGTTGCAGGGTCTGGAACAATCAACATGTCAGATTCATTAATCGACTGAAACCCACTAATACTTGATCCATCAAATCCGACACCACCATTCACTAGAGAATCATCAATCTCACTTAACGGCACAGAAAAATGTTGCCAAGAACCGGGTAAGTCTGTGAACTTAAGATCCAATATATCGCAGCCATTATCTTTCATTAGTTTTAGTAACTCAGCCGATTCGTTTGCCATATTAATAGGTCTCCATTTTTGTCTATTCTCTTTTCTGGATTATTGGGCACGCCCTAATCATCAAGATTTTTTCAGTAATTCAGTAATATTGTTATTATGTTGTTGGTTTAATGTCAGCAAGATGTCACAATTATTGATTAAGTTCTGCTGTATGTCCCTTTGCTGGGACTGAGTTGTATTTTGCGACTCTTTTTACGTTAAACTAAGTCGACTGTACTTACAAGGATCTGGAGACTAATTATGAATAAGATGGAATTCGATATCTTTTTCGATTTTGCCTGACCATTTGTTTACAATGCAGCCGTGTGGCTGGATAAGGTCAAGAAGCATTATGGTGAAAACTTACAGTTGAACTGGAGAAACTTTTCACTTCAACAGATTAATGCTAAGGACCCAGGAGACTGGAAGGTGTGGCAAGAGGAAGATTACACTACGACCAGATCTCTGATGGCTTCAATAGCAGGGGAAGCTGCCAAAAGACAAGGCCCGGAGCTGTTTGATAAATTTTTCCTTACTTTGCTAACTGAAAGGCATGGGGGAGCGCGGGCGCCATTAAATGATGAGTCCATTCTTGTTGGATTGGCCGAGAAATGCGGGTTGGATGTGGATAAATTTAAGTCAGATATGCGGGATGAGAAGCTGGTGGAAATAATCGCGACTGACCATACGGAAGCTACGGAGATTCACGGAGCCTTTGGTACACCAACATTTATATTTGATAATGGGCAGTCGGCCTATTTGAAAACATTCATACCCCCTGAAGAGGAATCGGTTAGCGCATTTGAACATTTTTTGGGATTGTTTGAAAAAAGACCCTACATAGGTGAAGTCAAGCGGCCTCAACCTCCGTGGCCAAAAGGCGCGGTTTAGCCGGACCACTTCAAACCGACCAATGTTTGAAAATCTTAAAAAAAGATTTACCGACCAAAACCTATTGCGTATGAGCTTGACTCATTCATCATGGGTCAATGAATATAAAACCTCAGAGACTCAATCCAATGAACGTTTAGAGTTTTTAGGAGACGCTGTAATTGACGCTGTTATAGCAGAAATTGTGTATACTCGATGCCCGGATTGCTCGGAAGGTGACTTGACGAAATTAAGATCCAATATTGTCAATGGGACTTCCTTGGCAGTGGCGGCTAGAAAGTTGAGTCTAGGGAATTATTTATATCTTGGCAGAGGAGAGGAGGCTTCAGGTGGTAGAGACAAGGATTCTAATTTGGCTGACGCTTATGAGGCTTTAGTAGGGGCCTTATTTCTGGATGGTGGCTATATTGCTGCAAAGGAATTCATATTAGAGAATTTGAATGTTGGATGCATTGATCTAGAAACCGTAACTAACAGTAATGATTCTAAAACTGAGCTCCAAATCGTGGTGCAAGCAAAGTTTTCTGCTCCACCTTTGTATAGGATTATTTCCAAAGAAGGTCCTGATCATGGTCCTAGGTTTGTGGTTGAAGTTCTAGTCGATGGGGAAGTGTTAGCGACAGGGGAAGGTACAAGTAGAAACAGGGCGGAAATGGAAGCGGCTTCAAAAGCTTTAAGAATCTTGTAAGGTTTCTCTGATTTAACAGTTATGTAGCTTTTTTTAGGTCTATGATAACCTTGACCTAGTAATCCAATTGATCCTCATCGTCGATAGCGGTGCACGTGTTACGAGTGGGATCGATTGCCTTATTGCCAGGAGTTAAAAAAAGAGGTGTTTAAATGATTGATTTATTGTCCATTGCTCAAACGGAAGCTGACGGTGGTGATTTACTTGGACTGTTGTCCAGTTTATTTGAATCTTCCGATGTGAAGCCTACAGGTTATTCTGAGGCTGTTGTTTGGCAAGGAGGGAATCACGATGGCATTGTGAATCCAGTGGCGCATTCTCTGACTGATGCCTATGCGTTGCTCGGCACGATCGCAGCAGCAGACATACTTGGGCTCCCCTTTTATGCCGTACCGATGTGGTCACAGTATAGACATGATACTAAACTGGCATCTTTGGGATGGTTTGGAAATATGCCCTGTACATCTATCAAATGGTCAACGGCAGGTGATGCTTACGTAAATGATGGTGATGGAAATAGAGTTGTGGTGATGGGTAAATCAGGAAATGCTCCTTTGAGAACTCAGGCTGGCGTCTATTGTAATGTTAGGCCCTATGGGCCTATTACAGTGGTCAGGTGTATGCCCTGTTTGCCTTATTCGCAGGACAAAGGAAAGTTTGAAGTGGATGATACGGGTGTTGTTCACTCGGAGATGAACACTCCTGGGGTCCAAATGGCCTATGCTAATCGTTTGTTTTTAAAGATGGTAAATGATACGGGACACCTGGGACGCGTGGCTATGAAGCCTACCCAAGCTATGGAGGATGGCATCAATGCAGGATTGCATTCCTGGTTGTTGAAAGGCACTAAATTTGAGGTTGGCAGACGTTACGCTGTAGATCCGTATCAGGAGCATAAGGAATCAATAGACCGCATAGTCTCTCTCTTACCACCTGATTTTAAGGACGGTATGGAAAATTGGGGAGGTAGAATCGAGCAGCACATCTCTGATACAAATTATGGATTACTGATTTGGGATCTTATTGAACAGCGGAAAACTATAGTCCTAGCTACTGACTTGGATGGGGATAGATTGACCGATCTCCTTGCTGATATTTCGGATCCTCTGCGGGCCTTCGGAGACAAGGTGGTTCAGCACATTGGGAAAGACGTTAATATGCGGGATGCTTGGTCTGAAATGGGGTATACGACTGGAAATGGAAGAGACATGACATCGGTGATGCATAGAATGGATGGCCCTCCCATTCATGAGCAGACACTTGGATCCGCGGATGCGATGCTACTTCGTCTGCTAGATGGTGATGAATCGATGGGAGGCACCAAAAGGCCATATGACCCCCGTATACACTTCGTTCTAATACGGGATGCATATATAGACGCCAATCCTGACAATAAGGAATTGAAAGAGTGGTTGGATAGGGCCCTTGAGATTTTCGATGACGTCTATGGGGAAAACAGACCAGGTTTCCTCGAAGGTTACAAAGCCCTTAAGGAAGGAATACATCCGTGGAAGTCTGAAATAACATAAGGTCAGTATAACTACCTCATGTATGATTGGTTTTGGTAAGAATCCCAGGTACTGGAAATTGACTGGTAAGATGTAATACTTCTTGCTTCACTTGTTGTTCTACTGACGGATCCTCTATGTTGTGAAGGACCTTGAGGATTAAATTTCCGATAGTAATTGTTTCAGCAGTTCCCATACCCCTGGTTGTGATGGCTGGAGTTCCAAGTCTGATGCCACTAGCCTGTCTTGGTGGCTTTTCATCAAACGGGATTGCATTTCTATTGATTACTATGTTCGCTCTCCCCAATGCTTCCTCCGCCTGCTTGCCCGATATATTGATTGGGGTGACATCTACTAAAGTCATATGGTTATCGGTTCCTCCAGAAACCAAACGCAACCCACCATTGTTCAATGTGTCTGCTAAAGTTTTCGCATTTGAAATCACTTGCTTTTGATAATAGACAAATTCCGTTGATTCAGCTTCCTTAAATGCGACTGCTTTAGCTGCAATTGTGTGCTCTAACGGACCTCCTTGCATGTTCGGAAATACAGCACTATTCAAATTCTTTCCTAATTCGGATTTTCCCAAAATGATGCCCCCTCGGGGGCCTCTTAATGTCTTATGGGTAGTGGAAGTCACAATGTCTGCTTCTCCCACGGGTGATGGATGAAGCCCGGCTGCAACTAGTCCTGAAATATGAGCCATATCTACCATTAGTTTGGCGTTTACAGAATCAGATATTTCACGAAACTCCTGAAAATCTATTGTTCTCGTGTAGGCGGAAGCCCCTGACACGATTAATTTGGGTTTGTGCTTCTCAGCTATTTCTCTCACCTCTGAGAAGTTTATAGTTTCCAGTTCACGATCAACGCCGTATGTCACGAAATTGTAAAGTTTTGCAGAGAAATTGACCGGACTCCCATGGGTCAAATGGCCTCCATGATCCAATCCCATACCCAGCACCGTATCGCCTGGTTGCAAGCATGCGAAATAAGCTGCCATATTTGCTTGTGCTCCACTGTGTGGTTGTACGTTAGCAAATTCAGTGTCAAACAAACTTTTGGCTCTGTCGATTGCAAGTTGTTCCACTATGTCAACAAATTCACATCCGCCATAATATCTTCTTCCCGGGTAGCCTTCAGCATATTTATTCGTGAAAACAGATCCTTGAGCTTCGAGAACAGCTTGGCTAGCATAATTTTCTGAAGCTATGAGGTTTATGTTGTCCTTTTGGCGTTTCTCTTCATCTTTTATTCTATTGGCTATTTCGGGATCTATGTGTTCTAAATTCATTTGTTAACCTTTTCTAGTAACCGTGATAGATTTATTTAATTTTAATTCATTGCGGCCTCAAAAAAATAAGATGCAAAAAATGTTTATGGTCGGTGAGAGTATTAACTAGAAGTTATCTTGCTTAGCTACTATCCCTGCTGTAGAGTATTTGAGGACATTCAACACGCTCTTAGTAGGTATATAAAAAGTTTGTAGGAAAGGAAACATCGGCCTTATAAAATGGTCAAAGGTATTCTCGAGACTTATAAAAAATTCCTTCCGATTACCGCTAAAACCCCAATTTTCACCTTGGGAGAAGGGAACACCCCACTAGTTCAATCAAGGAATATCTCGAATGAGATAGGGTGTGAGTCGTTATTTTTTAAACTGGAAGGATGCAATCCCACAGGTTCTTTTAAAGATAGAGGAATGGTTTTAGCAGTAGCGAAGGCTGTGGAAAAGGGCATAGATTCAATCGCCTGCGCGTCAACTGGTAATACGAGCGCATCAGCAGCGGCATATGGCGCATACCTCGGTTTAAGGACAACCTTAATTATTCCAAAAGGAAAGATTGCGAGAGGTAAATTAGCTCAAGCCGTGGCCTACGGTGCCCACATTGCGATGATTGATGGTAATTTTGACAAAGCCTTGGAAATTACTGTGGCATTATGTAGTAAACATCCTGTCGAATTAGTAAATTCAGTGAACCCCAACCGGATCGAAGGTCAAAAGACTGCTTCTTTTGAAATTATTGAACATTTGAATAGGGCTCCAGACCACCTTTTTATACCTGTTGGTAACGCTGGGAATATTACGGCATATTGGAAAGGGTTTGTGGAAGCTTATGACCATGGCTTATCAGATAGTCTTCCTGTCATGAATGGATATCAGGCGTCTGGAGCGGCACCGATAGTGGATGGGGCTGCCGTCAAAGATCCACAGACGGTAGCCTCCGCTATAAGAATCGGAAATCCAGCCAGTTGGACATCGGCCATAAAAGCTAGCCAAGATTCTAATGGTCGTATCGATAAAGTGTCAGATGAGGAAATTCTAAAAGCGTATCGAAAATTGGCGGCGGATGAAGGTGTTTTTTGTGAACCTGCTTCAGCTGCCTCAGTCGCGGGATTACTTAAGAGGGTTCGCTCAGGGGAATCTTTTGAAAATAAAAGTATCGTATGCGTTATAACCGGGAATGGCCTAAAAGATCCAGATCTGGCTAATGAAATAGAACCGGTATCCATGGATGAGTATGAGGCCAAAATAGAATCAGTTGAGGAGGCTCTTTTACTATAATGAAGGGAGGTAAAAAGGCTGACAGCTCAGATGATGGTTGTTTCGACTTTGATAAAATTAGTCTTTCTGTTCGCGATATACTTCAGTCCATAGGAGATGATCCTAATAGGGAAGGACTTATAGACACTCCGAACAGGGTTGCCGAATTGTACAGAGATTTGTTTTCGGGGTTGCACTCCACTCCTTCTGACGTGCTTAGCGTTTTTTTTGAGGAAAACCATACTGATCCGATAGCTTTTACTGATATTTCTTTTAATTCTATTTGTGAACATCATTTGCTGCCTTTTTTTGGTTATGTGCATGTTGCTTACATCCCGAGAGGTAGAATAGTTGGGGCTAGTAAAGTTGCTCGCTTAGTAGATATTTTTTCCAAGAGACCACAAATTCAAGAAAGATTGACAACTCAAATAGCGGATGCAATTTATCGTTGCCTGAATGCAAGCGCTACGTATGTGTTCGTATCTGCAGAGCACATGTGCATGAATATGAGGGGGGTCAAGAAATCTGAAAACAAGATAGTCACCTCCGCTCAAAGAGGCCAAGTACAAGAGGTGCAGCAACTGATAGAAACTATTAATTTATCCAAGTTATAAGAGATGATATGAGAAATTTTGAAAACCTTGGTGATGTGAAAACAATTTGGTCAGATGTTTTAACAAAATCCGAGGTGAATACTATATTTATCACTCCTGAATGGCAGGGCACCTGGTGGAAAAGATTCAAAAATGATGCAACAGTTGTCGTAGATGTGATACTTCTCGAGAATGAGCCGATTGGAATATTGCCTATACTCCTCAACGAAGGAGAGGTAACTTTTATCGGGAATTCGGACGTTTACGACTATATGGATTTCCCTATTGTCAAAGGCTACGGAAAAGAATTTTTCTCAATTGCCTGGGATCATTTAGTATCCTTGGAATGGAAGACCCTTCGATTAGAATCCATACCAGAAAATTCACCAACTCTTAAATTTTTGCCTGAGATTGCAAAAATGAATGGTTGTGTGGTTGAGCTATGTGATTCAGATGTCACTCCACTTATGGAACTCCCGAATTCGTGGGATGAATATTTAGCAGGATTGCGGAAGAAGGATCGCCACGAATTGAGACGAAAGATGCGACGACTCGAATCAAATTCCGACTTCAGACAATACGAGGTACCAATTACACCTGATACTGTGTTAAGTGAAATGGATGAGTTTTTTCGTCTTATGGCCTTGAGTAGTGACGATAAAAACGAGTTCCTCACAGAGGGAAATAAAGATTTTTTCATTGACATAGCTTTGCAATTTTCAAATTCGGGTCAATATAAACTGTTTTTTATGGAAGTAGACGGTGTTAAAATCGCGGCTTGTATCTGCTTCGACTATGAAGGAAGTTATCTTTTGTACAACAGCGGATATGATCCAGAAAAATCTTCATTAAGTGTGGGTTTGCTTAACAAAGCCTTAACTATTCAAGAAGCTATATCAATGAATGTGAAAGAATATAATTTTCTCAGGGGCACCGAACGTTATAAGTATCATTTAGGTGGAAATGATCACAGAGTTTTTGACTTAATAATTCAAAGATAGCTTAGTAAATATGATAATAGGATTGGTAAGTTTCCACACCTGCCCGATGGCCGATCTGGGTGAAAAAGATACCGGTGGAATGAATGTTTATCTTCTAAATCTGGCACGAAGTCTAGATTTGATGGGTCATACGGTTTTTGTATATACCCGCCGTCACGATTCGTTAGAGAATGTTGAGATACCCATTGGTTCCAAGTCAAAACTTGTACATATAGTCGCAGGTACCCTGGAGGATTCCAAGGATGATTTGGTAGAGGCAGTTTCTGAATTCTCCAAGAATATCCAATTATATACGGAGAGCCAAGATATTAAACTAGAAATATTACACAGCCATTATTGGCTCTCTGGATTAGTAGGTGATTTACTTTCTGAATTGTGGGCTATTCCTCATGTAATAACATTCCATACTTTATCAAAAACTAAATTGCGAGCACTTGCAAAGGGAAAAGAGCATTTCTCGAGAAGTGATGCTGAGCATGCTTTAATGATCAGTAGCGAAAGAATTATGGTTTTAAGTCAAGGAGAAGTACAGGATATCGAGCACCTGTACGGAGCTTTTTCCGAAAAAATCAGAGTAGTCCCTCCTGGAGTAGATTTACGCACTTTTTATCCGGGGGATAAAAATGCTGCTAAGGATCAATTAAATATTCCTAGACTAAGTAAAGTAATTCTCTTCGTTGGACGGATAGATCCAATAAAAGGGATAGATGTTTTAGTCAAAGCTTTTACAATGCTGAACTCCAGCGATGATATTCGTCTTTATATTGTTGGAGGTAATTATGAGGAAAATGACTATTATAAAGACATTGAAATTATGGTAAAAGAAACAGATTTGATGGAAAAAGTGGTTTTTACTGGCTCTGTCCCACAAAGTTCATTGAGGGATTATTACAACGCTGCAGATGTTTTCGTACTTCCCTCACATTATGAAAGTCTGGGATTTGTGGCTATAGAAGCTATGGCATGTGGGACGCCGGTCGTCGCCTCTAGGGTAGGGGGTATACCATCAATTGTTAGTCATGGTGTTACAGGATATCTCACATCTCAACGATGTCCAGAGGCCTTTGCCAATCAAATAGAAGTATTATTGGAAAATAGAGATCTTTATCGATATATGGCAGGAGAGGCGATAAAGAAGGCAAATTCTTTGAATTGGAACTCTACTGCCCAGCAAGTAGATCAATTATATTCTGAAGTTATTTTAGGCTCGGTTAGTACCTAGAGTGTCTAGGAGGGCTTTTTTTGATACCAGTAAGTTTCGCTTACTTTTTTGAAACCTATACTTTCATATAAATTAGTGGCCGGTATATTTTCAGAATCTACTTCAAGTTCTATAACATGGACGTTTTGACTTATGAGGTAATGCATCCCTGCAAGCACTACGGCTTTTCCTAATTTTAATCCACGATAGTCGGGATGTACCCCAGTCATCGCGACCCAACCTACCGCAGAGTTACCATAATGCGACTGCATGGTCCAATTGTAACCTGCAATTTCATTGTTATTGGCTATGAATATAATCCCCTGATCAGAGGTTCTCTCCATTGTTATACGGTATTGGATTTGATCTTTGCTATTAGGCGAAAAGCCCCAATGGGATCCAAAAGATATGTTTTGAAGCTTGGTAAGGGTGTCGATATCTTTTCTGTTATCAAAGTGTCTAACAGAATATCCATCAGGTAGAATCAACTCTTCTAAATCAGTTCCTTCAAACCTTAAATTCCGGTAGGTCTTTATTTTTTTCCAGCCGTTGGTTTCAAAAATTCTTGATGACTCGTTATCATTTTCAGGGATTTGAAAATTAATGACCTCTACTTCAGCTTTCGATGCACGTTGGATTGAAAGATTAAGAAAACTTTTCAAAATTTCCTCAAAATACGGGCCACTTCTGATTGTATGGAGTCCGACTAACCTTTTAATTGGGGTTTCATCAATGAATTGCAAAAACCCATAAATTTCTTTGTTTAGATAGGCCAAGAAGCAATCTGTTTTTGGATTGGCGGGTGGTATATTTATGCCTTGTTCGAAGAAAAGTTCAGTTAATTCCTTGGGGGTATCCCGAGAACCGTTAACCGAATTGATGAATTCTACAAGTTCTTTTTGATGATTGGGTGTAAAAGCGTTAATTTTTATCATTTCATTGCGACGAAAATATTTATGTGATGATTCTATCAGAGTAAAGGATATCCATTCGAAGGTGTAGCATACCAGTATGATTGATATTTATGACACGCATAACCATCTATTGCCTGGAGTAGATGATGGCCCTGATGAGATTGCAGAGGCTATCCATATTTGCGAAATAGCGGCAAATCAAAACACCAAGTCGATAATTGTGACCCCACATCGAAAAGATGTTACGGAAAATCATTCCGTGCCAATCTTAGAGCACCTAATGTTGGAAATAAATCAAACTCTCAGCCTTTCGCAGATAGATCTTGAGATCAAATTAGGTATGGAGAACCATATTGATTTAGATTTGATAAGGGATATAGAGGATGGTAAGGCACTAGTGCTTGATAATAGTAGGTATATATTGGTTGAAATGCCTTGGCAAGGCCGCCCCATCTATTTAGAAGAAGTTATATCTGACCTGTTAAGGTCGGGGTTGACGCCTGTTTTGGCGCATCCTGAAAGAATGACTATATTTGAAGACGAACCTAATTTATTATTTGAACTGGTTCAAATGGGGTGCAAATCTCAAATAACCTCAGGTAGTTTGTACGGTAATTTTGGAGAGAAGGCACAAAAGTGTTCAGCTATCATGATGACAGAAGGGCTTACTCATATAGTGGCCTCCGATACTCATATGTCGGAAGGGAAAAGAGCTTACGACATGGATTTGGGTATTTGTGCCGCCAAACAAATAGTTGGGAAAGCTACTGTTATTGAATTGTTTTCAATGAATCCTTTGGCCATCCTAGAAAATGGCCGGATGTGACATTTTAAATAAATTTTTGTACTTTCTGCCAGATTATTTCGCTGATATCTTCCGGGGCTTTTTCCCCGTCTATAACGGTCCATAGTTCTCGGTTTGATTTTGACAGGCTGAGGTAACCTTTCCTGACCTCATTGTGGAAGGCCATAGACTCTTTTTCAAAACGGTCCTTGGAGTCCGATTTTTTTCTTGCGAAAGATGATTCGGGTTCTATGTCTAGTAGAAAAACAATGTCAGGTTCTATATGGGACGTGGCAATTGAATTTATTTGAAATATAATTTCTAAGTTGAGACCTTTGGCATATCCTTGATATGCCAAAGAGGAATAAATATATCTGTCGCAGACGACAATCGAATTAGTCTCTAAGGTAGGGATTATTTCATTATGTATTAGTTCTGACCTAGCAGCAGAGAATAGAAACAGTTCTGAAAGTGGCTGTAATTCCTCGTGGTCCAATATGAGGTTACGTATTTTTTCACCGGTTTTTGTGCTCCCGGGTTCCCTCACAAGACGGGTCAGTAATCCTTCAGATTTTAGGCGGCTAGAAAGCAGCATAGACTGAGTACTTTTGCCGCTTCCTTCGACTCCCTCAAATACTATGAAAAGTTTTTTATTGTCCATCGGTATTATGAATCAGTACTGAACGTTGAGGTTCTTTACCTTTGCTTGTGGACTCAAGACCGTAATCAGTGGCTATTTGGTGCTGTAATCTCCTCACATAGGAATTTTGAGGCCTAAGGGCAATTTTCGCTTCCCCTTCAGCTATCTTTTTTACAGCTTGTTCGGCTTCCAACAAAGCAAGAGATTTTTCTGATTCCGAAATCACCGGAGTATGATCATTTTTTGTAACTGCCCTAACGAATTGTTCAATTTGGTGGACCGTATTTTTTCGTAAAACGAAGACAGGTTTGCCTAATTTCTCAGCACTTTTTAAGGCCTGAGTACCTCTCCTGTGATAATTTTTTGTCGTGACTAACATCTCTGCTTTATCAATATCACCGACTAATGTTATAGGGGCGTTCATTGATCTGATTACTTGGTCAAATCTGCCTTTGTTGACACCATACGGCATTATCGGGGTCAATTTGGTTGGGTCCTTTAATAAGGAATCATCTAACTTGTTATGTGGTTCAGGAAACATTTCCGAGAAGTTGGAATTCCTGTCGGCGTCGGAACTTTTGAAGGAGTTCATGTGCTTCCTAACGGTTCCACCGTCTTCTACAGATCTTACCTCAGAATTGATGGTCTGCCTCCGCAACATTTTATCGACGGTCGACGCTACGTCTGAGTGCACGGTCACTAAATTCCACTCTTGTATTTCTACCAATTTTTCGAAAGTTGGCGGGGCATTTCTTTCGAGGACAGTTTTTTGAGTTCTTCTTCTTCTTGCTTCAATATCCCCTAAAGTAACAGTTTGAATCCCGCCGACTAAATCAGATAGAGTTGGATTCATAATGAGGTTTTCTAAAGTGTTCCCATGGGCGGTTGCCACAAGCTGGACGCCTCTCTCTGCGATTGTTCTAGCCGCGTTTGCTTCAAGTTCTGTGCTAATTTCGTCTATTACTATTACCTCTGGCATGTGATTCTCGACAGCCTCAATCATGACATCATGTTGCTTGGTGGGAGATGGCACTTGCATCCTTCTCGCTCTTCCAATGGCCTTGTGGGGTATGTCGCCATCACCGGCGATTTCATTCGACGTATCAACTACGATTACTCTCTTGCCTGCATCATCTGCCAACACTCTGGCTACTTCCCTAAGCATGGTAGTTTTTCCAACTCCTGGTTTGCCCAGCAATAGCACGCTTTGGCCAGGAAGGATTAGATCTTCTATGATTCTTATAGTTCCGTATACAGCTCTGCCGACTCGGAAAGTTATGCCAACTATTTTTCCATTTCTGTTTCTTATGGCAGAGATCCGATGAAGAGTTCGCTCGATTCCTGCTCTGTTATCAGCCCCAAACCTGCCGATTTTGCTAGTTGCATATTCCAAATCTTCTTTGGTGACCTCCTCAACCTCTAGGATTTTATTTTCTCCTAGAAATCTTGCCTCTGGTTGTCTTCCCAAATCTAAGACCACTTCGAGTAGTTTATCAACATTTCGTTGGGCCAATAAAACTGACCTTAATCTTTCAGGGATTACGTCCACTAGAACATTGAGATCTATGTCTGTCTCTTGGATCAATTTTGTCGCATCCCTCCCTGGTGTTATGGTACCGAATTGGCAATATTTGCAAACATGGAGTGCATTCTTGAATCTTCCGTCAGCTCCGGATGAAAGGAGGTTGCTAAGATCTTACCTTGCCTTACAGCGACGGGTTTTCCTTCACTGACCTCGGCTAGTATTTCAACTTCCTTTCCCACCTTGGTAATGAGCGGGGCCCTGATGAAAATAGCATGCATTGGAGGGCCGTCGATTCCGCTGATATTTAGATCAGTTTCAAAACTGTCTATTTGCCTGCCAAAGGCATTGCGACTGACCTCAATATTCATTAGGCCAAGAGGTTCAGGTCTCGTATCTTTTAGCGATTTAGCTAATACTATCATTCCTGCACAGGTGCCCCAAATCGGAAGGCCTTGGTGCACTTTCTCGACCAATGTATTCCGCATATCATAGATATCTATAAGTTGGACTATAGTTGTACTTTCACCTCCGGGAATGATCAAGCCATCAAGATCGTCTAGTTCCTTAGGGGTTCTAACTTCTCTAGATTCTATAGATATGGAATCCAACATTTTCCTGTGCTCTAGGAAGTCCCCCTGAATTGCCAGCACTCCTATCGGTGCCAAATTTACCAGCCTCTTGAAGCAAGCTGTTCAGATTCAGGTAATGTCCTCACATCTATTCCCGGCATAGAGGCTCCGAGGCCTTTGGACACTGAGGCTAGCATTTCTGGATCTTTGTAATGTGTGGTGGCTTTCACTATAGCATCAGCCATAATTTGTGGGTTTTCAGACTTAAAGATTCCGGATCCAACAAACACCCCGTCAACCCCAATCTGCATCATTAATGCAGCGTCAGAAGGAGTGGAAATTCCACCTGCGGCGAAGTTTACAACAGGTAGTGACCCGGTCTCGTGTATTTCTTTCACTAACTCATATGGAGCTTTTAAATCACGAGCCGTCGCCATAAGCTCATCGGCTTCCATTCCCTTAATATGACTGATCTGTCCCAGCACCTTTCGGGCATGACGTACAGCTTCCACTATGTTGCCCGATCCTGCCTCACCTTTTGTCCTGATCATAGCAGCGCCTTCTCCGATTCTTCTCAGAGCTTCACCAAGATCCCTGGCCCCGCAAACGAAAGGAACGGCAAAATCATGTTTGTTAATGTGGTTATTTTCATCAGCCGGCGTTAAAACCTCTGATTCATCTATGTAATCGGTCCCCAGTGCTTCTAAAACTTGAGCTTCGACAAAATGCCCAATTCTGGCCTTGGCCATTACGGGGATTGTTACTGCCTCTATTATTTCAGCGATCATCTGCGGGTCTGACATTCTGGCTACTCCTCCAGCCGCCCTTATGTCAGAAGGTACCCTTTCTAGCGCCATCACCGCTACAGCCCCTGCATCTTCTGCGATTTTCGCTTGATCCGGTGTGACTACATCCATAATCACGCCACCTTTTAACATCTGAGCTAACCCAGATTTCACAGCCCAGGTTCCTGTGTTAGGTTTAATTTCTGTTGCCATTTATAGCCTCCGTAATCGATTATGCAAGTGGAATGCACTTAACCAAAGTATAACTCTACATACTGCTCAGCTTCAATTAGAGGCCTACTAAGTCTTTAAATCCCCGCCTCTGCAACCAACTTAGCAAGCTCTACCGTTCTGCAACTGTAACCCCATTCGTTATCGTACCAACCTACTACCTTGGCCATATTGTCAGCTAGGGTTATAGTCGAAAGCCCATCTATTGTGCAACTATAGGGGCTTTCGCGATAATCAGAACTTACCAGTGGTTCCCCGGAATATTCAAGTATACCCTTAAGAGTGTTTCTGGATACCTCTAAGTATGCCTGATTGATTTCTTCAACCGTAGTTTTTTTCTTAAGCGTTGCGACAAAATCTGTGACGGATACAGTAGCGGTTGGCACTCTGAAGGCCATACCATCAACTTTACCTAGCAGGTTTGGCAAAACCTGACCTACGGCTTTTGCCGCTCCTGTGGTGGTGGGGATTATGTTCATAGCTGCAGCTCGAGATCTTCGTTTATCCTTGTGCCTTTTGTCGAGAACTTGTTGGTCATTTGTATACGCATGAATTGTTGTCATCATGCCTTGTTCTATTCCGAATGAATCATCTAAAACCTTCATTAACGGGGCTGCGCAATTGGTGGTGCAAGATGCATTTGAAAGTATGTGGTGTTTGTTTTTGTCGTATTGGTTTTCATTGACTCCCAGAACAATTGTAAGGTCTTCGTTTTGAGCAGGTGCCGAAATTATTACTTTTTTTGCCCCTCCAACCAAGTGATCTGACGCCTCTGTTGAATTAGTAAATTTCCCAGTACACTCTATTACAATATCTACGCCATGGTCTCCCCATGGTAGCGAGGAGGGGGACTTTGAATTTAAACAAGTTACAGGGTTACCATCTATGATTATTGAATCTTCGGTCCAAGTAACCTCTCCCTTGTACGGTCCGTAGGTTGTGTCATATTTAAACATATGGGCGTTGCTTTCAGGGTCTGCAAGGCTGTTTATTGCTCCAACCTCCACGTCTTGGTACCCTTCTTGAACTACCGCTCTTAGTACCAATCTGCCTATCCTTCCAAATCCGTTAATTCCGATCCGTGTCTTCATCTAATTTGAACCCTTCTCATTTATGGCGCGTATCTGCCCATATTTAACTAGTTTACGTATTTGGAGTAAATATCTATTCCCGCAAAGCTACTTTTGGAGCCCAGGCTTTCCTCGATTCGTATGAGTCGATTGTATTTCGCGGTTCTTTCACCTCTTGCTGGCGCACCTGATTTTATTTGCCCAGAGTTTGTAGCGATAGCGAGGTCAGAGATGAAGGTGTCTTCAGTTTCTCCGGATCGATGACTGATCACTGTGCCCCACCCAGCAGATTGAGCTAGTCTGATAGCTTCTAGTGTTTCCGTGAGGGTGCCGATTTGGTTTGGTTTTATGAGGACGGCATTCGCAGATTTGTTTTCGATACCTCTTGATATTCTACCGGGATTCGTAGTTAGTAGGTCATCGCCTACAAGTTGTATTCGATCACCAATTATCATGGTCATTTCTTCCCATGCATTCCATTCATCGTCAGCAAGCCCATCCTCAATGCTAATAATGGGATATTTTTCTACCCAACTGTGATAAATATCGGTTAGCTGCGAACTTGAAATCAATGTATTGTCACAAGATAAGTCGTAAAGCTGTGTATCAGGGTTGTAGAGTTCTGCGGCTGCAGTATCTAGCGCGATGAAAAAATGAAGTCCACATTGGTATCCAGAATCTGTTATGGCCTCAACTAACATTTCCAAGGCCGCCTCGTTGGAGGTCATACGTGGTGCGAATCCACCTTCATCTCCTACGGTGGTATTCAAATTACTTTTGCTTAAATTTCTTTGAAGTGATTGATAAACTTCTGAACCGGCTCTCATGGCCTGTGAGAAGGTATCAAATCCTGCGGGCACTATCATGAATTCTTGAATGTCACTGGAATGTTCTGCATGCTTGCCACCGTTTATTACATTTAACATGGGAACAGGCAAAGTAAAGGTATTCGACTTTGAAATGTGCTCAAATAGTTGTTTCTTAGATGATATAGCAGCGGCTTTAGCGGCACCTAGTGATACGGCCAACGTTGAATTCGCCCCTAGGCTGCTTTTATTTTCAGTACCGTCTAGTTCTATTAAAACGGCATCTAATTTTTCCTGGTCAAATGCATCAATACCTTTGATATTTGGCTGGATAATTTCGTAAATATTTCTAAGTGCTTTAAGCACCCCTTTTCCGTGATATCGATTTTTATCCCCATCTCTAAGCTCAACAGCTTCATATTGACCGGTGCTTGCCCCTGAAGGCACTGCTGCAGTGCCTTCAGAACCGTCTTTTAAAACCACATCTACTTCAACGGTGGGATTTCCTCTTGAATCGAGAATTTCTCTTGCGCTTAAACTGTGGATTGTTGTCATTGTAGATTAGACCTTAATTATGGTTAGCTTCGCGAATAGCTATTTGAACAGCTTCTTCAGGGCTGTGTGCAACTATTATTCCGCCATCCACATTGTTATATTTAAGTAAGCTCCATGTTTTCAAGCCTATGACCGGTTTCGAGTCAGAAAGTGCCAAACCAATCTCAGAAAGAGTGCCGTAGGCACCGCCAATGGCTATAACGGCCTCTCCGGCTCGAGTAACCAGCATGTTGCGACCGTTTCCGAGTCCTGTGCATATAGGAATATCGACGTATTCATTGGAGTCAAGCGGGTCCATACCTGGTAGGATTCCAATAGTAGTACCCCCATTTTCCTTTGCCCCTTTGCAGACATATTTCATAACTCCGCCTTGACCTCCACAAACCACAGTAACATCGAATTTCGCCAAAAGAGAACCTACTTTTTGAGCCAGTAGGGCATTTTCGGGAGAGGCATTATTTTCACCTATAACAGAAATTATCAAATAGCACCTTAATCTGGGGGTAGATAGCAGAAATTATTGTGACGTTGCCATTACTTCCACCAATTCCTGAACAGCTTCCGCTGATTTTCTAAGGGCGGTTAATTCATCGTCATTCAAATCCAATTCCACAATTTCTTCGACCCCATGAGCTCCTAGTTTTACTGGGACACCAACATAAAGGTCGTTAATTCCATACTGACCTTGTAAGTATGATGTGCAAGGAAGTATTTCTTTTTTATCCAATAATATAGCTTCTACCATCTGTACTATCGAAGCTGAAGGAGCGTAAAAGGCACTTCCTGTCTTAAGGTAGTTGACTATTTCTGCACCGCCATCCCTGGCTCTTTGCACAATTTCTTCAAGTCTTTTTGGGTCAATTAATTTTGACACAGGTGTTCCCGCGACATTGGTACTCCCAACAACCGGTACCATGGTGTCACCATGACCACCTAAAACATAGGCAGAAACCGAATTAACTGACACCCCTAATTCCTGTGCTAAAAAAGTTCTATACCTTGCAGTATCTAGAATGCCTGCCATTCCTAAAACTCGGTTGGGAGGGAACCCTGTTATTTTTAAGGCCTGTTGAGCCATTGCGTCCAGGGGATTGGTTACTATTAGGTGCACACTGTTCGGGGAGAATTTAGCAGTCTGTTCTACAACACTAGATACAATTTTCATGTTTGTGAGTAGCAAATCGTCCCTACTCATACCAGGTTTACGGGCAATTCCGGATGTTACTACGACTACATCAGAGTTTGCGGTTTCATCATAATGGTTGCTACCAACTATAGTGGCATCTGTACCTAAAATCGGTCCAGACTCCAACATGTCCAAGGCTTTACCTTGCGGTAGGCCGTCAACTATATCGACTAGAACAACGTCAGCCAATTCCTTGTCAAAAATTCTTTGTGCAGTTGTGGCGCCGACGTTACCAGCCCCTACAACGGTTACTTTATTTCTCATTTAATGCCTCGTTTTCATATTGCGATGATTCGGATCGTTTTTTTTGACAGATTTAATTATGTGATTATAGCTAGGATATCTCCCTTTACAACTGTTTGTCCTGGTTCTACCGGTAACGACTCAACATGCCCATCTTTGGGGGCGGGCAAAGTGTTTTCCATTTTCATTGCTTCAAGTACCGCCACAGGATCCCCTTGATGTACCTCTTGGCCAATTTCTACCAAGTATCTCAAGATAACCCCAGGCATGGGGGATCTCAGTTCACCATTTGCATTCGAAGACGATTTTTCAATTTGAGGTTTTGATGATTTCTGAGTGTTATCAGTTTTAGTTCCATCAGAAAGTGTGAGTCTGGACCGGTCAGTTGGGTCAATCTCGACCTTATAAAAGGCGTCATCAACAAAGACGTTAAATGATTGGGTTTTCCCGCTTTTTGGGGGTACTTCTTTTGCTTGAGGTTCTTTCGATAAGTCATCCTGTCGTGGGCCACTTTTCGAGCCTTCCTCAAAATCCTCTTCAGATGATTCGAATCCATGTTTTATCTTAAGGAATTTCATTCCTGTGGTTGGATATAGAGAGTATGTCAAAATATCATCAATGTCGGTTGTTATTTCGGCGATAGCTGCTTTTGCTGTTTCTAGTTCAGGTTCTAAAATATTCCCGGGACGCTCGCTGATTATTTCCATCTTGGATTCATCCAAGGTTTTGAAGATGTTTTCTTTAACAGTGTCATTTATTTTGGCTGGGGGTCTTCCATACATTCCAATGGCGTATTCTTTGACCTGCGTTGAGACCATATTGTATCGACCGAAAAGTACATTGCTGACGGCCTGAGATCCAACCATTTGGCTCATCGGGGTTACCAGAGGCGGATATCCTAATTCCTTTCTAGTCAGGGCAATGTCCTTCAGTACTTCATCAAGTTTACCTAAGGAGTCACTTTCCCTGAGTTGAGAAATCAAGTTGCTAGTCATTCCACCCGGGATCTGATGGCTCAGAACTTTAGCATCGATTACAGCCGCCTTCGGAGCCTCTAGGTATTCTTGATACTTGGGTAGAACCGTTTCAAGATAATCTCCTAAATTGATAAGCTCATCCAAATTCAGCTCGGTATCATTTTGGGTGCCTCGCATTGTGACAACCAGCGGTTCTACCGCTGGTTGGGAGGTTCTTAATGCTAATGGGGCAAGGCATGCATCGACCACGTCTATGCCTGCTTCGATTGCTTTTAAAACGGTCATCGAGGCCATGCCGCTTGTGTAATGGGTATGCAGTTGCAGAGGAATTGTCACATTTTTTTTCAACTCAGAGATAAGTTCAAATGCGTCATAGGGTGAAAGAAGCCCTGCCATATCTTTGATACAAAGGCTGTCTGCCCCCATGTTTTGGAATGACTTAGCCTTATCAAGGTAATAATCTAGATTATAAATTGGGCCACCCATCTTCCCGCTTTCAGTGACCGAATAGCAAATGGTCATTTGCAAATGTTTATTGTTATCTTTTACAGACTCAGCCGCCTTGGATAGATTCCATTCGTCGTTTAAAGCATCAAACACTCTGAAGATGTCAATTCCATTCTCTGCTGAGCGTGTGATAAAAGCATTTACTACATCGTCTGCGTATGCTTTATAACCAACAAGAGACTGACCCCTCAAAAGCATTGATAAAGGGGTTTTGGTAATTAGCTTTTTGAAGAGTCGCAAACGATCCCAAGGGTCTTCTCTGAGGTATCTAGTAGCGACATCGAAAGTAGCTCCTCCCCATACCTCCATCGAGGCAAATCCAATTTCATCCATTCGAGAAGCGATTGGTTCCATATCCTCCGTTTTAAGTCGTGTAGCTAGAAGGCTTTGGTGAGCGTCGCGGAAAGTAGTATCAGTTATTCCAAACGATTTAATTGTAGCCATAAATCTGATGAACCCTCACGATATTAAACGAGTCGTAGATTTACTATTCCATCCGCCAATAGCACGATTATGCGAATAAGGAAGATAGTTTATGATCTCACTTTTCCAAGGAGATATCAGGTTTTCTGTTCTCCTAACTTCTTCCTTTTCTTTCATGCCATCAAAATACATATTAATGGCAGCCGAAATTGCAGCGATATGCTTCTGGGTTGGTTTCATTGGTTTTATAAAGGGATGCTCCCGTGCTTTTTGGGAGGTATATTATCCCTTTTATTAGCCAGCATTTTGAGTGAGCGAATGATTTTTATTCTTGTTTGGCTGGGCTCTATAACGTCGTCTATCATACCTCTGCTTGCTGCAACGTATGGGTTCATAAGGTTTTCCTTGTACTCCGACACTAATTCCTCAGTCAGTTTTTGGGGATCCTCTGATTCTTTGAGTTTTGACCGGTGGATTATGTTCACTGCTCCTTCTGCTCCCATCACTGCAACTTCACCCGTTGGCCAAGAGTAATTAACATCGCCTTTTAAGTTTTTGCTGCTCATGACTATGTAGGCTCCACCATATGCCTTTCTGGTCAAGATGCTTATCTTCGGAACAGTAGCCTCAGCATAGGCGAATATTAATTTAGCCCCATGCCTAATAATTCCCCCATATTCTTGCGAACTTCCTGGCATAAACCCTGGGACATCCACAAATGTAACCAAAGGAATGTTAAAGGCGTCGCAGAATCTCACGAATCGTGCTGCCTTCACGGATGCGTCTATATCTAGAACGCCTGCGAATTGATTAGGCTGTTGAGCCACAATGCCCACGGACTTTCCGTCAAATCTGGCGAATCCCACTAGAATATTGGGGGCAAATTCTTTGTGTACCTGTAAGAAATTTCCATCGTCTATTACGGTGTTTATAACTTCTAACATGTCGTAAGGGTGGTTAGGGTTGTCTGGAATGAGATTATTTAAGGTTTCCGAATATCTTTTGGCCGAATCTTCTGTTGGGAGTACTGGAGAAGTTTCCATATTGTTTTGGGGTAGGTAGCTAAGTAATTCTTGAACTCTAGCGATGCAAGACTCCTCCGTTTCTTCTCCAAAGTGAGCGACACCACTTTTAGCTGTGTGGGTCTGACTGCCTCCTAAATCTTCATGGGATATTTCTTCAGAAGTCACAGCCTTAATTACGTCCGGACCAGTAATGTACATTTGCCCTAGACCTTCGACCATAAATATGAAATCGGTTAGCGCGGGGGAGTAAGTTGCGCCTCCTGCGGCTGGCCCCATCATTACCGATATTTGGGGTATCACACCAGAACACATTACATTTCTGTGGAAGATCGACCCATATCCAGAAAGACTATCTATACCTTCTTGTATCCTAGCCCCTCCTGAATCTATCAATCCTATGATTGGAGCACCGCTTTCCAGGGCTTTGTCCATAACCTTGCAAATTTTATTTGCCACAACCTCTGACAGGGAACCGCCAAGGACGGTAAAATCTTGAGCGTATACAAAGATGAGCCTTCCATTAACTTCGCCGTATCCGGTAACTACTGCATCTCCAAGATATTGCTGATTATTTAGTCCAAAATCTGTAGACCTATGCAACACCAAGGGGTCTAGTTCTTCGAAAGTTCCCTCATCGAGGAGCAAGGAAATTCTTTCACGTGCTGTTAATTTCCCTCTTTTGTGTTGAGCTTCAACGCGCTTTTCTCCACCACCTTTCAAGGCCAGGGCTTTCTTTTCCAACAATTCAGCGTGTTTTTTGGAGGTGGAGTTTTCTAGTGTCATGTAGCTAGATTAAAATGTTGATTAATTGATGATATCAGTCGGATTTTATCCGTAAGCTTACGGAAAACTATTATAGCTCACATGGATCAGATATGTATTTTGGGTCGACCAGAACTATGTTTATGCAAGAAAATCGATGTGAATTAGATGCTGACCAGGTGACCAATAGTTATAGGGAAAAAGTGGTGATAGCTTGACTTTGTTTAAATGGGGTTCTAAAACTTATTTAATGGGAGTGTTGAATACCACCCCTGACTCCTTCTCGAATGACGGAGTATATGAGAATGTTCAGCTGGCAATTTCAAAGGGCGTTCAGATGTTGTCTAATGGCGCTGATTTACTGGATGTTGGAGGCCTTTCTACCAGGCCACCTTCCATTTATGGATCCGTCGATTTCGTTTCCGAACAGCATGAAATTGACAGAGTTGTTCCCGTTATTGAAGGGCTAGCTAGTTGTACAAATGGGTTTATAAGCATCGACACATATAAATCCTCTGTAGCTGAAGCTGCAATCAATGCAGGAGCCCAGATGGTGAATGATATATGGGCTCTTAGTGCAGATCCTAATATGGCCTCCCTTGTAGCTGAGAAAAAAGTATTTGTCGTGATAATGCACAACGTAGTGAAACCTCGATATCAGGATGTGGTTAGCGACACAGCCGAATTTCTAAAAAGAAGGGTGGATTTTGCTGTAACTGCCGGCATACAGGAAGAGAAAATTCTCATAGATCCAGGAATAGGATTCGGAAAGGGCCTGGAAGAAAACCTCCAGATACTCAATAGTTTAGAGGATTACAAAAAAATCGGGGTACCGCTATTACTTGGCACATCCCGGAAGGCCACTATCGGTGACGTTCTTGGTCTTCCGGTTGATGATCGGGTCGAAGGGACCGCTGCGACCGTAGCAGTCGCTATAACTAAAGGGGTGGATGTGATTAGAGTTCATGATGTTAAAGAAATGCACAGAATAGCAAAAATGACTGATGCGATAGTGAGGAGGTGATTTTCATTAACATTGCGACAAATATATACGTAGGGTTGGGTAGTAACCTGGGAGATAGGGCCGCCAATATTTCTCTTGCCACTCGAATGATTAGAACTTCCTGTATAGAGTTGGAATCTTCAAATTTGTATGAGTCGACCGCGAAGGGATTTTCTAGTCAACCAGATTTTTTAAATTCGGTGTGCAGGTTGTCTACTGAATTGACTCCCTGGCTCTTTATGCATCGAATTAAGGAGATTGAGTTGGATTTTCAAAGATTTAGACCTTTCCCTAATGCTCCAAGATCCATAGATATAGACATTTTGTTATGGGGTAATTTGGCTATTGATACCAAAATTTTGACTGTGCCGCATCCAAGGATTCAAGAACGATTATTTGTCCTTGAGCCATTGGTTGAAATTAGCCCAGCTTTGCTGCATCCGGTTTATAAAATGACCGTTAATCAGATGCTTCTTGAATTGCGGCAAACTGAAGACTCAGACATATGTTGGATTTATGGAGGTTGTTCTTATTAAAGTTTTATTGGCGTAATTCCGAGGGCAGCAGATTGGGGATGCCGTTTTTGATAGGAAATTCCTCGTTGCATCCTGTACAGATTAGTTTGCCTGCATTGATATCATTATTTTCTTCACATTCTATAGCTAAATTGAACTTTGCTTTACATAAAGGACATCGAATTATTTCTATAAATGATTTTTTCACGTTCCGACCTCAATAGGGAATAGGATTTCAATTGGATAATGACGCCGCATAAATCATGTTCATTAAGTCTGATAGCAAATATACCATTAGGCCAATCATCAATACCAAGTTGTACCCAGTTAATAGTGTTCCCAGCTTACTCAATTTAGATTTATAGGAGCTCTTATTTTTCAACTGAGACGTTATTAAATTTGAGTGGCGTTTAGATCTTATTAAATAAAACATGCCCGCCACAAGAATTATTTTTAGGCCCAATACCAATACATATTGATAACCGATTTCCCCTGGAGTCAGTCTGTTAAAGGTCATTATCGCTCCAGTCGCGAGAAGCACGAAAATACAGGTGTCTACTAATCCTCTAAATTCAGTGGAAATTTGGCTCTGCATTTTCTGTGCTATTACGGATTTTGAACTGTTTGCTGAAGGATTCAGCACCAAGACCCAGAAAATGTTACCGCCGACCCATGCAGCTGCGGATACAAGGTGAATCCACCGGACAAATAGGTGAAATAATTCGGAAATATCCAAATGCTAATTCCTTTTTCCATGGAAATTCATAAGCTGACGATTGAGCTCTTCGATATTTATTTGTCCTTGCCAATAGTCTGCTATGTTACCCTGTGCGTCTACGAATACCGTGGTTGGGTACACACTAATCTGGTAATCAACAGAAATTTTTCCTGTTTTATCGGCTCCCACCGCGAAATGTATATTTTTTTCTCGGACGAAATTTTGGCCTTCATTTATAGAATCAAGCCCAAGTAGTTGGATTGCTACGACTTCCACATTCTTTTTATTCGCTAAGTAGAAATTGTCTATTTCTGGCATTTCCGCAACACATGGAGGGCAAGAAGGAAACCAAAAGTTGATGAAAGTTGGATTACCTTCAGAATTTCCTATACTGAAGAAGTCATTTTGTTTGTAATCGATTGTTTCGTAAAGATCAATTGTGAATTCAGGGGCTACCTTTGGAGTGGATATAAAAGAACATCCTATCGCGGAAGTAGCAAACACTATGATCAGTGTCAGGCAGCTGAGTTTTATGAAGTTTGAGTATAACGCTTCCTTGAACATCACTGTGGGGGGATTTCTGACATAAGATTCTGGCCTTTTTCAAGAAGCTTATGTAATTTTTCTTCACTCAAGTTTCTTTCATTCAAATAAGTTTTTAAAGCTTCCATTGGAGGGACTGATTCGTGTAATTCCCTTCCTAATCTATTTTTACTTTCCACGGTTACATTTTTTCTTATTGCTGCCACGAAGTTAGCCTCCGACAGACTCTCCCGGATTATTTTGTCAGATATATCTCTATACTTTGATGCGCTAACCTCAATTATTATTTGGACGATGGCATCTTTCACATCATGGTTTTTAATTTCAGTCACAATTTTTTCGGTAGGAAATTCATCACTGTCATCTACCACAACGGATACTGTTTTGAATCTTCTAGCATTGACTTCTATGAATCGGTGAGATTCCAACTTTCTTTCCCTGTTTGGGTCCGTGGAAATATTGATAATGCAAAATCCTTTGGAGTCTTTTTCTTCACCAAAATCTATTCTTTCCAGACTACCTGAATAAACGACAGGTGGATCCTCATTTAGTATTTGGTGCTTGTGGATATGCCCCAGAGCTATATAGTCTAGTTTTGAATTTGCTAAAGATTTGGTGGGAAGAAGGTAGTCTTTTCCAAGAGTCATGGATTTTTCCGAACTAGTTTTGGCTAGATCAACTGAAACGTGGGAAGCTAAAATACTTGGAATCGCGGGATCTAAATCGGCTATTTGCTCATCTAAGTCACAGATTAATTTCTTTTCAATGGCTTTGTTAAATTTCTCGTTTGATAGTTGGTTGTAATCGGGATGTGACATAAAATCGCCCTTTCTTATCCAGGGCATAGAAATTATTTGAATTAGACCGCTACGGGTCTGAATTGTTTCACTTTTCAATGCATTGGCAACGTGCACATTTTCTATATCCAAGGTCGGAAATATCTCAAGAGTGGTGGCAGGACCCGGTATGTTTGGTGAATCATGGTTACCTGCCAGCAAAAAAACCTGGATTCCTTCTTTGGCCATTCTGGAAATTCTTTTTACAAATTCCCTTTGATGCGTCTGGGTAGGATTTCTGCTTTTGTAAACATCCCCACAAATCATTACCAAATCTGCCTTGTGTTTGATGGAGTAATCTACAAGCTCATCAAAGGACCTTAAAAAATCTTGTAATCTAGATGAGGTTCTGCTTTTAGGGTCTGGTTTGCTGTAATTTTCAACCCCTATGTGTATGTCGGCGGTATGAATTATCAGCATTTTAACCACCTGTTAACCATTTTAAACTTGTGTCGATTTATATGCAGTTGTTTTATCAGATGAGGTCAGGTCGTGATTTTTGCCTCTATATCAGATTCTAAATCGTCCAAACTGATTCTAGTCTGTTCCATTGAATCTCTTTCTCGAACGGTAACAGCATTGTCATCGAGCGAATCAAAATCCACAGTTACACATAACGGTGTTCCAATTTCATCTTGTCTTCTGTACCTTCTTCCGATGCTTTGAGCATCATCATACTGTACGTGTCCACCAATCAATTTGGATTTCCGTAGTTTATCGAAAACGGATTTGGCTAAAGGTGTAAGTTTGTCATTGCGGCTTAGAGGTAGTACAGCTACTTTGACAGGACATATAGACGGATCTAATTTGAGCAGAACTCTCGTTTCGGGTTTACCGGCCGCCGAGGTAATAGTTTCTTCTTGGTAGGCATCTACTAAAAGAGCCATAACGGCCCTATCTACCCCGGATGAGGGTTCGATTACATAAGGTATAACATGTTGTCCTGATAAGTGATCAAAATAGGTAAGTTTTTCTCCGCTCATATCCATGTGTGATTTCAAGTCATAGTCAGTACGGTTTGCTATTCCTTGAATCTCCCCCCACCCCCAGGGAAAGTGATATTCAATGTCATAGGTGGCTTTAGCATAATGGGAGAGTTCGTCCGCATCGTGAGGTCTGACTCTCAAGTTATCAGGATTTAGTCCGATCTGCCTATACCAGGAAAGACAATCTTGGATCCATTTATCGTGGATTTCTTCATCCTCTCCAGGCATCACAAAATACTCAATTTCCATCATTTCGAACTCTCGGGTTCTAAATATGAAGTTTCCCGTTGTTATTTCGTTTCTAAAGGCCTTACCAATCTGCGCTATCCCAAAAGGAAGTTTTTTTCTTGTTGAGTTGATTACATTGTTAAAGTTTACAAAAATCCCTTGGGCAGTTTCTGGTCTCAAATACACAATAGAGGCATCTTCTTCAACTGGCCCCATGAAAGTTTTGAACATTAGGTGAAAAAGTCTAGGATCCGTCAATTCACCTGAACACTCCGGGCAGACTTCACCCTCTACATGATCTTCCCGGTACCGGCGATTACAATCATTACACTCAACGAGAGGATCCGTGAAGTTTTCCAAATGTCCACTGGCACGCCAAGTGTCGGGATGCATTAATATAGATGCATCTAGACCCACCATGTCATCTCTTTCCCAAACCATGGTGTTCCACCAGTGTTCCTTAACGTTTCTTTTTAATTCGACCCCTAATGGTCCGTAATCCCATGTGCTGGCCAGCCCACCGTATATTTCACTGCTTTGATATATAAATCCTCTTCGCTTGCAAAGTGAACTTATTTTTTCTATGTCTAGCGGTGAATTATTTTCGGACAATTTAATGCTTCCTGTATTCAAATTTTAGCGAACTAAGTATAGCAGAGGTGTCGGATATCACAGCCACAAACTGGGTATGGGACTTTAGGCTTGGATACTGGGAAGGTCAAAAGATATACAAAGATAGAGACTTATGTAAGTATCCTTTAAGGATTAAGGAATATGAGTTAAGGATTTTTTACATGAAAATAATATTAGCCGGTATCGAATACGTTGGAACTACCACCATTTCTAGGATGCTCAGTGATTGGAAGTTAAAGGTTATGGGTGAACCATTTTTTATGGGATTGATACACGATCATTCCAAATTGCCGCACACTTCAGGACATCCTGATGACACCACTATGGAGGAGCAGCAGCAAATACTCGATTTATCTCCTAAATTAAAGGAAATGTACCATCGGTACGGAATGTATTATCACTTACATCACTATGTGCATGAAGATGATTTAACTGTGGGGTTCCATATAGAAGAAGCTATTTATGCTAGGCGATATTATGGCTATGGATTAGATGGAGAACAGTTTGATAGGAACAATGTATTTGTAAGCATCGAAAATCGAATAAAGCAAATCACAAGCGATCCGATTATAACGGTACATCTGGTGGCCGCACCTGATGTCATACGAAAACGCATGAGCGTGTTGAAAAACAACCCAGAGCATACTAATAGTCCGCTGTGTTCTGCAGATATTGAGGATGTTATGTCTGACTATGAGTATTTTATAAACAAAAGTGACATTGGGCCGGTGGTAAAAGTTAATACCTCAATAGATAGCCCAGATGATACTTTAAAAAAGGTTGTCGATTTGCTCCAACCACATTTAACCAAAATGGATCTCGAACGAATCGAGGATTATAAGGCAGGACAATAAGATAATGGATGTCACATATCAATGAGATTGCGAGGAAAAAAAGTAATCGTTACAGGTGGAGCCTCGGGAATCGGACTGGCCATCGTCAGACGATTTTCAAGAGAAGGAGCTATGGTTTGCACGGCCGATATCCAACAGTCGTCAAACTTAACATCACCTGGGATAAAATTCAGTTCTGATTCGGGTGTTTATTTTTTTGAAACTGATGTTTCGGATCAAAAAGCAGTTAACGAAATGGTTGATGACACTATTAAAGTGATGGGCGGTGTAGATATAGTGGTCAACAGTGCGGCATCTTTCACTTTTGGAGGAGTGGAGTCGTTGGACAAATTTGAATGGTTTCAGGCAGTGTCAGTTAATGTCATAGGAGTGGCAAATGTATGTAAGGCTGCTTTGGAAGGTCTGAAATCGGGTAATAATTCCTCGATAATCAACATTGCCTCAATCAGTAGTTTTATTGCTCAACCCAACTCATTGCCTTATAACTCTACGAAAGGAGCCTTAGCTCAATTGACGAGATGCCTTGCTATGGATTTGGGTGAATATGGAATAAGGGTAAACTGTATTTGTCCTGGAGATATAAATACCGAAGGATGGTACAGGAGAGGTTTGGATAGGCAAAAATTAATAGACCCATCCACTCCTGAAAGATTCATACAAGAAGCCTCTTCAATGTCTTTGTTGAATAGGGTTGGTAAACCCGAAGAGGTTGCGAATTTGGCATTATTTCTGGCTTCTGAAGAAGCGTCCTACATAACGGGAGCCTCTGTGGTGATTGATGGTGGCGCTACGGTTGCTTTAGGTTAGGATTCCAAGAACCATTGCCTGTGCACGGCACCCTTTCTTGAGTCTAAATCCACTAAGCTGACTGACCCAGTCGCGTTTTTAATGCCTGATACCATAGGGCACCCCGAGTAAACTGCGGGTATGTTTCCTTGTGATACATCTGTGTACAGATCCCAGTGTCCCAAGGCAATGTAATCAAAAGGTGACTCGGATATATCTTTGGGGAGAATTATTGAGGATCTTCCTGAGTTAACATCACTTTTTTCAAAATGTCCGTGACCCATACCTACAAACCAATCATTTTCTACTGGTTCAGGTGTGGGGGACAGAGGATGAAAATGAGGACTATGCTCAACCATAGCCTTGCCCCAAAATTTTATTCCCTGCTCCTTAAAGGTGATTGTCTGACCCACTTTTTCACCAAATATGAAAAGATTATCAGGAGAATTTTGGAAAATTTCTCTTTTGTATATGGATTTATGGTGCATTAAATCATGATTGCCTGGCAACAAAATTATAGGTACGTCCAATCTGGAAATTTGGTCTAAAAAAAACAATATAGCATTATCGGATACTCTTGCGTGATCAAAAACGTCTCCAGCTAGTAAAAGAAAATTGGCGTCGAGTAATATTGTCTCAGTTACCACTTTCCTCAATGCATCATTTGATTTTGGGTGGCTTAAATCATCTCCAAGATGGGTGTCTGAAGTATGGACCATCCTAAGGGTTTGTCGAGGCATTTAAAAATTAATTCAAGGGTTACTATAAATTCTGCTCTGCGCAAACGTCCTGGTCGAAAAGTATGTGTCCAGTGTAACTTGCTGGTTGTTCACATATCCAAACACCTGCCTTTCCCATTTCGTCAGCAGCTTCAAATTCTAGAGAAGGATTTTCTGGGTCGTTCTCTGCCCATATGTTCCCTGGAGTTTTAATCCTACCTTGGGGAGAAAGAACGTTCACCTTGATTTTATTTTCCTGCAGCTCTTTGGCTAATCCTTGAGAGAAGCGTTCCAATCCCGACTTTATCATCCCATAGAAACTGCCATCTCTACCCGAAGGTGTATCTTCATATGGCCCGGGTCCTGGGAATACTCCAGCAACAGAGGAAACATTAATAAAATCTCCTGAACCCGCCGATTTTAAGTGAGGAAGGGCTCGCTTCATAAGAATTAACGGTCCACGAAGGTCTATTTGCCATATCAAATCAATGTGTCTGTCTTGGACGGTTTCAAGAGAACCTGGTACTAATATAGCGGCATTATTTACAACTATATCTAAGCCTCCCAATTTCTCGACTGTCTCCTCTACCCCTTTTGTAATACTTTCAGGGTCTCTCATATTCATATGTACGCCGACCGCTTTCCCGCCATCTTTGTTAATCGCTTCGGCCACAGAATAAATTGTTCCTGGCAGCCTTTTGTCTGTCACTTCCGTGGTTCGGGCTGCAATGGACACCTTGGCCCCAGCTTTTGCCAGGTGGACAGCCATATATTCGCCAATCCCCCTGCTCGATCCTGTTACTAAAGCCACTCTTCCATCTAAAGTTCCCATGTTACTTCTCCTTTTTGTTATCAGGATTCCACGGAAATGAAAACTGCTCATTTTACTCAGCCATTCTAGGTGAGTGACATGAGCAGTTTTTTACTACTGTCCCAGACAGATATGGTCTAGGTATCAATAGGTATATCTTTCTCGTTATCCTGTTAGACTCGAGACCCATCATAGACCCATACTTTATTAAATCCAAGTAAATTTCCTAAATAAAAACGGTTAGGAGCTTTCACTAAAATCTTCCGCCTTTCAAAACAATTCTGGCGATTACATCTTGAAAAACCCTCGATATCCTGATGGCATTATCGTTAATTAGGAATGAAAATAAATAATTGAGGTGCTTTGGGTTTGCTAGTTACAAATTCCGTAGTCTTTCTGACTGTCGCTAATCGCTTTCCTAGGTGTATCCTACCTGTGAGGTTCCAATCGAGACCAATTTAAAAGGAGGTTTGCGTTGCTTTACAGAATATATACGGGAGAGGATGGCCAGTCACACATGGAAGAATATTCACCGCCCGTAGATATACCGGCTACAGGCATCATTTTCAGAAGCCACGAACCTGGTAATTTCATTGATTGGCATGTGGCACCTAGGAAGCAATTCATAGTTACATTGGAAGGCCAAGTCGAAATAGGTTTAGGCGATGGCACTGTGTACACCCTAGGTCCTGGAGATATGATGCTTGCTGAAGATTTGACGGGACAAGGTCATACTACAAAAGCGGTGGGAGATAAAACTAGAGTATCAATAGCTATTCCGGTTGAATAAAATTTAGGAGTTAGTCGATTTGAAATTTGGAGTATTTTGGCAAGTACCGGGATATGAGGGGTCGGATGTAGGGCGTAGACACTGGGAGACGATAGAAGAGTTGGTTTTGGCCGAACAACTGGGCTTTACAGAGGCCTGGCTCGCGGAAGCACCTTTTTACCCAACCAGGCCGATGTCAGAGCCTTTGTTGGTCGCAGCAGCGGCTGCACAGCATACGAAAGAGATTAGATTTGGTACGTTAGCGACTCAAGTTCCAATGCATCATCCGTTGAATCTAGCTACCGAAGTAGCAACTTGCGATATTTTGACGCAAGGTAGATTAGATTTATGCATTGGTGGGAGATGGGGCGGCCCTTCGAGTCAGGTGATGGGGATTTCTTCAGAAATCGACGGCGATGAGAGTCGAACAATGGTCTCGGAATATTCCAACGTTTTAAAATACGCTTGGACTCAGCCCAGATTAAATTTCAAGGGAGATTATTGGAACTTTGAAGATGTGCCTGTTTTGCCAAAACCAGTTCAAGGTCCATATCCGCCGCTCCTAATGGCGGCAAATAGTGACGGATCCTTTAAATTTGCTGCCCAAAATGGAATGGGTGTGGTTGGAATAACTCTAAGCCAGTCGGTTTCTAATTTAGCGTCACATATAAAGACGTTTAACTCCAATATAAACAAGAGTGCTGCCAATGGCATCCCTCAACCTTTCCATGTTGTAGTGTCTCTTTTTGTGGCTGAGACGAAAGAGAAGGCTCATGACTTGATGCGGAAAAATTGGCTCGACAGCGATGTTATTGGTGATGGCCCTCCCGTTCATTCTTCTGCCATCGGTGGAGGCCGGCATGATTTTTCATCAGGCGCTGGAGGGTGGGGTTCGTGGAATTTTGAAACTGCAGTGGAGAATTGCATTTATGATAGCCCTGAAGGCTGCATAGAAAAATTGAAACAATTGGAGCAGAGTATTTCAGGTATGGATCAATGCATACTGGAATTCAACCGAAGAGGGCGAAATACCACAGAGGTTGTACAAAAATCCATGAAACTTTTCTCGGAAAAAGTGATGCCCTTTGTTTAGGATTTCATCACAAATTACAAATGTTTGACAGTATCCATAACTATTGGGTTAAATTGAAGTATAGACTGTCGTGTGCATGATTAATGACACTAGATATTGTGTTAGCCTAGTCGAATTGACCGTCTGAATAGAGTTAAATCTGGAGGAGAATCTTTTATGCGTTTCAAATTGGTGCCGTTGATACTGATTTTACTTTTGTCTTTAGGGGCTTGCTCTAGTAGTGGCGGTGTGGACAGCGAATCGTTCAAGTTAGGTTTGATATTAGTTGGACCGCAGGATGACCACGGGTGGTCTCAGGCCCATTTCGAAGGTGCCACCTATGCTGTTAACAAGGCTGGTGGAGAGTTAATAACAATAGACAAAGTTAACCCTGCTGATTCTCCTAACGTCACTGTACCTCAGGTCGTGGAGGATATGATTTCTCAGGGTGCCAATTTAATTTTAGCTACCTCTGATGATATGAAAGACGGTATTTTGGAAGCCGCGGCAGCTCATCCAGATACCCCAATGATATGGGCCTCAGGTGACACAGCGTGGTCAGACGGAGAGGATTATCGTACCGATTTGAAAAGTTTGGGGAATGTGATGGGTAAAATGGAGTATGGGAAGATGATGGCAGGATGCGCCGCTGCACTTCAGTCTGATACTGGGAATATTTCATATCTCGGACCTTTGATTAATGCTGAGACGCGAAGATTGGTCAGCTCCACCTATTTAGGAGCCAAGCATTGCTGGGAAACTGTCAAAGGTAAAAACGCATCTGATTTGAAATTTAAAGTTACCTGGATAGGATTTTGGTTCAATATTCCAGGTGTGACTCAAGACCCGACCGTGGTCGTAAACGATTTTATAGCCTCCGGATCAGACGTAATAATATCCGGTATTGATACGACGGAAGCTATTGTAGTTGCTGGCCAAGAAGCTGCTTCAGGGAAAACAGTGTGGGCAGTGCCATATGACTATGAAGGTGCATGTTCAGAAGCTCCATCGGTTTGCCTAGGGGTGCCTTATTTCAATTGGGGTCCTTCCTATCACAAGATATCTAAATCGGTGATAGATGGAAATTTCAAAGCCTCATTTGAGTGGGTGGGACCAGATTGGGATGATATTAATGACCATGATTCCAGCGCGATCGGATTTTTGAAAGGTGATGGTTTAACAGCTGAAAATTCAAAAACTTTGGATGAATTTATAGAAAAATTAGCAAAAGGTGATTTGAACCTTTGGAAAGGACCAATCAATTATCAGGATGGCTCAACTTTCTTGGCTGATGGTAAAGAGGCCAGCGATAAGGAAATTTGGTATCTTCCTATGCTTCTTGAAGGGATAGAAGGGGCATCAACAACTGAATAAAAAATGACTGGGTAGACTTCATGTCTTTGAAGTTACTAAATATAACCAAACGTTTTGGAACTGTCCTAGCCAATGACGATATATCCGTCGAAATAGGCGAAGGTGAGATTCACGGGTTGCTTGGTGAAAATGGGGCTGGTAAGTCTACTTTAGTCAATATAATTTCAGGCTCTCTAGTAACGGATTCCGGAAAAGTGGAATTGGATGGTAAGTATTTGGATCTATCATCTCCCACAGATGCGATAGAGTCTGGAATAGGAATTCTGCATCAAGAGCCTTTGGTATTCTTGCCATTTTCCATAATTGATAACTTTCTTGCCGGATTACCCAAATCGCGTGATTTCGATAGGACAGCTGTTCGAGATGCCATAAGCGAAATATCACAAGAATACGGGTTTGATCTGGAGCCGGATGCTATTGCTTCCACCTTGACGATTGGAGAGAGACAGCAATTAGAAATAGCTAGGTTGCTTTGGAT
>CEUY01045913.1_pt1 | contig 85538 bp, 101 predicted proteins | sample 361481 | NCBI WGS metagenome assembly CEUY01 (sample SAMEA2622737, study PRJEB7988) | marine metagenome | isolation source: saline water (ENVO:00002010), including | reverse complement strand
CGGCTGCGGTGGTGGTGGTGGTGGCTGCGGTGGCGGCGGCTGTGGCGGCGGCTGTGGTGGTCACTAGATTCTTATTTCAACTAGAAAAAATAAATTTAATTTAATCTAAGTGAGATTTATCAAAACAATTGATAACCCCTACTAAATTATGAATAAACAAAGAAAGGGTTTCTTTTGAATAAAATTACTTTGATAGGATTAACTTCTATTACATTATCAATGGGATTAAAATTGAAAGAACTTGGTTTAAGTGATTTAGAAATCACAGGTTCATGTAATGATAATTCAAGATTAAACCTAGCAAAAAAAATAGGATCAATTGATAAATCAACACGCAACTTAAAAGAAGCCGTTGAAAATTCAAAAATAATTGTAATTGATTCAGACATGAACGAAACTATTGAATTAATTGAAGCCATATCTGAAGTTATTGATAAAGATACTATTATTACTGATACTGGAATAATGAAACAACCTATTGTTAAATACTTAAATGAAAACATTAACAGAGAAGTTCAATTTATTCCTGGTAGACCTTTAATAAAAGATGATATTACTGATATTAAAAATTATAATTCAAAAATTTTTAAAGATATAAATTATTGTCTATTCCCAAATAAAAATACAGATCCAAGTTCCTTAAAATTACTTATAGATCTAATTGAAAATCTTGAAGCTAAGCCACTATTTATGGATATCAATGAATATGATAGCTATGCTGCAGCTATGAGCATACTTCCAATCATAATGTCGTCTGCTTTTGTAACTGCAACTACTAACAAGGAATCTTGGAGAGAAATGTTCAATATAGCTACATCAGAATTTGAAATTTCTTCTAGGTATGCTTCTCGAGACCCAAAATCTAATCTAGACTATTCTTTGGCAAATACAGAAGCAATTACAAATTGGATAGATGAATTAATTAAAGAATTATATACATATAGAAATTTAATTTTAGAAAAAAATGATATATTACTAGATGCATTTATTAAATCCTGGGAAGAAAGATCAAAATGGGAAACAAATAGCCCTAATTTTGAAGAACATATTGAATTCCCTTCAGCTACAGAAACTATGACATCTTTATTTGTGGGAGGAAAACTTGCTCAAAAATATAGAGAATTTATGGAATCTGATAAAAAAAAGAGAAAAGGCTGGGAAAAGCTTAAATAAAATAAAAAAACCCTATTAATTATGAGAACAATTCTTAAAAGACCTATAGCCCTAGAAGGCGAAGTAACTCTGCCTGGAGATAAATCTATCTCTCATAGAGCAGCTATTCTCAATTCATTAGCAACAGGAGAGCCAGCACATATAAGCAATTTCTGTGAAGGAGATGACAAAAAATCAATAATTAATTGCTTAAGAAGCATAGGATTAGAAATAAATTCACATATTGGTTGTGAACACAGCAAAGAGAAAGAATGCTTATTAATTAAGAAATCTGAATTACATGAACCAAGAAATATTTTGGATGCTGGAAATAGCGGAACTACAATAAGATTGATGACGGGAGTATTAGCTGCCCAACCTTTTTTTAGCATAATTTCTGGGGACTTATCTCTTAGATCTAGGCCTATGGATAGAGTTATAAAACCTCTTACTCAAATGGGAGCTAAAATATTAGGAAGAGAATCAAATAGATTAGCTCCTCTATCAATAGACGGAGGAAGCCTGCAAGGCATAAGTTACACTATGCCAATTGCAAGCGCACAAGTTAAATCTGCAATCATTCTTGCATCTCTATCTGCACAAGGGAAAACAACTATAATAGAACCGAATCCTTCTCGTGATCACACTGAGAGAATGGCAAAATTTATGGGAGGCGATATTCAAATTAATGAAAATACAATTGTTATCACACCTTCAACTCTTAAGACGAATAATATTACTGTTCCTGGCGATATTAGCTCTGCTTCAACATGGATAGTAGCAGCAATTTGCCATCCAAATGCAAAAATAAAAATAAAAAATATCGGATTAAATCCAACAAGAACTGGATCAATTGATATATTAAAAGCAATGGGAGCAAAACTTACTATAGAAAATAAAAGAATAGAAAATGGAGAGCCTGTAGGTGACATCATTGCAGAGTCTAGCAATTTAACAGGAACAGAAATATCAGGAGAAATTATTCCTAAAATGATAGATGAAATTCCAAATATAGCTGTTGCTGCTTGTTTTTCTAAAGGTAAAACTTACATAAAAGATGCTGGAGAATTACGTTTCAAAGAATCCGATAGGATTGAAAGCATGTTTCAAGGACTATCTAATTTGGGAGCAGAGATAAAACACGAAGTGGATGGCCTAACAATCAATGGAACTCATAAATTAAATGGAGGCTATTGTAATAGCTTTGGAGACCATAGAATAGCAATGGCAATGGGTGTTGCAGGTATTTTGTCAAACTCTGAAACAACTATAGGAAGTTCAGAAGCAGTAGAAATATCTTATCCTAATTTTTGGGAAACTTTGAAATCAATTCAGAGGTAACTTTGGAAAATCAAGGAATAAAAGATCCACTTATAATTATTGTCTCAGGACCTTCTGGAGTTGGTAAAGATACAATTTTAAATAATATGAAAAAAATAACAAACTTTTATTTTCCTATAACTGTAACCACTAGACCAATCAGAAAAAATGAAAAAAACGGTATAGACTATAAGTTTATATCAATAAATTTATTTAAAAACATGATAGTTGAAAAAGAATTTATAGAATGGGCCAAAGTATATGAACACTATTATGGAGTTCCAAAAAGCGAAATCCAATATGCTAAAAATAAAAATTTAGACATAATTTTAAAAACAGATATACAAGGTGCATTTACAATTAAAGAGATTATCCCTGAATCAATAACAATATTTTTATCTCCTCCTAATATCAAAGAGCTTTCGAACAGGCTAAATAATCGCAAGACCGAAGATAAAATATCTTTAGAAAAAAGGCTGCAAACTTCTGAATATGAAATGAATCAATCATCAAAATTTGATTATAATATAGTAAATAAAACAGGTAAAATAAACTTAACTATAGATAAAATAATCAAAATAATAGATAAAGAAATTAAACATAATATTCTATAATATATTGAGTATTATAAAGGAGATAAAATGTCTTATAAATTTATCAACTATGTCAAAAAGAATAAAATAGCATACATTACTATTAATCGACCAGAACGAATGAACGCACTTCATGCACCAGCTAATGAAGAAATGACAGATGCCTTTAATGACTTTAATAAAGACCCTGATACATGGATTGCAATATTAACTGGAAAAGGCCCTAAATCTTTCTCTGCAGGAAATGATTTAAAATATACTAACGAACAAAACCAATCATCAGAAAAATTTAGTAATTATAATTCAAATAGATTTGGTGGCATAGATGGAATATGGGAATGCTGGAAGCCAATTATAGGTGCAATAAATGGATATGCACTTGGTGGCGGATTAGAACTTGCTATGTCTTGTGATATTTTGATTGCTGCAGATCATTCAGAATTAGGATTACCTGAAGGAAAGGTTGGATTAGTTCCTGGAAGCGGAGTACATAGACTACCAAGACACATACCAATTAAAATAGCTATGGGTATGATATTAACTGGAAGAAGGATAAGTGCAGAAGAAGCATTAAATTTAGGACTTGTAAATGAAGTCGTCCCTATAGAAGACCTAATGGACACTGCTGAAAGATGGGCAAATGAAATATTACAAATAGCTCCTCTGTCAGCAAGAGCATCAAAGCAAATGATTCTTTCAGGATTAGATTCACCATTAAATATTGCAATGACTCGAAAATATTCAGAATGGGAAAAAGCTCAATCATCAAAAGATATAATCGAAGGACCAAAGGCATTTTCAGAAAAAAGACAACCAAATTGGACTGGATTTTAAAAAAATATTATGACAAGAACTAAAGCTAAAACTCTACCAAAAACTATTAAACCAATAAAATATAGTATAAATTTAACACCAAACCTTAATAATTTTTCCTTCTCAGGAGAAGAGATTATAGAATTAGATATATTAAAGGATACTAACCAAATATGCCTTAATTCAGTAGATCTTGAAATTCATGAATGTTATATAAAGTATAAAAACAATTATAAAATTAATCCTATCAATCTCAAATTTGATCCTAGTGCAGAGCTTTTATTTATAAATTTTGACTTAAAAATCAAACCAGGAAAGATCAGTTTATATATAAAATTCACTGGTAAAATTTTAGATAAACTTAGAGGTTTTTACAAAAGTGAATATACTGATACTTTAGGTAATATAAAAAATATTGCTTCTACTCAATTTGAACCTACAGATGCTCGTAGGGCATTCCCTTGCTGGGATGAACCAATTTTTAAAGCTAAATTCAAAATAAAATTAGTTATACCTGTAGAATTAGAAGCAATTTCCAATATGCCTATTGAAGAAATTAAACATATTAATTCTACTAATAAATCTGTAACTTTTACTGAAAGCCCAATTATGTCGACATATTTACTTGCCTTCATAGTAGGTGATTTAGTATCAGTACAAAAAAAATCACAACATGGAACAATGGTTAGAATTTGGACTACCCCTGATAAAAAAAATCAATGTGAATTTGCCCTAGATGTTTCATTAAAATTATTAGATTATTTTAATGAATATTTTGCTATACCATATCCTTTACCGAAACTAGATCACATAGCAATCCCTGATTTTGCTGCTGGAGCTATGGAAAATTGGGGAGCAATAACCTATCGTGAAATAGCTTTATTAATAAACCCTCAAGACTCATCTATAGTTGCAAAACAAAGAGTTGCATCAATAATTTCTCATGAAATGGCTCATATGTGGTTTGGTGATCTAGTTACAATGAAGTGGTGGAATGATTTATGGTTAAATGAAAGTTTTGCGTCCTGGATGGGAGATAAAGCTGTTAACGAAATTTTTCCAGAGTGGGAAATTTGGACAGAATTTGTTTCTTCAGATACTAATAGAGGTTTAGCTTTAGACGGATTAGCAAATTCTCACCCTATAGAACAAAAAGTTAATAATCCATCTGAAATTGAAGAATTATTCGATGCAATCAGCTATAGTAAAGGTGCATCAATAATTCGAATGTTAGAGAATTATTTAGGTGAAGATTCATTTCGTTCAGGGTTAAGAGATTATATTAAAAATCATAGTTATGCAAATGCTGAAACTAATGACCTCTGGGAGTCCCTAACCTTAAAATCAAACAAGAATGTTAAAGCAATAATGGATTCATGGATAAGGCAAACTGGATACCCAATTATTCATACAAGCTTTTTAAGATCTAAAAATAACGTTGAAATCTCATTAAAGCAAGAAAGATTTAAATATGAAAATATTCTTAACAGCAATGATGATGATAAAACTAATTGGCAAGTACCCATACAAATTCAAACTATTGAAAATAAGCTAAATATTGGTGCATATGATAAAAATTGGGAGCCAATTATATTAAGAGAAAATTCTAAATACGAATCGATAAACATCCCCATAAATTCAGAAGAGGAATGGGTGAAAATAAACCCTGGGCAAACAGGTTTTTATAGAGTTAAATACCCGAATTCTGAAATACCTAAACTGACTTCAGGAATAATGAATATGCAAATACCTTCTATAGATCGTTTAGGTATTCAAAATGATTCTTATGCTTTTTCTAAAGCCGGGTATACATCTGCTAGTGAATTTCTGTCATTAGCTAAAAGCTATAAAAACGAAAATAACCCAATTGTATGTAAAGACTTAGCCGATAATTTAGCTAGTATTGATATACTAATATGGGATGAAGATTTTTATAAAAAATATCAAAATTTTGTAAAATCGATATTTAATTCAGCATTCAATAAACTCGGCTGGGATTCAACTCAATCAGAAAGCGATCATGAAAAATTATTAAGATCAATAATATTAACACAATTAGGTAAATATGAAGATGGTAAAATTCTTAATGAAGCGAGTACTAGGTTTGAAAATTATTTTGATAAATCTCATGATTTAGATTCAGATATAAAAGGTCTGGTATTCAATTTAAGTGCTTTAAATGGAAATACTAGTACCTACGAAAAAATATGGGAACTTCACAAAATATCCATAACATCAGAAGAAAAATTACGCTTATTAATCGCCTTAGGTAAATTTAAACAAACAGATCTATTAATTAAAACATTAGAAAAATCAATATCTAAAGATATTAGATCTCAAGATGCAATATCTGTAATCGCATCAGTAACTATGAATAAACATGGTCGCGATCTATCATGGGGATTTATCAAAGACAACTGGAAAACATTAAGTAAATTATACGGTGGAGGAGGATTTGGTTTAATGCAACTTGTTTCGTTAACATCTATATTCTCAAACACAAAAATGAAAAATGATGTAGAAAAATTTTTCAAAGATAACCCTACTCCATCAGCAAATAGAACTATACTGCAATCTATAGAAAAAATTAATCTGAATTCAATATGGCTTAATAAAAACCGTGAAGATTTAAAGAAATTTCTAAATCCTTCAAACAATTCTTAAATTTGCAAATATATATTTCCTTTACAATCTACATAACCTTTTAATCCTAAAGAATAATTACGTATATTAACATCCATGTTGCAATTCTCATCTTCTCTGTAATAACTATGAAAAATTAATGATTTAGAAATGTCTATTTCCAATTCTCCAAACTTATTATTTGTATCTGAACTATTTTGTAATTCTTGGCCGATCATTTTAAGACCTAAATATCCTGTTTTGATATCAATACCTGATTTATTAAATGCTAAAACAATACCCAGATTACAATCAGTAAAAATATAATTATTATTATTATTATTATTCAGAAATAAATCTGCCGAAAAATTCAATAATAATAATTTAAACAATCTAATATTATTAGACTTGTTAACATAAGATTGATAAAATTTTGTTTGCCCTGAGTTCATTATAGAGCTTTCATCTATACATAAAATGTTTACCTTTTCTTTCTCAATAATTGTAAGTATATTTCCAATATCATCTAATCTCTCAAAAACAACATTATTAGACGCATTAATCCACGGGTAACAAATATTAAAATTAATAAAATTTATACCCTCTGGAGACACATTGCTAAAATATGCTTCATTACTAGCATTCTCTATAACATAATTACTAACTAAATAATAATTTAATAAATTCTCATGACTAATTGATATAGGAAGATGCTTGTTTTCAGTTGAAGTATAATAAATCAATGATATATCTTCCTTAAAAGTTTTATTAATATCAAAAAGAGATGAATTTTTATCCATCTCATGATAATAATCTAAATCAGCTATATCTAATAAACCATCATCCAGATTACTCCTGTTCACAACAACTATATGCTGAAGTTCAAAAAGCTCAAAAATGATTTCATTCAATTTATTCCTTAATCTAGGTGTAGTCAGAATAATTTTTGCCTTGAGAGAAATTAACCTTTTCTTTATATTATTTATATCTATATTATTTGAAATATATGTTACAATTGCTCCAGTCTTAAGGCCTCCTAAAAAACCAACATATAGTTCAGGTAGATTTTCAATAAATAATACAATGACATCACCTTTTTCCACCCCCATACTAATCATCATATTTGCAAATTTATTACTAAGCTCACTTAAATCAGCAAACGAATAAACCTCTTTATGATTGTCATTACTTATCCATGAAAGAGCGATATTATCTTTGATATGAGAATTAGCATGCTTATCAATTAAATGATAAGCAATATTTGGTGTTTGATCAGAATCTTTATAAATGTCAAAATTATTATACATAACTATATAAACCTATTTTTTTAATTATAAATCAATTTAACTGAAAATATATCAAATCCAAAGTATAATCAAGAAATTAATAAACTGATACTTTTCAAATATTAGGAGAATCATTTGAATTATAAAAATATCCTTTGTGAAAAAACTGATAACATTGGTATAATAACCTTAAACAGACCTGAAGTTTTAAATGCTCTCAACATAAATCTACTTAAAGAACTAGATAATGTTCTTAATAATTTAGAAAAAGATAAAAATATCAACGCAATCATAATAACTGGGAAAGGTAATAAAGCTTTCTCATCAGGTGCAGATATAAAAGAAATGCTTGAATTAAATTCAAAAATTGATTCTAACAGCATTGATAAACTTAGACAAAAATATTATTTAAATATCCTTCAATGCAGCAAACCTACAATTGGGATGATTAATGGGCTAGCTTACGGTGGAGGAGCTTTACTTGCTAGTTGTTTAGACATCAGAATAGGGTCTCAAAAAACTAAATTTAAATTTAGTGCTTCAAATTATGGGAAATTACATGGAACATGGTGTCTACCCTTACAAATTGGCTGGCCTTTAGCTAAGGAATTATTATTCAGTGCAAGAGAAGTTGAAGCAAAAGAAGCTTACAGAATTGGATTATTGAATCATTTAGTAAGTCATAGAAATTTGAAAAATAAAAGTATAGAATTAGCTAGTCAAATATCAAATAATTATCCGGAAATAGTACAAAATATGAAAATAGCAATGTTGCAAAATATTGGAAAAACAATGGAGATAATGTATAAAAAAGAAATCCAAATAAGAGAAACCAACTTAGAACAGATCCCTATAGAAGAAGGATTTAAAACATTCTTAAATAAGAAAAACAGTTAATTTATAATGGGAAAGGATACAACTTGCAAATTAAGATAAAATTCTTTGCATTTTATAAGGAAAAAACTAAAACAAAAAATACAATTATTGAAATGCAACAAAATGCAACAATACAAGATTTATCTGAACTAATAATTAAGAATTATCCAAATTTATCCAAATTTAAAAATAAATTTATTTTTGCAGTCAATTATGAATACCAAGATTATAAATATATCCTAAATGATTGCGATGAAGTTGCTTTAATTCCACCTGTTAGCGGAGGATCAAAATGATAAAAATTACATTCGATAAATTAAATCCTGAATTGATAACTAATTCAATTAAGAATCCTAATAATGGAGCAGTAATAACATTTTTAGGAACAACTAGAAATTATACAGAAAATCGAAAAGTTTTACATTTAGAATATGAAGCATATGCGCCAATGGCTGAAAAAAAATTAAATGAAATAATAAAATATATTCAAAAAAAATGGGACATTAATGATATTTATATTGCACATAGACTAGGTAAAGTTGAAATTGGAGAAATAAGCTTAGTTGTTTCAATTTCTTCACCACATAGAAAATCAGCTTTCATTGCTTGTGAGTATGTTATAGACACATTAAAACTTACAGTGCCAATTTGGAAAAAAGAATTCTTTCAAGACGAGTCGAAATGGGTAAATGAACCAAAATTTTAATAATATGATATTAAATGATATAATTCATTCTAAATATAAAGAATTAGGAGGGGTCGCATAGAGGCCTAGTGCGGGCGCCTGCTAAGCGCTTAGGAGGGTTATACCCTTCTCATGGGTTCGAATCCCATTCCCTCCGCCGCTTTTAAATAATGAATAATTTACTTAAATACTATATATGGACCATAGGTTGTCAGATGAACAAAGCAGATTCTGAAAGATTAGAAAATGCTTTAAGTCAACTTGGGTTTAAAAATACCAATAATCCTTCACAATCAGATTTAATTGTATTAAACAGTTGCGTCGTGCGTCAGGGAGCAGAAGACAAAGTAGTTGGTATGTTAACTAGTCTCAAACCAATAAAAGAGAAAAATCCACAAATGATACTTGCTTTAATGGGTTGTATGGTTGGGCCTAATACAAAAGATTTAAATCAAAAATTCCCATATGCAGATATATTTATACAACCTCAGAATTATGCTCCATTAATTGACTATATTGAACAAAAATTAAATATAGATACTCAAGGTTGCTTAACTCAATTAACTGCAAAACCAGATGTTACAGCTTATATACCTATAGTTCAAGGATGTGATAAATTTTGTTCTTTCTGTATTATTCCTTACAGACGAGGAAGAGAAATATGTAGACCTGTTAAAGAAATAATTTCAGAAACACAATATTTATCACAAAGAGGTGTAAAAGAAATAACTCTATTAGGCCAAAATATTGATTCATATGGACATGATTTGCCAGGTAAACCAGACCTAGGTGATTTGTTAAAAGAACTCAATAAAATAGATGGAATTGAAAGAATACGATTTTTAACCTCGCATCCTAATGACATGAGTGATAATATTATTGAATCAGTTGCTGAACTTGATAAAGTCTGTGAACATATCAATCTACCTATACAAGCAGGAGACGATGATATATTGAATAAAATGAGGCGTGGATATACTAATGAAGAATATAGGCAACTGATAGACAAAATAAGATCTAAAATCCCCAATGTATCAATTAGTACTGATATTATTGTCGGATTTTGTGGTGAAAGTGATATACAATTCGAAAAAACCTTAGATATAATCAAAGATATTAGATTTGATAAAGTGCATGCTGCTGCATATTCGATTAGAGACAACACTATTGCTATGCGTAAAATGATAGACAGTATATCAATGGAAGAAAAAAAATACAGACTCAATAAAATTGAATCTATTCAAAAAAACATACTACAAGAAAAGAATAGTCTACTGTCTGGAGAAACATTTGAAGTATTAGTTGAAGGCTCAAAAAAGAATAGTCAATATGGAAGAAATAGAAATGATAAATTAATTTATTTTGAATCTCATGAAGACTTGAAAGGTCAAATGACAAATATTAAAATAAAGAAAAGTACTCCTTGGTCATTACAAGGAGAAAAAATTCCCCTTAAAATAAAGTGAAATAAATGATTTTTCAAACTAAAACTAAAACTCCCATCACGCCTATAACTGAAACTGAGAGGTCTGCTTTTTGTAGAGAAGAAACTGACCTAGAAACTAAGCCTTTAGTAGAAGAGACTAAATCAAAAGCTAGATGGCAAAAAATACCCATTGAATATATGAGGTTAACACCTGATGAACTTGATACAAGAATTTCTAAATCTAAAAATAAACTTAAAGAAAAAATTATAATCCTTGGACACCACTATCAACGTGATCAAATTATCAAATATACAGACTACCAAGGAGATTCTTTCAAGCTAGCTCAATATGCTGCATCTATACCAGAACTAGAATATATAATATTTTGTGGTGTACATTTTATGGCAGAAACTGCTGATATATTAAGTAAAAAGCATCAAAAAGTTATTTTGCCTAATTTAACAGCTGGATGTTCAATGGCTGACATGGCTATTACAGAAGATGTATTAGATTGCTGGGAAGACCTAAATGAATTAGTTGGTAATAATATAGTAACACCTATTACATACATGAATTCTACGGCAGCTATCAAATCTATTTGTGGAGAAAATGGTGGCTTAGTATGCACATCTTCAAATGCTACTGAAGCAATGAAATGGGCGTTTTCTAATAGAGAAAAAATACTATTTATACCTGACCAACATTTAGGTAGAAACACAGGAAAAAAATTGGGTATAAAATTAGATGAAATGGTAATATGGAACCCATTTAAAGAACTTGGAGGAAATACTTTAGACTCTATTAAAAATTCAAAATTAATCCTTTGGCAAGGACATTGCTCAGTACATACAAGGTTTAATATTGATCAAATAGAAAATGCAAAGAAGAAATTTCCTGAAATAAATATTATAGTGCATCCAGAATGCACTATGGATGTAGTAGATAATTCAGACTTTGTTGGATCTACAGAATATATTATAAAAACTATTAGTGAAGGTGCACCTGGAAGCATATGGGGAGTTGGCACTGAAATAAACTTAGTTAACCGAATAGCTAAACAAAATACAGATAAAACAATTTTTTGTCTAGATTCGATGGTTTGCCCATGTTCTACTATGTATAGAATACACCCAGCTTATTTGTGCTGGGTTTTAGAATCTATTGAAAGTGGTAAAATTATTAATCAAATTGAAGTTGACAAAAAAATAATTAATAATTCAAAAATAGCATTAAATAGAATGCTTGCATTAGAATAAATTCAATTGTTATCAAACAATTCATAAAGATAAAAATTGATATATCAAAATAAAATAATTATTACTCCAGAAATTAATAATCTGATTGAAAAAACATTATCGGAAGATCTTTTTCTTGGTGACATCACAACAGAATCTTTAATATCAACTTCAGAAATTGGTAAAGCCTTAGTCATTGCAAAATCAGCTGGAACACTGGCAGGTTCTGATATTTTTATAGCCATACTCAAAAAGGTAAACTCAAATCTAACAATTAATCAATTAGTTGAAGAATCTAAACAATTTCAAAAAAAAGATATTATATTCGAAATATATGGTAGTGTTACATCAATACTTCAAGCAGAGAGGACAGCATTAAATTTTTTGCAAAGAATAAGCGGAATCGCAACAATAACAAAAACTTTTTGCCAAAAGGTTCACATCTACAAAGCAAAAATTATAGATACTAGAAAGACTATTCCAGGTTTACGTGAATTAGACAAATATGGAGTTAAAATTGGGGGAGGTAGAAACCATAGATTTAACCTTGGTGACGGAATATTAATTAAAGATACTCACATTCAAATTATGAAAAATAAAGGATTTGAATTAAAAGATATTATTGAAAAAGCAAAGCAAAATATTAGCCATAATATGAAAATTGAAATTGAAGTAGAATCACTTGAAGATTTAAAAAAAGCTATTGTTGCCAAACCCGACACTATAATGTTAGATAACATGTCACTTAATGATATGACTGAAGCAGTGAAAATATGTAACGGGCAAATACTCTTAGAAGCCTCGGGAGGTGTCAATTTAGAAAATGTTGAAGATATTGCAAAAACTGGTGTTGATTTAATATCAATAGGAGAAATTACTCATTCAGTGAAAATAATTGACTTAAGTCTAAAATTCGAACACAAATAATCAACTTTAATTATCTATCATTAGAATCTAACATTATCGTAACAGGACCATCGTTATTAATTTCTACAGACATATAGGACTGAAATCTACCTGTTTCAACAACTATTCCAAAACTCTTAAATTCTTGCAATGATCTAAAAAACAAATCCTCAGCTTTAGCAGGAGGAGCAGCATTTATAAAACTTGGTCTTCTACCTTTTCTAGTATCAGAGCATAATGTAAATTGTGATATTAGAAGTATTTCAGCTTGAGTCTCTAATAATGAATAATTGAATTTACCAGAATCATCATCAAATATTCTAAGATTTAAGGATTTGTTAACAATATATTGAATATCTAAATCATCATCTTCCGACTCAATTCCTAATAATATTACTAAGCCTTTTCTAATTGAACCTAATAATTCTTGCTCAACTCTAACAGAAGCTGAGGATACTCTTTGCAATAAAGCTTTCAATTAATTTCTTTATTAGTTGAATTAGTAGTTATATTTTGCTTAGAATCAGAAATTGGTTTTTCTTTTTTAGCCTTGGTATTTGATTTTCCAGAATTATCATTTTGGTTATCTTTATTAGGTTTTTTTGTTTCAGAAGTTTCGTTATTAGAGTTATCTGAATTGCTACTAGTTGAAGTAGAACCTTTTTTCCCATAATCATTAACATAAAATCCACTACCTTTAAATACTATAGGAACAACTTGAAATTGACGTTTAGCTAAACTAGAACATTCTGGGCAATCAGAAATAGGTTCAGATGAAAAACTCTGTGAAATTTCAAACATATGATTGCAAACAGTACATTTATAATCATACTTTGGCAAAATATTTACTCCTAACGAAAGAATCTAAAAAAAACTAAAATTAGTCTAAATTTTATCATCAGGCTATATTGATGTCAAAAAGTTTAAGTAATAATTCTAATATAATATAATATGTATATATTAAGTTAAAATTCAGGAGATAATTTATTATTTTTACTAAATTTTTATATCTATTTTTTTTATTAAGTATAATATTATATATATATGTAGATTCAGAAAATTACTTATATAGCAGTGAAGGTACTACAATATATTCAGGTAAGGCGGATGATTTTGATGTAAAAATTAAAATATTACCTGAAAAAATACAAATAGGAATTATTCATTTTTCTATAATACCCTATGACACAACCCTAGAAACTTACCCCTCTGATGCAATAATTACATTAATAGCTAAACATACAGAATCCGCCGAAGCTTATCAAGTTTTAGCATTAAATCAGCCTAATAATCAAAAAATTTATTCAGCAAATATTACCTTCGATTACCCTGGTGATTGGGAAATAATATTAAATATAAAAGCAAACAATAAAGAAACTGAAATAACCTTCCCAATGTACATAGCTGGAGTCCCATTACCGTCTCAAACTGCCTCATTAGTTTTCCCAATTACATTTGCAATATTAATATCTGGATCATTGTATATTTGGAGTCAAACGTACAAAACAAAAAAATAAACTTTAATCATATAAATTAATTACAATATATCTATCCTCATATATATAATATTCAACAGTGACTGGTAAACCAAACAGCATATGCTCTCTAAGGTGAGAAGGTGAAAAGCCAATTATATTTGAATTCCCTTGTACAAAAACAAATTCCTTATTATTAATATCTTTAAGAATAAAAAAATCATAATTTTTTAATGAATCTGATTTTACTTCTTGAATTAAACCTCTAGTCATATGTTTATCATCTATTTGGTTCTGGAATAATTTGCTGCAATTTATATTAAACATACTGACTATAGTTAAAAATAGGAAAAGAGTAATAAGTTCTTTTCTACTTCTTTTAATATTTTTAATAAACAATTGAGTCTCCATTTGAATATCAATTTTTTACAAATATAATAATTGTAAAAATAAAGACTTAAATCAGATTGACTATAAACAATACTATCATTACTCTTAAAAATATAGGTGTATTTAATGAGCATTAGTAGAGTCATCCAAACTAGTATTTCAGCATTACTAATAATCCTATTTACTTTATTTATTAGTCAAGTAGTTGTTGCCTATGAGGATAACACAAATAAATATATAATCTTTATTATAGACCGCCAAGCTTTGATAGATAATGAAGTAGAAGGTTCAAATTTATTACAATCATTAATTGGCATGGTATCGGAAATTGAAGAAAATACGTCCTTATATTTTATACCAGCTGACAATCCAGAAAAATCAACAAATTCTTTTTTATCAAAAGATAAATCAAAGATTGAAATTAATTATCAATATATATTAGAAGAAATAAGACAATATAATTCATCTATAGAAAAAATAACTTATTATAAAAAATTAGAACCTGATTTTGAATCGGCTTTAATAAAATCATACAACCTGCTTAATATAAATTCGGCAGCTGATAGCTCAAAAATTTTATTGATTTCTGGAGGGGAAAAATCATTCCCCAATATAGACAACATAAACCCAACATTAAATTTATTATCTAATAATCAATGGGAAATAAATTCATTTGAACTACCCTCTAACTCCAGTGATATAAGTTCAAGTAATGAAAATACAATAAGTGCTGATAAATTTTTGTCTGATTTATCAAACAGAACAAGTGGGGAAAAACTAGATTTAATTGATGTATATTCATTAAATACACTGTTTAAAAATACATTTGACTCCAACCCTAATTTTTCATTTTCTGAATTATTAAATGAAAAATTGAAATCTAATCAAACATTTAGTAAAGAATTCACTATAGCTCCTGGAACAACCAAAACTAACATCTGGATATTTAAAGAAGATATTGATGGCACAATTAAAATAAATAAATCATCTGATAACCTAAATGGAAATAACTTAGATAAAATAAATTTTTATACTATTGATACCCCTCATATAAATATATGGGAAATAGAAAATCCAGAAGCAGGAAAATGGGAATTAGAAGTGAATAATTATGATGGTGATTTATTAATTTACTATTTTTCAAGTAATGACTTAAGGCCAATATTATCGACTAAAGGACCATTTCCTAATAATAAACCTATTACTTTAATTGCATATGTAGCTGATAAAAATACACCGATTACATTAGAAAAAATACAAATAATTGCGAAGATAACTACTGAATCAAAAACAGAATTAATATATGAGTTAAATGATAAAGCTAAAACTGGAGATGCTGTAGCTAACGATGGATATTTTTCAGCTACTATTCCTTCATTAAACCAAACAGGAATACATTTTGTAGACTTAGATATTAATTGGCTCGAATCAGGTCATATGATTACATCTAAGTCTGAAATAATAACAAAGCCATTTCCTTCAATCAATATTACATCTATAGAGAGTAAAAATCTTTCATTAAATTCTCGTGTCAAAGTAGCAGAATTACTAATTAATATTGAAGGTATTCCATACAGTATACCTTCAGAGGAACTTTTATTCACAATAAATTCTAATATTAAAGAATCTGGGTTAATTGAAATAATTCCAGAAAATATATCTGGAAATACTGCTTCTGAATTTTACATTTATTTTACTCCTTACGGGGAAGGAACATATACTGTAAATTTTAGTATGAATATAAAATACGCTGGAGAAGAATATAAGTACAGATCAGAATATATATTAATATCATCTATACCGCCTACTCTATACTCACCAATAGTTCCGACTCCAACAATTTTAGGATTAGAATCTAATTCTGTATTGCCTACAACAAACCCTATAAATAATATTGAAATTAAATCATCAAAGAATGAGAACATATTAAACACAATATTATTTATAGCGATAATATTAATTATTATTAGTTTATTATTTTTAATTTATTTTAAAACAAGAAATGCACCTTTTGGCTATATATATGATGACAAAAATAAACTACTGATCGATTTCTCAAAACTTAAAAGAAATAAAATACTGAGGTTGGTTTACAAAGACATAATTAAAGGAAAAGAATTAAGTATACAAGAATTAGAAAATATTAAGTTTAAATTTAATAAATCTAGTATATCAATAAAAAATATTAAGGATATCCCTCGACTTAGAATAAATAATCAACCACTAATCAAGAAAACAGAAATAATAGAAAGGTCATGGATCGGTTCGTCAGGAAGGCTATTTAGTATTTTTCTTAATAAACCAGATTTGAAAAATTTAACAATAATAGAACCTGAAAAAATAGAACCTGAAAACCTAATTTAGACTAATTATCTAATGCAGTAAAACAGGCTTCTATAATACTATCTGAATCAATGTTATTCTCTTTATATAATTCACTTGGCAATCCAGATTGGCCAAAATTACTTACACCAAGAGGAATAATAGAAGTTTTTAATGCTCCACCCAGCCATGCTAATGAATGAGAATGTCCGTCAACAATTGATACAATTGGAGCTTTAGTATCATCAGAAGACAAAATATTATTTATAAATAAATTAGAATTTCCACCTTCAAAAATCGCATTCGTAGAAGATTGAAAACTTCTGTACAATGGCCCAGCCCCAGTAACATTTATAACATTCGCAAATAACCCTTCTTCTATCAACTTATTACTAGCTTTTATAGCTTCAGGAACCATTACACCTGAAGCAAATATATTAACAACATTCAAATTAACATCATACTTAATATCATCTCTTCGATCAATAATTAAATAAGCACCAGAAATAATTTGTTTACGTAAAACTTCTCTGGATTCAAAATCATCTGGGATACTAAAAAGAGATTGATCAATTCTTCTTGTACTCAATCTCAGATAAGTAGATTTATCCCTTGCAAGAATTTTTTCCATACTATTCAGAATAATCCATTCTAATTCTTGAGCAAAACAAGGTTCATAAAAATCAACCTCAGGAAGTTCAATTCCAATAGAAGGAGTTATAATGCTTTGATGAGCTCCACCTTCAGGGGACAAACTTACTCCTGAAGGCGTACCTACAACTATAAATTTTGCCCCACTATAAATACCTTGAAAAAAAGCGTCCAGTCCTCTTCTAACAAAAGGGTCATATACTGTACCAATAGGAAATAGAATTTGATTTTCAATTTCATAAGATAATCCTAATTGACCTAACATCATAAATAGATTATTCTCTGATATTCCTAATTCTATATGTTTACCCTTAAGTGATTCTTGCCAATCTAAAGCCCTTTTCTCTATTTCCTGAGGCATAACACCTCTATCTCCTCTAGCCCAAACGTTTACTTTATTAATCCATCCTCCTAAATTAGTTGAACTAGCAACATCAGGACTAACAGTAACGACTCTATCAGATATTTCATTGCCAATTCTAGAAATATCTGTCAACACTAAGCCAAAAGACTGCTGAGTAGACATATTCCCACGATAAACATGTTTAAATTCTTTAGGTATTTCAAATGAATTTAAATTAGATTTCTGTTCTTCAACTATTTTATAAGATTCACCTATTTCTTTACAATAATTATATTCTTCACTATCTTCAGAAATATTAGGCCAATCATCGCCTATATCTATATTTAAACTTTCTCGAAGTTCTTCCATTTGATTACTATTCAACATAGCAGAGTGATTTTGAGGATCTCCAACTATAGGTAAATTCCATCCTTTTAAAGTATATGCAAATACTACCCTTGGCCCTTCAATAGAGTCTGATTCAGTAAAAGCTTCTCTAAGCATTTCAAAATCATGTCCTCCTAAATTTCTAATAAGAGATTGTAATTCTTTGTCATTCCACTGTGCTATGAATTTTTCTAAGTCTTTTGGAAATTTACTTGTCTTTGGAATCCATTCACGTAAAATATCTTCAGGAACACGTAAAAGACGTTGATATACTTCGTTAGGCATATCATCTATTGCATTTTTTAATAATTCTCCTTTTTCTTGTGCAAACACTCGTTGAAGTTCTTTTCCATATTTAGCTTCAATAACTTTCCAGTTGTTTGCCTCAAACATTTTTCTCCATGCAGACATCCTAATTCCAGGCACAACCCTATCTAAGCTTTGCCTGTTTAAATCAACTACCCATAAAACATTTTTTAAATCTGCCATAGAAGGTTCAGCAATAGCTTCCCATACAACTCCTTCATCTAATTCTGCATCACCAAGTACACTGACAAAACGTCCATTATTACCTCCATCAAAATGGTCATGTACATACTCGTTGACTAAAGCTGCAAAATTCGGCCCTATAGCTCCTAAACCAACAGATCCAGTTGAAAAATCTACTCTATCAGGATCTTTAGTTCGACTAGGATATGCTTGTAAACCGTGAAAAGCTCTTAATTTATTTAAATATTTCTTATCTAAATTTCCGAGGAGATAATGTATTGCATGTAATACTGGGGAAGCATGAGGTTTAATAGAAATTTTATCGTCTGCTTTAAGAAAGTCGAAAAACAAAGATGTTAATATAGTTACTACTGATGCACTAGAAGCCTGATGCCCTCCAATTTTAATACCATCAAGATTTTCCCTATGGTTATTTGCATAATCAATCATTTTCATTGATATCCATAGAACTTTATCCTGGATATCTAACAAATTTTTATAATCAATCCTTGATTTTTCTTTTGGAGTTTCTAAAATCATTTTATTCACTAACTCATAAATTGTTATTTTATTTTGTGATATTCATTAAAAAAATAAATATAATTTATACTATCAGTATGATAAATACTCATCAAGCATATAACTTAATTTTATATAACAATTGTCCTTAAATTAATAAAATTGCCAAGTCTGATATACTTAAAAGATGGGGACGCGTGGGTTCGACAGGGGAAATTTTTGCAGAATTGCAGGCCGAGGCGTCATCTAACCTCGTAAATAAGATGACAAAAGTTTTAAAAGACAAACAAGACTTAGCCTTAGCAGCTTAATCGCTGCTACGTCCAGTATCAGCTCTCCTCGAAGCTGATATATGGGCGCCATAATTCGAGGTGCTATTCGCTAAATGCCAAATAGGCGAATAAAAGATTCTTGGCTAAACCTAATTGTTAGCTGAGTCGGTGCAGTACATATAGGGAATTATTACTCCGACTAAGCCTGTAGGATATTCTAGTTAAGGATTCTTCTGGACGGGGAGTTCGACCCTCCCCCGTCTCCACCACAAATTATAAATTATGTATAGAAAATAATAAGATCAGATAATACTTATGAATATATTAATTACGGGAGCTAGTGGTTATATAGGATCAAGATTAACTAATAAATTAGCTAAAATTAAAAATTACAATGTTATATGTTTAGCAAGAAAACCTCAAAATATTCAAAATAAGTTTGAACATTTAAACGTTGAAATAAAACAAGGGGATCTTTTAGATTCAAAATCAATAATTAATATTTGTGAAAATATTGATATAGCATACTACCTAGTCCATTCTTTAAGTGAAAAAGCTGATTTTCATAAATATGAAATAGAATGTGCACAAAATTTTATAAAAGAAGCTTCTAAGTCTAAAATAAAAAAAATAATTTATTTAGGTGGATTAGGAATTAATAAAAAAAATAGTCTATCTAAGCACTTAACAAGTAGACATGAAGTTGGAAATATACTAAGGTCTTCAAATATTCCTTGTATTGAATTTCAAGCTTCAATAATTATAGGTAAAGGAGGAATATCATATGAAATAATGAAAAGCCTCGTTGAACGCCTGCCTGCAATGATAACACCTAAATGGGTTTCTTCATTATCTCAACCTATATGGATTGAAGATGTCCTATCATATCTTACTATATCAATTAATAATAATTATAATTCTTCTAAAATAGTTCAGATTGGCGGTCCAGATATTATTTCGTATAAAAAGTTAATGCAAATTTATGCTAAAACAATTGGAGTAAGAAGATTTATGTTATCTGTACCAGTACTTACCCCAAGACTTTCTAGTTTATGGTTGGGATTAGTCACTCCAGTATATTCAAGAGTTGGAAGAAAATTAATTGACAGTCTTACTACTGACAGTATTATAACTGATCCATTACCAAGTAATTCATACCCTGTTGAAACTATAAATGTAGAAAAATCAATACTGCTTTCATTAAATAATAATAATGACATAATTGAATCAAGATGGAATGATTCAATTTCTTCATCTATTCCTTATTCTCCTAAAGATAAAAAATCACAATATAAATATAAATATAAAGATGTAAGAGAGAAATTTGTCTTAGTAGACAAAGAAAAAGCATTTGAGCCAATTAATAAAATTGGTGGTAAAAACGGATGGTATTTTGCTAACACTTTATGGAAAATCAGAGGTTGGATAGATTTATTGATTGGTGGCGTTGGTCTAAGACGCGAAAGAAGAGATAGTAAATTATTTACAATTGGAGACACGTTAGATTGGTGGAGAATTTGTGATTCAATACCAAATGAAATGGTAAAACTTGAGTCTGAAATGAAACTACCAGGTAAAGCTTTTCTTAAATTTGAATTATTGCCTAAAGATAATGGGGTAATCATAAAACAAACTGCAACATTTATCACCAATAAGATTACTGGAATATTATATTGGAAAGCATTATTTCCAATACACGTAATTGTATTTAAAGGAATGTTATCTAAAATTGCTAATAAGGCTATAAAATACAATCAAATCGACTAATTTATATAAATGTGATATAATAATATTTTATTTATAATATAATTTTGGAATAATTTAATTTCTACCTGTCACATTTTTCTATGGCCCATTTAACTTTTACCCCAACTTTTAGTAATATTTTTTATTATTTTTTGATATTGAATTTTTTTATTTTTATTAAACATTAAACATTAAATTGTTTTAGGAGGATACCCCAGTGGAATTTACCGACCGTGAATTAAGTTGTGTAGAGTGTAATGAAAGTTTCACTTTTAGCGCAGAAGACCAAAGCTACCATGCAGAAAAAGGTTATGAGAATGACCCAAAAAGGTGCAGAACATGTAGGGCTGTAAGACGCTCAAATCGAAACTCTATGGGTGGTGGAGGATTTGGCAACAGAAGGCCTAGAGAAATGCATACAATCGAATGCGCTGATTGTAACAAAGAATCAACTGTACCTTTTCGCCCAAGAGGCGATAGGCCAGTTTATTGCAGTGACTGCTATGAATCTCGTGGTGGTAAAACTTCAAGCCCAGAAGCAACTGAATCAACTGAATAACAATTAAATATAATTTAATTTTAAATTAGACGTATGTCTATTAAGTTATGAATTCAATTAATATTGCACCCATAACTATTAAGAAAATACTTAATAAATATTCTGTAGTTTTACTTGATAGTTATGGTGTATTAATTCGAGAATTTGGTTTGGTAAATGGCGCAAAAACTTTAGTTAACTCTTTATTAGAAGCAAAAAAACCTTTTTACGTATTAACCAATGACGCATCTGTTCTCCCAAATAAGACTGCATTAAAATATCAAAAACTTGGACTAAATATTAATACAAATAACATAATTACTTCAGGTTGTGCACTAAAACTATTTTTTAAAGAAAAATCTTTATTAAATAGTAAATGTATAATAATAGGAAACAACGACACCATTAAATATGTAGAAAATGCTGGTGGAATTTATGTTTCACCTCAAGATGATTTTGATACATTAATTATAGGCGATCAATCCGGATTTCAATTTACTAAAACTATTAATTCAGTTATAAATTCTGTCTTCAATAAAATTAATAAAGATGAATTTATAAATATTATATTATTAAATCCTGACGTTATATTTCCTATAAAACTTAATACTTGGGCTTATGGACCTGCAACTATTGCAATTATAATAGAAGAGGCAATAAAATATAATTTTCCAACATGGACTAATTACAAACTATTTCGAATTGGGAAACCTTATAAATATCTATTTGAAATTGTCTATAAATTAACCCTAACAAATAACATGGTTATGTTAGGAGATCAAATAATGACAGATATAAAAGGTGCTAACCAATTTGGAATAGATTCGGTATTAATAAATCCTCAAAATCAAATATTGAAATCACAAGAACTAGATTCAGACCTAATGCCTAACTTTACTATGAATTTATAAGTATTGATATAATAAAAATACAAAATGACATGGGAGATAAAATGTATACCACTGATATGTATGAAGGAATGATAGCTGAAACAATTAATATAAATGGACATAACAATGACCAAATAAATGCTTATTTTGCTAGACCAATAAACAGTAAAGCTGTCCCTGGTATAGTTTTAATTCATCACTTACCAGGCTGGGATGAATGGTATAGGGAAACGACAAGGAAATTTGCTCATCATGGATTTGCTGCTATTTCTCCAAATTTATATTTTCGAGATGGACACGGGGAACCTGATGATATAGCTGCTAAGGTTCGAGCTGAAGGAGGAGCTCCAGACGAACAAGTAATTGGAGATGTCACTAAAGCAATGAAGTACTTAAAAAATCTTCCTTATTCTAATGGTAAAGTTGCAGTATTTGGAACATGTTCTGGAGGAAGACATGCATTTCTTACTGCTTGTAATGAAAAAGGATTTGATGCTGTAATAGAATGTTGGGGAGGAAAAGTTGTTATGTCAAAAGAAGAATTAAATGATAAGCAACCAGTTTCACCTGTCGATTACACTAAAGAATTGAATTGCCCAATTCTTGGACTTTTTGGAGCAGATGATGAAAGCCCTACACCAGAACAAGTAAAAATACATGAAAATGAATTAAAAAAACATAACAAAAATTATGAATTTCATATGTATGAATCAGCAGGTCATGGCTTCTTTTACTACGATAAACCTGTATATAGACCAGAAGCATGCCAAGATGGATGGGAAAAAATATTTGACTTTCTTGAAAGAAAATTATAATTAAATTTATCAACGGAGGTATAAAATGTGCACAATGCTAATAGAAAAAACTAATGTGCAAGGTAGCGGAAAAGGTAGTAAAGGTTGGTTTAAATTCTCGCAAGCCAATGTGTCATTTGACCACCCTACGCATCTACACATGGATTATTCAATCAATATTGATTTCATACAAGAAGTAGAAGAAAATAATAAACGAATAGCTATAGAGTTAACCCCCGAATCTGCAAAAAAATTAATTGAAACTATATCAAAATCACTAAAAAAAGGGTCTGATATGGGGTTAAAAATTTAATATATTTTAACTTCCTCCGGCAATAGCTGGCAAAAAATGAATTTCACAATTTGGTGAAATTTTTTGTATCAAACCAACATTAGTTATTTGACCATCTACTGCTACAGATATACTTGACTTTAATTTTGGTATAGGTCCTTTATTTTCAACTAATTTATCTTTAATGCCAGGAAATTTTAAATCTAAATTATCTATTACTTCTCTTACATTTTGCCCGTCAACTTCAATTTGAGAAATCCCATTAGACAATTTTTGCATAAGAGAAGGTATGTAAACACAAGCCATAAGCTACTCCAATAAATAAACTAAAAGCAATATTAAAGCAATAATCTAAATCAAGTTAAATAATATTAAATTAATTTTTAGACGCTGCTAACCTTCCAGCTGCATCTTGGACAGCAAGAACAATTTTATCGTACCCAGTGCATCTGCAAAGATTATTAGCTAACCAAAATCTAATCTGATATTCAGAAGGATTAGGATTATGATCCAAAAGTGCTTTAGTTGCTACTATAAATCCTGGAGTACAAATACCACATTGCAAAGCAGCATTTTCAAGAAATGCTTCCTGAATCGGATGTAGCCCTTCAGGAGATGCAATTCCTTCAATAGTAGTTATTTCTTTACCTTGGACTTCAACACCTAATACTAAACAAGAAGTTACAATTCTGCCATCAAAAAGTACAGTACAAGCGCCGCAATTACCATCATTACAGCCTTCTTTCGAACCTGTTAAACCAATAATATCTCTAAGGCATTCCAATAAACTTTGTCTTGGCTCACAAAGAAAATCTACTTGCTCTCCATTTATTTTTGTTTGAACATGAACTTTCGCATTCATTTATATTGTCTCCTTAGCTCTTTCGATAGCGGTAATTAATGCCCTTCTAGTTAAAACTTCACAAAGATGTTTTCTAAATTCAATTGTACCGCGCATGTCAGTAATTGGTGTAGCAGCTTCTTTTGCTTTTTGTGCAACAATATTTATACTATCTTCGTTAACATCCTTACCTATAACAGCATCTCCAGCTTCTTTAACAAAAATGGGCTTAGGCGCAACAGATGCCAAAGAAATACGTACATCTTTAAATTTATTATTATCCAATTCTACATATACTCCAACACCTACAACAGCTATATCCATTTCATTTCTTGGAATAAACCTTATATATCTTGCACCTGTATTAGGTTTTGGTGCTGGATAATTCAATGATACTAATAATTCATCAGATTTTAAAACATTTTTACGAGGAGCTAGACAAAATTCCTCTACAGGAATTTCCCTATGCCCATTAGAACCAGCTATTTTACAAGTAACTCCCATTGCTATCATTCCAGGAACCGCATCTGCACTAGGTGCAGAATTACAAAGATTACCTCCAAGACTTGCACGTCCTTGAATCTGGGTCCCTCCAATAATAGATGCCGAATCAATTATACCTGGATAATATTTTTTAACATTACTATCATTGTATATTTCATGACAAGGTACAGAAGCCCCAATAGTTAAACCAGAATTATTGTCAAATTTAATTTGATTTAACTCAGGTACACTTTTAATATCAACAATAACATCAGACGCTTTAGCATTTGCTCTCAACAATACAAGCAAGTCTGTTCCACCAGCTAGCAGGCCAGCTTTATCACCATGTTTCTTTAATAAATTCAACGCATCATCTAATGTAGATGGCTGCGCATAATCAACCCATTTCACTTCTACCTCCTTAAAAAATTACATCTTAAAACCTTATATATTCTTAAATAATGAAGAAAATAAATTATACACCCTAAGATGCTCAAAGTATATCAAAGGAAACAAATCTTTACAATCTATAATAAAAATAAATCCAAAATTAGAATCTATAGTTATTTAGATATTATTGCTCTTTTATGAGTTGCAAAACCAAATTTATTATTGGATTCAAAAGCTTCAATATTATATGAAAGTTTATTATTATCAATATTTATAAGCTCAGACTTTATTGAAACTTTTTGACCTATTTTTGCTGGACCAATATGCCTTAAACCATCAACAGCATATCCTACAGTAGTGTAACCATCATTTAGTAGTGGATCTGATAACTGTATACAAGCTTGTTCCATTAAATTAAGAAGCTGAGGTGTTGATAAAACTTCATCCCCTTCTTTACCTGTTCTGTTAATAGTCATTTCGATTGTAACAGTAGTTTCAATATCAATACCTTGGCCTAATATTAATTCACCATATTCCATTAACAAATATTCTCCTAAATTATTAATTATTCAATTTCTAAATATCCAAAGTATTATAAGCCCATGTTAAAAGCTCTTTTGTTTCATCTAAATCTATACATGGATCAGTAATTGATTTTCCATATTCTAAATTAATGTTAGATTGATCAAGACTTTGCTTACCTGCAACTAAATTACTTTCCAACATAGCACCAATTATACCTAAATTACCCTTAGCTCTTTGCTCAATAGCACTACGAAAAGCAATATTCATTTTCTTATGATCTTTTTGGCAATTCGCATGACTACAATCAATTAAAACCTGAGGTTTTAATTTAGAATCTTCTAAGCTAGACAATGCTTCCATTACTGATTCAGAGTCAAAATTTGGAGACTTATTGCCTCCTCTTAAAACAAGGTGAACATAAGGATTCCCTTTAGTACGAACTAAAGAAGGCTGGCCGTCAAAATTTATACCCAAAAATCCATGTTCAGATTTTGCAGCAATCATAGCGTCAATTGCAACTTGAGTACTCCCTCCGGTACCATTTTTTAAGCCTACAGGCATACTTAAGCCACTAGCTAATTGTCTGTGAGTTTGGCTTTCAACAGTTCGCGCACCTATTGCTACCCAAGAGATCAAGTCACATATATATTGAGGAACAAATGGGTCAAGTATTTCAGTAGAAGAATAAATGCCTTTACTAGTTAAATCAAGTAAAAGCTTCCTACCTCTAAACAAACCTTCCGCCATATTGAATGAATCATCTAAATCAGGATCATATAAAAAACCAGTCCATCCAACTGTAGTCCTAGGTTTTTCAAAATACACTCTCATAATTGTCAAAAATTTATCTTCGAAAGGCTTCGTAATTTCTTTTAATTTAGTAGCATATTCTAATGCAGCTTTTTCATCATGAATTGAGCAAGGTCCAACTATCATGATAAACCTAGAATCCTCTCCATCTAAGATTTTTCTAATTTGCTTTCTACCTCTAAATACGGTCTCTTCTATTTCGGTTGTAAGCGGCAATTTTTCAATCAATTCAGCTGGAGTCAAAAGTTTATCAGATCTAACTAGATTAAGATCAATTATTTTAGATTTTTTCAAAAACACCCCTTCTTTATGTGCAAAATTTATATTTCTAAATTTTAATCACTTGCTACAATCTATACTAAAAGTATAACATGAAAATCAATGTTAAATATATTTACAAACTAAAATTGACACTTGAATCAGAGAATAAAATTGTTAAGTATTAATCAAAATTTTATTGATAAAATATATCAGCATTCATTAGATGAATTTCCTAATGAATGCTGCGGAATACTAGCAGGTAAAAATAATAATGTTTCAAATATTTACTTAGTCAAGAATACTGCTAAAAGTCCTTATAGATATTTAATGGACTCCAAAGATTTACTTGATGCTGATAAAGACACAAGAGATAAAAATATAGATTTTATTGCTTTTTACCATTCTCATACTCATAGCAAAGCATACCCTTCCGATACAGATGTAAGGATGGCTCTAGAAAGTGGCTGGACTGATATAATTTATTTTTTAATATCCTTAGAAGATAAAGAAAACCCAGTTTTAAAAATATATTCAATATCTGAATCAGGGAATATAAGTGAAGAAAAACTTAAAATAACTAAATAAAAAAATTTAGTATACTTTTCTTTACCAAATAAATACATTTCAACCTAAATTAAATTTATGAAAAATAATTTATTAAAAAATTTAAATGATCCTCAAAAGGAAGTGGTAACTACTATTAATGGTCCATTATTGGTAGTTGCAGGCCCTGGCAGTGGTAAAACTAGAACGATAACTCATAGAATCGCATATTTAATTGAGAATAACAAATGCTCATCAGAAAATATTATAGCTATGACTTTTACAAATAAAGCAGCAGAAGAAATGAAGTCTAGGCTATCATCATTAATTGATCAAATAAACCCTGACGCAATACATGCAAGCACGTTTCATTCTTTTTGTGCTAGAACATTAAGAATATACGGTGATCATATAAATATAAGTTCAGATTTTTCAATTTACGATGACTTAGATCAGTTGGCTTTAATTAAGCAAATAATGAATGAATTAGAAATAGATCAAAAAAAATTCCTCCCTAAAATATTCCAATCTAATATTTCAGCGGCTAAAAGTAAATTATTGACATATGAATATATTGCATCTAATACTGAAAGCTATTTTGATGAGTTACTAGCAAGAATATATGCAAAATACTCTCTAAAATTAACTCAATTAAACTCTTTAGACTTCGATGATTTATTATTGAAAGTTTATTCTCTATTTAGCGAAACAACAATTCTGGAAAATCAGCTTAAAGAAAGATATAAACATGTATTAGTTGATGAATTTCAGGATACTAATTTAGTTCAATATAAAATTGCTAAAATGCTTTCATCATCTAACCGTAATTTATGCGTAGTTGGAGATCCTGACCAATCTATATATTCTTGGAGAAATGCAGATGTCAGAAATTTAATTAAATTTCAAGAAGATTTCCCTGATTCTAAAACAATATCTTTATCAGAAAATTACAGGTCTTCATCAGTTATTTTATCTGCTGCAAAAAAATTAATCGAAGTAAATACTCTTAGAATAAAAAATGAACTTTGGACAAAAAATAAAATTGGTGACCCAATAGTTATTAAGGAAGCATTTAATCAAGAAGATGAAGCTGCATTTGTAATTAATGAAATAAAAAAACTTCTAACAAAAAACATACCCCTGAATGAAATAGCCATAATGTACAGAGTGAATGCACAATCTAGAGCGATTGAAAATGCATGCTTGAAATTTGGAATCCCTTATCAAATAATAGGTAGTTTAAAATTTTACAGAAGGCAAGAAATAAAAGATTTAACTTCATATTTACGAGTCATAAATAACCCTAACGATGATATAAGTTTAACGCGAATTATAAATATACCTGCTAAAGGAATTGGTAAAAAAACTATAGAACGAATAAAAAATTCAGCTGAATTTTTAAATACATCTATATATTCAGCAATAGAAATTTTAACTTCTGATAAAAAAGAAATTGAATTAAATTCGGAAAATATTTCTCCTTCACAACAAAAAACTTTAATAAATGTATTAAATATTTTTTCAAAAATAAGATCCCAAATAAAAAATTTAAATTTATTAGAAATAATTGATTTAACTTTAGAACTATTCTCGTATGAAAATCATGTAAGAAATACTCAAGAAAATCCTGAAGAAAAATGGGAAAACATTAAAGAATTCCGAATTTCTGCACAAGAATTTATAGACACAGACACAAAAGAAAGCCTAAACAATTTTTTAGAAAACATAAGCTTAGTAAGTGATATTGATTCTATGGAAGAAAACTCAAAAAAAGCTACTTTAATTACTCTACATCAATCAAAAGGACTTGAATATAAAGCAGTATTTATTATTGGAATGGAAGAAGGTTTACTTCCACATTCAAGATCTTTAGAAAGTATTGAACAAATAGAAGAAGAGCGTAGATTGTTTTATGTAGGAATGACTAGGGCTAAGACCAATTTATTTCTTACTAGATCTTTTAAGCATGGGATCTGGGGTGAAACTAGAGTAGGTATTCCTTCAAGGTTTTTAAAAGAAATTCCCCGGGATTCTATTGATGTTAAATTAAACAAAAACCAAAATAAATCTGAAATACAAACTAAACCAAAATCAAATAAAATTGAAAACACTATCAGGTTTAAAACAGGTGATAAAGTAACTCATTCTAAATTTGGAAAAGGTCTAATAATTTCCTTAAATCCCGTAAAAACAGATTGTGAAGCTACAATAGCTTTTAAAAAACCTATTGGCATAAAAAAATTATTATTAAGTCTTGCTAATATTGAAAAAATATAAAAATTGTAAATAATAGAGATTGAATACATATATATCTATAGACACTAAAAAGATGCTTATGGTAAAATTAACTTAATTTTTTAAGATATAAATATATATAATTTTTATCCGATAATCTGGCAGGTTAAATGGATCCAAATTCATTAGGAATAACTGAATGGCAGCAAGTAAGTAAGCTTCTTTTAAGCTTATGGATGACTGTTATATTTGTAATAATTTTTGCAGCAAATATGTTACTTGCACATAATGTTATTCCTTCATTAGTTGAATCTAAACACATCCCTTTATCATGGGAAAAGATACGCAGGCCTTTATATATAGTTGCGATAATATCATTTGCTGTTGCCTTATTTTTCTTCTCAGGAGTTATAAGAAATGCAAGTTTTTTGAAAACATTTTGGCCAGATTACTGGATATAAAGTCTAAATTTAAATAAAAAAAGGAATTACAATTTGATACCAGGCGATTTTCAGTTTTATAAACCCCCAAAAAATAAGTTGATATTATTTGGTGTTATAGGTTTTATAGGTTTTGTAATATTTATAGGTGTTGCATTGTTAGCTACTTTTCATATATCTTCATGGATTGATAAGCCAGTTATTTTTGCTGCTGAAGCCCCGGATCAACCTATAGCATTTCCTCATACTGTTCACGTTCAAGAACTTGGTTTAGATTGTACATTTTGCCATACAAATGTTACTAAGGGAGCATCTGCTTCCATTCCAGCTGTCAACCTATGTATGTCATGTCATACGCAATTAGGAGACGGAAGTACTGAAATTGAAAAGCTTAGAGATATACATGCTAAACAAGATGTAATTCAATGGACAAGAGTACATAGAATGCCTGACCATGTAAGATTTATTCATGAAGCTCATGTAAAAAGATTTTCGGGTTCAAGGCAAGTAGTAGAAAAGATAACTGACAGTAGTAATCAAATTCGTATAATAGAAGCTAAAGTTATTAACCCTAATGCAAAAATTGGAGAAACTCTTGATATTGCTGCATCAGGCACATGTTCTATATGTCATGGAGATGTATCAAAAATGCATAAAGTTGAACAAGTAAGAACTCTTAAAATGAGTGACTGTGTAGATTGCCACAGAGAAAACAATGGACCTACGGATTGTACAACTTGCCATTATTAAAATTTAAGAAGTTTAAAGAGGTAGAAATTAAATAAATATGGGACTAACTAGAAGACAATTTCTAACACTTATTGGGGGTTCTACTGGTGCTGCTGTACTATTTCAAGCCTGTGGGGTTCCGCCTGAAGAACTTTTGGTAGAATCATCTTATGAAATGCCTGAAGATATGGTTTCCGGCTTAGATAATTGGTATGCAACTACTGACGCAAACTCTCCAGTTTCTAATGGGCTAATTGTTCGTATAATGGAAGGGAGAGCAAAGAAAATAGAAGGTAATGTTGATTTCCCAATTAATGAAGGAAAGCATAGTGCAGTTTGTGAAGCTTCTTTACAATCTTTATATCATCCTGACAGAATAAAAGGTCCTCTATTACGCGTAGGAAACAGAGGAGAAGGAAAATTTGAAGAAATAAGCTGGGACAACGCTATAGACCGACTTAGTTCGGAATTAAAAAAACTCAAAGATTCTGGGGAAAGTTCAAAAATGGTTTTTGCAACAAAGCCTCTTAATTCCCAAATCAACTCAATAGTTTCAAATTTCACTACTAGTTTTGGAGGAAATCACGTTATTCATGAACCTTTAGAACAAACAACACTTAAGAATGCTTTTCAAGTCATATTTGGCGATAAAAAAATTCCTAAATTTGATATAGCAAATTCTGATTACATTGTGTCTTTTGGGTCTGATTTTCTTAGCACATGGATTTCTCCTACTGAATATGCAAAAGCTTATGGCCAATTCCGTCAAGGAAATAAAACAAGAGGATATTTAGTCCAAGTGGAATCAAGATTTTCATCTACTGCAGCTAATGCAGATGAATGGATTTACACAAAACCTGGGACTGAAGGGATTTTGGCTTTAAGTATAGCTCAGGTAATAATATCTGAGGGCCTTGCTGATACTCAAATAATAAACAACCTTACTAATAATGATTTAACTTACCTAGACCAATTTGCACCTTCATTAATAGCCAGCAAAATATCTGATCCTAGTCAAAATACTGAGGAAGTAATAAATAAAATTACTAAAATTGCTAAAGAACTAGCTAGTCATAATAATCCTTTAGTAATAGGCGGAGGATCTACAGCAGCAAGTACAAATGGTTTGTTTAATCTAAAAAATATATATTTATTAAATTATTTAATAGGGTCTGTCAATAATAAAGGTGGAGTAATATTAAACCCAGATCCAGTTAATATATCTGATTTGAGACAAACAGAGACAAGTTTCTCTGACTGGAATGAATTAATCAAAAAAATGAATAATGGTGATGTAAAAATACTATTAAATTATGGCTCAGATCCATGGTATGGATTACCTGACAGTGCTGGGTTTAAAGATGCAATAATTGAAGGAAATAATGGAATATCAAATACTTCTTTAATAGTTAGCTTTTCAACAATTATGGATGACATTGGATATATGTCAGATTTAATTTTACCTCCTCATCACTTTTTAGAAGACTGGGGTATAAATACTCCTAACCCTGCTCCTGGTCATGAAATAGTCGCTTTCCAGCAACCAGTTGTAAGGCCTTTTTTTGAAAACAGAGGAGAATATTTAGGTACAAAAAGTTTTCCCAATATCTTATTATCTATATCGAAAGACCCTAATCTTAATCTTAATACTAATTTTGAAGAAGAAGACTATCTATCTATAATTAAATCTAAAGCTAAAAACTTATTTGATAGTGGTAAAGGAACTGTGGGATTAAAAAATACTAAAGATTTCGCAAGTTTTGAATCTTTCTGGAATTCAGTTTTACAACATGGATTCTGGCAAGACACAAATTCAAAATATAAAAATAAAAAATCACATAAATTACCTCAGTTTGACAATCTAATTGAAGAACCTAACTTCTCTAGTAGTGAAAATCCAAATAAAGAGTTTTATCTCATACCTTTTGAATCATACGGGTTAAGAAATGGAATAGGAAATTCTTCATTACCTTGGCTACAAGCCTTGCCTGACACAATGTCAACTGCTGTCTGGAAAACATGGGCAGAAATTAACGCAAAAGTTGCAAAAGATATGAATATTAAAGAAGGCGATATAATTAGAATAGCTTCAAATTTTGGGAACATTGAAGCTATAGCTTATCCTAATCCAGGAACCCCTACTGACGTAATATGCGTTCCATTAGGACAAGGACATTTAGGTGGAGGCAGGTTTTCAGAAAAAAGAGGTGCAAATATATTATCAATACTTGCACCATTAAATGTAAAAACATCAGGTGCACTTGCTTGGGCCTCTACTAAAGTTAACATAACTAATACAGGTAAATGGAGGCGTTTACCTAAATTTGAAAATGATGTATCTGAATTTCCTACAGATTACGAGCAACATATAATTAAAATCACGAGATATGACACATAATATTAAAGGGAGATTATAATGGCAAATCCAAGTTGGGGAATGGTTATTGATAATGATAAATGTACGGGATGTAATGCTTGTGTTATTGCTTGTCAATCAGAAAACAATATACCTATTAATGAAGAAGACCATTTTACTCAGAGAAGACCTATCCAATGGATTAGAATTGAAAGATATTGGGAAGGAGAATTCCCCAATGTAAAAGCTAGATTTATTCCTGTATTATGCCAGCATTGTGCTGATGCACCATGTGAACCTGTATGTCCTGTCTATGCAACATATCATAATGACCAAGGATTGAATGTTCAAGTATATAATAGATGTATAGGTACAAGATTCTGCGCTAATGGATGTCCTTACCAAGTAAGACATTTTAATTTTTGGGAACCTGAATGGCCCGATTCATTAGAAAATCAACTTAATCCAGATGTTACTGTAAGAACACGCGGAATAATGGAAAAATGTACTTTCTGCGTTCAAAGAATACAGCGTACAAAAAGAGAATCTGAAAAGAATAATACCAGTATTAAAGATGGCGATCGACAATTAAATCCTGCCTGTGTAAACGGTTGTGCTACTGATGCTCTTGTTTTCGGTGATTTTAATAACCCTGAAAGTAAAGTATCTAAAATGAAGAAAAAAGAACTAGGACATGGAGGACATGGAGATCACTCTGATCATGATGGCCACGAAGAGCATGATGAAAAACGTGGATATCATTTATTAGAAGAATATGGAACTCACCCAAGTGTTGTGTATTTGAAAAAGGTTGACTACGAATCTAAAACAGTTGAAAAACATTAATAAATTTATCAAATAAAATAGGAAAAAATATAAAATAATGAATCCTCATGTGATTACAGCTAAATCAACATTAGATAAGAAATCTAAAATTAATAATACTCTTCTTGAGAGGCACCAGAGAAATGGGAATTATTTTTGGCGCATTATTTCATTATTAGCTGTATTCTTTATTTTAGGAATTATTGGATTTGTCATGAAATTAAACTCTGGTTTCAACGACAAAGTTATATGGGGTTACTATGCTGCAATGTTTGCATTTATATTAACAACTGCACAGGCAGCACCTATGGTTGCTATAGCTCCAAGGCTTGCTAAGGCACATTGGAGGAGACCTATATCTCGTACAGCAGAAATATGGTCAATAGTTGGTTTATTTAATTTAATATTATTTATTCCAATATTGTGGGTGCTACCAAGTCTTGAAGATAGGCGAAGGTCATTATGGTTTTGGGATGCAGCTCCTGGGTTTGAAAGTGTACCAGTATTTTCTCCACATATTTGGACTACATTAGCATTGTGCTCATTAGTTTTTATTGGCATTATGCTTCTATGGCTTTCTGCATTACCTGATTTAGCATTAATTCGTGATAAAGGTACAGGATGGCAACAAAAGGTTGCAAAAAAATTATCTAAAAATTGGATAGGCACTTCTAAGCAATGGCATTGGCTTTACCATAGATTAGGTATATTAGGTGCATTATATTTTGCAATGATGGTTTTTGTCCATTTTTTGATAAGTATAGATTTTCTACTTGTTCTTGTCCCTGGATGGATAGATGCACTTCTTCCCATAACTCACGCTGCTAATGCATTACAAGCAGGTGTGGCTACAATGATGTTAACTATGTTTTGTTTAAGAAAATTTGGAGGATATAAAGATTATATCGGATACGATCAAGTTTGGGGTCTAGGCAAATTATTATTTGCTTTATCATTACTATGGTTTTGGTTTTGGTTTTCTAGTTTCAATGTATTTTGGTATGGTAAAAAACCTAATGAATTATCAGTTATAGATCTACTTACAACTGGACCATATTTAATAATTTTTATAGGTGTATTTTTATTAAATTTTGTTTTCCCTCTTTTTATGATGATTTGGAATCCAATTAGACGAAGTTTTTGGGGTCCTCCATTAATAGCAGTTGGAGTTATTATTGGTACTTTCCTAGATAGAATTAGACTATATGTAGCTGCGTATTCCGTACCTGGAATTGGTGATCCAAATGTTTCTAAGCATGCATTACCTACTCATTCTTTACCTACTCATTTACCAGAAATATCTGATGTTTTTATTATGCTTGGATACATTTCAGGATCTATATTAGTATTTATGCTTGCTACAAAAATAATACCAGTAATAAATATATGGGAACAAAGAGAAGTAGTTATGTATGAAATACACAAAAAATTCCATCGAACAGAAGTTAAAATATTAGGAAAACCTGATTAAAATATTGATAAAAAAACATTATAATAATTAATATGTAAAAGAGAAAAATATGCAGGAACACATACAGCTTAACCAAAAAGAAATTAACGATATATCTCTATCGCCAATTCTGGAAACTCCTAAATGGTGGCTTCCGGCTGTTTTAATTACTTTTGGATTTATTGTCACGGGGTTAGCTGCTTTCTTTTATATGGTTTACCACGGCCTAGGAGTTACAGGTCTTAACAGGCCTGTTTTCTGGGGATTTTTTATAGTTAATTTTGTGTTTTGGATTGGAATCAGCCATGCAGGAATAATGATTTCAGCTATATTAAGACTAACTCAAGCAGAATGGAGAAGACCAATAACTAGAGCTGCTGAAGTGCTCACTGTATTCTCATTAATGGCAGCCCTTCATACTCCCTTATTCCACGTAGGTAGGCCTTGGAGAACTTACTGGGTATTTCCATATGATTTTAGTAGAGGTGTATGGCCAAATGTTAGATCTCCTTTTGTTTGGGATCCTAGTGCGGTAGGAACATATCTAATTGCAAGTACATTATTTGTAATAATATGTTTATTACCCGATTTAGCAATAATTAGAGATAGAACAACAGGATTAAGAAGTAAAATATATGGAATTCTATGTCTTGGTTGGAGAGGGACTCCTAGGCAATGGAAAATGCAAACAATTGTAGGTATTTTATTATCTGCCTTAGTACTTCCGGTATTTGTATCAGTTCATAGCATAGTTTCATGGGATTTCGCTGTAATTGCTGGAGTTGAAGGTTGGCATTCTACAATATTTGCACCATATTTTATTATTGGAGCAATTCATTCAGGAGTATCTGCGGTTGCTACTTTCATGGTAGTAATGATGTGGGTATGGAAAGGGAATGATAAAATATTAAGACCTGACCATCTAGATGCAATTGGAAGATTATTAATAATAGTAGCTACTACATGGTTTCTATTTTTATTTTTAGAAGTAGCTTTTGCCTTGTTCACTTTAGAGAGGCCTGAAATTGCTCTAAGGGAGTTGCAATTTTTTAAATGGCCTTTTTCAGGTCTATTTATATTATTCCTACTTACATCTTATTTTATTCCTGTGCCAATGTGGATGTTTAAAAATGTACGTCGTAGTCTTCCATTAATGTTTATAAGTACTATATTAGTGAACGTAGGAATGTGGCTTGAAAGATTTTTAATTATTGTACCAAGTTTATCTCGTAAAACCCCATTTGCATTTGACTGGGGTAGCTATACACCAAGTATAGTTGAGATATTAATTGTAACCGAAACATTTGCTTTCGTAATTTTTGGATTATTATTATTTTCTAAATTCTTTCCTTTAATACCTCTTTTTGATATTAAAGAAGGAATGGTCTTTAGAGACGAAATTAAAATTGGACGCAGAACAGTTCCTGCGTCTATCAGAGAATGAGGAATTAATATGAAACGTAGTATTATAGGATTATTTTTAGATGAAAATTTAGCTGCAGATGCGCTAGATGACTTAAGAAAAGCTGGTTATGAAATGGATGAATATGAAGTATTAACTGGCCTACCTTACCCTGAAGGAACATTTGGAGAAGATGAACCTAAGCATAAACTTTATAGGTGGCCATTATTTGGTGCTGTATGTGGATTTATAATGGGATTTATGATTACTGCAGGCACTCAAGTAGCCTATCCTCTAGTTACAGGTGGTAAGCCTGTATTAGGTGTCCCTCCAATGGCAATAATAATGTATGAAGGAACTATGCTTGGAGCAATTATATTTACAATTATTGGAGTAGTATTTGAATCTAGATTACCTAGAATATTTATGGGCGCATATGACACACGAATTACTGAAGGATATATAGGGGTTACTGTCACTACAAGTGAAGATAAAATTGAAGAAGCTGAAAAAATATTAAAAAATATTGGTGCAGAAGATATAAAACGAGGTTGGGAATAATTTAATGTTTAAAGACTTTAATAGCACATCTCTTATAATTATATCTTTATTTTCAATTATATTATTTGTATCTTGCTATAATTCAAAAACAGGTGAAGTAAAAATTGGGGAGTCAATTAAATTTGAACAACCTGCACTTATGGAAACAGGTAGCCATAGAGTTGAGGCATTTACTGAAATGCATTTCCAGCCATCGTATAGAAGTCAAGAAATTCCTAGGTTATTACCTCCAAAAAACTCTGTACCAATAACTGGAGCTAGTTTAGATTATTTGACAATGGATATTTCAGAAAATTCTCAAATAACTATGCCTAAAGATATTTATGACAAAGAAAAAGCTGAACATATATACAATATAAACTGTTTAGTTTGTCATGGATCTACTTTTAAAGGTATAGATGAATCTGACCCCAAATACCAAGCTAAAATATTAGCCTTTTATGGAGATAAAAGTCCTCTACCCCCTAATTTAACTATTCAAAAATATACTGATACGGAATTATTTGCATATATATCTGCTGGAGGAAGACAAGGTTATAGCTCTCGTAAAAGAGGTAAATGGCCACAAGCAATAATGCCTGAATTTGGTCGTCTTTTAACTGATTATGACCGTTGGCAATTAGTTCAACTAATTCAATTAAATAATTCTAATTAGTTTTTCATATAATAATATTTTATCTATTATTTCTATATAAATAATTAGTTAGATACTGTAAGGTCTTTAAGTTTAAATTGCTTTATATTCATAGCCCCTTCTTTATTTGGATATGTATGTAAAACTCCAATTATATCTACGTTATTAATGTATAACATATCAGGATATCCGCATTTAAGACCAGGTATATGTAATGAATCTTTCGAGGCAGAATATATTTGTCCTAAATATTCCCATTTATAGCCACAATCTCTTGAAATACTAATACTTACACCCAAATTATCAGGATTTTCATCTCTATACGCACAAATAATATCTCCAGAATTTAGTTTGAGTAATTTAATATTAGATCCAAGAAAACCTGTAAAATTAATTGGAGACCACGTAATTCCTTCATTTTCAGAGTGAGAAAAAACACTCTTTTTTAAATTATGCTCTCTAATTACAGCTAGTAATCTTCCATCTTTAATTCGTACAACATCAATATCACTATAATTTTTATATTTATCTTTAGCTATAATAATCGGTTTACTAAAACTATAGTTATCATTAGGGTCACAAAAAGAAACCCCTGAATGCCATTCCTTGTCCCTTCCAATGGTTCCCATCATTGCTAAAAGAAATCTACCATCTTTTAATATATGAGGGTTACTTTGACCATAAACTTCAGTCCACATTGGAAAAAGATTAATTTCTTCTAATTTATGAGACCATGTATTAGCTCCATCTTTAGAATCTAGATAACCTGTAATACAATCTGAAAATGGTTCATCTCCTCCCAGAGAATAATCTATTTTCATACTTCCAACTATTAATCGAATCATATGATCAGAAAACCTAACAAGACCTCCCATATTTATACAAGTAAAACCAGAATTTCTATAAATAATTTCAGGCTTTGTCCAAGTGACTCCATTGTTATTTGATTTAGTTAAGACTACATAGCTTTCTAAGGTCTTACTGTCTTGATGTAAAGCAAAAGTAACTATTAGTATTCCATTGGATAACCTAATTATACTTGGTGCTTTATGTTGCTCATTTTGTTTGTTTTCAAACAAAAGTTTTTGAGAAATAATTTCAATATAAGGATTATGAATAAGTTTACCATTATTCATAAAATCTATAACTATTAACGCTTAGTATATTGCTGTGCTTTGCGAGCCCTTTTTAATCCATATTTCTTTCGTTCTTTTTCACGACTATCTCTAGTTAACAATCCATTTTTCTTTAATAATGGCCTTAATTCAGGATCACTTTCAACTAAAGCTCTAGATAAACCATGTCTTATCGCACCTGCTTGACTAGATTTTCCTCCACCTGAGACTTTTGAAACAACTCTAAAGTCACCTTTACCGTGTGCAACTCTCAAAGGTTCAGTAATAGTGTTCTGCCATTCTCCCCAAGGGAAAACTTCTTCCATAGGGTTACCATTAATAATTATAGGGCCTTTATCAAGATAAACTCGAACTCGAGCTACAGATGTTTTTCTTCTTCCAGTCCCATAAAAATATTTTTGATCTGTAGTCATTAATCCTCCTTAGTTATAGGAGTAGCTAAGCTTTCTCCAGACTTAAATTGTGCATGATGTTTATGTTTATCACCAACATATATTTTCAATCTAGATAGCATTTTCCTACCTACAGAATTCTTTGGAAGCATTCCTTTTACGCTATGTTTAATTGCTTCAATTGGAGACTGATTCATAATCTCTGCCAAAGTTTTCTGTTTAATTCCTCCAGGATATCCACTATGCCTATAATATGTTTTTTGTTCTAATTTTTTACCAGTAATTTTAATTTTTTCTGCATTTATTACGACAACATAATCTCCCGTATTTATATAAGGGACATACAATACTTTATTCTTCCCTTGTAATATCGTAGCAATCTCAGAAGAAACTCTTCCTAACGATTGGTCTGTAGCATCTATAATATGCCATTCAGGCTTAACATCATTTATTGAAGTATTAAATTCATTATTTTGTTTTATCATATCTTTTCACCATTTTTATAAAATATATCTGGATATTCAACATTTACAAGGCATAATCCTTGTGGAGGCAATGTAGTATAAACTATAGGTTTATTTGAACAATCCAAAAATGATTTCAATTGATCATAAGAAACCTTATCTAAACCAATATCGACTAATGTTCCAACCATTCTCCTAACTTGTCTTCTCAAAAAAGATTTACCTTTAACTATAAATTGTACCACATTTTGCTCTTTTGAAACGCAAATATCTAAAATTTCTCTGTATGTATTTATTCCTTTTGGTAATGGCCCAGAAAATTGTTTAAAATCATGTTCCCCAACGAACAAATTAATTGATTCATTAATTTTTGATATATTCAATTTATTTACAACTCTAAAATGTGACCTATTTAATAAAGGATAACGCTTTTCACTGTTAATAATGTTATATCTATAAGTACGACTTAAAGCATGCTTTCTAGGGTCAAAGTGATCTAACATCACATTAACTTCTTTTACTGCAATAGATTCTGGTAAATAATAATTAATTCCTTCTATATATTGTCTTAAATCTCTATCAACTTTAGAATCAAAGGAAATCACCTGTCCTTCTGCATGTACTCCACTATCAGTTCTACCTGCATATTTAATCCTAGTTTTTTGACCTGTAAATTCTTTTATAGCTTCTTCTAATTCACCTTGAATAGAACTCTTATGATTCTGAATCTGAAATCCAGAAAAATTAGTACCATCATATTCTATTAATAAAGCTATTCTAGTAATTTTATATGCCTATAATGATTAATTATGATACTAATTCAATTCTAGATAAATTAGCAGCATCACCACTTCTTTGTCCCATTTTGTATATTCGAGTATAACCTCCATTTCTATCTTGAAATCTTGGGGCTATCTCATCAAATAATTTAGTTACAATATTCTTATTCCTTAAAATAGATATTGCTTTGCGCCTATTACTTAAATTAGGAGTTTTACAAGTAGTAATAACTTTTTCAGCTAACCTTCTGACTTCTTGAGCTTTAGCATGAGTAGTAGAAATAGATTCATGTTCAATTAAATCACAAACCATACCTCTCAACATAGCCATTCGATGTGCAGTAGGGCGGTCTAATTTTCTTCCAGCAATTTTATGCCTCATTAGATTTATCCTCCTCAACATTATCATCAATTATATCTTGTTGAACATCATCACTAATATTAATATTTGGATCTAATTCAGCAGGCAACATTTCAAATTTCCTCAAATTATCGAAAAGTTCATTATAAGATTTTTCTCCAAAATTTCTTATAGATAACAATTCACTCTTTTGTAATTCAAAAATATTAGCTACCTTATCTAAACCAGCTCTTTTTAAACAATTTAAAGTCCTTGAAGATAAATCCAATTTTTCAACGGGAATATTATAAAGTTCATGAGGGATCTTAGCTGAAGTAGAATCTGATATCACCTCACCATTATCATCAACGGATGTAAATAAAAACAATTTACCTATCAATAAATTAGCAGCTTTCTTTATAGCTTCAACAGGAGATATTGTATCGTCAGTCCATACTTCAAATATTAATTTCTCATAATTTGTGTGCTTACCAACTCTAATAGGTTCAACAGAATAGTTGACTTTTCTAATGGGAGAAAATACAGCATCAATAGGTAAAGTACCTATTGGTAACCCTTCAGAATCACTCGCAACTGCATATCCAGTTCCTTTAGCAACGTTAAGTTCCATTGACAATTTTGCCTGTTCCGAATCTAAGGTAGCAATATGTAATTCTGGGTTTACAACTTCAAAATCTGATGATGCCATTAAATCTCCAGCACAAACTTTACCAGAACCCGATACTTCTAATCTCAATTTACCTGATCTATCAACATCAGATCGCAATCTAACATTTTTTACATTTAAAAGAATTTCTGCAACTTCTTCTTTAACATCTGGAATAGTTGCATATTCATGAAGTACTCCTTCAATTCTAGCCCAAGTCACAGCAACACCTTCCAAAGAATTATACAAAACTCTTCGTAAAGAATTTCCAATAGTTAAACCATAGCCAGATTCAAGTGGGGATATGTTAAATTTAGCATAACTATGAAGAGATTCTATCTGCTCAAAGGATGGATCAGGGATAATATCTTCTTCTATTTGATTTTCTTCATTACCCAAATTAATATTTTGGAATTCTATAACCATAAAAACAACTCCTATAAATTAAATAAATTAAATATCCTTAAACTAACTATCTAGAATAAAATTCTACAATTTGCCTAGTATCTATCACTAGCTCACCATCAGCAGAACTAGGTTCATTAATTATTGTCAAGCCTATCTTGCTTTGCTCTAATTGTATCCACGAAGCTGACGGAATGTCTTTAGAAGTATTCAATGCTAATTCAAACAACTTACTTTTTTGTGATTTTTCAGTCCAAGATACCTTGTCTCCACTTTTCACCTGATAAGAAGGTATATTAACCTTTTTATCATTTACTAAAAAGTGTCCATGGTTTACAGCTTGTCTGGATTGTTTTCTAGTAGAAAATAATCCAGCTCTATATAATACATTATCAAGTCGTTTTTCTAATAGAACAATAAGATTCTCTCCTGTAGAACCTGAAATTTTAGAAGCCTTCTTATAATAATTACTAAATTGCCTTTCTAAAACACCATAAAGAAATTTAGCTTTCTGTTTTTCAATTAATTGCAATCCATATTCTGAAACCCTTTTACGAGAAAAAGTAGTTGATACTTTTTTTCTCTCATTGTAAGCTCCAAATCGATCTAACCCTAGAGATCTTAATTTTTTTTGAATTGGACCTATATACCTTGCCATATTATTTTAACTCCTAAATTTGTTTATACTCTTCTTCTTTTTCTAGGCCTACAACCATTATGAGGTATAGGAGTAACATCTCTAATACTGGTAACAAACAAACCTACACCTTGAAGTGCTCTAATAGCTGATTCTCTGCCAGCCCCAGGACCTCTGACATACACATCTAATTGTTTTAATCCATGCTCTAAAGCCTTTTTACCTACATCTTCACCTGCCTTTTGAGCAGCAAATGCAGTAGATTTTCTAGATCCTTTATAACCAATAGTACCAGCACTGCCCCATAAAAGCACTGCACCTTGAGGGTCAGTCAATGTAATCAAAGTATTATTAAATGTAGAATGAATATATGCTCTACCGACTGGATTAGATTTTCTATCTTTACGTCTATTTCTAGGCTTTCTGGCCATATGATTCTCCTATGTTATTATTTTCGTACTATGTTTTTACCAGCAATTGCTTGACGTCTTCCTCTTTTAGTCCTTGCATTCGTACTAGTTCGTTGTCCTCTAACAGGCAAACCTCTCCTATGTCTTAATCCTCTATAAGATCCAATATCAATTAACCTTCTAATATTTAAATTGACTTCTTGCCTTAAGTCTCCTTCAATCTTATCTTTATCTACAATATCTCTAATTAAATTAAGGTCAGATTCTGTCAAATCTTTAACTCTTGGGTTACCTGATATACCAGCTTCTTTGACAATATTTAAGGCTTTAGTAGGACCAATACCAAAGATCCTCCTTAAAGATATTTCAACCCTTTTATTATCTGGTATGTTAACTCCAGCTATAATAGCCATATTTTTCCCTCACATTCAAATATTTATATTCAACCTTGTCTTTGTTTATGCCTAGGATTATCACAAATAACCCTTACAATGCCATTACGCCTTATTACCTGACATTTTGCACATCTTATTTTTACTGATGCAGAAACTTTCATATATTCACTTCCAATATTTTCAATCTTTATTTAAACCTATAAGTTATACGACCTCTTTTAAGGTCATATGGTGAAAGCTCTACTAATACTTTGTCTCCAGGTAAAACTCTAATAAAAAACATCCTAATTTTACCAGAAATATAAGCTAGAACTTCATGTTCGTTAGCTAATTTAACTTTAAAAGTAGCATTTGGTAATGCCTCTATAACTGTCCCTTCAACTTCTATAACTTCTTTTTTTGCCATATAAAATTCTTCCTATTTAACCTGAGTTAAAATTTCACTACCTGAAGAGGTAATAGCAACTGTTTCTTCAAAATGAGCAGATAAACTTCCATCAGCAGTTGCAACAGTCCAACCATCATCTAAAAGCATAGTATCTGACTTACCTATTGTAAGCATAGGTTCAATAGCTATCACCATTCCTGATGAAAGAATTGGACCCAAGCCTTTTTTACCATAATTAGGAATTTGAGGCTCTTCGTGAAGTTCTCTACCGATACCATGTCCAACATATTGCTTAACAACAGAATAACCTAATCCCTCACTATAATCTTGAATAGCACAAGAAATATCTCCGACTCTAACTCCAGATTTGACTTCTAATATACCTTTTTCAAGAGCTTTCTCAGTAGAATTAATTAATAATTGAGAATCATTTGAGATAGATCCCACACCAATAGTAAATGCTGAATCTCCATGATAACCTTCTACTATTGCACCAACATCAACACTTATAATATCTCCATCATTAATAACTCTATTACTAGGAATACCATGTACAATCTCGTCATTAATTGATACGCAAATAGTACTTGGAAAAGGTATATTACCTCCAGCCTTATAACCTTTAAAAGAAGGAGTGGCTCCTAATTTTCTTATTTCCTTTTCAGCTATAACATCTAATTCTTTAGTATTAATACCTGGCTCAATAGCATCTTTAACTGCAAGTTTAGTTTTTGCAACAATTTGACCAGCTTGCCTCATTAAATCCATTTCCCTTGGTGATTTAATTGTTATACCTAATTGTTTATTTATCATATTTTAATTCCAAATTAAATATTTCTACCAATTTATACTTATACATTATTTTTCACGAATAATTTATCTAATGATTCACTAACAGAATTAATCGAACCAGTTCCATCAATTTCTATTAGCTTAGATTCTTTTTTATAATAATCTAATAATGGCTTAGTCTCATCCATAAAAACTTCGAGTCTTTTTTTGATTGACTCAGGCTTATCATCTTCTCTTTGATATAATTCACCTAGACATCCAGATTTAACGCATATATTCTTATTAGAATTATTTAAGTTAATATTGCTATTCGGAAATCCACATTCTTTACATATCAACCTCAAAGATAGTCGATTTATAAGTATTTCATCAGGAACAGATATATATATAGCTTTATCAATTCCGCCGGATTTATTTAAATGATTATCAAGAGATTCCGCTTGTTTTATATTCCTAGGAAATCCATCCAAAATAAAACCTTTCCCTTGATTTTCATCAATCCATTTTAAAACCATTTTTATTGTAATAGAATCAGGAACCAATAGACCTTTTTCAATATATACAAAAGATTCTTTCCACAATTGAGTATTTTCTTTACGATGGGATCTAAATAAATCACCTGAAGAAAGCCAAGAAACATTTAATTTATCAGATAAAGTTAATGCCTGTGTACCTTTTCCTGCTCCTGGTGCGCCTAATAATATCAACTTCATATCAATACCTAATTTATAAATCCTTCATAATTGCGCATTAATAATTGAGTTTCCAACTGCCTCATAGTATCTAATGCAACACCTACCATAATTAGTAAAGCGAAACTACTTAAAGTAAGTGATCTCACTCCAGTTAAAAGAGTAACAAAATATGGAGCTATAGCTACAGAAGCAAGGAAAAAAGCTCCCCCACAAGTAATTCTAAGCACTACTTTGTTTAAATATTCCTGAGTCGGCTTACCTGGTCTTATACCTGGTATAAACCCACCATTTCGTTGTAAATTCTCAGACAAATTTTGCTGCTGAAACACAACCATAGTATAAAAAAATGTAAAAACAAATACTAAAATAAATAGAGCAATCCAGTACCCAAAATTAGCTGGATCCAATGCTGAAGAAAAAAACCTTGCTATTCTTTCAAAGAAATTTGGGTTAAGCCCTCCTTTAAAGTAGCTTGCAATTGTTCCAGGCAAAATAATTATAGATGAAGCAAAAATAAGAGGTATCATACCTGCGGAATTTACACGCAAAGGAAGAAAACTTGACCCTGTTTGTCTTTGCATTCTACCTCCTCTAAACACACTCTTCCCATACTGAACAGGAACTCTTCTTTGAGCTTCAGTAAATAAAACTATAATATATATTATTCCAAATCCAAAAATTGTTAATAGTAGTAGCCCTCCACCAACTCCTCCTTGTAATAAACCTCTCCCAACGGCTGAAGGGAATCCCGCAACTATTCCTCCAAATATAATAATAGAAATCCCATTACCTAAACCTCTTTCAGTAATTAATTCACCTATCCAAACTAGAAACATAGTACCAGCTACCATTGATATCAACATAGCAGCTGTATGAGAATTCATACCAAATTCGACTCCAGGCAATACTCCAGATTGCCTCAAAATAGTTAAAGTACCCCATGATTGCAAAAAAGCAATTGGCACAGTTAAATAATGGGTATATTGGTTAATTTTTTGACGTCCAAATTCACCTTCTTGAGATAAAGCTTTAAGCCGTCCAACAACTGGAGTTAATATTTGCATTAATATAGATGCAGTAATATAAGGGTAAACCCCTAAAGCTGCTACACTTAAATCGGCCAAAGCTCCCCCACTAAAGAGATCTAAGAACCCTAAAAGCTGCTGTTGCTCAAATGCTTGTCGTAATTGCTGCAAATTAACTCCCGGCACAGGAATATGTGCAACAAATCTAAACACTATCAACATAGCAAACGTAAAAAATATCTTAGCCCTTAGATCAGGAACCCTTATAGCATCAATTAATGATTGAATAAGCTGAGGCCTATTTTCAGTGTTTGTATTAGAAGCTTGCCTTTGGCGCATCAATTAATCTCCTTAATAGTGCCACCTACAGATTCAATTTTATCTATAGCAGATTTTGAAAATTTATTTGCTGTTACTTCTAAAGGTTGAGTAATTTCACCATCACCTAATATTTTTACTGGAGTTTTTATGTTTTTTATTAACCCTTTATCAAATAATGACTTTGAATCAATTAAGGCTCCAGATGGAAAAACACTAAGTGAACCAACATTTATAATAAAATATTTTTTCTTAAAAATATTTGTAAAGCCTCTCATCATTGGTAATTTCTTAATTAATGGTAGTTGCCCACCTTCAAATCCTAACCTCACGCCACCACCTGATCGAGATTTTTGACCTTTCATGCCTCTACCAGAATAATTACCAAAACCGCTAGCATTACCTCTCCCTACTCTTTTTCGAGATTTTTTCCCTATGCTTGGTTTTAAAAGATGTTGTCTCATAATTCAATCACTCCAAAACATTATTTAGGTTTTGATTCAATAGTAATCAAATGAGAAACTTTTCTAACCATTCCTAAAATTGAAGGAGTTTCCTCATGAATTACAGTTTGGTTAAGTTTTTTCAAACCCAAACTCTCCAATGTTTTACGCTGGTCTGAAGGCCTACCTATACCACTTTTTACCCATTTAATTGATATTTTACCCATTTCAACAACCTATTACTTTCATTAAAATTATCCCAGACCTTGTTCTCTAACAGCTTTACGCTTTGCGAATTCAATTTCCGGATCTTTTATATTGCTTAGAGCTTTAATTGTAGCCCTAACAACATTTTTAGGATTTCTACTACCATACACTTTGGTTAAAATATCTCTAACTCCTAAAAGTTCCACTACAGCCCTAACTGCTCCACCTGCTTTAACTCCAGTACCTATAGTACCCGGCATTAATTTAACAGTAGATGCTCCACTTTTAGCAGTAACTTCATGCGGTATAGTAGTATTTTTTAAAGGTACTTGCATTAAAGTTTTTTGAGCTTCTGTAGATCCTTTTTTAACAGCGTCAGGAACAGCTTCAGCTTTACCTAAACCAATCCCAACACTCCCTTCTCCATCTCCGACAACTACCATAGCGCTAAAACTTAAATGCCTTCCACCTTTAACAACTTTAGCAACCCGAGATATTTTTACAACCCGTTCAGTTATGACAGGCTCATTATCTTTTTCATTAAAATCATTTACCATTTAAAATTTCAATCCTCCATCCCTTACTGCTTCAGCCAAAGCCTTAACTCGTCCATGGAACTTATATCCTCCACGATCAAATACCACAGATTTTATTTTTTTCTTTTTAGCTCTTTGTGCCAACAATTCACCGACTTGTTTAGCAATTTCCATTTTAGTATTATTTCCATTACTAGATGCTCCACTAATTATTTCAGCATCTAAACTTGATGCCGAAACCAATGTTTCACCTTTATCATCATCAATTAATTGAGCATAAACGTGTTTAATTGCCCTAAACACAGATAAACGAGGCTTTGTATTAACTCCATTAACTTTCTTCCTAACTCTTGCATGCCTCATTACTCTTCTTTTTGTTCGTATATTATCAATAGCCATATTTCTTTAACCCGCCCTAGCGCTTTTACCAGGCTTAATTCTTACATATTCCCCAAGATACCTAATACCTTTTCCTGTATAAGCATTTGGAGGCCTAACTTTTCGAATTTGCGCTGCCATTTCGCCTACTTTTTGTTTATTTATACCTGTAACAATAATTCTATTCTCATCTACTTTTAAATCCACTTCAGGTAAAGGATCTATATTAACAGGATGACTAAACATAACACTTAGAGTCAAACTTTTACCTTTTTGTTGAACTCTATAACCTACTCCAACTAGTTCTAGGGTTTTAGAAAAACCATCCGTAACACCTATGACCATATTGTTTAACAAAGCTCGAGTCAAACCATGAAGAGCTTTAATTTCAGGCTCATCAGAAGATCGTTCTAGCTCTAAAACACCTTCTTTATGTGATATTTTAATACTAGGCTTAAAATTATCACTTAAAGAACCTTTAGGACCTTTAACCTGTACTTTATTACCTTCTAGTTTTATTTCAACACCAGACGGTACCTTAATGGGAATTTGACCTATTCTAGACACAATAACTACTCCATATCACCATATATAACATAACAACTCTCCTCCAACTCCAGATTTCCAGGCACTTTTACCGGTAATAACTCCTTGAGAAGTAGACAATATAGCGACTGCCAATCCTGCATAATGCCTAGGTATTTCATGTTTACCAACATAAACTCTTAGACCAGGTTTACTAACACGCTTCAAACCAGAAATTAAAGGTGTTCCATCTTTAGAATAACTCAAATATATCTTAATAATGGGGTATAATGAATCGTCATTTAATAATTCATAACCTTTAATAAAACCTTCATCTCTAAGAATATTTGCTATTTCTGTTTTTATTTTTGAAGCAGGTATTTCTACTGATTCATGATGAGGCAACACACCATTACGAATTCTGGTAAGCATATCGCCTATTGGATCTGTAACTATCTTATGCATTTTTATTTACCAACTAGCCTTTCGAACACCCGGCAATAATCCTTGCAATGCCATATTTCTAAAACAAATCCTACAAAGTCCAAAGTGTCGGATATAAGCCCTAGGCCTTCCACAATTATTACACCTATTCATCTCTCTAACTTTAAACCTTTGAGGTCTTTTCCATCTAGCTATTTTAGATACTTTTGCCAAGCGTCATATACTCCTAAACTAATTATTTATCCATTATTTTTTAACAAAAGGCATTCCCAACAATTCTAGGAACCTAATTCCTTCAATATCACTATTAGCACTTGTACATATTATGACTTGAAGCCCTCTTAATTTATCTATAGAGTTATAGTCAATTTCAGGAAATATAACTTGCTCTTTTATACCTATAGTACAATTGCCTCTTCCATCAAAACAGTTTCTACTTAAACCTCTAAAGTCCCTTATTCTTGGCAAAGCAGAACTTATAAATCTTTCCATAAATTCATACATTTTCCTTCGCCTTAATGTAACACTTACACCAATCGGCATCCCTTCCCTAAGCTTAAAAGCTGCAATTGACTTCCTAGCTCTAGTTACAATAGGTTTTTGTCCAGTTATAATTGCCACATCATTGGCTGCAGCATCTAAAGATTTAGAATTTTGTATTGCCTCAGAACCCATACCAATATTCAAAGTAACCTTAGTAAGTCCAGGAACCTGCATAGAACTCTTATAATTAAATTCCTTAATTAAAAGAGGGGCTATATCATCACGAACTTTAGTCAACATATTAGGAGGAGCTAAACCTATACCATTAGATTTAGAAACGCTTCCATCAGCACTGTTTTTCTTTACATTGGATTTTCCTGATACTTTATCTACTTGAACAGATTTTTTACTTACTGCCCGTTTAGCAGCTACAGGTTTTTTAGCTACAGGCTTTTTAGCCGAAATCTTTTTAGACTTAGGTTTTGACTTCTTAACACTTTCTTTATCAATATCACTATTTGACTCTAAATTAGAATCAGATTTCATTTCATCTTCAATCACTCAATTACTTCCTTACACAATTTACATAACCTGGCGTTAGTACCATCATCTAATTTTTTATAACCAATACGTGAAGGCTTAGTACAAACAGAACATATTAATATTAAGTTAGAAACATTAATTGGTATTTCCGTTTTTATTATTCCGCCTTCCCTTCCTTGACCTTGAGACTTAACATGCTTAGTAGCTATGTTAACTCCTTCAACTAATGCAGTACCTTCTTTAGGAAAAACTTGCTTTATTTCACCACGCTTACCTCTATCCCTACCATTTATAACTAAAACATTATCTTTTTCACGCAATTTCATCACAACACCTCTGGAGCAAGAGAAACAATACGCATAAAATCTTTTTCACGTAATTCACGGGCAATAGGACCAAAAATTCTAGTACCTCTTGGCATTTTTTCATCATTTATTATAACTGCAGCATTGTCATCAAACTTAATTCTTGAGCCATCATCTCTTCCATGAGGTTTTGAGGTTCTAACAACGACAGCCTTTACCACTTCTCCTTTTTTGACAGCAGACGCAGGTGAAGCTTCCTTTACTGAAGCAACTATAACATCACCCAACCAAGCATACTGCTTACCTGTTCCTCCAGGTATGCCAATACAACTAATTGTTTTTGCACCTGAATTATCAGCAACTTTTAATCTTGTATACTGCTGAATCAAATCTACTCTCCCTTTTTATCCTTATAATTTAATACTACCCATTAAATTGGCTCACTAGATTCTAATACCACTTCCTTAAGTAACCAATTCTTATGCTTAGACATAGGCCTACTCTCCATCACTTTTACAAGATCACCAACCTTGCATAAATTTTCTGGGTCATGGACCTTAATATTTGATCGAGTTTTAACAGCTTTACGATACAATCTATGGACATACCTAGATTCAAGCTGAACAACAATGGTTTTTTCCATTTTGTTACTAACAACTCTTCCAGTTCGAATTTTTCTCCTATCAAAACTCATAAATTTTCCTTAACTAACTCACGTTCTCTTTTAACTGTATGAATTCTAGCAATTCTTTTTTTAGCTTTACTAACTTCATTAACATTCGCTAATTGCATAGTAGCAACCTTGAATCTTAAATTCATAAGCTCTCTTTTTACAGAACTTAATTCTTCTTCTAATTCAATATCTGATAAATTTCTTATGTCATCAATTTCCATATTTCACACCTAAACATCTCGTAAAAGACTATGTTTATATAATATTCCTCTCAACTACTTTTGTAGATATGGGTAATTTAGAAGACGCCAATTGAAAAGCCTTTTTTGCTTCTTCAAAAGTTACCCCAGACATTTCAAACAATATACGACCAGGACGAACAACTGCCACCCAATGATCAACCGCACCCTTACCTTTACCCATCCTTGTCTCAGCAGCCCTGGCTGTAACAGATTTATCTGGAAAAATTCGAATCCACATTTTTCCGCCTCTTTTAACAGAGCGAGTCATCGCCCTTCTTGCAGACTCAATTTGACGAGAAGTGATCCAGGCATTTTCTGTAGCCTTCAAACCAAATTCGCCAAAGTTCAATTTACTTCCAGCAACAGCCATACCTCGCCTCCTACCTCTATGATGGTTACGAAATTTAACTCTCTTCGGTTGTAACATTATCAACCTCCCCAGGAGAAATATCTTTAGACTCTTCTCCATCTACTCCATCTGCAGTAACCAACACTTCAATAGTACCTACTGTATCCTCTATCTCTTCTTCTTCAGCGGTATCACCAATAATGTCACCTTTATATATCCAAACCTTTACGCCAATAGACCCGAATTCTGTAGCTGCAACTGCAATACCAAAATCTATATCAGCCCTAAGCGTATGTAAAGGAACCCTACCTTCCATCATTTTGCCTTGCCTTGCTATATCGGCCCCACCAAGTCTGCCAGAAACAAGAATTTTTACACCCTTTGCTCCAGCCTGCATTGTCCTACTAATAGCCAGCCTCATTGCCCGCCTATAAACAACTCTTTTTTCTAGCTGATCAGCTACAGACCGCCCAACTAAATAAGCATCTAATTCTGGTTGCCGAATTTCTTGAACATTCAACCTTGCATTTCCAGAAATAATACCTTCTAATAATTTTTTGAGTTCATCAACTCTTTGACCTCCACGACCAATAACTATTCCAGGGCGAGAAGTATAAATAGTAGCAACAGTTTCATTGCTTCTCTCGATTTCAATTCTAGATATTCCTGCATCAGGATATCTAGCCATTATAGATTTTCTTATAGCAATGTCTTCTTTAAGTAAATTACGGTAATCAGCAGGTTTTTTAGCAAACCAATTAGCTTGCCAACCTTTAACTATACCAATACGAAATCCAATAGGATGTGTTTTTTGACCCACTTCCTATACCTCACTTTCATCTAAATAAACAGTAATACTACTGCTTCGTCTTATAATCCTTGACATTCTCCCTCTAGCTCTAGCTCGAAAACGCTTTGCCCTCGGACCTTCATTAGCAAAAATATCTTTTATAATTAAATTACTAGAACCAGAACTTACAGCCTCTTCAGCATTATTTGTAGCTGACTTAACGACTTTCGAAATTTTTTTTGCTGCAGGAGATGGCATAAATTTTAAAATATTAAGAGCCTCTTCTACATACATACCCTTAATCATAGAAGTGATCCTGCCCATTTTCTGAGCAGATATGCCAGTGTTAGTTGTAACAGCCTTAATAACCAAAATTTACTCCTGAATTAATTTATAGAACTTACTTTTTCAGACCTAGATGCATGACCTCTAAATGTTCTCGTAGGTGCAAATTCTCCTAATTTATGACCAATCATGTTTTCTGAGATAAAGACTGGCACATGCCTTCTTCCATCATGCACAGCTATTGTTAAAGAAATCATCTCTGGCATTATCATAGAAGCCCTAGACCAAGTTTTAATAACTTCCTTGGAACCACTCTTATTTGCAGCCTCAATTTTTTTTGCTAATTTTTGGTCCACATAAGGACCTTTTTTTGTAGATCTAGACATTAAAATTCTCCATTATAATTATAACCTACTTTTGATATCTACGACGAACTATGAATTTATCTGTAGATTTATTTTTTCTCGTTCTATAACCCAAAGCTGGTTTACCCCAAGGGGTCTTAGGGCCCGGCATCCCAATTGGAGACCTGCCCTCACCTCCACCGTGAGGATGATCTCTTGGAGACATTACAGAACCTCTAACCGAAGGACGCTTACCTAAATGCCTACTTTTACCAGCTTTACCCAATTTTATATTTTTATGATCCGGAACACTTAATTCACCTATAGTAGCCGAACAATCACTTAAAATATACCTAACCTCGCCAGAAGGGAGCCTAAGCAAAGTATACCTTCCCTCCTTAGCTAAAACTTGCGCAGAATTACCTGCACTTCGAACAATTTGCCCCCCTTTACCTAAAGTCAGTTCAACATTGTGAACCAAGGTACCAGTAGGAATTGAATTAAGAGGCAAAGAATTCCCCACAGATATTCCAACATCTTTACCGGAAGACACCTCATCTCCAACCTTCAGTCCATTAGGAGCAATTATATACCTCCAATCTCCATCACTATACTTAATCAAAGCAATTCTAGAGGACCTGTTAGGATCATATTCTATAGAAAACACCGAACCCAAAACTCCATGTTTATCTCTTTTAAAATCTATCTCTCTAAAACGCCTCTTATGGCCTCCACCTCTATGCCTTACTGTCAACCGCCCACTAGAATTCCTTCCAGCTCTTTTCTTCAAAGGCTTAAGCAATGACTTCTTAGGCTTAGACCTAGTAATATCATCACTAAGCTGCAGTATCATCCCTCTCTGACCAGGAGTTATAGGTTTACGTTCTCTTAATGCCATAAGCTTGAGTTATACTCCTTCATACATAGTAATAGCATCTCCATCTTTGAGAGTTACTATTGCTTTCTTCCAAAAACTTAATTTTGACAAACGAGGACCAAATCTTTTCCTCTTACGCCTTAGAGTCAAAACATTTACATTAACGACATTAACTCCAAAAGCTTTTTCCACTGCTATTTTTATTTGTTGCTTATTTGCAGACCTACTTACTTCAAAAGTATATTTATGCGAGCCTTGCAAATCTGAAGCTTTTTCAGAAATTATAGGCTTCCTTAATATATCAAAAGATTCACTCATACTACCCCCACAACCTTTCAATCTCTCTCACAGAGTCAATAGTCATAACTAATATACGATTATTTGATAAATCTAGAGGGCTTAATAACTGAACCGGCAACATCTTAACAGTAGGAATATTGCGGGCACATTTTAATATATTTTCATCAACTTTATTAGTTACCAATAATACCCTAGAATTTCCCACAAGTGTATTCAATAAAGCATCCATATATTTAGTTTTAAATTCAGGCAAAATTAAATCTTCAATAATAATTATTTGACCGGAACGAACTTTATCAGAAATTAATCCACATATAGACTTTCTACGCATTTTTTTTGGAATTTTTTGCGAATAATTCCTTCCATTTGGGCCAAAAGTTACACCTCCACCTTTCCACAGAGGAGAGCGTATACTTCCCTGCCTAGAACGACCCGAATGTTTTTGAGGCCTTGGCTTAGCCCCACCCCCAGAAACAGCAGACCTATTTTTAGTAGCTGCATTACCTTGCCTTTCATTAGACAATTGACTAACAACTACCTGATGAGTCAATACAGGGTTTATTCCAGCATCAAAAATTTTCTCATCAACAGTAACACTTCCAGATACCGAACCATTAGGAGCTCTCAATTCTAGCTTCATTTTGAGCCTCCATTATACGAAGAAACCTTATTTATAGACACCAAAGAATTTCTATGCCCAGGCACAGCACCTTTTAAAAATATTACACCTTTATCAACATCCGCAACGACTACTTCCAAATTCCTAACGGTAACTTTAGAAGCACCCATATGTCCAGACATTTTTTTACCTTTAAATACTCGACCCGGACTACTTCCAGCACCTACTGAACCAGGCGCCCTATGTCTATCAGACTGACCATGAGTTTTAGGCCCACCATGAAAACCATGCCTCTTTATTGTTCCGGCAAAACCTCTGCCTTTAGACAAAGCAGATACGTTAACTTTTTCACCAACTTCAAACATACCCACATCTAAAACATCCCCAGTATTAATTTGAGAAGAATCAAAAACTTTAAATTCTCGCAATACTTTATACGCAGCATTGCCCACTCCTAAGTGACCCTTTAAAGGCATATTAGGATTTTTTGACTTAATCGACCCAACTTGCACACTACTGTAACCATCTTTTTCAATTGTTTTCACTTGTGTAATAACACAAGACTCCACCCTTATGACTGTGACACAATCAGCAGAATTATCATCTCGAAAAACCTGAGTTGTTCCTATTTTTTTTCCTATTAAACCTTGGACTGACATTTATACCACCTATAACTTAATAGAAATATCTACGCCAGCAGGAACATTAATTCGCGTCAGAGAATCAATGGTCTTTGAGCTTGGCCCAGTTATATCTATTAATCTATTATGTGTTCTAACTTCAAAATGCTCTCTTGAATTCTTATCTATATGAGGCGAACGTATAACACAAAACCTCTTTATTGTAGTTGGCATTGGTACAGGGCCTTTTACACGTGCACCAGTACGCTCAGCAGCCTGAACTATCTGAACAGCAGATTGATCAAGTATTTTATGATCAAATGCTTTTAATATTATTCTTATGTTTTGCTCTGTAGTCAACTTAACCTCTATCTACCTAATTTATAACCTATTGACTCTCAACAAGATGAGAAGGAGCTTGTTCATATTGATCAAATTCCATATTATAAGAAGCCCTACCTTGAGTTAAAGACCTAAGAGTATTCGCGTACCCAAAACTTTCACCTAAAGGCAAGCTAGCATTTATATATTGAGTCCCAGTCTCTGCTTCTATATTTTTTATATTCGCCCGCCTTTTACCAAGATCACCTATAACATCCCCCATACTTTCTTCAGGAGTAATCACCTGCAAACTCATAATAGGCTCTAATAATATTGACTTAGCCTTACCTAAAGCTGTTTTCATAGCCATTGAACCAGCTATCTGAAAAGCAACTTTAGAAGAATCGACATCATGATAACTTCCGTCAAGCAAGATAACTTTGACATCAACGACAGGATAACCGCCTATCAAACCAGAAGATAAAGCTTCTTTAGCTCCCTGAGAAACTGAAGGAATATATTCCTGAGGTATAGCTCCACCCTTGATAACATTTTCAAAAACATAACCTGACCCACGCTCTAAAGGCTCAACTTCTATCCAAACATGACCATATTGACCATGCCCACCAGTCTGACGTATAAATTTAGCTTCAGCTTTACTAGTCCTAGTAATAGCTTCACGAAATGCAACCTTAGGCTTGCCTACATTCCCCTCAACTTTAAATTCTCTTTTCATTCTGTCTACTAAAATTTCTAAATGCAACTCCCCCATGCCCGACATAACAGTCTGGCCAGTTTCATCATCATATGCTATTTTGAATGTAGGATCTTCATCAGATAATTTATTTAAAGCATCAACTAACTTGTCTTGATCAGCCCTAGATTTAGGCTCAATAGCAACGGAAACAACCGGCTCAGGAAAAGTAATCGATTCCAATACAACTGGATTATCTCTATCACAAATAGTATCTCCAGTAGACGTCTCTTTTAATCCAACCACAGCAATAATTTGACCTGGCAAAACTTTCTCAATATCTTCTCTATGATCAGCATGCATTCTCAATATCCTACCCAATCTCTCTCTATTACCTGTAGTAGAGTTTAAAACCATACCTCCTGTCACAGCGGTACCTGAATAAACTCTTAAATAAACCAACCTACCAACAAATGGATCAGAAAGAGTTTTAAAAGCTAATGCAGAAAAAGGCTCTGAATTTTCTGGCTTCCTAGTAACAGAGTCTTCACTTCTATAAACTGTTCCTTCAATAGCAGGAACATCTAAAGGGCTTGGCAAATAATCACCTATAGCATCCAATAAAGGCTGAACCCCTCTATTTTGCAAAGCGCTACCGCAAAAAACAGGAACTAACTCATAAGCTATAGTAGCCCTACGGAGAGCAGCTTTAAGCTCTTCATTACTAATAGGCTTATCTTCTAAAAATTTTTCTAAAAGGACATCATCTGTTTCAGCAATTTTTTCAACCATCAATTTTCTATAAGAATCAACTTCATTTAACATTTCATCAGGAATTGCTGCTTCTTCAAAAGACAAACCATCTTGTGAATCATATATAATTGCTTTTTCTTCTATTAAATCAATTACTCCTGAAAAATCACTCTCAGCACCGATTGGCAACTGCACAGCTACAGGACTAGCCTTTAGCCTTTTCACCATGCTATCAATAGTCTTCTGAAATCCTGCACCAATTCTATCCATTTTATTTACAAAACAAATTCTAGGAACTTTATATTTATTTGCCTGCCTCCAAACAGTTTCAGACTGAGGCTCAACACCTGCGACTGCATCAAAAACCACCACCCCTCCATCTAAAACTCGCAAACTTCTTTCGACTTCTGCAGTAAAATCAACGTGCCCAGGAGTATCAATAATATTTATTGTGAAATCTTTCCAAGTACATGTTGTTGCAGCTGAAGTTATAGTTATCCCACGCTCTCTTTCTTGCTCCATCCAATCCATTGTGGCAGCACCATCATGTACTTCACCTACTTTATGAATTACACCAGCAAAAAAAAGAACCCGCTCTGTTACAGTAGTTTTACCCGCATCAATATGAGCAATAAAACCTATATTTCTCATATTAACAATAGAGTCGCTACCGCTATTAGAAGCAGCACTTTGAGAATCTGGAGGTATCTGATCTTTAGTTACCATCTGAAATGCACAAACGCCCGGTTAGCTTCCGCCATTTTATATAAATCTTCCCTTCTTTTAACAGCAGCTCCTTGTCCTTTAGAAGCTTCCAAAAGCTCCCTAGATAAACTTTGAGCCATTGATATCCCACTCCTAGAACGTGCTGCATCTACTATCCATCTTATTGCTAGCGTTGTGCGCCTAGCAGGAATAACTTCAGTAGGAACTTGATATGTAGCACCACCTACTCTTCTAGATTTAACCTCTAAAACAGGCATAGCATTATTCATAGCCTGCCTGAAAATTTCTAAACCCGATTTTTTTGCATCTTTTTCAACAATATCTAATGCTTGATAGACTATCTTTTGAGCGATACTCTTTTTACCATTTACCATTACCTTGTTAATAAAACGACTAACATCAATCTGTTTATATTTATAATCTGGTACAACTTTACGCTTTTCTGCAGCTCTACGACGCGCCATAAATAATCACCTAAACATCTTAAATTTAAATAAAAAACTTGAAATAATAAAAAATTTGAAATTAAGCATTAATTTACTAACTCTTTTTACTACCATATTTACTTCTACCCCTGCTTCTATCCTCCACTCCATTTGTATCTAGCGCACCCCTTACAATGTGATATCTCACACCAGGGAGATCTTTTACTCTCCCTCCCCTAATAAGCACTACTGAGTGCTCTTGCAAGTTATGTCCTTCACCAGGTATGTATGCTGTAACTTCCATTCCATTTGTTAATCTTACTCTAGCAACTTTGCGTAAAGCAGAATTTGGCTTCTTTGGCGTTTGAGTCCTTACCTGCACACAAACACCTCGTTTCTGAGGAGAATTAACATTCCTCTCAGATCTATTTTTTAAAGCATTAAAAGACAAGCCTAAAGCAGGAGCTTTACCTTGCTTCTTCTTACTTCTCCTAGGTTTTCTAATCAGCTGTCTTACAGTAGGCACGGTCAGTCCTTAATAAAAATTACAAATAGAAGTAAACTTGAACTATTTCAAGTAACAAAAGAAAATTATACCATGGTGAAATTTACTGTCAACGTTATTTTAATACTAAATTAGACCTGAATTACAATATTAAGTTATAACTAGATTATATTGCGTATTTTACAGAGGGCACAGTTAAAAATTTACATTAAAATTTGACAACAACTTAATAAAAAAGTTAAATTCGAATCAAATAATTCTTTAACAATAAGTACTCAGGGGAGATTTAATGACTATATCCTCAACAATAAAATCTCAAATTGAAAGTGGCTCATGGATTCGCAAAATGTTTGAAGAAGGAGCTTTACTTAAAAAAAAATATGGAGAAGAAAACGTATTTGATCTTTCTTTAGGTAATCCCATTATGGAGCCTCCTGAAGAATTTTTTGAGCAGTTACAGTATTTAGCAAGTAACCCAAAACCTGGATTACATAGATATATGCCAAATGCTGGTTATTTAAGTACTAGAACAAGTATTGCTAAACAACTAACAAAAGAGATTGGCCTGAATTTTATAGCAGAAGACATAGTTATGACTTGTGGTGCTGGAGGAGCACTAAATATAACTTTGAAAACCTTATTAGATCCAGGAGATGAAGTTATAATATTTTCACCATTTTTTGCTGAATATATTTTTTATATACAAAACCATAACGGAAAGTACAAAATAGTATCACCTGATAATAATTTTTATCCAGATTTAAATATGTTGGATAAAACAATAACAAAAAAAACTAAAGCTATACTAATTAATTCACCCAACAACCCAAGTGGAATAATATATCCTCCAGAACTACTTGAAAAACTATCTATTATAATAAATAAAAAGGAAATAGAATTTCAAACAGATATATTTGTAATAAGTGATGAACCTTATAAAAAAATAACTTTCGATAATGTAAAATGTCCTGAAATTTTTTACTATTTTAATAAAAGCATAATTGCTACATCTCATTCAAAAGACCTTGCGTTAGCAGGAAACCGTATTGGATATATAGCTATAAATCCTAAATATAAATATAAATCAGAGATTATAGATGGAATTACGTTTTGCAACAGAACACTTGGATTTGTTAATGCTCCTGCAATAATGCAACATATTGTAGAAAACTTGCAAGAAATCACTATCGATGTAAACACATATAAATCAAAACGTGATTTTATGTATAAAAACTTAACAGATATGGGATATTATATTACTAAACCTCAGGGAGCTTTTTATATGTTCCCAAAATCTCCTATTAAAAATGAGCTAGAATTTATTGAAGAATTAAAAAAAGAAAATGTTTTAGTTGTCCCAGGTAGAGGATTTGGGATAGAAGGTTATTTCAGAATTTCATATTGTTTAGATGATAAAACTTTAAAAGGATCTCTCAAAGGATTCCAATCTGCAATAAATAAATTTATTAATTAAACAGGTGGTTTATCTTTTAATCCTAAACCAGTTATAGGAACTAATATATTTTCAGATATATTGATAGTTTTATCAAAAAACATCTTTTCAATTGCAGCAAAAGCAACAGCTGATGTTGGTTCTATATATAAACCTTCTAAAGTTGAGAGTAATTTCTGATATCTTAAAATTTCTTTATCAGAAATTGCTAAAGCGGTTCCTTTACTTTGTTTTAAAGCATTTAAAATTTGCAATTTCCTAGGTGGATTAATAGAAGATATTCCTCCAGCTATAGTATGAGTTGCCATTGAATCATTCCAATCTTCACCATTAAAAGCTGAAGCAATAGGCATAATATTGGCTGACTGAGCTGCATGTAGTTTAGGAATTTTATTAATAAGACCTGCTTCATACAATTCTTTAAACCCAAAAAATGTCCCCAATATTAATGACCCATTGCCAACCGGTATTACTATATGATCAGGGAAATTATTTGAACATTGATTAAATACTTCATAAGCAAAAGTTTTAATACCTTCCAAAAAATAAGGACTTGCATTGTGCGAAGCATAAATTAAATTATTTTCTTTACAATAATTGAATGCTTCTATAGTTGCGTTTTCTCTAGGCCCTTCAATTTTATGTATATTACCTCCATATACTTTTATTTGTTCAACTTTTGCCAAAGGAGCCGAACTAGGTACAAAAATATTAGCTTTCACTCCAACTCTAGCACAATATGCAGATATAGATGCACCAGCATTTCCTGAAGAATCTTCAACTATTTCATGAATTTTATTTTCACTAATAACTGATAACATAATCTGGCTTCCTCTGTCTTTAAAAGAACCTGTCGGGTTTAAAAATTCCAATTTAGTAAATAAATTATCTAACCCTATTAATTTAGAAATTTTTTCCATCTTTATAACAGGAGTGTTGCCTTCTCCTAAGGTAACATTACTTACTCGATTCAAAGGTAAAGGAATATAATCATTTAAAATTGAATTTTTTTTCATATCAATATATTCAACTATTAAAGGACTATTGCATTTAGAACACTCTAAAATATTTAAAGAAGGCGTATATGTTTCTAAGCAATTTGTACATTTAAAAATAAATTTTTCCATATTCTAATCCTATTATTATCTTTAACCTTAATTAAATATTAGTATTTTTTAATTAATGCCTATACTTGACATAAGAAAAACATAATAATAACATCCCAAAAATATATTCCAAATTTATATTTATTTAAAAAATACGATCTAATCATAAGGATTTAAAATTAATTCTAACAATAGTAAACAAAATAAAACAGACCATATTGTTACTTTCATAGGTGATAGCGATCATAAAACATCTATAAATACTTTTTCAAATTTTGAAATCTTAAATAAAAATAATTACCAAAAAGATGATTATAGTATAGGTGGTGCAGTTTCAATATTAGAGAATACATTTGCAGATATTTTAGGTAAAGAAGATGCTATGTTTTTTCCTACTGGCACTTTAGCAAATCATTTAGCTATTAGAAAATTATGCGGAACAAAACAAAATGTTGTTGTCCAAGAGCAAAGTCATATTTACCATGATTCAGGAGATAGTTTAAGTAGGCTAAGCGGTATAAAATTAACTCCTTTAGGTAAAAATAAATCCTATTTTACATTGAAAGAATTAGAAAATTATTTACATGAACTAAATAATACACGAGCGCATAATCCTGTTGGAGCAGTTAGCTTAGAAAGTCCTGTTAGGCGTAAATATGGTCAAATAGTCCCATTTAAACATCTTGAATCTATTTCAAACTATTGTAAATCTAAATCAATACCTATACATATGGATGGAGCAAGGCTATTTATAATGTCTGCAATAACAAAAATAGATATTAAAGCTTACTCCCAAATGTTTGATTCAGTTTATATTTCACTATATAAATACTTTGGATCTCCTTTTGGGGCAATACTTGCAGGTGATAAAAATTTAATAGATGGACTACATCATGACCGAAGGATGTTTGGAGGCAGTATGCACTCAGCTAATATAGCTGCTATTGCTACATTAAATGGAGTTGAAGAATTCCAAAAAAAATTTAAACATTCGATAAGTAATTCCAAAGAATTATTAATCAAATTAAATACACTACCTCAATTAAATATTGAAACAATTGAAAATGGTTCGAATGTTTATTTAGTAAAATTAGATTCTGATATAAACTTACAATCATTTATAAAGAATCTAGAAAACAAGTCTATATTATTAAATCAAGATGAAATACAATCAAACAAAATTAGACTAAATATTAACGTTACAGTTTTAAATCAAAGTGTAACTAAAATTTTTGATTCATTTAAAGAAGCAATTTCTCAATCACGCTGATAATGCATACACTTACTTGAATAACTATTTTATTCTGATAGAATAAGCACACATGAATTCAAGTAACCTAAATCAAAACCCTAAAAAAATATATTACGGGTGGAAGATAGTAGGCTTTGCTTCCTTAGCATTAACACTTATATCCGCAAGTAGCTTTCAAAGTATTGGAACATACATATATGTGTTAGAGAAAAAATTCGGCTGGAGTCGAACTGCTTTATCTGCTCCATTTAGCCTTTCTAGAATTCAAGGTGCCGTTTTTGGTCCAATAGAAGGCTGGTTAATCGATAAAATCGGCAGCCGTATTATGATATTAATCGGATTTACAATAGTAGCTATTGGCATTCTTGCATTCTCTCAAATTCAAACTTTATGGCAATTTTATGCTTCATACATAATAATTACTATTGGAGCAGGATTTGGTGGATGGCTAGCTATAATGTCTTTAGTAAATAATTGGTTTATAGCAAAAAGAACATTTGCTCTTGCTACATCAATGACTGGTGTATATGTAGGTGGATTTCTTATATATCCTTTATCATGGAGTCTAGAAAAATATGGATTTGAAGCAACTACTCTTACAGTAGCAATAATAATTTTCTGCTTTATCCCAATTGCTTCTTTAGTAAAAAACAAGCCTGAAGATATTAACCTAACTCCATATAACCCTCAAAACAAAAATAATAATAAGCTTAAAGAGAATGAAAATCAAGATTTTACTGTTAGTCAAGCTTTAAGAACTCAAACATTCTGGCTATTAGCATTTGTACACATGTTCTCTACGATTTCATTAGTGACATTACAAGTTCATCTAGTACCTTTACTAACTGATATGGGAATGACTCTTACAACATCCGCATTAGTTATTGCTACATTTACTACGACTGCAATACCTGCTCAATTATTAGCAGGATATCTAGGAGACAAATTGCCAAAACCAAAAGTTGCAATGTTTTTCTATGTATTACAAGGTATATCGTTAACAATATTAATTATCGGAAACAGTGCGCCTAATGATTCCAGTTTTAAAATTCCTTCCGCTTTCTTGTTTGCTATTTTTTGGGGAATTGCAGTAGGAGGAAGGGTTCCTTTATTAACAGCTATTAGAGGAGAATATTTTGGACGTAAAGCCTTTGGATCTATTATGGGAATATCAATGTTGCCAAACAACCTAAGCATGCTTGTTTCTCCTATTTTAACAGCATATATTTTTGAAAAAACAGGTACATACAATTTGCCATTAATATTCTTTGCAATATTAGCATATATAGGAGCTATAGGTATATTAATGGTAAAAAAGCCTGAACTTAAAACATAATTATTAGAATACTTATACAAATTTTTGATATTATATTCATATATAAATTTATACATAATAAAAAATCAATAAAAATATTTTGCATATGATGGATATTATAAAAGATAAAAACATTCTAAAAGACTTCATTTTCTGGCCAACAATTGTAGTTGTATTTTTATTAGACCAACTAAGTAAAAATATTGTAACTAATATATTTAAAGACGGAAAAATTTGGCCTGAGGAAAGTCCAATAAGATTAGCTTATGTTACTAATACTGGATCAGCATTTGGGCTTTTTCAAAATGCAACTCTTTTCCTTACCATTGCATCAATAATTGGAATTTGTTTTTTATTCTATTTATATTACTACAAGGCAAATTCCAAACCAATACTTAGATTCGCATTAGGGTTAATGGTTGGAGGTGCTTTGGGAAATTTATTTGATAGAGTATATCAAGGCTATGTAGTAGATTTTATTGGAGTATGGTGGTGGCCATGGTTTAACATAGCTGACTCCTCAGTATCAGTAGGAACATTTATTCTTGTTACAGTTTTATTAATCTTTGACAAATCAAAACAAACTAAAATTTCGAATTCAGATGAGTAAAACATTAACTGTAACAGTAAATACCTATGGAGAACGCGCAGATAAATTCTTATCTGATCATTATCCAGAACTTTCACGCTCCAGATTAAAGCAGTTAATTAATGACGGAAATATAACTATAGAAAATAAATTAATTAAACCTTCAATTAAACTTCAATTTGGACAAAAAATTTCAATCTTAATCCCTGATCCAGTAAAGAGTCACCTAATAGCAGAAGACATCCCCTTGAATATAATATATGAAGACAAAGATATATTAGTTATAGATAAGCCCCCGAGTCTTACGGTACATCCAGGAGCTGGCAATAAAAAAGGCACTTTAGCAAATGCTATTCTATATAGATGCCCTGATTTAAAAGCAATTAATGGAACTATTAGACCTGGAATAGTTCATAGATTAGATAAAGATACTTCTGGCTTAATGGTAGTTGCTAAAAATGAAAATTCTCAAAACCATCTAACTAATCAACAACTAACGGTCGGCTTCAATAAACATTATATTGCCTTAGTTCATGGAGTTATTAAAAGTAATTCTGGAACTATAAACGAGGCAATTGGTAGAAATCCTTTCAACCGACAAAAAATGTCGGTAAGGCAAGATGGACGAAAATCGATTACACTATTTAAGAAAATCAAACAATTTCAAAAATATACACTATTAGATATAAAGACTATTACTGGGAGAACTCATCAAATACGAGTTCATTTTGCATTTTTAAAACATTCACTTGTCGGTGACAAAAAATATGGAGGAAAAACAGATTTAATAAATAGACAATTTTTGCATGCTAATATTTTAGGATTTAAATTGCCTTCTACAAATAAAGATATAGAATTTAAATCAGAATTACCAAAAGATTTAAATTCTATAATTAACCATTTAAATTAATCATTTATTCATAAAGGTAAATATAAATGAAAATAAATTCAAAAACACAAAATATAACAAATGATATTTTTAAAAAAAGACGTAACCAATTAATTGATATGGCTTCAGATGGAGTTTTAATCATACCTGCAATGCACTCATCAATAAGGAACAATGATGTTGATTATGAATTTAGACAAGATTCTTCTTTCTGGTATTTTTCAGGGTTTGAAGAACCAGATGCAGTAATGGTATTAGATGGTAAATCGAAGAAAAAATATACTATGTTTGTAAATCCATATGACCCAGACATGGCTATATGGGTAGGAGCAAGAGTAGGTGCCAAAGGGATAGAAGAAGATTTTGGTGCAGATAAAGGTATATCAATTAATAAATTAAAAGAAAAACTATATGAAATCACAGAACAACACGAACGTATATATTATTCCTTCGGAGATGACCCAATTATTGATCCCATTATTAAAGATATATTGATTAAAAGAAGACAATCTTCTGATAGAAGAAATAAAAACCCTCTTGAAATCAAAGACCCTAGTCCGTTAATTAATGAAATGAGATTAATAAAATCCAAAGAAGAAATTAATTTAATACAAACAGCAATAGATATTACCGAAAAAGGCTTTTTAAAAGCTATGCAATTTACTAAACATGATAAAAATGAATTCGAAATACAAGCTGTTTTAGAATATGAATTTAGAGCTGGTGGATCAAAAAGAAATGGATATCCTTCAATAGTTGCTAGCGGAAGTAATGCTTGTACTCTTCACTACATTGAGAACAATTCGATTTTGAAAAATTCAGAATTACTCCTAATTGATGCTGGTGCAGAATTTAATTATTATACTGCTGATATAACTAGAACATGGCCAATTAAAGGAATTTTTGATAAAGAACAAAGAGCTATATATGAAATAGTACTGGAAGCTCAAAAAAAATCTATAGAAATTATAAAACCTGGAGTCCCAATAGCTATGATTCATCAAAAAGCATTAGAAATTATTGTCCAAGGGTTAATTGATTTAAAAATTTTAAATGATACAAAAGAAAATATTTTAGAAAATAAAGACTATATTGATTATTTTATGCATGGAACATCACATTGGCTCGGAATTGATGTACATGATGTAGGTAATTACAAACAAAATAATAAGAGTACTATTCTAAAACCAGGTATGGTTTTTACTGTAGAACCAGGTATTTACTTCGGTGAAAATATTAAAAATATTCCCCAAAAATATAAAAATATTGGAATAAGAATTGAAGATAATATCTTAGTAACTGAATCTAGCCATAAAATATTATCTAATAATATTCCCAAGGAAATCACTGATATTGAAAGAATACTCAAATAAAATATTTAAATAAATTCAACAGGAGAAAAAATTGACTAAAATATTATCTTGGAACGTTAACGGCTTGAGAGCTATATATAAAAAAGGCTTTTTAGACTGGGTAGAGTCAGAAAATGCTGACATAATATGCCTACAAGAAACTAAAGCTCATCCAGATCAACTACCTAAAGAGATAAATCCAATGAAAAATTATTATTCAGCTTTTTCTTCTGCAGAAAAAAAAGGCTATAGTGGTGTAGCAGTTTATTCAAAAGAACAACCTAAATCAATTGAAAATGGATTAGGAAAACCAGAATTTGATAATGAAGGTAGAACCTTAATTGTAGAATATGAATCTTTTATTTTATTCAATATATATTACCCTAATGGGAAAGCTTCAGCTGAAAGGTTAGATTACAAACTTAGATTCTATGATTATTTTCTAGAAAAGGTAATAGCTCTTAAAAATGCAGGAAAAAAGATAATTATATGTGGTGATTTTAATACAGCTCACAAAGAAATTGACTTATCTAGGCCAAAACCTAATGAAGGTACATCAGGATTTTTACCTATTGAGCGTAATTGGATGGATAAATTTATTGAATCTGGATTTATTGACACATTTAGACATTTTGATAAAAGTACTGATAATTATACTTGGTGGGACATGATCACTCGCGCCAGAGACAGAAACGTAGGTTGGAGAATTGATTATTTTTTTATAGATGAAAACAGTATTAATAATCTGGAAAGAGCTTATATCCAATCTAAAATAATGGGTTCAGATCATTGCCCTACTGGAATTGATATCAAATACTAAAAACTTGTATCCTATGGCGAAGACTCTCAACAACATATAATCTTTTATTAGCATCAATTTTAACTGACACTGGACCCCAAAAATACGGTTCTGTTTGCGCAGATTTTTGATAAGGAGTACTAAATTGACTAGGGAGTTCAGGTATTAAGTTGGCTTTTTCTCTACTTTGTAATTGGTCAGGTGATTTATCATACCATTCTTTAGCCCATTTTGATAAAGTTGCTTCACCATCTAATACAGAAATCAAATCCCCATCTCTGTTCAAGATTTTCACTTTATGATTTCCCCAATCAGCAATATAAAGAATTCCAGAATCGTCTACAGCTACTGAAGAAGGCCTGTTTAAGTTAATTCCATTCTTAAGATTATCTCCATAGCACGATTTAAAATCTCCATTATTAGTAAATTGTTGAACTCTATTATTTCTCCAATCTGCTACATATATATCACCTTTAGAATCCGTACATATCCCCCATGGCATATTTAATTCTCCATTTCCACAACCAAACCCTCCCCAAGATGTAATAAATTGTCCATCACTTGTAAATTTTTGCACCCTATGGTTATTTTGATCTGCAATGTAAACATTATCGTGATTATCTATAGTAATCCCTGCAGGACCATCAATTTCTCCAATCCCGCTACCATATATACCCCAACTGAACAAATATTTACCTGATGAATTAAAAACTGTTATCCTATTATTCAATTCATCTGTAACATACAATCTATCTTTGCTATCAAAACACATTGCAACTGGAAGTTTGAATTGTCCCTCCCCATCTCCAAAACCATAACCAAATTCTCCTAAATATTCTTCTTCATAATTCAAAATACCCACCCTAATAGCTGATGCATTTTCTGGTTTAAAGTTTATTGGCGCATCATGTCTATTAATAACAAAGGCTCTATCATCAGAACTAAAAGCTATATCATAAGGGTTTGAAAACCCAACACCATTAGTTCCAATATTCACTATCCCAATTGTCTTTAAGTATTCTAATTTGTTCAAATTTTTTAATGATGTCATTTTGATACCTTTTGAATTAAAATAATTAATAAATTATACTAGCTGATATTCCTTAGTAGCTGCAATAAATCCTAAAACTTGCCCAATATGTTCATCAATTTTTTGGTTGTTATTTGGAGAATTATCTATTGAATCTAATAAAAACCCTCTCGTATTATCTGACAAATTACAACCAATTATTTCACTACATATATCTAATATTTCTTTATTAGAAGTTGATGTTGAAATATCACTTTTAACTCTCGAAATCAATTTCCTCACTCCTGGTTTTTCTAAATTAGAAATTTCTGAGGATGCAAAGTTTACTCTTTCGATTAATGTGCCACTATCAATCCATTCTACACCTTCATGCCAACCTTCAACTGAAGGAGGTTGAAAAAGAGTTTGACCCATAAATGTAGCCTGGTCAACTAAGTCTTTTATTGCTAATGTCGGTATAGAATAAGCCTCAGAAATACGTACTGTCCCAACAACGAGTTCAATAGGAGACTTCACTTTAGAGGATCTACATTTATCAGATTTAAAATATTCTGATTTAAATAGACTTCTAAGAACTGACCTTATTTCATATCCACTCTGGAAATATGCTTCCATCATTTCATTAATAGCTAGTTTCCCTTCAGAATCTATTTCATCAGAACAAAAATATTGATACAATCTTGTACTAATAAATTCTGCTGTAGCTTTCTGCTTAACAATAATATCTACAATTTGATCACCATCAAATTCACCAGTTTCACCTAAAAATGTTTTCTGATTATAATCATGGTCATTGCTATCAAATTTGTGGTGCCATCCTACGCGTCCATAAGGCCAAAAAGGCGCATAATCTATATTATCTCTTGTCCAGCCAGTAAATGCTCTCGATGCTTCTTTAACGTCGTCTTCAGTATAATTACCTATACCCATAGAAAATAATTCCAATAATTCTCTACCCCAATTTTCATTTATAGCATCTGCATGATTATCAACATTATCTAACATTTGACTCATTGCTGTATCTTTTGATAACTCTAATAATAAATCTCTAAAGTTTCCTAACCCTAACTTTCTGAACATATCAACTTGCTCATACAGCATTGTCATCTGTTGAACATCTGCAAAATTAGATGCAAATAGACCATGCCAAAACAGAGCAATTTTTTCTTCTAAGGGTGAATCAGTAGTAACTAATCGATACATCCATTTTGCAGCAGTTGGAGTAGGGAGTCTAGATTCAGCTATATCAACATGGTATCTATATATAACATCTTCAGGAAGTGTATTAGATTGGATAGGATTTAATATAGACTCAACTACACCATCATAACCTTGCAGAATATATTTATCTAATTCTTCAGGAGTAGCTCCAAATCCAGCTTTACCCATTAGATGTTGAATTAATTTGCGCTCAACAGACATTATTAAACTCCAATATTCATGATTTTTTAAAAAATTATATAAAAAATAATTCAAATTTAAAAGATATTTTAAACATCAATCACCATTAATTCATCAGAAAACACAACTTTACCATCAAATATCTTACTTACATCTCCAATACCTTTTTCCTTATTTCCATGTAACGAAAGGTTAGGACCAGTATGTACTAATACTAACTTCTTAACTCCAGCTTCTTGAGCCATTTCTGCGGCACCAGTTGTTCCACATTGCCCTCCATCTTCTTTATTCTCTTTCATCACTTCCTGATCATCCCAACACATACAAAACATTATATCTGCATTAGAAGCTAAATCTACAACTGATTTACAAGGCCTAGTATCTCCAGTAAAAACCATACTCCCCTCAGGAGTATCAAATCTATAAGCTAATGAATCTAACCATGGCTGGGCATGTTCTGCAATTGCAGCAGTAACTTCCCAATCATCTCCTACAAAAACCTTACCTTCGGTAACATCTTTTGCAAAAACATCTGGTGGCTTTCGTGGAAGAGTTCCTCCTCTGTTCACATGTATTTGTTGACTCATAGGAGAATTTACCCTTGCTATCCAATCGTGAGCAAAAACACCATTTTTACCAATAATATCTTCTGTAATTTTTTCAGTTAAAGTAGGCCCATAAACTTTTAATTGATTTTCTTTACCAATACTTTGATCCCATCTACACAATAAAAAACATGGATAATCAACATCATGATCAAAATGGTGGTGAGTAAAAAAAATATAATCAATATCAGTCGGCCATAAACCTGCTTTTACTAATTTATGCGTAGCAGCAGGGCCACAATCAATCATGACCTGGTTCCCACCAAACTCAGCAACAAAAGAAGATCCAAATCTTTCTGGAGTAGGAGTAGGGGTACCTGCACCTAAAACATATACACGTGCCATATAAACCTCCTATAAAATATTTACATCTCGAAGATTATACCTAAATTTCTTTGCCAACTCCACTGGCAAGAGCCAAATTATATATTTCAGTACCAACCAATATATCTTGAACAGCTAATCCTTGTGATTCAAATAAAGTTATATCATCTTTTTTGGTACGTCCAGAATAATTACCTTTTACAACATCAGACAAATTATAAACTTGTTGCCAGCGTATAGAACCTCTTTCAACAGGATATATTAAATCTCCACACTCTATTTTTGCTTGTTCTACATCATCAACTATTAAATGATTCGATTTTTTTATCACCTCGTAATCTAACTCCCTACGCATCCAATGGTTTGCACCCGCAGCATTAATGTGAACACCTTCTTTTATCCATTCTCCTTTAACAACAGGATCTCTACTAGTTGTAATTGTCACAATTATATCGACATCTTTAACACATTCCTGGGCTGTTTCCACTGGCTCTATATCGATATTATTATTTGTTTGTTTAATCATTTTAGTTGTAAATTTTTCACGTTTTTCAGCATTACGACTAAAAACTTTTACTTTACTAATTCTCCTAACTTTACATATTGCATCTAATTGAGGTCCAGCTTGATAACCTGTACCAATTATTCCTACAGAAGACGCATCACCATTTGATAAATATTTTGTTGCAATTCCTGAAGATGCTCCAGTTCTAATCCTTCCGAGCTCAGAAGCTTCAATTATTGCTAATAATTCACCAGTTTCTGTACTAAACAACTGTATATAAAATTTTGGTATATGTCCGCGAACTACACCATATGATTTGTGTCCCATCATATTAATACTAGGAACGACTGCTGACATAAAATTTAAAAAACCATTAGGCAATAATAACCTCGAACGAGGACTATTTATCATCTGCCCATCATCTGATATAGATAATCCATCATCTAAAGACTTCAGTGTGATATCCATATTTATTATTTTTTTAACATCGCTTTCTGTAAGAAAAATAGCCAAAAGATTCCTCCATATCATTATTAATTAAATAAAATCTAAACTAAGTTAATATTCTACTCGTTTCTGTTAATTATTGCCAAAAATTTTTTACTAGTTTCTGCAGGGTTTTCAGATTCTAAAATTGACTGCCTGACAGCAACTCCATTAGCCCCAGCATCAATTACTTCTTTTACATTTAAAAGACTTATGCCTCCAATAGCAATCAAGTCCATGCAACCCAATTTAGAAAGAACTTGTTTAATCAAATTTGTTCCACAACCCTTTATATCAGGCTTTGATGTTGTCTTAAATATAGTACCCAGTATTACATATGAAGCACCTTGTTCATGAGCTTTAACAACTTCATTTACAGAGTGAACGGACCTACCCCATATTAAATCATCAAATTTATCATTCAATTTAAGCTGCGAAGGTAAATGCAACCCAACATCTAAGTCTCTAGCTATTTCTGGATTACCATTAATAAATATTCGAGCTTGATCCCCTAATTTGCGCTTAACCTCATAAGTTAAATCAAATAATTCCCTGTAACACATATTTTTTTCTCTTATTTGAATAGCATCAACGCCGCCTTTTACAGCATTAGATATCACTGATAATAAATTAGATTTACCTACTAATTCATTGTCAGTAACTAACATTAATCTAAACATCAAAACAACCTCATGTAAAATTAATCAGTATTTAATCCCATACTTGATCAAAAAAATCATATTCTAAATTCATTGCGCGTTTATATTTATGTTTTTCATTAAGTAAGTTGACACTATGAATATTCAATAAACCTTCAACTGAATTAACTAAATCCATATATTCATTACTAGAATAAGCTTCTATCCAATCTGAATATTGATTTTCTTGATTTTGTGATTTTGAAATTTCTCTTCCTAAAAATAAATACAACTTCATACATGGAGTAATTGCTGAAAGTAAATCACCCAACGATCCTATCATAGAATTAGAAAGTAAAAATTCTGTATAAGCAGTTGTTGCTTTAAATGGCTTGATTAATTTTAAATTAATTTTATATCTTTTAGATACTTCTTGATGAAGTTTAAGTTCTTCAAATACGCCACACTGCAAATCATGAAATAAATCTCTGGTATAAATATCTGTAGATCTAAAAACACCAATTGCGTATACTCTAGCAAACACATCTAAAAAAAATGCATCTTGTCCAATAAAATTAATATACTTATTAATATCTAAATCTCCTTTAGATATCCCTTGAAGAAATGGATGATTCAAGCATTTCTCAGCTATTGGTTTAAATTCATTCCACATTAAATCTGAAACTGAATCTTCTGTATCCAAAACAAAACTCCCAAATTAATAAAATTAAATTCTATACTTTAACAAATAATTATTTTGATTTACTATCTATTCTACCTTCAAAGCTACTACTTGGATCAGCATAGAATTTCTTAGGTATTCTTCCAGCTAAAAATGCATTCCTCCCTGCAATAACAGCGTGCTTCATAGCTGAAGCCATTTTTATTGGGTCTTGAGCACGTGAAATAGCACTATTTAGAAGAACAGCATCACATCCTAACTCCAATGCAACAGCTGCATCTGATGCAGTACCGACACCAGCATCAACTATTACTGGAACCTTAACTCTGGATCGAATAATTTCTATATTATGTGGATTCCTTATTCCAAGCCCAGACCCTATAGGTGCTCCTAAAGGCATTACAGCAACACAGCCAATATCTTCTAATTTTAATGATAATACCGGGTCATCATTAGTGTAAGGTAAAACTGAAAATCCTTTTTTAACTAATTCTTTAGCTGCGATTAATAAATTTTCTCCGTCAGGAAATAAAGTATTTTCATCAGCAATAACTTCAAGTTTTATCAAAGATGTACCCAATGATTCCCTAGCTAGCTCTGCAGTCAAAACAGCATCTTTGACTGTAAAACATCCAGCAGTATTAGGAAGTATCTTATATCCTTTCTTTAAAAAAATATTATATAAATTATTCTCATCTTTATTTATTGAAACTCTACGTAATGCAACTGTAACCATTTCTGTTTCTGATTCTTCTAGAGAATCTAGCATTGTTTGAACACTTGGAAATCGAGCTGTCCCTACTATCAACCTAGATTTCATAGAAAGATCAGCAAGTCTCCAATTATCAGAAATAATATTCTCCAACTATTAACCTCCTTGAACTGGTTTAACTAACTCTATCAGATCTCCATCTTGTAAGTAAGTTAAACTCCATTTTTCACGATGGACAATTTCCCAATTTAATGCAATGGCCATACCTTTTAGATTAGAATTAAAACCTAAATACCCTAATAGACAGTCAAGATTTTGATTTTCTTCAATTTCTTTTGTCTCTCCATTAACCTTAACCTTAATCATACTTCCTCAACAAATTAAAATACTTTATGTTTTTCAAGCCCAAAAGGCTTAACAATATCTGGAGTTATACCTTTAATTAACATTTCAGATATAGCCCATGCAGTACCTGGAGCTAATAGGATTCCATGTCTAAAATGACCAGTAGCAACAAAAGTATTATCTAAGTTAGTTTGACTAATTAATGGCAAATTATTTAAAGCTGCAGGCCTAAATCCAATTGTAGACTCACGAAATTCATATTCGTATATATTAGGGAATACTTTCCATGCATTTCTTAATAAATCCATAATTGATCCAGCTTGAATTGAATTATCAAAACCTTTTTCTTCAACAGTACCTCCAACAACTAGTTCTCCATTTGAACGACTAACTAAATAAACATCAGAAGTTCTAATAACATGTTTTAGCATATTAGGTCCATTTAGGCGAATTGACTGACCTTTGACTGGGCGAATATCTACCTCAAATAATGAATTAGAAATACTATTTGTCCAAGCACCTGAACATATAACTACTTGCTTAGATTGCAGGTAAAATTCTTGGTCTCTAGATATATATTTTATAGATTTCAATTTTTCATCAAATTTAATTATAGTTTTTACTTCAGCTTCTTCTATAATATTCCCCCCAAGTTTGATGATTGATTTAGCCAATGCAATTAACAAAGCTCTAGAATTAACCTGATAATCATTTTCAGCTAATAAGGCTGAAGTTACCCAGCCACTTAGATTAGGTTCTATCTCAAATATTTCTTTTTGACTCAGCCAAGCTGAACTAAGTCCTTTTGATCTCTGAGCTTCATGTAAGTGTTCTAACTCACCTTCATCATCTTTTCCCATAGCAATTAATAAAGTTCCAGTATCATTAAATCCACAATTTAATCCCGAAATTTTCTCAATAGATTCTATAAATTCTCTGTATATAGAATGGCTATACAGAGCAAAATCGACCAATTCAGATTCTTCAGACTTTGCTTCAGATATTGGAGCTAACATCCCAGCACTGGCCCATACAGCACCAGCTCCTACTTTTTCCTTTTCCAAAACCGTAACTGACAAACCTTGCCTACTCAGTTCATAGGCAATTGAAAGACCAATTACGCCTGCTCCTATAATTACAATTTCTTCAGTAGGAATTTCTGAATTCATACTTCTCACTATTTATATTTTTTAAAATAATTATTTAACTATTAATATTTAATTTTTTATTCCAATCATAATATTCTTTACCCCTAAGATAGAAAAAATGGTCAGTTGGTCCGGACCCATTACCTAGTTCTAATCCGTTACTGATTGCTTCTGAAATATATTCTTTTGAAGTAGCAACTGCATCAATAAGAGTCATTCCTTTGGCTAAATGAGTAGCTATAGCTGCAGAATATGTACATCCAGTTCCATGAGTGTTTTTTGTTTCAATCCATTTACTTGGAAAATACTCCGTATAATTTGGCATTATTAAAGTATCTGTCGCTTTTTCACTTAATAAGTGGCCACCTTTTATTAAAACTGCAGAGACACCTTTTTCTAATAAAATATTCCCAGCAATTTCAACATCTTTCAAAGTGACAATTTCCATATTACTTAAAACTTGAGCCTCATAAATATTTGGAGTAATTAATGTAGCTAAAGGAAAAAGTTCATTCTGTAATGCATCTATAGCTTCTTTTTCAAGCAAATTATATCCCGATTTCGAAATCATAACTGGATCTAATACATAGTTATTACATTTATATCTTTTAATTAATTCAGCAACAATGTTTATTACAGGAACATTTGCAAGCATACCAGTTTTTATAGCTGAAATATTGAAGTCACTAAAAATTGCATCAAATTGAGATTTAATTAGCCTAATAGAAATTTGCTGAGCTTCAACAACTTTTTTTGTGTTTTGCGCAGTTATAGCAGTTATTACTGATGTCCCAAAGCCACCATTTGCTGATATGGCTTTTAAATCAGCTTGAATACCTGCACCTCCACCAGAGTCTGATCCAGCAATAGTACATACAACTTTCATAGTTTAGCCTCAAAAATAATTTTCAGATTATATAAACTACAAAAATCTATTAAGTTATAACAAAATTTATTATTTAATATTCTCAAAAACACCAATATTTAAATCCCTTCGCTGGCATTATCCAGATCAGGTATAGGGGTCGACAAAATGTCTTCTCAGCTTTCAGCTCCCCCATCAAATACATACTGGAATTAGTCTAGTATATTTAAAAGGAAAATTCAATATTTTTATATTTGAATATATAAAAATATTCTGATAATATTTTTTACGCAGCCAATTCTTAAATAATAAACCAGAATGGTGAGCAAATAAAAATGAATATTTCAAAATACAAAACCAAATATAATATAATATTTGATTACATATTAATTAATTCATCAAATACTAATCTATACAGATTAAATTTATTGAGTCACCAATATGCATAAGTTTTCTTCTAAATCTAATATTGGTTTTATTGGTACTGGATCAGTAGGTGGTTCTTTAGCATTATCACTTCATAAAAATAACTACCCTGTCGTAGCATTATCTAGTAAATCAAATAAATCTGCTCAAAAATTAGCCAAAATGATTCCAAATTCTAAAGCTTACAAATCTTTAAATGAAATTTTAGACAGATCTGAAGTGATATTTATAACGACTACTGATGATGCTATCGAAACTGTAGTATCTAGTTTGAAATGGCAACCTGATAAAGCTGTAATACACTGTTCCGGAGCAGCATCTACAGATATTCTAGAACATGCATCAAGGCAAAAAGCAAGTGTTGGAACATTCCATCCTTTGCAAGCATTTGCATCAATAGAAAAAGGAATTGAAAGTATTCCAGGAACTACATTTGCAATTGAAGGAGATCCAAACATAAAAAATTATTTAAAAGATATAGCTTTTAATCTTGGAGGATCGCATATATTTTTAAAACCTGAAGATAAAGTTTTATATCATGTATCTGGTGTTATGCTAGGAGGATTATTAACATCCTTTGCTGCAACTACTGCACAAATATGGGATAGCATTGGGTTATCTCGAGAAGAAGGTATTAAATCACTTTCTCATATGATGCAACAAGTATCAAAAAACCTGACAACACTAGGTATACCTGCTGCAGTTGCAGGTCCTTATCCCAGAGGAGATATTGGCACTATAAAAAAACATTTAGATGAGTTATATAATAAATATCCTAAAATATTACCTTTGTACTGTGAACTCGCATTGTGTGCATTACCATTAGCAATAGAAAAAGGCTCTATAAATATAGAAACTCACAATGAAATACATCAAATCATTCTCGAATATAAAAAACTATCTTCTTAATTAAATGAGGTAAATATGAGAATCAGCATAAAAGATTTACAGAAAATGAAAAAAGCAGGTTTGAAAATACCAATGCTAACTGCTTATGATTATACTACTGCGCAAATATTAGAAAAATCTAAAATACCAATAATATTAGTCGGCGATAGCTTAGGACAAGTTATCTTAGGCTATGAATCAACCATACCTGTCACTCTGAATGAAATGATTTACCATGCAAAAACTGTAGTAAGAGCAACAAAAACAACTCACATTGTTGTAGATTTACCTTTTCTTAGTTATCAAACAAATAATTCTGATGCAATAAAAAATGCTGGGAAAATATTAAAAGAAACAGGAGCTCAATCTGTTAAACTTGAAGGTGGAAAAGAAATCACATCAACTATAAATTATTTAATAAATAGAGGAATTCCAGTAATGGGACATATAGGACTAACACCTCAATCTGTTCATCAGCAAGGAGGGTACGGCATTCAAGGCAAAACTGCAAAAAATGCTCAAAAAATTATTGATGACGCTTCCTATTTAGAAGATTCTGGTGCTTATGGAATAGTTCTAGAATCTATACCTAGTCAAATAGCAAAAATAATTACTGATAAGCTATCAATTCCTACAATAGGAATAGGCTCTGGTGTTTATTGTGATGGACAAGTCCAAGTTTTTCATGATTTAGTTGGCTTATTTGATGATTTCAAACCTAAACATGCTAAAAGATATCTTGAATTATCTAAACTAATTCAAGAATCTACTATGAATTATATAGATGAAGTCAATAAAAGCGAGTTTCCATCTAATAAAGAATCTTTCTTTATTACAGATGAAGAATTAAAACAAATAAAACATTAATAAAAAACTTAAATGGTATAAATTGAAGATTATTAAAAATATTTCTGAAGTTAAAAAAATATGCTCAGATAAAAAAATAGCATTAATACCTACAATGGGTGCAATACATAAAGGGCATGAGTCTTTAATACATAAAGCTCAAGAAAAGGCTTCCTTTAATATTGTAAGCATCTTTGTTAACCCAATTCAATTTGCCAACAACGATGAATACATAAATTATCCAAACAATATAAATTCTGATATTGAAAAACTAAAAAATTTAAAAGTAGATGCTATATTTATTCCAGAAATTAGAGAAATTTATCCATTAGGCTTTAGCACTAATGTAGATGTGGGACAAATTAGCAAAGTTTTAGAAGGTAAATTTAGACCAGCACATTTTACTGGGGTAGCTACAATAATTACTAAATTATTTTCTATAATTAAACCAGATCATGCATATTTCGGCCAAAAAGATGCTCAGCAATGTTTGGTTATAAAAAAATTAAATGATGAGTTAAATCTAGGTGTTAAAATCTTTATCAATCCAACAGTTAGAGACCAAAATGGAATAGCTATTAGTAGTAGAAATAAAAATTTAAATAAAATCCATTTAAAAGCAGCAGAAAGTTTATTTAAATCACTTTGTCTAAGCAAACAATTATTTGAAAAAGGTATTGATAATACAAAATATATTAAAGATGAAATGAAAAAAGTAATTATGCAATCTTATCCAACAAAAATTGATTATATAAGTATTGCTAACTCTAACACTCTAGAAGAACTTGATAAAATAGCTCTACCAACATTAATATCTCTGGCAGTTTGGTTTGGTGAAACGAGATTAATTGATAATATATTATTAAAATAAAATGATATACTAAAAATATATTTTCTTTATTGAGGTGAAACCTGAATATACTTATAACAAACGATGACGGAATAAATGCTCCAGGTCTATGGACATCAGTAAACCATTTGAAAAAACTAGCTAATATAACTGTTGTAGCACCAGATAGAGACCAAAGTGGAACGGGCACTTCAATGACTCTAAGAAATGTAGTAAGACTACATGAAAAACCTCACAACGACCCTAAAGTAAAAGTATATTCTGTTGAAGGTACTCCTGCAGATTGTGTAATTCTCGCATGTGAAAAATTGATGAATTCTTCTCCCGATCTAATTGTTTCAGGTATTAACTTAGGCGCAAATTTAGGATTTGATGTAATGCTATCAGGGACTGTAGGAGCAGCCATACATGGATATCTTAGAAATATACCATCAATTGCTATATCTGCTGCATACAAAAAAGAAGTACGATATGATGTTGCAGGAGAAATAATAGAAGAACTAGTTGAAAATTTATTTAATGATAATACTTCAAAACTATTCTTGCTAAATGTGAATGTACCTTGTGTTCAAAAAAATGATATCAAATCAATCAAACTAACCTCATTAGGTAATACTAATTATATGCAAAATGTTGAAGAAGAAAAATCAGGAATTAGAACCCATTATTGGATAAAGCCTGACAGAAAAAACACATCGAAACCAGATGCTAAATCTGACATTCTTGCTATAGAGGAAAACAATATATCCATAACTGCAATTAAACCAAATTTCGATGACTCAATTGATAATTCAAGCTTCTCAAATTTAATTGATTCAGTTAAACAAAACGTATTTAACTAAATTATAATAAATATGTTAGTATAATACATTGTAAATAATTAATCCGCAGTAGCTCAGTGGTAGAGCAGACGGCTGTTAACCGTCAGGTCGTAGGTTCGAATCCTACCTGCGGAGCCAAAATAAAATATTATTTTCTCAAAATAGAGATATGGATGGAAAAATTTTCATATTAACTTATATTATATATACACAATCAATTGAATAAATAAAAATGAACAGAGATGAACTAAAAAAATTAATCCGCGGCATAATCGTAGCTACGCCTACACCTTTTAACGATAATCTAGAAGTAGATTATGGGAAAATGGCAGATATGACTAAATGGTGGATTAGTGAAGGACTTGTAAAATCCAAAGCTGTAATTAAATGTGTTTCTCTAATGGGTGAAGGCCCTCAACTCACTCATGACGAATGGCCTTTATTATTAAAAAGTGTAATTAATGCAGCAGAAGAAAAAGTTCCTGTAATTGGATGTATTCACTCTGCAGATACAAAAAAATCAATTACAGATGCATTAATTGCTCAAGATCTAGGTGCTACAGGGCTACAAGTATCAGCTCCTCTATTTAATGATCCAAACCAAGATGATATATTAAGGTACTTTGAAGCTTTATCTAATTCAATTGAAATTGGAATTATGGTATATCAAACTCCATGGAATAAATATGGAGAAATCATGCCTGAAACATTTAAAAAAATGGCTGATTTTGAACATGTAATGGCAATTAAATGGTGCGAAGCAAATTCCTTTGAATATAAAGAAATGAAACAATTAGCACCATATTTTAACATATTAGAAAATGGATCTAATATCAGTGAATGCTATAAACTTGGAGGTCAAGGTTTCCTTGATGAACAAGCTACAGCCTATCCCCAATTTGATTTGAAAGTATTAAGCCTAATGGAAAATGGTAAGTTTGACGAAGGTCAAGCTTTATGGGATTCAGCTCAACCTATTAGAGATTTCTATACAAAGCTCGTAATTCGATCTGGAGGACAAGCTCGTTTAAAAAAAGCAGTAATGGAAGCTATGAATATGCCTATGGGACACATGAGACCCCCTTCATTACCTCATTCCAATGAAGAAATTAAAGAATTACGTCAAATTCTACATAGTATTGGATGGCCTGTAGATAGATAATTAAAAAATTTCTAATACTATAAAATCTAGGAGTAAAACCAATGCTAACTACTGAAAAAGCAAAAAGCTGGTTCCAAGGAGTTACTGTACCTTTACCAACTATATTTGGTAAAGATGGTTCCCTGGATCTAGAATCCACTATTTCAAATGTGAAATGGTTAATTAATAAAGGAGCAAAACAAGGGAATACGATACTTTTAATTGCAGGTTCAGGTGGAGATTTTACATCCTTAAATACTGAGGAAAGAAAACAAGTAATTGGAGCAATAGCAAAGCTTGCTAAAGGAAAAATTCCTACTATTGCTAGCGTGCAAAGTACTGATATACGTATAACAATTGAATTATCACAATTCTGCGAAGAAGTAGGTATTGATGCAGTTCAGATCTCGGGAGCATATTACTATGATGGAAGACCGCAGGATGTAATTTCATGGGTAGAAAAAGTAGCTTCACAAACCAAAGTTGGATTTGCTGCATATAGTCATTGGTATAGCGGATCCAAATATGACCTTCCAGTAAATGTAGTTGAAAAATTGTTAGAAATACCTAATACAATAGCTGTGAAATGGGCTTCTCCTTCTTTAGAAAATTTTATGGACGGAGTCCAAAAATTTGCACCTAAAGTTGCAGTAATAGATAATGGCCCCATACCGATCTTTGGGCACATATTGGGTTGTAAAGCGTTTATAAGCCATGTTCTTAACTACTACCCAGAACATCCATGGAAAGTTTGGGAATTAATGCAATCACAAAATTATCAAAATGCACAAAAATTATATGATGAATTTATGATTCCTTATACAAAACTTATTAATAATATAGCTGAATCTACATCAGGCGAAGGTGTTTTTGTAAGACCTGGGCTAGAAGCAGTTGGATTAAAATCAGGGTATTCAAGGTTCCCGTCTAGAGATGAAGCAGTTACTAATGAAATCAGTGATGGGTTTAAAAAACTTTTAAATCCTTAAAACTAATTTAAATCTATATAATTCTTTCGATAGTGAGGATTGAATATTGCAATTTACTAAATCAGGAGCCAGGTCTTTGACTTGGGTAGAAAACGGGTGGCCTGAATTGGAAGACCATCTAATTGAGAAAAAAATTAAAATGATATCTTATGAATATTTTAGTTGAAGTATTAGATATATTATTATGGTTTAGTAATATAATAGTAATTTTTACAGTACTTGGGATTTCTTCAAACAAAGAAAATAAATTGAAATATTTTATTATAGGTAGCCTTATTATATTTATATTAGGAATATTAAGGGTTATTATGACAGAAAATAAAAACTTAACTAATATATTAACACCAATATTGGTGCCTTTAATTATTTTAATTGTCACAGGAATACTTTCAACAAAAAAACCAATTCGGTAATTATGGAGGAATTAATGTACGTAGATCTTCATCCAAGTCTCAGTGGTGGCCCTGTAAGTAAAGAAATGCTTGGAGGCCTTGCCCAAGAATTATCATTCCCTTTAGAAGAATACTTGACCAGAATAGACAAAATTCGTCAAGAAATGGAACAACGAAACATAGACGTACTTTTAATACAGCATCCATCCAACGTAATGTACGTCTCAGGGTTTCAGACATTTAGTATGAATAACGGCGAAACTATCATTCTACCGAAAGATGACGAGCCATATCTGCTAGTTCATGCTCCGGAGGTTGGCAGCGCTCTCTTGCATACATGGTTTGGGAATATTCACGCTTTTCCTCCAAATGTAAGTTTTGAATCCTATATTACTGACCTGATTAAAAAATCTGGTTATGCAAGTGCTAAAATTGGACTTGAAATGCGTAGTCCGGCTGTAAATGCAGCATCATACAAACAACTTGAGGAAAAATTACCCAACGCTCTGATAATAGATGCTTCTAGCGTATTAGACGGTGTAAGACTATTGAAATCTGATCTTGAACTGGAATTTATACAAAAAGCAGCGACATTCACTGACCAGGGTATGCTTGCTGCGATAAATGCAATTTCAGTTGGTGCCACTGATAATGAAATAGCTGCATCTGCTTACCATGCTATGGCAAAATCAGGCAGTGACTATCTGTCTAACTGTGTGATAGTTACTGCAGGAAAAAGATCAGGGATTTTGCACAGTACGTACAAAAGAAATCAAATCAAAAATGCCGACCCTGTTTTGTTGGAGATGGGAGGGTGCTATCAAAGATATACATCACCATTAATGAGATCTGTTTCGATTGGTAAACCAAGCAAGGCTGTTTACAATGTAATGAAGGCATGTTTTAAAGCTCTTGATAATGTATTGTCTACTATTAAGCCAGGTCTGACTGGTGATGAAGTAGCAAGAGCTGGTTGGGAAGCTCTTAACGAGGCTGGGAATGGCTTAGTTTCTCATGGGAATTTTGGATATGGAGTAGGTTTAGGTTATCCTCCGTCATGGGCTGATGGGACAGGCAAAATTGAATTGGGAGTTGATACAGTTTTGAAGCCAGGGATGGTTTTTCACCATCCTATTGCATTGAGGAATTTAGGTGAATTTGGTGTTTGTGTCAGTGAAACATCAGTAGTAACCGACACTGGAGCAAGAGTTTTTGGTAGTGTACCCAGGGAAATGTTTTTGAAATAACAATAAATATTTATTGAGGAGACTGGTATAAAATTATTAAAATGAATATCAGTAGCAATCAACCTGTTGACCATAGATTCAATTTTCGATATTATCTGGTTATTAATCATTCTGTAGAATCGGAATTAATATTATATATATTGAATAGAGGAACGTCTAATTCTAATAGTGACACCAGAATTCAATATTAATTTATTATATAATCGTAGTTATACTATCTATACCTGGAAAAAATGTTGCAACATTTAGTATTTTAAGGGGTTCATCTCCGATTACTTTATAAGAATGAACAGTATTTCTTGGAATAAAAATCAAACTACCTTTACTGGAAATTTTTTCTTCATTTGCTACTTTCATAACGGCCTTACCTTCTAAAATGTAATACCATTGTTCTGCATTAGAATGTATATGTTCAGATATCCATCCACCAGGGGCATACTCATATGCCCCAACGTGTTGAAGTTCGCTTTCTGCTGATTCAATATTTTTTTCTCTTTTCACATAATCAGCTACTTTAACTTTATGTTGATGTATTTTACCATCAAGATATGAATCTTTATATTCTGAAGTCTTCCAAGGTATTTGGTGGATATTAATTATATTTTTCATACAAACTCCAATCTTATATTAATTTAAAAAAGACTGAATATAGCATAATATAGATTAAGCTAATTTAAACAAATTTACAAAAATTAAAAATATAT
>CEUY01014361.1_pt1 | contig 90348 bp, 96 predicted proteins | sample 361481 | NCBI WGS metagenome assembly CEUY01 (sample SAMEA2622737, study PRJEB7988) | marine metagenome | isolation source: saline water (ENVO:00002010), including | reverse complement strand
CGTTCTTGGTAAGAACGAGGTCAGCAGTTCAACTCTGCTTGTGGGCTAAATTGAGAGAGAGGAATAAATTGGCTAAAGAAAAATTTGATCGGACTAAACCACACGTTAATGTAGGAACTATTGGGCATGTTGACCATGGTAAAACTACCTTGACAGCAGCAATCACAAAAGTTTTATCTTCTGCAGGATTGGCTGAAGGTAGAGCTTTTGATACTATTGATAACGCTCCTGAAGAGAAAGAAAGGGGTGTGACAATTGCTATTACTCACGTTGAATATGAGACGGAAGGGCGTCATTATGCTCACGTAGATTGCCCTGGACATGCTGACTATATTAAAAATATGATTACGGGTGCAGCTCAGATGGATGGTGCTATTTTAGTAGTAAGTGCCCCTGATGGACCTATGCCTCAAACTAGAGAACATATTTTATTAGCTAGGCAAGTTGAAGTTCCTTCAATGGTCGTAGCTTTAAATAAAGTTGACCAGATGGATGATCCGGAATTATTAGAGTTAGTTGAATTAGAGTTAAGGGAGTTATTAAATGAATATGGTTTTCCTGGAGATGATATCCCTATAGTAAGAGTAAGTGCTTTAAATGCATTAGAAGCTGATGATGTTTCACGTGATTCGGAATGGGGTAAAGGTATTTGGGAGTTAATGGATGCTGTTGATGCAACTGTAGAAGTTCCTGAGAGACCCCTTGACCAGCCATTTTTAATGCCTATAGAGGATGTCTTTAGTATTAAAGGAAGAGGTACTGTTGTTACTGGTAGAGTTGAGAAAGGTGTAGTAAAAGTTGGTCAAACTGTCGAAATTGTAGGGATTAAAGAAACAGTTACAACTACCGTTACTGGTGTTGAGATGTTTCATAAGTTGTTAGATCAAGGTCAGGCAGGGGATGCAGTTGGTGTGCTAATTAGAGGAATTGAGAGAGATGAAATTGAAAGAGGTCAAGTTTTGGCTGAACCTGGTACAATAACTCCTCATACTGAAGCTAAGGCACAAGTATATGTGCTCAGTAAAGATGAAGGTGGAAGACATACTCCTTTCTTTACAGGGTATAAGCCTCAATTTTATATTAGAACTACTGATGTTACAGGAGAGATTAAATTGCCTGAAGGTGTTGAAATGGTTATGCCTGGTGACAATATTGAGATGGATATGACATTATTAGCTCCAGTAGCAATGGATGAACAGTTGAGATTTGCAGTTAGAGAAGGTGGAAGAACTGTTGGCTCAGGTGTTGTTACTAAAGTAGTTAAGTAGATTTGTAAGGAGTTACAATAAATGGCAAGGAAAGGAAATGTTCGTGATTTAATAACATTGGGTTGTGAAGATTGTAAAGAACGGACGTATCATACTACTAAAAATAAAAGAAATGATCCTAATAGAATTGAATTGAAAAAATATTGTCCTAGATGTAGATCGCACCATCTTTTTAGAGAGGTTAGATAATTATAATATGGTTAGAGATACAGATTTAAGGCGCAGAGTATCGTCTCAAGCTTCGAAAAGGGTTTTTTCTCTTTCAATTATTGGAGATGTGATTGCTGAATTAAATAGAGTTACATGGCCAACACGAGAAGAAACTACTAGGTTGTCTATTATGGTAATAACTGTTGCAGTTATAGTAGGTATATTTTTAGGTGTGATTGACTTAGGCTTTTCAAGTATATTTAATTTTATACTAAATTAAAGGAAATTATTGTATGAATGATGTTGAAGATATAGCACGTTGGTATATTATTCATGCGTATTCAGGTCATGAAGAACGCGTAAAGAAAAACCTAGAACAAAGAATTGAAACTTTGGATATTAAAGATAAAATTCTAAATGTTGTAGTGCCAACTGAAGATGAAATTGAAATAAAAAGTGGAGTTAGGAAAACTATTTCTAAGAAAGTTTTTCCAGGCTATATTTTAGTTCAAATGAATATGGACGATGAGAGCTGGCATATTGTACGTAATACTCCAGGAGTTACTGGTTTTATTTCTTCTGAGGATGAGCAAGAAAAAAGATCTAGGCCTATCCCATTAGAAGATTCAGAGGTACAAGAAATCATAAAGCAGATAGAATCTGACGAACCTAAAAATAAGATTGGTTATGTTTCTGGTCAAACTGTTAGAATAACTGAAGGGCCATTTGCTGATTTCTTAGGAGTAGTTGATCAAGTTTATTCTGATAGAGACAAAGTTCGTGTACTAGTATCTTTTTTTGGTAGAGATACACCTGTAGAGTTAGATTTTTTACAGATTGAAAGATCTTGATTTTTTTATAATAGTTTTATGTAAGGATTGATAAAGTGGCAAAAAAAGTTAAAGCAATAATTAAATTGCAAATAGAAGCAGGTAAAGCTACTCCTGCACCTCCTGTAGGCCCTGCCTTGGGTCAGCATGGAGTAAATATAATGTCATTTGTAAAAGAATATAATGAAAGAACAGCTTCTCAACAGGGAAATGTTATACCTGTAGAATTGACGGTTTTCGAGGATACTTCATTTACTTTTGTTGTTAAAAGCCCTCCAGCTTCTGAATTATTAAAAAAGGCTGCTGGGATTGAAAAAGGTAGCGGTAGCCCTAGAGCACATAAGGTTGGAGTTATAACTACTGACAAGATAAGAGAAATTGCAGAAAGTAAGATGAATGATTTAAATGCTAGCGATATTGAAAGTGCTATGCGTATAATTTCTGGTACAGCTAGAAGTATGGGATTACAAGTAGAATCTTAAGAGAAGAAAATAGGTGTTAATTAAATGGTTAAACATGGAAAAAGATATAATAATATTTTAGAAAAAATAGATATATCTAAATTATATAATTTAGAAGATAGTGTTGCTTTAGCTAAGTCAACTGCATCTGCAGGATTTGATGAGACTGTTGAGTTACATTTAAAAACAAATGCTGACCCTAGGCAAGCTGATCAATTAGTTCGTGGAGTAGTTATATTACCTCATGGAGTTGGTAAGACAGTTAGAGTAGCTGTGTTTGTGCAAGGAGAAGGGGTATCAATAGCAGAACAAGCTGGAGCAGATTATGTTGGAAGCGAAGATTTAGTTAAAAAAGTTGAATCTGGATGGTCTGATTTTGATGTTGCTATAGCTACTCCTGACATGATGAGTCAAATAGGTAAATTGGGTAAAATTTTAGGTAGGAAAGGTTTGATGCCTAATCCTCGTACTGGTACAGTTGTTAAACTTGATGATATTTCTAGAGCTGTAAATGATTCAAAAAAAGGAAGAGTTGAATATAAACTTGATAAAACTTCAATAGTTCATGTTTCAGTTGGTAAAGTTAGTTTCACTGAAGAGCAATTAATAGATAACATAAGAACATTAATGTATGATATAATTAAATCAAAACCGAGTGGTATTAAAGGCCAATTTATTAAATCAGCATATTTGACTACAACAATGGGGCCAAGTATTGCCTTGGAGGTTTCAAATATTATAGATTCTGAATAAAATCTAATTTACCTAAGACAGCAGGTTCCTTATAGGATTAAAATTCCAGCCGAGGTTTAATATTAAATTATTTATATTTAACCCAGGTGTGCCTGGGTTTTTTTATTTAACATATTTTAAATCAAGATAATAAGAGGTGTGAGTTGCCTACTAAAGAAAAAAAAGAATCAATTAAAGAAATTCAAGATTGGATGAGTAAATGCACAGTTGCTATATCAACTGATTTTACCAATCTATCTGTTTCAGAAATGACAGGTTTAAGGGAATCTTTAAGAAAACATGGAATTAATTATAAGGTTGTAAAAAACACTTTAGGTTTATTAGCAGCAAATGAGTCTGGCGTGTTAGGTTTCAAAGAAATCATTTCAGGACCTACTGGTATTGCTTATGGTTTTGATGAACCGATTAATTTAGCAAAAATTATTTTTAAGGAAGCAAATAATAAGGGCTCAGTACTTCAGATTAAAGGTGGTGTAATTGATGGAGAAGTCTATTCGTTTCAAGATATAGAAAAATTATCTAAACTTCCATCAAGAGACCAGTTGGTAGCTACTTTATTAATGAAGCTCCAGACACCTATATATGGATTAGTTAATTCATTAGATTCCCCTATATCATCATTAGCTAGAGTCATTCAAGCACGTATTAATCAAGAACAAAAATAAATAATAATATTCGGAGGTTTTATATGCCAGCAAGTAAGTCAAAAGTAATTACTAAGGAAGAGATATTGGAAGCTATTAAATCTATGTCAGTCATAGATCTAGCTGATTTAGTAAAAGAGTTAGAAGATGTATTTGGAGTTAGTGCAGCGGCGCCAGTTGCAGTTGCAGCTGCCCCAGTTGCAGCTTCTGAAGGAGCAGATGCAGGGGGAGCTGATGAAGAAAAGACTGATTTTAAAGTTACTTTGCAAGAGATAGGTGATAAAAAGATTAATGTTATTAAGGCAGTTAGAGAAGTAACTACCTTAGGACTTAAAGAAGCAAAAGACCTTGTTGAAGCTGCACCATCTGTTGTAAAAGAAGGAATAGGTAAAGAAGAAGCTGATCAGATAAAAGAAAAAGTAGAAGCATCTGGAGCAAAAGTATCTATTGAATAATTAACTTTATTACAAAAGTAATTATTTAATTATAAATATATGGTATTGTTTGAGGGCCTTGAGGTAAAACTAGTATTTGAGATCCTTTACCATATTCTTTTATTTTTTCATCAAGGGTTTTTTCTAAATTTGTAATTGGGTTCATATGCGCGGAAATTATATCTTGATCTTTGATATTTTCTGACATAAAGCTTATATTTGCTTTTGTCATTATCTGAGCTAATATTTGTACTTGCCATTGGTCATGAGACTCATATTTATCTGAATTTATCATTTCTAACAATCCTTCTGGTGTATCTCTAGATTCTAAAATTTGCTTGAATTTACCATGAGAAGGAATGCCATCTTTACATTCTGCAACACATAATATTGATCCTTTTTCTTCAACAACTTGTGCTGCTGCTGAAATCCCTTTTACTGCTTGATATAAATTTAGATCTAATGGATACCCGCTATTACTAGTTAGTATAATAGGGAATCGCTTTGATAAAGGTTTCATCGATATGTGTTTTACGAAATCACTACATGCCTTATGTATAGTGAATAATTCTCCTGCATAAATACTCGTAATTTGATGATCTCTATTTATTGAAACATCTATGCTGAAATCGACCTTGTTAATTTTTGCAATTTCTCTAATTGAGTCATGAATTGGGTTGCCAAAAGTTATTCCCCAAGTTGAATTTGGGTTGCTGATCATTTTTGAACTATGGAGTCCCATAATTGTTTTAAAACCTGCTAAACCTGGTGCAACCATTTTAGGTCCACCGCTAAATCCAGCAAAAAAATGTGGTTCAACAAATCCAGTGGTTATTTTTATATCATTATTAATCCATTTTTTATTTAACCAAATAGGTATGTTATTTGAAGTTTTGCCTGCTAATTCAAGATCTTTTTCGTTAAAAGCATCATGATTAATTATATTGTATTTATTTCTGATATTAATCCCTAACATAAGGTCTAATTCAGACGCAGTATTTGCCCTGTGAGTACCTGTTGCAATAAAAATTGTTATTTGTTCATTAGGGATATGTTCAAGTTCTTTAAGTAAAACAGGTAAGACAGTGGAAGTAGGCATAGGGCGTGTTATGTCACATACTGATATTCCAACAGTTTGATTGGGTTTAACTAGTTTTTTTAATGGTAGAGTTCCTATAGGATTTCTGATTGCATTTTTTATAGCTCCAATTGGGTCTGGAATTCCAGGTAGAAATGTTGGCTCTATAATAGTAGTTATTTTATCAGGTAGTTCTATATTAATTCCGTCTTTACCATAATCTAATTTAGTAATCATTTGGATTTTAAAATAGCTTCACAGAAATGTGCAGCGTCTACTAAATCTGATATTGTGACATATTCTCGTAATGTGTGCATATTATGAGTTGCCATTCCTACAACGATAGAATCTACACCATTTTTACGAAAAATATTTCCATCAGTACCGCCACCTGAAGGTTTCATTTCTGGTTCAAGGCCAAGTTTTAATAAAGCATTTTGAATTTTTATTAAAACAGGGTCATCATCAGTAATTTGATAAGATTCGAAATTTTCTAAAATTGTTTCTTTAATCAAAGCATCTGGATATAAAGTTTGAATTTCTTTAATCTTATCTTTTAGTAGAATATTTATTGAGTCAACAGTTTCCATGTTTAAGCTTCTAAATTCTCCATTTAAAATAGTTTTTTCAGGGACTGTGTTTCTTACACTTCCACCATATATTCTGCCTATATTAAAAGTTGATTCTGAATCTATTCTTCCTTGAGGTAATCTAGTAATTAAATCAGCCGCAATTCTAATTGCAGAAATACCTTTTTCTGGTTCTACCCCAGCATGAGCAGCTCTTCCTGTAATTTCAATGTCAAATTCTATTGCAGTTGGACTTTCTACAGTAATTTGTGATACGGGACCTTCTCCATCAAAAATAATTGCTTCTTTAGAATTTAATTTATTGAAGTCTAAGTTCTGAGCTCCATGTAATCCTATTTCTTCTTCTCTAGTAAATATAATTTCAACATCTGTATAATCAGCTCTGTCTTCTTTAAGAGATGTAAGACCTTCTAATATTGCAGTAATTCCTGCTTTACAATCACCTCCTAATATAGTTGTTCCATCAGATGAAATTCTGTCTGAAGTTACTATGGGTTTCACATTGGTTCCTGGCTGAACTGTGTCCATATGAGCAGATAATATTAATGTTTTTTCACTGTTAGTTTGACTAACTACATTTCCATATGTATCTAATTTAGCTTTAATTCCAATATTGGATAATCTTTTTATTAGTTCTTTAGATATATTCAATTCTTGACCTGATAAACTGTCAATTTTTGCTAACTCACAAAAAGTATTTATAATTCTTTCTCTATTAATCACTATTTATACCTCGATGTTATATAAATTAATTATATTTTAATTGTATGTTTTGTTTTTATACTGTCAATAGTATAGATAATATTTTTTAATTTGCTTAACATTATATATTGTAGTATTTTATGATAATTATTCAAAATTATTGTCTGTGAGGAGAATTTGAAAATATTAGTAATTGGAACAGGAGCTATAGGAGCTTGTTATGGAGGAGCGTTGCATAAAGATGGTAACGATGTAGTATTTTTAGCTCGTGGAGAAAACCTAAATGTAATTAAATCTAAAGGTTTGATGATTAAAAGTGTTAAATTAGGTGATTTTCATATCAAGCCAAGAGTTACTGATGTTCTTACTGGAGAATGGAAAGCTGATTTAATTTTATATTGTGTGAAAAGTTTTCATAATGAAAATGCTATACCATTATTGTTGCCAGCTATATATGAAAATACACGTATATTAACTTTGCAAAATGGATTAGGTAGCGGTGACTTATTAGCTAAAGAATACGGTAAGCACAGAGTATTATTAGGTGCAGCATATATAGATGCTAAACTTAGAGAACCTGGGATAGCAGAAGAATTAGGTGGCCCATTTAAAATAGTTTTTGGGCATGAAGACAATCAGAAAATTAATAGTGTTTTAGAAGTAAAAAATATTTTAAAATCTGCAAATATTGAAGTGGAGTTGTCTGAAGATATTTTATTAGCATTATGGTCTAAACTTACTCTTATTTGTGCTTTGAGTGGGATGTCATGTATTACAAGAGGGTCAGCATACGAAATATTGACTAATCCAAAAACTTTAGATTTGTCATGGAGAATAATGAAAGAAGTAGGTGCAGTTGCTAGGGCTAAGGGAGTATCTTTAACCGATGATATGATTGATAAAATTATGAACCAGTTTAAAGAAAATATGCATGCTTCTAGTTCCTCTATGTACTTAGATTTAATTTCAGGTAATCCTTTAGAAGTTAATGTCTTAAATGGTGTAGTTGTTGATTATGGAAGAGAAGTAGGAATTTCTACTCCAATAAATGAATTCATTACATATTGTTTATCTATTCAAGATGATAGAGCTAAAAATACATAAGCTTAAGAATTACTAATTATAAATTATTGTCACTTTAGTTGTTTTTTAATGTTGACTATTTATTAATGTAACTATTATCAATAAAATATTAAAGCTAAGATATATGACTAGTCAAAATAATGCCAAATAAAAACACATTTAGATGGGGAATGCTTTTTCTAGTATGGTTATTATATTTTTCTTTTGGTATAACTTCTGTCACGATAGCTCCATTAGCAATTCCTATAATGAATGATTTAGAAATATCTTATGCTCAAATGGGCTTTATTTTAGGAGCTTGGCAGCTAGTCTATATATTTACTGCATATCCACTAGGTGTATTTATTGACAAGTTGAGTCTTCGTAATTCTTTAGGTATAGGTATTTTATTAATATGGTTTTCTCTAATTTTTAGAGGTATGGCTGTAGATTTTTTTACTCTTTTACTTGCTGTTATTATATTTGGGTTTGGAGGGCCAATAATATCTATTGGGGCCCCTAAAGTTATTTCAGTTTGGTTTAAAGGAAATGAAAGGAATATAGCTGCAGGTATTTACACAACGGGTCCATCTATTGGAGCTGCTGTAGCATTAGGTACAGCAGCTCCAATAGATGGGTTAATAGGTTCATGGCGTGGTATATCTCTTGTTTATGGAGTATTTGTATTTTTAACTATTATACTGTGGTGGCTATTTTCCAAAAATCATTATATTGACTCTACCAGAGAAAAAGCTGTATCAGCATTTGAAACATTCAAGGATTTATTATCTATAAGGAATGTTCGAATAATTATGATACTGGCTATAGCTAGTTTTTTTTTGAACCATGGTTTGAATAATTGGCTGCCTACTCTTTTACAGGAGAAAAATATAAGTTTGACTAGGGCGGGATTTTGGTCAGCAATTTCAATGTTGTCAGGAGTAATAGGACTTTTAATTATACCCTCTATAGCTAGACATGGTTATCGTATTGTTATTTTAGCTGTTATATTTATTATTGCTTCATCGACAACTTTTGCATTAATAGTGTTTACGGATTATCCATTATATTTCTCTTTAATTGTATCCAGTATTGTTAGAGCTCCAATGATGCCAATATTAACTTTGATGCTTATGGAAACAAAAGGGGTTGGCTCCGTTAGAATGGGAGCAGCAGGAGGATTATTTTTTACTGCAGCTGAAATAGGCGGATTTAGTGGACCTTTTATAATTGGAGTAATTAGAGATAGAGCAGGGACTATGGATTTAGGATTGATAGTGCTTGGAACTTTTGTTGCTTTGCTAATTTTGTTGTTGCCGATACTAAAGGAGAACTAGTTAACTAGTTCTCCTTTAGTTTAAATTAATTCAGGATTTTAGATTTATTTATATGATTATGATCCATATCTTATATCTGATACAGGATCGTTATAATCAACACCTTTAGTGGCCCAAAAGATTTTTGCTATTTGATCAACTGTCTCAACAAGTTTTTTAGCTGAGCTAGTGTTTACACTTTGTTTATTTGCTCCTGCAAGTTTATTTGCATTCCAGAATAAATCATGAAGTTCAGGATATTTTTCTAGATGTTCAGGCTTAAAATAATCTGCCCATAATATATTAAGTTCATTCTTTACAATTTGTGCATGTTCTTCTTTCACAGCAATATATCTAGAAGAAGCAAAGTATATAGTGGATTCATTACCGGAATCATCAGTTGTTTGTAGAGGCACTTCAACTGCTTCTATTTTAACATCCATTTTCAGTACAGTCTGTGCCGCTATTTTTGCAACTATTGGGTCATATATACCACATGGTATGTCACAATGTGCATAGACTGGTATTGTATTAAATATTTTTGGTATTTTAAATTTTTTCATTTAAGTCTCCTTTTTTAATTATTTTATCTTTTATTAATTTATTTTATCAGTCGTTTCATTTCAGTTTCAATTAAATTAAAGTCTTTACTAGGTATTAAATGTAAATTTTCATAAAAAGCTAGTGGCCACATTTCAGGGAGCCATTTTTTTAGGTATTCTAAGCTAGGGGCTAAAACCATTGCGTCAATATAATTATTTTCTTTAAGTATTATATCAGGTTGCATATAAACCCTATTAGGATATGATTCATCAGGGTATATAGATGTCCATATTGTTTTATTATCTATAAATGATTTAGATGTTATAGTAGCAGTGAGAGCCCATTTTTTTTTGTTATATATATAAAAAAGAACTCTATCATTAGGTTCCATTCGTTTAGCTTGTTTACGATATTTACTCTTTAAACCATGAATCGAGAAATTTAATTCTTGACTTTTTTTAAAATTTTCATTGGTTTCTGATACCATCCAGAAATTTTTACCCTTGGATGTGATTTTATTATTCATTTATTATCCTAGTTTGTTAAAATAATATATCTATAATATTAATATATCATAAAAATTATTAATAAATAAAAATAATAAGATCTTTATAATTGATATTATTTTAATATTGTAATTACTAATGTATATTATTTATTACAGGAAAATAAAAGTATAATTAATGATTTTAGTACCAGAAAGATCAAAAGAAAAAAATATATCTAATGTGGGTGTAGTACTTGTTGCTGCAGGTAATTCTACACGAATGGGTTCAATGGACAAAATATTTTCTAAAATTGGTAATAAAGAAGTTATTTCATATAGTTTATCAGTTTTTAACAGTTCTCCTATAGTAGGATCAATAGTTTTAGTTTTGAATAAATCTTCAATTAAATCAGGTCAGAAATTAGTTATGGATTATGGTTTTGATAAAGTTTCAAAAATCGTAATTGGAGGTGCAAGACGTCAAGATTCAGTATTATTAGGCCTAAAAGAAGTTAATGATTTTGATATAATAATGATTCACGATGGTGCTCGGCCTTTCATTAATTCAAATATTTTAAAACTAGGTAAAAGTGCGGTGAATAAAACAGGATCAGCAATTCCTGTTATTCCTTTAGAAGATTCAATTAAATCTGTAAATACAGATGGATTTGTAGTAGATCATGTCGATCGGAAAAATCTTTATTTAGTTCAGACACCCCAAGTCTTTCATCAGGATATTATTTTGCAAGCTCACCATGATATCGAAAAAGATGTTACGGATGATTCTGCAATGGTGGAATTGAACAATGGAAAAGTTTCAGTTTTTCAAGGATTGAAAGATAATATTAAATTAACTACTTTATCTGATTATTCTTTAGCTGAATCAATACTTGATTTTAAAATTAGACATGGTGAATTATAAAATGAGGTCAGGAATAGGTATAGATATACATAAGTTGAGTAATAAAAAAGCTATGATTATAGGTGGAGTGAATATTCCATATCATCTTGGAATAGATGGGCATAGTGATGGGGATGTATTAATACATTCAATTATTGATGCACTTTTAGGAGCGGCAAGTTTAGGAGATATTGGTATGTATTTTCCTTCAAGCGATTCAAAATACCAAGGGATATCAAGTATTAAATTATTAGAAATAATAGTTGAAGAGCTATATAATCATAGTTGGAATACTAATAATATTGATGCTACAATTGTTTTAGAAAAACCGAAATTGTCTCCATACATTTTTGACATGAAAAAGAAATTGAGCAAGGCAATAAAAATAAATATGAATCAAATTAATATAAAAAGTACTACAGTTGATGGTATAGGTTTAATAGGTGAAAATGAAGGGATTTGTAGTATAGCTATCGCTTCAATACATAAAATTGATGAAATTATATAACACACTTACCAGAAAACAAGAAATATTAAGTATTAATAATAATATTATTAATATGTATATTTGTGGAGTTACTCCTTATGCATCGTCTCATATAGGGCATGCAATGAGTTCAGTTGTCTTTGATGTTTTAAGAAGATATTTGGAATTTAAAGGTTTTAATGTAAATCACATACAAAATTTTACAGATATAGACGATAAAATGATCCAGGTTGCGTCTGAACTTGGGATATCTACAGTTGAATTAGCAGATAATAACATTAAATCTTTTTTAACTGAGATGGATTTATTAAATAATTTGCGAGCTAAGTTTTATCCTAGGGCAACTGAAGAAATAGATAAAATAATCGAAATTATTTCTAATTTAATATCTAAAGATTTGGCTTATCATAATAAAGATGGTGTTTATTTTAGAGTAGATAAAGTTGAAAATTATGGTAAGTTAAGTCGAAGAACTCTTAAAGATATGATTAGTGGTAGTAGAGTTGAAGTAGATGAAAATAAAGAAAATTCAATGGATTTTGCACTTTGGAAAAGTAAAAAATCTGGAGAACCATTTTGGAATAGTCCTTGGGGGGATGGAAGGCCAGGTTGGCATATTGAATGTAGTGCAATGTCTATAAAGTATTTAGGTAATACTATTGATATTCATGGTGGAGGCCAAGATCTTATTTTTCCTCACCATGAAAATGAGATTGTTCAATCTGAAGCTTTTACTCAAGAGATTCCATTTTCAAAATTCTGGCTTCATAATGGGTTACTTAGAATGGGGTCTGATAAGATGAGTAAATCTGTAGGCAATATAGTATTGATAAAAGATGTTTTAAACAAATTTTCCTCAAATGCTGTAAGGATGTTTATATTGAGTAGTCATTACAGATCACCTTTAGACTATAGTGAAGATAATATAATGGGAAAAGAGAATTCTATTAAAAAATTATATAAAGTGTTAGAACATACTGGGGGTGTTCATAGTAATGAAATTAATGATTTATTAGAATCGAGAAAACAACAATTTATTAACGCTATGGATGATGATCTTAATACTCCTAGAGCTATAGCTACTATATTTGATTTGTCTAAAGATTTAAATCAATTAATTAATAAAAATATTGATATTACAGAAGGGCAGATTTTGTTAAATAGGTTAACTAATGTTTTAGGAATTGAACTGACTAATAAAAATAAAGAATCTGATAAAGATCTATATTTAGAGCCATTGATGAGTATTTTAACGGATATAAGGTTTGAATTAAGGAATAAAAAAGAATTTGAATTAGCTGATAAAATTCGATCTGGTTTATATGATTTAGGTATTAACTTAGAAGACAATCCAAAAGGGACTAGATGGAATTTTATTGAGAAGGGACAAAGTTAATATTTATAGGTATTTAGCACTTATTATAGATATAACAATAAAGAAAATTGACAATATTATAGTAGCTTGAAATAATGTTCTTTCAATACCTCTTCTTGTTCTAAAAGACCCATCCGAAGCACCAAATAAACCTCCGCCTTGTCCTCTAACTTGCATTAATATTATGCCTATCAAAATTACAGCAGAAGTTATCTGAATAGTGTTTAATATTGGTTTTAATAAATTATTTGTTTCTTCCATCTTTTTTCACCTACATAATATAAATTATATCATGAATTGTTATATTTATGGTTTTCATATAATTTTATAATGTTTTTAGTTAGCTTATTTGAATCATGTCTTATTGGATGTGTTTCATCTCCAATATCTGATTCAATAATTTTGACATGTTCAATAGGGGTCTTATTATTAATTACTGGTTCTCCAAAAAATCTTTCATCTAATTCTCTAACATGATTATTAACTAAAACATAATCAGCAATTGTAGGAATTGTATGCTTCTGTAATGATTTAATATGTTCTTCCATAGAATATCCATTAGTTTCACCAATTTGGGTTGCTATATTGCAAACATAAACCTTGCAAGCTTTTGATTCGTTTATTGCTTTTGTTATGTCTTTTATTGAAAGATTAGGGATAATACTAGTATATAAGCTTCCTGGTCCTATTATAATTATATCTGATTCTTTAATTTTATTTAATGCAGGGGGATAAGCTTTTGCATTTATTGGATTAATTGATAAACGTTTGATTTTGGATTTGGTTTTGCCTATATAGGATTCTCCTTGAATTTCTTCTCCATCTTCTAATTTTGCTGTCAATTTTAGATTTTGTAACGTTGCTGGTATTATTTCACCTTTTACTGCAAGTATTTTACTTGATTGCATTAAAGCTTCGGGAAAACTTCTTGTCAAGTCATTCATTGCAGCAATAAAAAGGTTACCAAAGCTATGCCCTTTTAACCCATCCCCTTGATTAAATCTATATTGAAATAACTCAGTCAATAATGGTTCGGTATCAGATAATGCGACTAAGCAGTTTCTAAAATCTCCTGGAGGAATTACTCCTAATTCTCTTCTTAATCTACCTGAGCTGCCTCCATCATCACTAACTGTAATAATGGCTGATATATTATTAGAATAATTTTTTAGACCTCTTAGTAAAACTGAAAGACCTGTACCTCCTCCTATTGCAACAATTTTTGGACCTTTTTCTTTGTTTTTTTCTGTATAAATGGTATTTGCTAAGTTGTCAAAAGATTGTCCCTGTAATAAGAAAGGTCCTATTGATTTATATATTCCATAAATAGATCCAATCACTATTGCTATACCAATAACAATTAATATTAATGATTCTAATTGGCCTGGGAGTAAATCTGAAAATGAAAACCAGACAATCTTTCTTATTGAATATGCCAATCCAACAGATAATAATCCGATGCCTATAGAGCCACTTATTAGCCATCTTTTAAGTCCAATACCTGGATATAAGAGTTTAGAGATTTCTTTCAGAAATTGATATTTATTATTTCTGCTTTGATTCATTTGTTGTTTAATTCTCTTAATTGATTAATTAGTAATTCTTCAATAACTTTAGGATTTGCTTTTCCTTTTGTATTTTTCATTACTTGTCCTAACAAGAATTTGACTACATTTTCATTTCCCGTTAAGAAATCTGAAATAGCTTTAGGATTTTCTTGTAAGATTTCTTTTATTATAGGCTCTATATCATCTGCATTAAAAGTTTGGATAAGGTTTTTATTATTAGCAATTTTTTCAGGATTGTCGCCATTTAAAAACATTTCTTCGAATATTATTTTTGCTGAAGCATTATTAATTGATCCAGTATCGATTAAATCGAGTAATTTTTTAAAATTTAATGGTGTGATCTTTTGATTTTCAATTATTATTTCATGCTTTTTAATTAGTTTATTTAATTCGCCTAACATCCAGTTGCTAACTGTCTTTGCAAATTTATTTGAAGAGTTGGGTTTACTAGCAATTGTATTTTCAAAAAAATCTGCATTGTGTTTATTTATTACTAATAGATCGGAATTGTATTTTGATATGCCATATATTTGCTGAAACCTTTTTGATTTTTCTTCAGGTAATTCTGGAATAGATTTTTTAATACTTCCAATTATATTTTTATCTATTTTTATTAAAGGCAGATCAGGTTCAGGAAAGTATCTGTAATCTGATGCGTATTCTTTAGTTCTTTGTGAAATAGTTATATTTTTATCTTCTAACCACCCTCTAGTTTCTTGTATTATTTCTTTGCCTGAATTTAAGCAATCACTTTGTCTTTCAATTTCATATTTTAGTGATTTGTAAACTGATCTCAAGCTATTTAAGTTCTTTATTTCTACTTTTGTACCAAGGTTTTTATCCGATATTTTTTTTAAACTTATGTTTGCATCACATCTAAAACTTCCCTCTTCCATATTCCCTGTTCCAACGCCTAAATATTTAATTATTGAACGTAGTTTAATTAAATATTCTCGTGCCTCTTCTGGGCTTCTAATATCTGGTTCGGTAACTATTTCCATTAAAGGTACTCCGGAACGATTAATATCAAGTAGGCTATAAGAATTGTTTTTATCATTTCTATGTATTAATTTTGCTACATCTTCTTCTAAATGTAGACGATTTATTCTAATAGAATATTCTTCATTATTTATAAGAATTGTTACTTTTCCGTTACTGGCAAGGGGCATGTCAAATTGTGAAATTTGATATCCCTTCATTAGGTCAGGGTAAGAGTAATTTTTTCTATCGAATTTTGTATATGAAGATACACTGCAGTTTAAAGCTAAACTTGTTTTGATACCTAAGTTGATTGCCATTTGATTTATATTTGGTAATGATCCTGGTAATCCTAAACATATAGGGCATACTATTGAATTAGTTGGCTTGCTTTGATATTTTGCACTACAATTACAAAACATTTTAGATTTTGTTAATAGTTGTACATGTACTTCTAATCCTATTACGGTTTGATAATTCATATTAACCTTTGGTCTTATTTGATTAATCTAGTATATGCAACAATGTTCGAAATTTACACCCTAATTTATGTTAATTAGTGTTTTAAAAAGAACATTTTGTTTATAGTTTAGGTGAAATTAAAGGTACAAATTTACAAGAATTTAAGGATTCAACGGCTAATCCAGTTGAAGTTTTTGTGATTTTGAGTAACTCTTGATTTTTTGAAGATCCAACAGGGATTATAAGATGTCCATTATAAGATAATTGTTTTAATAGTTCAGCTGGTATTTTATTTGCGGCTGCAGATACAATAATTCTATCAAATGGTCCGCTTTTTGGCCATCCAAGTTGATTGCTTGCAAGATGTATATTTTCTGTTTTATATCCTAGCAAATTTAGTCTATTTTTTGTTTTATTAATTAGGGGTTTTATTATTTCAGTGCTAGTTAAATTCGTAACGAGTTCAGATAAAATTGCAAATAGGTATCCACTGCCTGTACCGATTTCTAATACTTTGTCATTTGTACTTAAGTCTAATTTGTAAAGCATTTTAGCTAAAATATAAGGTTGAGAAATAGTTTGATTATATTCAATTGGTAGGGCAGTATCTTCATATGCGAGGTGTCTATACTCTTTGCTTATGAAGAGTTCTCTGGGGACCTTTTGAAAGGCTTTAATAATTTTAAAATTATTAAATTCAGTTTTAAGGCTGTTTATTAGATCTTTTTTAGATTGATTCACTTGGTTTAAGATTATAAATATTCTGATATAATTAATTATATTATAGTATATTAAATTAATCATAAAATTTATTGAATATTTATTTACTAATTATTTGTAGATTTTTTCAATGTTAAAATATTAAATCAGATCTGATTATTAGGATTTATCATGTATTATCCAGCTTTTGTCAATGTGGAAAATAGAACTTGTTTAGTGATTGGAGGAGGGAAATTTGCTGAAGAAAAAGTATTTAAATTACTTAGTCATGGGGCTAAAATAAAAATTGTCAGTCCAGATATTACTGAAAATATAAAAAATATTTTGGATAAAGAAGAAGTTGTTTGGATTAAGAGAAAATATTCTTCAGGAGATTTAAAAGATGTTTTTATTGCAATTTCTGCTACAGGTGATGAGGTTGCAAATGATCAAGTCTTTAAGGAAGCTGAAGATAGAAATGTCTTGTTAAATGTAGTAGATGTTACTCATTTATGTACTTTTATAGCTCCTTCTGTTGCTACTAGAGGTGGAGTGACTGTGGCAACTTCAACTGGAGGTTCTAGCCCTGCTTTAGCTAGAAAATTTAGAGAAACACTTGAAGGCGGATGTGAATGCAGACTGTTAGAATATGGAGATTTAACTACAATTCTTTCTGAAGTACGGAAGGAAATTCGTGATAAAAATATTTTAGTTAGCGTTGATAGATGGCAAGAATGCATTGATGAAGGACTTTTAGACTTAGTACAAAAAGGAAAAGTTGATGAGGCAAAAAAGATGTTACTATCAGGTTTGACAAGCAGTAAATGAATAATTTAATTTTGTGCAATAATTATTTTGCAAGAGGTATATTAATAAATGAAAGATTCTTCTTTAGTAGTAATAGGTGCTAGGGAAAGCAGACTATCTATTAAGCAAACTAATGAAGTAATAGAGTTACTCAAAAGAAATTTTCCTGATTGTGATTTCCAGTATAAACCTATTAAAACGACTGGAGATATTTATAAGAATGACCTTATGCTTTCTCTTGGTCGAGGTATGTTTGTAAATGAAATACAATCAGAATTAATGAATGGTAATATTGACATTGCAGTACATAGTGCAAAAGATTTAACGGTTGAGATACCTGAGGATTTAATAATAGGTGCGTATACTGAAAGATTAGATGCAAGAGATGTGTTGATTTCATCATTAAATAAAGAAATAGAAAATCTTCCTCAAGGAGCTATTGTTGGTACTAGTAGTCCGAGGCGTAAAGTGCAACTAAAAAATAAATATTCTAATATAAATATATTACCAATAAGAGGTAATGTAGAGACAAGAATTGAAAAAATAAAAACGGAAGAATATGATGCTGTTGTATTAGCAGCAGCAGGATTAATCAGATTAGGTTTAGAAAATATAATTTCCCAATATATATCTATTGAAAACTGTATTCCAGATGTTGGACAAGGCACTCTGGCTATTCAGTGTAGAAAAGATAATTCAACTATTATAAAGATGTTAGATAGTATAAATCATAAAAAAACAAATATATTGGTCCGAACTGAAAGAGCATTTGTTCATTATATTGGGGGAGGATGTGTAACTCCTATTGCTGCATATGCTTCAATGCAACAAGGCGGTATAAAATTATCAGCTATGGGAACTGATTATAATGTTGAAAAAATTTTCCGTACTAATATTAATGGCTTAAATAATACTCCAGAAGAAATTGGATATGAAGCTGCTAATAATTTATTTAAATTAGGTGCTTTTAGCTTTTTATAAAGTAGGTATATTTATGAATATAGGTAAAGTATTCTTAGTTGGCTCAGGTCCTGGTGATCCAGAATTAATCTCTGTTAAAGGTTTGAATTGTATAAAGAATGCAGATGTAATTCTTCATGACCGTTTAATTGATACAAGTTTACTTGAAAATGTTAAGGAATCCTCAGAAATAATTAATGTAGGGAAAAGTCCTGGTGATAGTCTATTAATTCAAGATAGAATAAATGAATTAATGCGCGAAAAAGCTTTGCTAGGTAAATACGTAGTCAGGTTAAAAGGAGGTGATCCATTTATATTTGGCAGAGGATCTGAAGAAGCACAATTTTTAAAAAAACATGGATTGAAATTTGAAATTGTTCCAGGTATATCATCAATATACTCAGTAGCAGCTTATGCGGGTATTCCGTTAACACATAGAGGTACTTCTTCATCATTTACTGTTCTTACAGGAACAGAAGTTTTAAACTCACCTGAAAAATTAATTGGATTCAGAAATATATTGCCATATGGAGATACTTTAATTGTTTTAATGGGTCTGAAAAATATAGAAAATATTGTTGATGTATTCATAAATAAAGGATTAGATAAAAATACTCCAGTAGCTTTAATTGGATCAGGTACTACTTCTAGGCAAAATATTATTGTAGGTGATTTATACAATATAATTGACAAATTAAATTCCGTAAATATATCTACACCAGTTGTAGCTATTTTTGGAGAAGTAGTGAAGTTAAGGAAAGAAATTAAATGGTTTGATAACAAGCCTCTTTTTGGGAAAAATATACTTATTACTCGTTCAAAAAATCAATCTTCTGCTATAGAAAAATTGCTTAGATCTGAAGGTGCTAATCCAATAATATTTCCTACTATTGAAATAAAACCAATTAATAAATATAAAAATTTAGATAAATATTTATTAAATTCCAAAAGTTTTGATTGGATATTATTTACAAGCCAAAATGCTGTAAATCCATTTTTTGACAGAATGTTTGAATTGGGAATTGACCTTAGGTATTTGTCATCTGTTAAAATTGGAGCTATAGGTAGTATAACCTCAGATACTTTAAAATATTATGGAATTGTTCCAGATGTTGTTGGTGTTAATAACAATTCTAGTGATTTTATTGATGAATTCGAAGATATTAATTTTAGAGGTTTAAAAATTTTGTTACCTACAGGCAATAAAAGTAAAAATTATTTATATAATAGTTTAATTGATAAAGGTGCTAATCCAACTAATTTAGAAATATATAAGACTGTAGAACCAGGATACAGTAAGTCAGATTTATATAAAATATTTGATAACGGAATAGATATTTGTACATTTACTAGCCCTTCTACGGTAGAGAACCTAGTTAAATTTATAGATGGAGATTTGAATTTGTTATCTAAATCTACAATTGCATGTATAGGTTCAGTTACAGCTAGTGCTGCTGAGGGAATTGGGCTTAGAGTTGAAATTATTTCTAAAGAATATACAATTGAGGGGCTATTAGGTGCGATTGAGAATTATTATATTCAAGATTTATAGGTTATATTATGAAAAATAACATAATTAGAATGAGACGATTAAGAGCAAAAAAGTTCTTGCGCTTGATGTTGTCTGAAACAAATTTCACTTTAGATGATTTGATTTATCCTTTATTTGTTACTCATGGAAGAGGCTTAAGGCGTGAGATAAATACTATGCCTGGTATATATCATATTTCTTTAGATAATTTAATCTCTGAAATAGACGAAATAGCTAGATTGAAAATAAAATCTGTAATATTATTTGGTATTCCTGAAAAAAAATCTGAACAAGGTATCGAGGCATATGATTCAGGAGGAATAATACAAGAATCCATTAGAGTAATTAAGCAAGCTATACCTGATATAGTTATTATTACTGATGTATGCTTATGTCAATATACAACTCATGCTCATTGTGGTTTGATTAATAATAATCTTATTGATAATGATTCAACTTTAGATATATTGGGTAAGATTGCTGTTTCACAAGCAGATGCAGGGGCAGATATAATTGCTCCTTCTGCTATGATGGATATGCAAGTATCGTCTATACGTGATTCTTTAGATAAAGAAGGTTTTAAGGATACTCCAATCATGTCATATTCTGCAAAATATTCTTCTGCTTTTTATGGTCCTTTTAGAGTTGCCGTAGATTCATCTCCTCAATTTGGAGATCGGGACTCATATCAGATTAACCCTAGAAATATTAAAGAAGCTATGAGAGAAATTGATCAAGATATTAAAGAAGGGTCAGATATAATAATGGTTAAACCTGCTATGTCGTATTTAGATATTATAAATCTGGCTAATCAAAAATTTAATCATCCTTTAGCTGCTTTTAATACTAGTGGTGAATATGCAATGGTAAAATCTGCTTCTCAGAATGGATGGATTGATGAAAAGAGAACGGTACTTGAGATAATCACGTCTATTAAAAGAGCTGGTGCAGATATGATAATTTCATATCATGCAAAAGATATCGCTAGCTGGTTAAATAATGATTTGGATTAAAACCAATATCTTAATCTATATAGAGGCCAAATTCGTAAAAATACTTTTCCTATTATCATTGATTTTTTAATTGGTCCGAAATGTCTACTATCTGTACTGTGAAAATAATTGTCGCCTATAACAAAATATTCATTTTCAGATAATTCGTTATAAGTATTTATATTATTGGGCAGTGTTTCAATGGTTTTTAAAGATAAAAAGGATTTATTTTTTTCTTTTGGTAATCCTATTACTCTTTTAATAAAGTAATTAGTAGGGTCCTTGGGATTTTTTAAAACAATAATATCATTACGTCTAAAGAAATTTTTTTGAGATTTAGGTTTCTTAATAACTAATAAATCTCCTTCTTTTAATGTTGGAGACATGCTGTTACCTTTAACACTATATATATTCATATTAATATTATACTTTTATATATTAATAATATTCGGAGAAAAATGAAAAAAAAGTTTATAAAAATCGTTTGTGGTGACTATATACAACTGAATTTAAATGGCAATGAGTTAGATTATAGTTTATTCAAACCTATTTTTATTATTTTATTATCTTCTATAGCTTGGTGTATTGGCTTATATATTAATGATGTAAATCAAACGGATGTATTTTTTATGATTATTTCATTAACTATTTTAGGTTGGGGTTTTTGGGCAGTTTCAATATGGTATATAAGTAACAGATTTTTACAGATATATATGAATTACAGGTCTATTCTTAGGCTGTTAGCGTTTAGTTATCTTCCGGGTATATTAATGGTTTTAATATCGTTTAAAATTGTTAATTCTAATATTATATGGTTGATTTCTCGAATTTGGATATTAGTTATTGCAGTTTGTATATTTAAAAATTTTGCTAATATAAGTTTACGTAAGTCATTTTTATTAGTATTTTTTGGATGGGTATCAAGTCAAATAATTTTTGGTAAATTTTATTAATTTATTTTTAAATATTTTTCAATTATATTCCATTTATTTTTTAATAAATTTTTCATATTATTCTGGATATTAAATTCAATTTCATTAAATGGTATTTTTTTTATTTCAGATATTTTTGAGATAATTAACTTTAAGTCTTTTGGTTCAGTCCATTTGTTTCTATTTGGTTTAAATGTTTGAGGATATGTATCAGTTTCTACAACAATTTTATCTAAATTTATTTTGGATATTATATTCTGCAAGTAAGGATATCTTAGTAGTGGTTTAGCAAAAGATAAATAGAAACCTAAATCTATAGCTTGCTCAGCAATATTTTCATCTCCTTGAAAATAGTGCATTACTCCTCCTACTTCATAAGCTTTTTCTTCTAGTAGTATTCTTAAAACATCTTGATGAGATTCTCTGCTGTGAAAAACTATAGGGATTTTTAAATCTAATGCAATTCTAATTTGCTGCCTAAATATATCATATTGAATTTTTCTTGTAGATATATTTTCTGTGAAATCTAAGCCTATTTCACTCATGACTAGTACTTTTTCATTGTTTAAGGCTAAAGAATGGATATGTAAAAAACTTTCTTCATTAAGATCTTCTGATATATTCATAGGGTGAATACCTACTCCAGAGAATATATCGTTAAATTTTTTTGATAAATTTACTGATTTATTTGAGGTTTCTAAATCTACTCCTGCAGATATAACCGCAGATATGCCAGCAGTTTTGGCGCGCTGCATAATTTCATTTATTTCTTTTATCGAAAAAGTTTCTAAATGTACGTGAGAATCAATTAACATAATTTATTACTGGAAATTTTATTCTAAATAAAAATTAAAGTTTTAATATAAATTTTAAATAATTTAAATTTTTTCAATCTCATTTATTAAAGCTGTCCAGGGTAGTAGGCAGCATTTTATTCTGATAGGGTTTTTTTTGATTATTTTAAGGTTTTTTAAATATCCAAGTTGTTCTGAAGCTTTTTTAGGCACTGTATTTTCTTTCATCATACAATTGAAAATATTATATAAATTAAATACTTCTTCTATAGATTTACCATAAAGAACTTCAGATAACATAGAACTTGAGGCTTGATTAATAGCACAGCCTAAGCTTTTTGATCCAGTTAACGTGATTATTTTTTTAGAGCTTAACTTGATTTCTATATTTACTTCATCTCCACAGAATGAATTAACAGCTTTGCAAATAATATTAGGTTTATGAATTTTTCGGTTGTTACGAGGGTTTTTGCAATGATCTAATATAATTTCATCATAAATTTGATCTATGCTATTTGACATCAGTGAAATACCTAATTGCATTACCTAATGTGTTTATAAAATAATCAATTTCATCTTTTGTGTTATAAATGTAGAAACTTGCTCTACTAGTAGCTGGAATGTTAAGGCTACGTATTAATGGCATTGTACAATGGTGCCCAGTTCTTATAGCTATTCCTTCATGGTCTAAAAATGTACCTATATCATGCGGGTGTATATCTTCTGAATGGAAAGATAATATCCCTCCACGAATTAATGGATCTAATGGACCAAACAATGTTAGCTTATCTAGTGACTTGAACTTAGATAAAGCATATTCCGTTAATTCAATTTCATGGTTTCTTATATTTTGCATACCTATATTTTCTAAGTAAACTATTGCTTCCCCTAAAGCAATCGCATCTGCTATATTAGGAGTTCCTGCTTCAAATTTCATTGGTAGTTCATTCCATTTAGCTTTTTCGTAAGACACTTCAAGTACCATTTCACCTCCAGTTAAAAAAGGGTCCATTTCTTCTAATATTTCAGGTTTTACGTATAACACTCCAATACCTGTTGGGCCAAGCATCTTGTGACCCGAAAAAACTAAAAAATCACAATCTATATCTGCTACATCAGTTGGTATATGAGGGACACTTTGGGCCCCATCTAACATGAATTTTGCACCTACTTTGTGAGCTTTACTACATAATTCTTGAATTGGATTAATTGTTCCTAAAGAATTTGACATGTGTACTGCAGATACAATTTTTGTTTTAGAATTAATAAAAGTATCAATTTCATCTAAATTCAAAGTTCCATCATTATTAATCGGAAGTATTACTAGTTTTGCTTTATTAATATCTGCAAGTATTTGCCAAGGGACTAGGTTGCTATGGTGCTCCATAGCTGTAACTAATATTTCATCTCCTGGTTGAATATTTTTTCTCCCCCAACTATTAGAAACTAAATTTATTCCTTCAGTAGAATTTCTTGTCCATATTATAGATTCAGAATTTTTTGAATTAATAAACTTAGCAACTCTATTTCTAGCTTCTTCGAATAAATCTGTTGATTCCATACTTAACGTATGTACGCCTCTATGAACATTGGAATTGTATTTTGAATAAAATTCAGTCAATGAATTGATTACAGATATTGGCTTCTGAGATGTAGCCGCATTATCAAAATATATTAGAGGCTTGTTATTGACCTCTCTTGATAATATTGGGAAGTCATTACGTATTTTTTTAATGTCTAACATTCTATCTCCAGGTTAAAGTATTTAAATTTCTAATTCTATTGCGCCATTGTTTATCTTAATATTGTATGTTTTTATTGGACTTACGGCCGGAAGGCAAGTAACTTCACCTGTACGAATATCAAATTTTGCACCATGCATAGGGCATTCTATTTCATATCCATCTATAAACCCTTCTTGTAGCGATGCTTCATCATGTGAGCAATTATCATTTATAGCAAAAATTTGGTTATTTATATTGCAAATAGTTATCTCTTCATCATTTATTTCAAATTTTTTTGTATTACCATTTGGTATTTCAGACAAATCACATACTTTAATTAAATTCATTACTACTCCGTTAATATAGGTGCGAGAAATTTTTTTTCATTAGATTTAGGAATTAATTTGAAAGTTTGTTGTACTAAATCATAAATAGTTGTTTGGTTTAATATTGAATTCATTGTATTTTCTATTTCGCTCCAGATTTTACGCTGGGCACATACAGAAAGGTAGTTACAGCAGTTTACTTCGTTAATATTTAAGCAATTAACAAAATATTCTTTTTTATGAATTGAATTCATAATTATTTCTAATGTAATTTCAGAAGGATTTTTTGCAAGGATATGCCCCCCTTTTGGACCACGGTAGCTTTTAATCAAACCATTTTTTTTCAAAGTAAGTAATACTTGAGACAAGTAGGGTTTTGGTATATAGGTTCTTTTTGCAATATCACTTGTTCTAGCAGGTATTTTATTTGAATATATGCAAATATCTACTAGAGCTCTCACTGCGTAGTCTACTTTAATTGGTATATGCATTGTATAGCCTTAATTATTTTTATTCAGTACTAATTTCTTGATTATTGTTGTCTAAGATAGATTTTAATGCGTGCCAAGCTAAAGTGGCACACTTAATTCTTGCAGGAAACGCAGATACCCCTTTTAATATTTCTAAATCACCTAAAATATCTGAATCATAGTCTTCATCAGTTGTTTTAGTAATCATTTGCCTGAAGTTGTTAAAAATAATAATTGCTTCAGATTCAGTTTTTTGATTAATTGCTTCTGTCATTAATGAAGCAGATGCTTTAGATATAGCACAACCTGATCCAGAAAATTTAATTTTGTTAATTAATTTATCTTTTAATTCAATATATAAGGTTATTTGGTCTCCACATAAAGGATTATATCCTTCTGCAGTTTTATTTGCTGTATCTAATTTTCCAAAGTTACGCGGGTTTCGACTATGGTCTATGATGATTTCTTGATAAAGTTCTTCTATATCATACATGTCAAAACTCTAATTTGTATTTTGGCAGAGATTCTAGGAATAACTTTTCTAATTCCTTTTTAAGCCCCGGAATATTTACGCAATCAATAATTTCATTTGCAAAACCATTGATTAATAACTTACTAGCTGTTTCTAAATCAATTCCTCTGCTTCGCATATAGAATATTGTTTCAGCATCAATATTACCTGCAGTAGCTCCATGGGCGCATTGTACATCATCAGCATATATAAATAATGCTGGTTTGCTATCAACTTCTGCTTCATCAGATAATAATAGGTTTTTGTCAGATTGAATAGAATCAGTCTTCATTGCTCCTTCTCTTACCCATACTGTACCTCCAAAGACTGCTCTAGATTTTTCAGTTAATATTCCTTTGTAATTAAGCCTACTTGTTCCTTTCGGTTTTATATGATCAATATTTATGTAATTATCTATATGCTGAGTTCCTGAAGTTAGGTATAGACCATTAAGATTGCAATAAGAATTTTCACCTTCTATATTTACTTTAAGATCATATCTACTAATTTTTGAACTTTTAGAGAATGAAGTAGATTCAAAAGTGGAATTACTTTTTAGATTTACTCGTGAAGATTCAATATGAAAAGTATTTTGGCCTTCATTTAAAAGTCTGTAATGGGATATTTTGGATGAATCTTCTAGCATTATTTCTGATACCGAGTTTGTAAAACTTTGGATTGATGAATCTCCTATATAGTTTTCTATAATATTCAAAGAACTATTTTTATTAGCAATTATTAATATTCTAGGGTAAGAAACATTAGGTGTTACAGTTGAATGAGATATAAAGGATAAGTTTATTGGGTTAAGTATTTTAGCATTTTCATCTACATTTATTAAAATACCATCATTTATAAATGCTGTATTTAGTGAAGTAAATCCATCTTCATCAATTTGTGAAAATTTAGATAAATTATCTTTTATTAGTTGATTTATTTTTGGGTTACCAAATGCATCAGAAAATTTTGTTACTGTAATACCTTTTTCAAAGTTTTTTATTTTTGATATATCAGTTTGAAGAGCTCCATTGATGAATGTTAAGTTAATCCAAGAATCATCAGATATAATGAGATTCTTGTAATTACTTTTTTGTAAAATATTTTCTTTTTCAAAAGAAAAAGAAGTTTTAGCTAATTTAGAAATATTTGTATATTTCCATTTTTCATTTCCTTTGCGTTTCGTAGGGAAACCATTTTTAGATAAATTTTGAAAAGCTTTTTTTCTCAGATCATTAAGCCAATTGGGTTCTGATTGATTTATTTGACTATTTAAATTTTTATAGTCTTTTATATATTGTTCAGGTACAGATGTAGTCATGATTAGTTAGTTCTTTAAGATTGTTTTAAAATAGATTCTCTAATCCATTCATAGCCTTTTGATTCAAGTTCCAATGAGAGAGACTTGTCTCCAGATTTAACTATTTTACCGTCCATTAAAACATGAATATAATCAGGGCTAAGATGGTTTAATATTCTTTGGTAATGGGTAACTAGCATAACTGAATTATTGTTATTGTGATAATTTTTAACTCCTTTAGCTACGATTTGTAAAGCATCTATATCTAAGCCAGAGTCTGTTTCATCAAGCATCGCAAAAGTAGGGTTTAAAAGAGATAACTGAAGTATTTCATTTCTTTTCTTTTCTCCACCTGAAAAACCTTCATTTACTGATCTTTTTAAAAGTTCTGAGTTCATTTCAACAATTTCTTTTTTTTCTTCTAGTAATTTATCAAATTCTTTGATTTTCAGTTCAGGTAACTCATTATGTAGTCTTATAGCATCAACAGAAGATTTTAAGAATTGCCATGTTCTTACTCCAGGTAATTCCATAGGGTATTGAAATGCTAAAAACATCCCATTACGTGCTCTTATTTCAGGATCTTGAGAAGTAATATCTTCTCCTTTAAATATTATTTCCCCCTTATCAATATTATATCCAGGCCTACCTGACAAAACATTTGCAAGTGTACTTTTACCAGATCCGTTAGGGCCCATAATCACATGAATTTCTCCAAGTTTTATAGTTAAATTTATTCCATTTAATATTTTTATATCATCATCTACAGATACATGAAGATTTTTTATTTCTAATAATGATTTTTCTTTTATCATTAACCTACTGTTCCCTCCAAGCTTACCTTTAATAACTGTGATGCTTCCATAGCAAATTCAAAAGGTAATTCTTTAAAAATACCTCTGCAAAATCCATTTATTATCATATAGTTTGCTTCTTCTAAAGATATTCCCCTTTGTTGTAAGTAAAACAATTGGTCATCGTTTACTTTTGAAGTTGTGGCTTCATGTCCCATTTGGGCAGTTGGGTTATTTACTTCTATATAGGGTATTGTGTGTGCACCGCATTTATCTCCAATCAAGAGAGAATCACATTGAGTAAAGTTTTTTGCATTTTTTGCAGTTGGTAATACTTTAACTTGCCCGCGGTAAGTATTTTGAGCTTTGCCAGCTGATATTCCTTTAGCTATTATTGTGCTTTTAGTATTTTTTCCTACATGAATCATTTTTGTCCCAGTATCTGCTTGTTGGAAATTATTTACTAGTGCAACTGAATAAAATTCACCTATAGAATTATCTCCTTGTAGTATTACGCTAGGGTATTTCCATGTAATAGCTGATCCGGTTTCTACTTGTGTCCACGAAATCTTTGAATTTTGACCTTTGCATATACCTCTTTTAGTTACAAAATTATATACTCCACCTTCGCCATCTTTATTTCCAGGGTACCAGTTTTGCAATGTAGAATATTTTATTTCTGCATCTTTTAATGCTACTAATTCAACAACTGCTGCATGAAGTTGGCTAGTTTTTCTCATTGGAGCAGTACAGCCCTCCAAGTAACTTACATAACTACCTTCATCAGCTATAATTAGAGTTCTTTCAAATTGTCCTGAATCTTCTTGATTAATTCTAAAATAAGTCATTAATTCAATAGGGCACCTGACTTTTGGCGGTACATATACGAACGAACCATCTGTGAAAGCTGCAGAATTTAGTGTGGCGAAAAAATTATCACTATAAGGTACTACAGATCCAAGGTATTTTTTAACTAATTCTGGATGATTTTGAATGGCTTCACTCATAGAACAAAAAATTACTCCAGCCTTCTTTAGCATATCTTTATATGTTGTTGCAACAGATACACTGTCTAATACAGCATCAACTGCCACGCCAGTTAATTTTTTTTGTTCTTCTAAGGGGATACCTAGCTTATTAAATGCTGTTATTAATTCTGGGTCAACATCATCAAGGCTTTGCGGAGCAGAGTCATTAGATTTGGGAGCAGCATAATATATTATATCTTGATAATTAATCTTAGGATATTTTATATTAGCCCAAGTGGGTTCACTATCACCTTTTTTGATCCAATGGTTGTATGCTTTCATTCGCCATTCATACATCCATTCTGGTTCTTTCTTTTTTTTAGAAATAAATTTAATTATTTCGGGATTTATTCCTTTTGGAGCTGTTTCTGAATCAATGTCAAGCTCAAATCCCCATTTATATTGATTATCTTCTAATTTAGTATTTCTAGATATAATTTTTTGATTTGCCATAAACACCTTTATAATTTATAAACTGATATTGTTGACCTTCATGATCAAGAATTGCCTATTTATAATTTTATATTTTATTATTAGCTAGGTCAATGCTGAAATAATAAATAGATTATTCATTTAAGTATTTTATTAATGCTGCTGAGCTGTCGATTCCACTTTTTACTGCTCCTTCCATAGTTGAAGGCCAGCCAGTTTTTGTCCAGTCACCAGCTAAATATAAATTTTTTATGCTTGTTTTATTTTTGGGTCTAGATTCATAAGAATTTGGTAGATGCCGTATTGTTGCATTAGAGTGTTTAATAACTATTGATTGAATTAATTTAGCTGAATCAGCAATGGGGAAATATTTTTTTATTTCTTTCAAAGATAATTTAATTAGTTCATTTTTTGATAAATTAATTAAATCTGAAGCCCCACTTATAGATATACATAAATGTTGTTTTTGTGAATTGGGTTTTTCTTCTATTTTATTTCTATTGAATACCCATTGTATAGGGCTTTCTAACAATGCTAGAAATTCTTGATTCATAATTATTTTATCAAACCATAAATGGATTGCAATTATTGGAGAAAAAGATAGGTTAGATATTTTATTTAAATCTTTTTGAATTAAAATGTTTTTTGTTAATAAGTTTGTTAATTCATTAAAGGGTATAGCAAAAATATAAAAATCTGATTTTATAACAATATCTTTAGAGAGTTTTATGTTTTCTAGTTTGTCATTATTGAAATTTAGAGATTTAACATTTTGATTTAATAAGATTTTTCCGCTACGTTGATTTATAAAATCTTGAGTAGGCATGTCTAGCAATTGACTAAGGCCTGCTTTACTGTATCCTAAACTTGCCTCTTTTGGTTTTGCCAAGATGCTATTTTTTATTACCATAAGTCCCATATATGCACTGACATTGCTAATATCATCGTTGAGAGTGGGAAGGATTATCAAATTCCAAATATTTTTAATAGTATTTTCGTTTTGATAATTATTTTCCAACCATTTTCTAAATGTTATTTTATCTAATTTGATAGCATTATTGTCGTTTAGATTAATTAAATCTGCCTTAATCATTCCGTAAATTATTCTTATTTTGTCTTTAAAATTTACGTGTGGGTATCTAAGCAAGGAAGGTAACATATGGAATTTACCTAAGTAAGGTAAGCTTTTTAATATCCCAATTTTCCCTTTAGATAAAATTTCAGTTTTTAAACTTTTTTGAGTATAAACTTTATCATATACTGATAATGATTTAAGTAACTTTATGAAGTTTTTGAAACACCCCATAAACAAATGTTGTCCATTATCAACTTGGTCATTTGTATTACTGTCGGTAAACGAAAAAGTCCTGCCACCAAGATAGGGGCGTTTTTCAATTAAGGTAATTTTAAAACCTTTTTGAATTAGATTTATTGCAGCAGATATTCCTGACAATCCTCCACCTATTATGGTTACAGATATATCATTATTTTGTTCTTTATGTTCTTTGTCCATAGTTTTAAGAATATGATTATTTTTTCAGTTTTTCTAATTTTGATTCGTTGATCAAATACGTTGAAATTATGTTCAATAATAAGGTCTAAAATTCTATTATAAGTTCCATGCATCAACTCTGTACATGCTTGTGAATCTTTATTTATTAAAGGGAATAAATTTTTTGATTTAGTGTAATATTTTTGAGCTCTATCAGCTTGAAATTTCATTAGTAAATTAAAGTTTTTGTTTTTTAAAAATTTTTTTAATTCGAATTCAGAATAATTAAATTGTTTAATTTCATCTAAGGGTATATATATACGATCCATCTTGGAATCTTCTTTTAAGTCCCTAAGTATATTAGTTATTTGCATTGCATAGCCTAATTCAATAGCATATTTTTTTGCTATAGAATCCTTATATCCAAAAATTTCTATACAAATTAATCCGATAACAGAAGCTACTTGATAACAATATTTGGATAATTCATCAAAATTATTAAATCTATTTTTTGTAATATCTGATTTTACACCTGAGATTAATTCTGAATAATAATGTTTAGGAATGTTAAATTTTGAAATAGCATCGTCTAAAGCTGTAAATATTGGGTCATGGAGTTTTTCTGTTTCAATATTATGAAATGAACTTTCTAGTTTTTGTAATTTATATAATTTGCTTTGGTTATTATCTGAACAGTCTACAATATCGTCGCATATCCTACAGAATGCATATGTAGCATAAATTGCTAGACGTTTTGCTTCAGGTAATAATTTAAAAGCAAAATAAAAATTTTTGGCATTTGTTTTTGTGATTTCTTCACAGTGCTTATATGCATATTTAATATTATATTTACTCATTAGTTCATTTATTTATTATTGACTTAAATATTATTTCCAATTTATCTTTCATGTTTAGTTTTGGAGGATTATTTATAATGTCATATCCTTGTGATTTGATTTTATCTAATATTTTGATTCCTCCTATACTGAAAAGTTTTATATCTGTTCTGAATCTTCTTGTTATTAAGGGGAATAAATCTTCACCTTTTTTAAATAAATCATATGCTCGATTGGTCTGAAATCGTACTAGTTTAATAAAGTTTGGGTTAGAATTTGAATTTAAAATATCTTTTTCTTTACAATTAAAATTTTCCATATCTTCATTAGGTATATATATTCTTCCTAAATTATAATCATTTTGTATGCCTTGAAGGAAATTAGTAAGCTGTAATGCTGTACAGGTATAATCTGAAAGAGTTTTTCTTAAGTCATCACTATATCCGAAAATATTTAATACTAAATGACCTACAGGATTAGCCGATTTACTACAATAATTTTCTAGTTCTTTGAAATTATTATAACGAAATTTCGTTTGGTCAATTCTATTTGCTTCAATTAATTTAAGGAAAGGGGTAATATTTATATTAAATTTGTTTATGGTGTCTTGAAGAGCAATCATGAATGGATCTTTAGGCATATACCCTTTTTTGTAGCATTTATGTAATTCTGCTTCTAATATATCTAGGTTATTTAGTTTTTCAATTTTATTTTCAAATAATGAATCTCCTATGTCATCAGTGTTTCTACAGAATGAATAAATTGCATAGAGGTGATTCTTAATATGCTTGGGTAAAAATAAAGAACCTATAGTGAAATTTTCATAGTGGCTTTTAACAAGATTTTCGCAGTAAGTATAAGATTCTTGTATATTTGGCATTGGATATTCTGTTTCATGAACAGTAGATAATTATATTATTATGTGCCAAGTATTTGTAATATAATTTCACGATAGGATGCTGGACCTTCTTGATCTAATTCTACATGAAAAATTCTTTGCCAGTTACCTAGTGTTAAATTATTTTCAACTATAGGTATAGTTTCACTTGTTCCTAATACTAAATGTTGACAGTGTGAATGGCCATTAGGGCATTCATCTACATGCATATGAACTGTTCTAATATCGAAATCATTATGCTTGTATTTTCCTTTTTTGGGAGCAAAGGATTCTAGTGTATTCGATAAATCTTGCAGTAGTAATGGTTCATTTTCTTGTATTACAATAGCTGAAGTAGTGTGCTTAGAGAAGATAACTGCAATTCCTGAATTTATTTTTGATTTAGAAATTAATTGCTGAATAGTCTCAGTTATATCATGGAACTTCGTAGATTGGTTTTTGTCTACATCTACCTTTATAGTATAAGTTTGAGAACTGATTGAAGATTCGTTCTTGTTTAATATAATATCTTCTATCATTGATTTTTGTTATCCTTTTTATTTAAATTTTAAAAAATATTACTAAATATATACATTATAAAATTTAGCTAATTAATTCAACTATGTATTTATTTTAGTATAACATTTTTATAATTTTTTAAAAAATCAATGATTTCTAGTAGATAGAAAATCTACTAAATTTTCAATTTCTTTTATTGTGCTACAAGGTATGTTTTTTTGTTTTAGTGCTTTTATAGCTCTTTCAGCATGATAATCTGTAATATCTTCAGCATGTTTTTTTATTTTCAAACTTTCTAATACATCTAATATTTCTATTACATCGTTATTTGTAATGGACTTTTTGGAATATTTATCAATTAAGAATTTTTTTGTTTTGTTTTTTGCATTTGATATTGCATAACAAATGGGGAAAGAATTTTTTTTCATCTTAATGTCTGAACCAACTGGCTTCCCTGTATTTTTAGATTCTCCCCATACACCTAAAATATCGTCTCTTATTTGAAATAAATAACCAATAGAACTTCCGCATTCTGAAAATGCATTTATTATATCTATATTTTGAGTTCCAATAACGGCTCCAATTTGTAATGAAGATTTAATTAATGCTCCTGTTTTATTTTTAATCATATTCATATATTCTTCAATGGATATTCCAGGGGATCCTTCATAATAGATATCTAAATATTGACCTTCAATCATTTCTAAATATGATTGAGTAAGGATTTCTATAACAAATAGAGTGCGATCAATTTCAGTTCCATTAGCAACTAATTTTTCTAGGCATTGATCTGCAATTATTCTTAAAACATTTCCTGCAATTAACGCTTTAGGTACTCCCCATATTGTCCATAAAGTTGCTTGATTATATCTGAATTCGTCTTTATCTTGTATATCGTCATGAATCAATGAGAATTTATGAATCAATTCTATTGCTACTGCAGCAGGAATTGAGGGGCCAATTGAACCAGATAGAGACTCGCAAGCGAAAAGACAAAGCGATGGTCTAAGCGCTTTACCTAGGTTGTTATTTTTTTTATTACCATTTATATCTATCCAGCCCATAGAATATGACAACAGTTTATATACTTCAGAATTTTCATTTGGCATATTCTGTTTTAATGAAACACTGATTGTTTTTTGATATCGATTTAGAATGCCCGCATTAGTATTATTTTCCTGAGAATGTCCCAATTATATTTCCTGTTAATAATTAATAATAAATTTAATATTTTCAATAGAAATATATTATATAATATTAAACTATAATGATATATTAATAAGTAGTAAATTTTACTTGCAAACTGTTAAATTCGTATGTATAATTTACAGATATTTATTGGGTAATTTTTAGGTCCTGATTAAAAGAAATTTAGGAAATTAAATTAATATATATGTTTGACTTATATTTCCGTCAATATGGTTTTATAGCTATATTCGCTGGATTAGCCCTTGTAGTTCCTCTAGGTATGATATTGATATCTTGGATTTTGTCTAAGGTAACCATTAGGCCTCATATGCCAAATTCTATTAAACAGAGTGTTTATGAGTGTGGTTTTGAGCCCATATCTGGTCCGTGGAATCAATTTAATTTCAGATATTATCCAGTGGCTTTACTGTTTATAATTTTTGACCTTGAAGTTGTATTTCTTTTTCCTTGGGCTGTAAGTTTTGGCGCTATGTCAAGAGAATTCGGTATTTTTATTTTAATAGAAGTTGTAGTTTTTATCGGAATTTTGGCATTAGGGTGGATCTACGCATTAAAGAAAAATGTATTAAATTGGTAAATGAGGAGTTAAACATATGTCTTTTCAGATAGAAATGATTAACAAGTTAGATTATGAAGAAGGCTCGGCAATAAATGATTTAAAATCATCACATACTTCACCTATTTCAGATCCATTAATTGAAGTTCCTGATGATATTAGAAGTAATATTGCTGTTACATCAGTTGATGCTTTATTAAACTGGAGTAGAAAAGCTGCAATATGGCCTTTGACATTTGGCTTAGCATGTTGTGCATTTGAAATGATAGCTAGTGCAATGTCTAGATTTGATAGTGCTAGATTTGGTATGGAAGTGTTTAGAGCTACTCCACGTCAAGCTGATCTCATGATAGTTGCAGGTACAGTAACTTGGAAAATGGCTCCAGCAATACAAAGAGTATATGAACAGATGCCAGAACCTAAATGGGTTATATCAATGGGTGTATGTGCAACTAGTGGTGGCCCTTATTATGGTTCATATAGTGTTGTAGAAGGAGTTAACCATATAGTTCCTGTAGATGTTTATGTCCCAGGTTGCCCACCTAGACCTGATGCGCTTTTATATGGAGTAATGCAATTGCACGAAAAAATTAAGAAAAATTCAATTCTTGCGAAAAAATAATTGGAAGTAATATATTAATGACAATAATAAAAAATGAAGATGGAGTAATAAATCGAATCAATTCTTCATGTATTAATTCGCATTCAATAGGTATTGGGAATGATATTTATATTTCACCTCAATCGGTAAATAATGTAATAAAGTTCCTTAAAGAAGATGTTGATTTAAATTTAAACTATTTAACATCTATTACTGCAGTAGATTACATTGAATTTATAGAAATTATTTATCACTTGTTTTCTATTAATAAAAATCATAGGATTATTTTGAAAACAAAATGTTATGAAATCGATAATCCTGTAATCCCTTCTATTTCTGACCTTTGGAAGGGTGCTGAGTTGCAGGAGAGGGAGATTTGGGATTTGATGGGGGTTGAGTTTTCGGGACATCCAAATATGAAAAGAGTTTTACTTTGGGAAGGCTTTGAAGGCCATCCCTTGCGCCGAAATTATACAGGTTGATTATATGCCAATAAGAACTGAACCAGTAACAATAAATTTGGGACCTCAGCATCCTAGTACTCATGGAGTGTTTAGGTTAAGAGTTACTTTTGATGGTGAAATTGTTGTAGATGTTGACCCAGTATTCGGATATATGCATAGAGGTACTGAGAAGTTAGCAGAAACAAGATCCTATGTGCAAATCGTAACACTTACAGATCGTTTGGATTGGGTTTCAAGTATGTCAAATAACCTTGCATATGTTCGAGCTGTAGAATCTTTAAGTAATATTGAAGTTCCAGAAAGAGCGAAGTTTTTAAGAGTAATAACTGCTGAATTGCAGAGAATTGCAAGTCATTTTATGGCTACAGGTTTTCTAGTGAATGATATGGGTGCTTTCGCAACTCCTTTGATGTACTGTTTTCGAGAAAGAGAAAGAATTTTAGATTTATTTGAGATTTTATGTGGAGCTAGGATAACATTAAGTTACATGAGGCCTGGAGGAGTTTTTCAAGATGCTCCTAAGGAATTTTGGCTTAGACTAGATGATTTAATCAAAGAAATGCCGGGATATATTGATGAATTAGAAGGGTTAGTTACTACTAATGAGATTGTTTTAGCTAGAAGCAAAAATGTAGGAGTTTTGACAGCTGAACAATGTATAAATGGTTCATTGTCAGGTCCAATGCTTAGAGCTTCATCAGTAAATTGGGATATTCGCAAATCAAATCCTTATGAAGTATACGATAAATTAAGTTTTGATACCCCTCTGGGTATTAATGGAGATGTATTTGACAGATATTTAGTTCGTATCAAGGAGATGAGGGAAAGCTTAAAAATTATATCTCAATGTGTTGAGATGATACCAGAAGGACCTATAAGGTCTGAAGTTCCATATAATATAAGACCACCAGATGGAGACACATATTCGTCTGTAGAAGCTCCTAAAGGAGAATTAGGTTTTTATTTAGTTAGTGATCAGACTATTGCTCCATATAGGTGTAAAATCCGATCCCCTTCTTTTATGAATTTGTCATTATTACGTGAAATGTTAATTGGCTGGAAAATGTCTGATTTAATTGTAATTTTGGGATCAGTTGATTTTGTTATGGGGGAAGTAGATAGATAATGTGTGAACAACCTGAAGGACTCTTAAATTTTTGTAGGATATACAATTTATATGAAATTATTTTACCTTCATGGTTAAGTTCATTAACTTATTTGATGTCGGCTATTACACTTGCATTTGCAGTAATTAATATGCTTATTATTTCAACAGCATTATATACTTGGTTTGAAAGACGTACATTAGCAAGGTTTCAGTCAAGAATAGGTCCTAATAGGTGGGGTCCATTTGGGTTATTGCAACCTATCGCTGATGTAGTAAAAGCTATAACTAAAGAAGATACAGTTCCTGAATCAGCTGATAAAATTGTTTTTAATTTAGCTCCTATATTATTGCTTATTACAACTTTACTTGTAATAGTTGTAATACCATTAGGCCCTGATTCTTTTATGGGTTCTTTAAATATAGGTGTAATATTTATAATTGGTGTGACTTCTATAAATACTATAGCTATATTTATGGGTGGTTGGGCTTCTAGAAATAAATATGCAATGTTTGGAGCTATGAGAAGCGTAGCAATGCTTATAACTTATGAAATACCTATGGGAATAGCAATAGTTGGTATATTATTACTATCTAATTCTTTAGCACTTTCAGATATAGTAATGAGTCAAACGATCCCATTCTTTATAGTACAGCCTATAGGGTTTTTTGTTTTTTTTGCTGCATCTATTGCTGAAATTAGTCGTACTCCCTTTGACCAAATAGAAGCGGAATCAGAACTTGGTTCTGGGTTTCATACTGAATATTCTGGTATTAAGTTCGCAATTATTACTCTTGCTGAGTTTATGGCACCTATTATTTCTGCGATCATTATTACTACATTATATTTAGGAGGCTTTAAAGGTCCTAATATTTTACCAGCTGAATTTTGGTTTGCTATTAAAGTATTTATACTTATATTTTTTATGCTTTGGATTAGGGCAACCTGGCCAAGGCTTAGAATAGATCAAATCATGAATTTTGCTTGGAAACCATTATTTGGATTAGGTTTATTTAATTTATTTGCAACTGCAATTGAAATTATTGTTTTTCAGGATAATGCCACTGGTTTTATTTCTACTTCAGATTACTGGATAATTTCTGGTATCAATTGGATGTTTGCAATAGTATTATTTTTTGCCATAACCCAAATTATGGGTAGTAAAAATAAAGAAAAAATTAAACATTCTTATGAAGCTAATATTGTTAGATAGTAAATTTAATTGGAGTTAATTATATGTATGGTTTAGGACTGTTAAAAGGATTAATGGTTACAATGAAGAATTTAATCTTCCCTGGTAGGATATTTACCACTCACCAATATCCTGATCGTAAGGTTAGTCCTCTAGATCTAGCTAAATTAGAAAAGAAAAACATAATAACTTTTTTTATTAATAATCCAAAAAGATTTTTTAAATCTTTATTAGGATTAGTATCTGTACCTGATAAATTTCCACAAAGTCCGAGGTTTAGAGGGCAAGAATTTACCTGGTATGAACAACGTTGTACCGGTTGTGCTAGTTGTGCTAAATATTGTCCGTTAGGAATTATTAAAATTGTTACTAGTCCTAGTGGGGAATCAATTCCTGAAGGTGAAAAATATGCTATTGATGTTTTTGATATTGATATAGGTAGATGTATGTTTTGTGGATTATGTGTTGAAGCATGTCCTTATGATGCTTTACATATGGGTAGTGGATTTGAGGAGGGGACATATAAAAGGGAAAATTTAGTTATTGATGTTGATCGATTAAAATCGGCTCCAAAAAAACCTAGTACTTGGTTCAGACCTCAATTAGAAAAACTTGAATATGATCCTAGGTCTGGAGATGAAATTACTTGGGATCAAATAGGGAGGCATGAGCGTCCAAGCGTCTCTGATCAGGAAGATAATTGGGTAAATAGATGAATTCGGAATTTGTAACAGAAAGTTCTATGGTCCTTGAGATTGTGTTTTGGGCAATTTCTGTTATATCTATTATTTCTGCATTAGGGGTTGTTTTATTAAAAAGTGTATTTAGAGCTGCCTTATCATTAATTATTTGTTTTATAACAATAGCTGCTTTTTTTATTTTATTGAACGCCGAGTTTCTGGCAGCTGTGCAAATACTTATATATATTGGAGCAATTTCTGTATTATTGATATTTGCAATTTTATTTACCAGAGATATTGATATTCAAAATGTTTCTCATAAATTCAATTTAATCACAGCTATTGTAGTTGGAGTTTTTTGCTTAATTTCAATTTATATATTTAATGATATAAATATTAAGGATATTACAAAAGATGAAGCATCTTATTTGTATGGTAGTACTGTTAATGAAATAGGTAGATTATTGGTAAACAATTTTGTTCTTCCTTTTGAAGTTGTATCAATATTACTATTAGCTGCACTTATTGGAGCTTTTGTATTGATAAGAGAGGATTAACTTATGGATTTAAATAATTTTTTAATTGTATCTGCAATACTTTTTTCAATAGGTTTGTATGGAGCATTAACAAAAAAGCATTTAGTTGTAATCTTTATGTGTATTGAATTAATGTTTAATGCAGTTAATTTAGCTCTAGTTGGATTTTCTAAATATCAAAATTTAACTTTAGTTAATTTAAATGGACATATTTTTGTTATTTTCATAATTGCTGTTGCTGCAGCTGAAATAGCTTTAGGCCTAGCTATAGTCATGTCAATTTATAAAAACAAAGATACAATTTTTATTACTGAAATAGATAGTTTAAAAAAATAAAGGATATATTTTGTGTGGGTTGATTATAAAATAGCTTCGAATTTATTTTTAGCTCAAATCTGGAAAGATTTGTTCGAAAGTGAAGGTTTACCTACTAGGTTAATACCTGAAAATGGTATTAATGAATGGAGAGTTATGACATCTTTTAGAATCTTAGTGCCTAAGGGACGAGAGCATGTTGCTGATGAAATTTTGAGGAAAATATAAATGGAACAAATTCTTTGGACTATATTTTTTTCTCCACTTTTATCTTTTCTTATTTTGATTCTTATTTTTAAGCCTTTTTTTGCTAAAATGGATAGATTGTCTAGCTTAGTTTCAATTTTTGCAATTTCACTTTCTACTCTTCTTTCAATACTTGTTTTATTAGATTTATCAATTAATCAAAGAGTTATTTCATTTAACCCTAATGAATTTTTGGTCATTGGAAGCTTGAATTTTGGTATAAGTTTTATCCTTGATGAACTTACAGCAGTTATGTTGGTTGTAGTAACGAGTGTAAGTTTATTAGTACAAATTTTTTCGGTAGGATATATGTCTCAAGATAAAGGTTATATTAGATATTTCGCAATTTTATCTCTTTTTACTACTGCAATGTTAGGGTTAGTATTGGCAAGTAATATTATTCAATTGTTTGTTTTTTGGGAACTGGTTGGATTAAGTTCTTATTTGTTAATTGGATTTTGGCATCATAAACCTGCTGCTGTGTCAGCTGCAAAGAAAGCTTTTATAATTACTAGGATAGGGGATTTTGGATTATTATTAGCTATACTATATTTGTTTGTTCAAAAATCTATATTTATAGAAAACTCATTAAATCCAATTATGATCCAAGATATCATATTCGCAGTTAATCAAGGTTACCTTTCTGACTTTTTTGTTACCTTATTTGCATTAGGTTTATTTGCAGGTGCAATTGGAAAATCTGCTCAATTTCCGTTGCATACTTGGTTGCCAGATGCAATGGAAGGTCCGACTCCGGTAAGTGCATTAATACATGCAGCAACAATGGTAGCAGCTGGAGTATTTTTAGTTGGGAGATTTTTCCCAGTTTTTGAAAATTCTGTAATAGCTATGAATACATTGGCTATTACTGGAGGAGTTACAGCAATGCTTGCTGCTCTAATAGCTCTATCTATGAATGATATAAAGAAAGTTTTGGCTTATTCTACTATTAGTCAACTAGGTTATATGATGTTAGCTCTTGGAATGGGAGCTTTATCTGCATCAATATTCCATTTATTTACTCATGCATTTTTTAAAGCGTTATTATTTTTGGGGGCTGGAAGTATTAGTCATAGTACAGGTACGTTTGATATGAATAAAATGGGTGGTCTTAGAAAAATTATGCCATGGACTTATGTAACATTTATAATTGGATCTTTAAGTTTGTTAGGAATATTTCCTTTTTCAGGGTTTTGGAGTAAAGATGAAATATTGAGTGGAGCTTGGTCTAATTCAGGAATAGTTTCAAATATAGCATTTTATTTAGCATTTATTACAGTTTTTATTACTTCATTTTATATGTTTAGAGCAATTTATATGACATTTCATGGAGAATTTAAAGGGGGAATTTCGAAAAAAGATTTACATGAATCTCCTAGTGTGATGCTTATACCTTTAGTCATATTGTCTATTGCTTCTATATTTATAGGTTTTATAATAAATCCAATTATTTCAATTGGTTTTATTCCAAGTCATTGGTTTTCTGATTTTATTGGGCACGGTGGAGTTAAATCACATGTAAATATATTTAGTAATTGGTTCGTATATGGTGCTACTTTAATATCTTTATTGGCAATTTTATTAGCTTATCAAATTTATATACTCAAAAATTTATTATTGATTAAATTTATTGATAAATTTACAATTTTCAGGAAGATTTTAATTAATAAATACTACTTTGATTATTTTTATGAAGAGATAATAGTTAAAAAAGTTTTTCTTAATTCTTTGGCAAAAGGGTTAAATTGGTTTGATACAAACATTGTGGATAGAGTCTTTGGAGCTATTGGATGGATTGGTTTAAATATGGGAGTCTTATTAAGGCAAATACAAAACGGGCAACTTCAAACTTATGGAAGCATAGTATCATTAGGAATAATATTAATAATGATATTTTTTATGTTCTTATAGAAAGGTGATTATTTTATTTTGGCTTTTAATGGGTTAATTAGTGCAACAGTTTTCATACCTACATTAGGTGCTTTAGTTATTGCTGTTTTATTAAAAAAGAATAGTCATGTTTTCTTATTTGCTAGATTTGTGGCACTATTAAACTTAATATTATCAGCACTTGTTTTGTTTTCTTATCAGATTAGTGAATCTACTGACAAGTTTAAACTAGTTGACAAATATGAACATTGGATACCATTTGATTCTTTTAAGGTGCAATATTATTTAGGTGTAGATGGTTTTAGTGCTCCTTTAATTTTATTAACCGGTTTATTAACTGCAGTTGCAATTTTTTCTTCAAAAAATATAACTCATAAAATAAAACAATATTTTATATGTTTATTATTACTTGAGACTGCTGTTATGGGTGTTTTTTCATCATTAGATTTATTCTTATTTTTTATATTTTGGGAACTTGAATTAATACCTATGTTTTTCTTAATAATGGTTTGGGGAAGCGGTAGGAAAAATTATTCTGCGATGAAGTTTTTGATATTTACTCTAATTAGTGGAGCATTAATATTATTTGGAATATTAATGTTATTTGCATCTACTAAGACTTTCGATATAACATTGCTTCCTTCTTTAATTAAAGAGGAATCTTTATTAATACCCATGAGTATCATGTTTTTTGTGTTTTTCATTGCGTTTTCTATTAAATTACCTGTATGGCCTTTGCATACATGGCTACCAGATGCACATACAGATGCTCCTACAGCAGGTAGTGTAATGCTTGCAGGAGTACTGATAAAGATGGCAGGATATGGTTTGATAAGAATATGTATTGGCTTGTTTCCTGAATCTGTATCTGAATATTCCTTTATAATAGTTATATTAGCTGTAATTAATGTTATATATGGTGCTGTAATCACTATGAGGCAAACTGATATGAAAAGATTGATTGCTTTTAGTAGTGTTAGTCATATGGGATTCGTATTATTAGGTGTTGCAGCTTTTAGTGGTTCTTATGATGATAAAGTTACAGGACTTGTAGGAGCTTCCTTGCAGATGTTTACACACGGAACGATTACAGGGTTACTATTTTTACTTATTGGATATATTTATGAAAAAACCCATACGCGTTATATTCCACATATGGGGGGCTTAGTTCATCAAATGCCGAGATTATCTGTTGCTTTGACAATAGCTGGAGTTGCAGCTCTAGGGTTGCCTGGTACAAGTGGTTTTATATCTGAAATCATTATTTTCATTGGAGCATTCCCTGTATTTAGTTGGTTTACAGCTATAGCTGTTTTTGGAGTTGTTTTGACATCGGCATATATTTTGTGGATGATTCAAAGAATTATGTATGGACCAAAATTAGATAGATTTGAAAAAACTTTAGATGCTAGTGTTTATGAAATGATACCAGTTATTTTATTAATTATATCTATCTTATTTGTTGGATTATATCCATCTTTTATAACAGGAATTTTTAAAAATGGAATTATACAAATAATAGGTTGATAAAAATATGAATTTACAAGACTTATACGCTATATCACCTCAAATATGTATGATAGTTTTGGGGATGTTATTAATACTATTTGATTTATTTTTTGCTCAAAAAATATTATTGCGTCCTTTAGTATTTATAGGGTTGCTTGGAATATTTTTATTAAATGTATTTTTATGGGTAAATATTGATTCGAATAAATCAATAGATGCATTTTCAAATTCATTAGTTTTAGATGAGTTTGGACTTTTTTTTAATTGTTTTTTTATAGGGGTTGTATTTTTTATAATTTTTATTTCGCAAGATTATATTAAATCATCTAAAGCTAAATCAGAATATTATTCACTCATAATATTTTCTGCTACAGGTATGATGCTTTTAACTTCTTCAATGGAATTGATTAGTTTTTATATTGCTTTAGAATTAACAACATTGCCAATAGTTGCATTAGTTGCATTTAATAGAGACATAAAATCTTCAGAAGCAGGGGTTAAGTTTCTGATTCTAAGTGGAATTAGTTCAGCCTTATTACTTTACGGAATGGTTATACTTTTTGGTTTTACTGGAAGTACTTTATTTGATGATATTGCAAATATTATATCTCAATCTTCAATTTCAAATGATAAAGCATTGTTATTTTCATCTATTTTATTAATTTCAGGATTTGGTTTTAAAATATCTGCAGCTCCATTTCATATGTGGGCACCTGATGTATATGATGGTGCACCTATGCCTATTACATCTTATTTAGCTATAGCTAGTAAAGTAGCAGGAATTGCAATTTTATTAAGAATTATATATAGCATTTTTCATGTAAATATTAATTTGATAGGAAGTTGGAGTGAAATTTTAATAGTATTAAGTATATTATCTATGTTCTTAGGTAATTTGATTGCAATTCGACAGACTAATATTAAGAGATTGATAGCTTATAGTAGTATTTCACATACAGGATTTATTTTAATTGGAGTAATTAGTTTATTAGTAATAGTTTCTGAAAGTGGAGTTAGTAATTCATTAGATGCTGCTTCATCTGTAATTTTTTACATTTTAGGTTATTCCTTAACTAATTTAGCTTTATTTACTACAGTTACGATTATAACTAATAATATTAATAGTAGTTTGATTGATGATTTTTCGGGAATTTCTAAAATTTCTCCAGTATTAGCTTTTACTTTAACTTTAGTGATGATATCTTTAATTGGATTACCTCCTACAGTAGGATTTTTTTCTAAAGCATATATTTTTAATGCAGCCATTAAAGCTGATTTGATTTGGTTAGTTTTATTAGGATTAATTAATACAGCAATATCAGCTTATTATTACCTTAGGATAGTTAAAATATTATATCTAGAAGAACCATCTGATAATCTTTCAATTAATTTTAACTATAATCAAAAACTTTTTGTAATTTCTACATTAGTTCTTATATTTATATTTGGTATTTTTCCTAGACCTTTAATAGACCTTTCATATATTGTTGTTAATATTCTTGTATAATTAATTAATAAGATTTAAAGGTAAATAGTTTAATTGAGTAATATTAAAAATAAATTAATAGGTTTTATATATAATTCTTCTATTCCTGAAACTAGTGTATTCATAAAAAATTTAATTTGTGAATTAGGTTATTCTGAATGTAATACTTGGAGTACTTCATTAGACGAATTATCTTCTTATGAGAATCAATTTTCTAAAACATCTTTGGTTGTAATTGCTGGTGGTGATGGTTCAATATTGAAAACTGTTCGTTCAATTTATAATTATTCCATACCAATTCTGGGTATTAATTTTGGTAAAATTGGGTTCATGACTGAACTTGATCCTAATGATGCTCTTGAAAAATTACCTGAATATATAAATGGCAGAGTTAGAATAGAAGAAAGAATGATGTTAGAAGCTTCTATATTTTTATCGAATAATGATAAGCCACGATTAACGATTAATGCTTTAAATGATGTAGTTATAGGCAACGGAGGAGTAACAAAATTATCTGATATAGAAGTTTCAGTTGATGATAATGTGCTTACTATATACCGTTCAGATGCAGTTGTGGTATCTACTGCAACAGGTAGTACTGGTTATTCCTATTCAGCTGGAGGACCAATTTTACACCCTGAATCTAATGAAATAATTTTACAACCAGTTGCACCTCATACTGGTCTAAGGGATAGTATAGTATTACCTAGAAATTCTAAAGTAACTTTACGACCTATTAAAAATGATATTACTATTGTTAGTGCTGATGGTGATTCTGAAATTCAATTAAATGTTGGTGATAAATTGGTAATTAAATCTGGCATATATTCTGCAAAATTTTTAAGGTCTTTATCAACTGTAAGTTTTTATAATACATTAGCAAATAAGTTAGGACTTTTTAATAAATCTTGATTTTTAAAAATTAGATTTTATTAATTTCTAGTTAAAATTATGAATAATTGTATTGAAAATATATTAGAAGTAAATGATATTGAATTGCATTATCGTGATTGGGGAGGTAGTGGTCAAGAAATTATTTTATTACATGGATTGGCTTCTACTTCTAGGATTTGGGATTTTGTTGCTCCTATTTTATCAGATAAATTTCGAGTTATTGCACTTGATCTAAGAGGGCATGGTTTGTCTTCTAAACCTTCAACTGGTTATGATTTTAAATCTATTCTTGAAGATGTTAATAATTTTATTATAAAAGTTAATTTTAAAAATCCTATTATTGTAGGGCATTCATGGGGTGGAATGGTTGCTCTATCTTATGGAGCAAAATATACATATTGTATAAAAGGATTGTGCTTAATTGATGGAGGTACAACAGAAATATCTTCTTCAGGTATTAAATATACTGATATGAAAAAAAAATTCACCCCTCCTGATTTTAGCCAAACTCATGTAGATGAATTTATAAAAAGGATACATTTAAAAATCAACTCGTCTAATAATTTATTATTAGACGATATTATTTTATCTAATTTCAATATTGAGGATAATTTAATTAAAGGAGCTAAATTATCTTTAGATAATCATATGAAGATTATAAAATCTATATGGAGTTATAAACCAACTGACATTTATAAATATATAAAAGCACCTGTTTTATTAATGCCTGCTCGTCAAGATAATGGTAATTCTGCAATTATAGATAAATCATTTAAAAATATTGGAATTAACGATGCAATTAATTCTTTAGATTTTGTCAAACTAATATGGTTAGATAATTCTATACATGATGTGCCTCTTCAGAGGCCTGAATTATTAGCTAATAATATTATCAGTCAATTTGATTCTGGATTTTTTAATACTTAGACATTAATTGCTATTTGTTGGGGTAATTTAGTTAATTGTTTATTAAAATTATAATTCGATGGTTTATCGGTTAAATTCTTAATTTCATTATTTATTTTCAATTTAGGTTTTTCTATTCCTGTAGCAATTAAGGTTATGTTAACTTTACGTTTCATATTTTTTTGTCTTACTACGCCGAACATGATTTTTGGTTCGTGTAGAGTTATTTTTTTAATTTTATTTGCAATTTCATGAATTTGACCTAGAGTGATTTCATTTCCACCTTTTATATAAAAAAGTATCCCATTTGCTTCATCTATAGTTTCATTTATTAATGGATTTGATAAGGCAGATTCTATTGCTTCCATTGCTGCTTCTTTTCCATCTCCATAACCTACAGACATTAATGATTTACCTGCATTTTTCATAATTGTTTTTAAATCTGCAAAATCAACATTTATTAATCCCGGTAAATTTATTACTTCAGAAATTCCTTTTACACCTTCTTCTAATATTTCATCAACTTTTTCAAATGATTTGATTAATGATGTTGATTCCTTAAGTGCAGGAAGGAGAGTATCATTATCAATTGTTATTAATGCATCTAATTTCTGATTTAATTTTTTTAATCCACTTAATGCAATCTTTCTTCTATCTGCCCCTTCAAAAGAAAATGGTAGTGTCACAATGCCTATTGATAGTATCCCATGTTTTTTACACATTTCAGCTATGATCGATGATGCTCCAGTACCTGTACCTCCTCCCATACCTGCTGTTATGAAAACCATATCATTCCCTACTATTAATTCTTCGATTTGATCATAACTTTCCTTTATGGAATTTTTTCCTATTTCTGGATTCCCACCAGTTCCCATTCCTCTAGTTATATTTGGTCCTATAGCAAATGTTTGAATATCTTTTATGCTTTCTAATGCCTGTATGTCTGTATTTATTGCAAGTAATGAATTGCCTTCAGGAAGATTTTTTGACATTCTATTAACTGCATTTCCTCCACCTCCACCTACTCCTATGATTTTTATTTTTATTATTGATGATTTTGACATAATAACCTCATAATTTTAAATTATTTAAGCTTTGCAAGTAGAAATATGGTATTTTCCATGTTCCGTTTGCACCTAAATCTATTATTGCTAAATTTGATAGAGTATTTTTAACTGTTCCAAGTGAACCAAATTTAGGCCCATTTAGATGCTTACCTATATAGTAAACTTTTTCACCTTTATTTAAATCTAATTTGCTTCTCTTTGTTTTAAAGCTCTCTTTTAAAGGCACTTTTATATCAAGTTTATATTGGTGATATGTTGTATGTGACATTTATTTATCCTATTATTTATTGCACTGCTTTAGAACAAATTAGAACAGAACAAATGATCTTTGTCAAGATGTATTATAATATCTATTTTTAAATTTAGTTGATTTGAATTATTGCTTCGCCTAGTGTACTTTTAAATTTATCATCATTTTCTATCCAAATTTTGCATTTAACTAATTTTTTATTATTTTCAATATATTTTCTAGATATTATTCCTTTGCAATAAAGTTTTTCATTGGTTATATTCATTCCTCTATATGATACTGATAGTTTTTTCAAAATATTATTTTGTCCTATCCAATCAGTTATAAGTTGTCCTAAAAATGCATGTTTTAATGAACCTTGAACTAAAACTCCAGGTAGTCCTGCAGCCTTTGCATAGTCTATGTCATAATGTATTTCTGGAAATTCTAATGAAGCTGCTGCATATTTAACTAATTGTTGACTGTTTGGAGTTTTTATAATTGTAGGTAATTTCATTCCTATAGATATATCTTCGTAAGAAATTATTTTATTTTTTGAATCTTGTAATGGATTGATGGATTTGACTTTCATATTTTGTGGATTTTGTTTGTCTTCATTGTGCATATGTTTTTCAAGAAAAATACCTATATTTTCTTCTTTTGCAACTAATGATTTAAATTGATTTATATATGTTATTGTTTTTTTTTGAAATAACATTTGTTCTTTACGACCACTTTTCTCATATAAATCAGTTATAGTAGCAGTTACATTTATTTCATCGCCATCTCTTATTGGTTCAAAATATTCCCATTCACTACCTCCATCAACACTTGTATAGAATGGCAAGTCTATGGATTTTTTCCATGGACCTGCATAGCATGAACGCAAAAAAGTAGGAGGTGCTATTAGACTTCCATATGTGGATTTTCTAGCTTGTAATTCATTAGTATATAATGGGTTGTAATCTTGAATTGATTCAGCAAATCTAATTATATTTTCTTTATGAATCCTAAATTTATTTGTTTCTGATTGAGTTCCAATAATATTAAGCATTTTTTTTGTTAATATTGAATTATTTTTCATTATAATCACCTTAGAACATTAGATTAATATTTTTACTTATACAATTGAAATGTAATATAATATTTTTTAAAATTCATTGCAAGATTTAAATTATTTAAAGAGGTTTATATTGAAAGGTGTTATTGTTTGTCCTCAAGTCGAAGCTGTTGAAATTGGGCGCAGTATATTTGAAGAAGGTGGTAATGCAATAGATGCTGCTGTTGCTACTGCTTTTGCTCAAGGGATAGCAGAGCCTCATCAAACTAGTATAGGGGGAAATGGAACCCTGCAAGTTTTTGATGCTGAGTCCGGAAACCATTTGGTTATAGATTTTTATGGTAGAGCTCCCTTAAAATCAACAAAAGATATGTGGTCTGAAAAAGTTATTAATAGATTGCCTGCTGATATGTGGGAATTAGAAGGCAACATTAATCAAATAGGATATCTATCAGTAACAGTACCAGGGACTCTTAAAGCTCTTTATGAAGTTTCTAATCGTTTTGGTACTATGGGTTGGAAAGATTTAATTAAACCATCTATAGATTTAGCTAAAAAAGGTTTTATAATACCAGCTGAACTGCATCAGAGTTGGAAACATGATGGAAGCTTAGGTTATAGTGACACGGAAGATATATTAAAATTTAATTCTGTATCTAGCCAGATATTTGCACCAAATGGAAATGTTCTTAAAACAGGTGAACGTTTAATTATGCAAGATTACGCCGAAGTATTAGATAGTATATCTGTTGAAGGTCCTGATTTGATGTACAAAGGTGAACTTGCAAAAATAATAGCCAAGGATTTTTCCGACCATGGAGGTTTAATTACTGAAAAGGATTTTTATGAATATAAATTAAGAATTAATTCTCCTCTTAAATCTAATTACAGGGGATATACTGTATGTACAAACTTAGCTCCAGGTAGTGGGCCTCAAATTATTGAAACTCTTAATATATTGGAAGGGTATGATTTAAATAAAATTGGTTTTGGGACACCTGAATATTGTCATATAATGTCACAGGCTCAAAAAGCAGGTTTTGTTGACAGGGCAAAATACCTTGCAGATCCCGATTTTGAATTTGTACCAATAGATAAAATTACATCTAAAGACCATGCTATGGATTGGAAAAAAAAGATTGATAGCAATGAAACTATATCTGTTCCAGGGTTAGACATAGCTGAAGGTCATGATACTACAACTGTTTCGTCGATGGATGAGAAAGGTAATGCAATTGCTATAACTCATACCTTAGGAAGCCCTTGTTCTGGTGTAGTAGTTAAAGGGTTAGGGTTTTTATTTAATAATTCTATGCATGTTTTCAATCCTTATCCAGGGCATCCTAATTCTATTGCACCTGGTAAATCACGTACTACTGGAATGTCACCTACTATAATTTTAAAAGAAGGGTATCCGGTTATAATAACAAGTGCGCCTGGTGCTGTTAAAATTCTTACAGCAAATTTACAAACTATCGTTAACATTATTGACCACGAGATGTCTGTTTTAGAAGCAGTATCAGCTCCTAGAATACATTCAGAAGGTAAATGGGTAGATGTTGAAGCAAGATTATATTATAGAATTTTAGAATATATGAACGAAAAAGGTCATGATATTAAAAAAAGTGAGTTGAGTTTTGATCCATTTTTTGCATTAGTACATGCGATTACAAGTGATTATGGTAAGAATCTTATTAATGGCGCTGCAGATCCTAGAGGACGTGGAGGATATGCTGAAGTTAAATAATTATTAGTTAGTAATGGAGTTCATATGTCTGATTTTGAAAATGTATTTGCAATTGATACTTCTAATATAAAATATGGTTCAGGAGTTACAAATGAAATAGGGTTTGAAATGAACCGTTTAGGGTCTAAGCGTGTAATGCTTGTTACTGATCCTAAAATGGCTAAGAGTAATTGTGTTGAAATTGCTATTAAATCATTAAATCAATTTGGAATTGAAACGATTTTATTTGACCAGGTTTCAGTTGAACCAACAGATGATTCATTTAAACTGGCAATAAAATTTGCTCAATCTGAAAATTTTGATGGATATGTTGCTATAGGTGGTGGCTCATCTATAGATACTGCTAAAGCAGCTAATTTATATGCTACTTACCCTGCAGATTTTTTCACATATGTAAATTCTCCTATAGGTGATGGAGTACCAGTACCAGGAGTTTTAAAACCTTTAATAGCTATTCCTACAACAGCAGGAACAGGTAGTGAAACTACAGGTGTTGCAATATTTGATTTATTAGATATAAAGGCTAAAACTGGAATTTCTCATCGTTACCTTAGACCAAATATGGGTATGGTAGATCCAGATAACGTTAAAACTCTTCCTCAAATGGTTGTATCTTGTAGTGGATTAGATGTTTTATGTCATGGTTTAGAATCATTTACAGCTATTCCTTTTTCTAGACGTCCAGCATCTGATAGTCCTTCTGTACGAAGCCCATATCAAGGTGCAAACCCTATAAGTGATATATGGGCTTTAAAAGCTATTAAAATGGTTTCTAATAATATAGTAAAAGCATATGAAGATCCAGATAATATATCTGCTAAAGGAGAGATGCTTTTAGCTGCTACTTTTGCTGGGTTTGGATTTGGGAATGCAGGAGTACATTTGCCTCACGGAATGTCATATCCAGTAGCAGGCAGAGTTAAAGAATTTTTGCCTAAAGATTATCCTATAGGTCATTCTATGGTTCCTCATGGGATGTCAGTAATTCTTAATGCTCCAGCTGTTTTTAGATTTACTGCTCCAAGTAATCCAAAAAGACATCTCCATGCAGCTAAATTATTAGGAGCTGATATTGATGGTGCTAATTTAGAAGATGCAGGTGATATTTTAGCAGATTCTATAATATCTCTTATAAAGAAAATTGGAATCCCAAATGGATTGAATGGAGTTGGATATAGTAGTAATGATATTGATGACTTAGTTGAAGGGACTATGCCTCAACAGAGAGTTATTAGTTTATCTCCTAGACCTGTTAATAAAGAAGATATTAGAAATCTATTTACTGATTCTATGAAGCTCTGGTGATTTTAAAATAATAATTTTTAGGTTTAATAATGAAAAATTTTAATATAAAAATATATGGAACAGATTGGTGCTCTGATTGCATTAGAGCGAAGTCTTTTTTAGATAGCAATAAAATAAACTATGAATGGTTTAACATTGAATTAGATGAGAGACTTTTAAATTATGTACTTGAAATAAATAATGGTAAACGTATTGTACCAACTATTATTTTTGAGGATGGTTCTATATTGTTAGAACCAACTAATAAACAATTAGCAGAAAAAATTGGTTTAAACTAATAATCTTTTTTTCAATACCTATATGGATTATTACTGTATCCGTTCTAATTTAAAAGTTACAGGCCTGAACCCATCAGAACAATTAGTGATATATGTTCCTTCTTTGCATCCTAACATATTACCACCTCTGCTTAATATCCATATATATTTTTGTATATCAACCCATGGAGGAGATGGAAATCCCTCAGGCATTTGAGACCCATCGCTTATGAATTGATGGCCTATTTCAAAAGAATGACAACAGTTAGGGTTTTTACCACCTATTGAGCCATCTTTCCAATCTTGGGGGTTAATTGTAAATTTATTAATTAAATCTTCATGTAATGTTTTTTTTATAATTGTTATGCTTACTTTAAATGGAATATTCATTAAGTTAGCTTACCTCTTCTTAATGCTTTACCAGCAAGAATACCTGTATTATTACCATTATCGATTATAATTTGCCCATTAACTATTACATAGTCTATGCCTATAGGATATTGTTTTGGATTGTCTCTAGTAGCATAAGTTTTCACTTCTTTTGGATCAAAAATTACTATATCAGCTTTAAAACCATCTTTAATTAATCCTCTATCAGATAATCCTAACCTTTGGGCAGGGAAAGATGTCATTTTTCTAATTGCTTCTGGTAACTTAAGGTGCTTTTCAGCTCGTACAAATTCAGCTAATACTAAAGGGAAGCATCCATAACTTCTAGGATTTGGGTATTCTCCAAATAATATTGCATCACTAGCTATCATTCCAGAAGGATGAGATACAAAGGCAGGCAAAGTATGTTGATTTGTACCTAATCCAACTACTGAAACTCCTAAATTTTCCTCTAATAATAGATCGAATAATGTTTCATGTACACTTTGATTCTTAAGCTCAGCTATATGCTCAAGTAATTTACCATCATATTGTTTATTTTTTGGATTATTAAAATTTGTTAACCAACAGTCTTTTAGTTGATCATTAGAAATTTCTTTAGTCATTTTTTTTCTACTATTAGTGTCTTTTAATACAGAAATTAATTTTTCTGGGCCTCCATCTTTAGTCCATGGAGGTAACACAATACTTATCGCTGTACCTGAATAAGGATAACTATAGCAATCAAATGTAACATCCATTCCATTGGATTGTGCGTCTTCAACTAATTGTAAATAATCTAAATGACTGCCTTTACTTTGTACACTTTGTCTGTAATGAGTTAGATGAACAGGGGAACCTGATTTGTGTCCTATCTCTATTGCTTCATTCCATGGCTCTAAATAACCTTTTTTACTCAATGATGCTCTAGTATGTGTATGGTAAAATCCTCCCATTTTTGCAGAAGTTTCAGCTAATTTTATTAGCTCTTCAGTATTAGCATAAGATCCAGGAGGATAATCTAAGCCAGTTGATAGGCCCCAAGCACCTTCTTCCATAGCCTCTCTTACTACTGATTGCATATTATTAATATCTGATTTTGATGCTGGTTTGTTATTCCAACCAATTGTCCATATTCTTACTGGTGAATTTCCTAATATATAAGCTATATTTACAGCTACTTTGTTATCATATTGGTTCAATAATTCAGCCACTGTTAACCAATTAGCAGGTAATGGAGGGTAACCATTAAGGCCTGAATCAAGCCAAATATATTTATGAAGTTCATCTTGAGTTTTAAATGGAGCATGTGATATACCATCTATCCCAACTAATTCAGTAGTTACTCCTTGTCTTATTTTAGGATCATGATGTGGTTCTCCTAATATTGTAAGTCCTGCATGAGAATGTAAATCTATAAAACCTGGAGAGACTATTTTATTAGAGGCATCAATGTAAGACTTACTTTTTAAATCTTCAGTGTGCTCTCTAATGATTGATAATTTATTGTCATTAATAGCTATTTTCCCATAATATCCAGGACTTCCAGTCCCATCTATAATTAATCCATTATCAATTATTAAATCAAACATTATATACTCCATTCATTTAAGTTTGGGTTAATAAAAATTTAAAGAGATTTTTTCTTTAGTTCATTTTCTCTAAGTAAGTTGCGACGGATTTTACCGCTAATTGTTTTTGGTAATTCAGTTACAAATTCTATTTCTCTAGGGTATTTATAGGGTGCTGTAATATTTTTTACATGTGATTGAAGTTCTTTTTTCAGGGAATCTGATTCTTCTATAGTTAATTCATATGGATGTATTCCAGGGGATAAAACTACAAAGGCTTTTACTATTTCTCCTCTTACATTATCAGGGCTGCCGATTACTGCAGTTTCTGCAACTGATGAGTGCTCTGCCAAGGCTGATTCTACTTCGAATGGTCCAATTCTATATGATGCACTATTTATAACATCATCGCCTCTGCCAACAAACCAGAAATATCCATCTTGATCTTGAGAGGCTTTGTCGCCTGTAAAATACCAATCATCTCTAAAAGAGTTAGTATTTGCTTCGTCATTATCCCAATATCCTTGAAATAATCCTACAGGCCTATTAGGTTTAATTTTTATAGCTATTTCACCTTCTTCTCCATATTTTAATATCTTTCCATTGTCATCTACTATATTAATTTCAAACCCAGGTGCAACTACACCCATAGAACCTGGTTTATATTGAATTCCTGGGAATGTTGCTATACATAGTGTAGTTTCAGTTTGTCCATAGCCTTCCCAAATATGAAAACCTGTATTTTCTTTCCAAGTTGAATTCAGATCTGGATTTACGGCTTCTCCGGCTCCCAAACAGTGCCTTAAATTTTTAAATTTGAAATTAGATATATTCTCTTGAACTAACATTCTGTAAGCTGTTGGAGGAGCAAAAAATGTTGATATAGGATAGTCTTCTAAAATTTTCAAACTAGCTTCAGCATCAAATCTACCACGCTGGTCCCATATAAATATAGCTGATCCCATATTCCAGGGAGCAAAAAAACAAGTCCATGCAGCTTGTGCCCACCCTGTATCAGATAAAGTCCAATGTAAATCAGACGGTCGATTATCTAACCAGTATTTTCCAGTAACTATATGTCCGAGAGGATATGATGCATGAGTATTTAATACCATCTTGGGATAACCAGTAGTTCCAGATGTAAAATATCCCATTAACAAATCACTTGATAGGTTTTCAGGATTTGGCAAATTACTTGAAGATTTATTAACCATTTCTTCATAATTTAAAATACCATTTTCTAAATTATCATCTACTACAATAATGTGTTCTAAATCATCACATTTACCTTTAATAGATTCGAATTTTTCATAATTATCTCTGTCAGTTATTACAATTTTTGCGCCGGACATATTTAACCTATATTCAATATCTTTAGTAGTTAATAAAACTGTTCCTGGGATTGACACTATTTGTGCTCGAATTGCAGCAATTATAATTTCCCACCATTCTACTAATCTAGGTAACATAACAAATATACGGTCTTGTGGTTCTGCCCCTAATCCAATTAGCATATTAGCTGTCTTTTTGGATCTTTTAGACATTTCTTTAAAAGTTATATTTTTTGATTTTCCATCTTTATCAACCCATAACATAGCTAATTTTAAAGGGTCTTGGGCCCATTTATCGAAGACTTCATAGGCCCAATTATATCTTTCAGGGACTTCTATTTGAAAATTTTTATATGTATTTTTATAATCACCAATTAAATAATTTTGATTCATATTGCACCTAAAACAATTTTATTTGATCAAGTATTTCATTTGTGTTTTGTCCTAAATTCGGAGGTGAATTAAAAGGTCCTATATCATATGAAGAAAATTTAAATGGCATTTTCATAAAAGATGAATTATTTATGTTTTTAAAGAATTTTCTATTAGTTAATTCTTTAGTGTTTAAAGTTTCTTCTAAAGAAATTACTATTGCTCCTGGTATATCTAATTCTTTCAATCGTTTATCCCATTCATATGAAGGATTTAAAAGAAATGTTTTTTTCAAGGTTTTATTTATTAGCTCATATTGATTTAACCTTTCATCAAAATTTATTCCAATGAATTTTTCTAAGCCAGCTGTTTTGCAAAATCTATCCCAGAAATGGTTTTCATGTACTATTCCTAGACTATACCATTTATTATCAGAACATTCGAAAACTCCATAGTGTGGAATGTTGGTTACGTTAGGCATATGGTTTTCTGATTTGATTCGACCTATTTCAATATTAAGTAGTGATATTGCTGATTCAGTCATTGATAAATCTATATATGTTCCTGTTTTAGTTATATTCTGTTTATTTAGGGCTGCTAATATTGCAATTGTTGCGTAAAATCCAGATGATAAATCTGATAAAAGTACTGTTGGAGCCCAAGGTTTTCCCTCAACCTTAGCTTGCATATCTAGATAACCACTAAGTGCTAGGTAATTTATATCATGCCCTGGTCTTTTATTCCATTCTCCTTCTTGTCCAAATCCAGAAATTGAGCAATATATTAATTGATTGTTTTCTTTTTTTAAAGTTTCATAATCAGCAGATAATCTTTTTGCTACACCTGGTCTCCATCCTTCGATTACTATATTCGCAATTTTTGCTAGTTTACTTAAGTACAATTTGTCTTTAGTAGATTTTAAATTTAATACAATGCTCTCTTTTCCTCTATTTAGGTTATCCCACATTTCCTTTTCAGATCTTAAAGGGTCTCCACCTGGGGGTTCTATTTTAATAACTCTTGCTCCTAGATCTGATAAATTCATAGAACAAAATGGTCCAGGAACATTAATTGTTAAATCTAAGACAGTTACTCCACTTAAAAGGGAACTCATTATATGATTCCAAGTTCTCTTTTTACAATATTTGTGCCTTTAACTAATGCCTCTAATTTTAAGTATGTTATCCATCTAGGAAGTTGGAAAAAACCGCAATCTGGACTTATTGATAATTTATTTGGAGGAACATAATTTAATAATTCACGTATACGTTCTGCGACATCTTCAGGAGTTTCTACATAAAAAGATTTTACATCTACAATTCCAGCACAAAGTTCTTTTTGAATATCAAATGTTTCCCACAAGTTACTTTCACTCATTTCTCTATTGGCGAATTCTAATACTAGTTGGTCTGATTTTGCATTTAACAATTCTGGAAACATCCATTTATAACTTCTCTTCCCTCTTGGCCTACTAGAGAAATTACCAAAACAAACATGTAATGCGATTTTTGCATCTATATCTTTTACACATGCATTATATAACTCTATCCAGTCTTTATCAGAACCTGGTATTATTGCGTAAGAAGGTTCATCTATTTGGATAAATTCAGCACCTAATTTAACTAATTCTTTTAACTCATCATTTATTACATCTACAAAATCCCATGCTAGTTCTAATCTATCCTTATATCCATCCTGAGGTCTGATGTGTATTGTTAGGGTTAATGGACCAGGACATGTAACTTTCAAAGGTTTATTTGTTTGAGTTTTTAAGTATTTAAATTCCTCAATTATTCCAAGTCCATGAGGGATTTTTATTTTACCGGTAGAGTGATATCTAGGAGGAGAATCATATCCTTCAATGCCTGTTAACCTTAGAGGTGGATCTTGAACGATCCCCTCCATTTTTTTATAAAAACTTTGTACGAAGTGAGATCTCCTCATTTCACCATCTGTAATGATGTCTATACCAGCTCTTTCTTGATCTAATATAGCTATATTTACTGCATCATTATATACTTCCTTTATATCTGTTGATGCATAATTTCCTTTATCTATTTCGTTAAGAGCAGTCCAAAACCATCCAGGTATTGCATGGCTTCCTACAACCGTAGTATTTAGTAAATTATTGTCTTGATTCACATTTATACTCCCTTTTATATTTAAGTTGATATTAAAATGTTTAATTGCTTAAGAGTAATAGTCATTTTGAGAATTTGCAAGAAACTAATTTTTATCTTAATTTTCTATACACGCACAAATTTTTGTAATCGTTGATGGTTTTTCAGCATAGCTAAATACAGATCACCTCTGTCATCTATCCACATTCCATGTGAAGGTCCAGGTATCCAATCTCCAATTCGATCTCCTGACAATGTCATCAGAGTTACCTTGCCTAAGCCTGAACATACGTGTATGATGTTATCTTCATCGAAGATTATATCGTTTGGACCTTTTTCTCCATTTTTTAATATTTCTTCATTGTCATCAACTATATATTTCCATTCTTCCAGAAATTCTCCATTAATATTGAATATTTGGCATCTATTATTAGGTCTATCTAAAACATATATCCTTTCTTTTTTGTCAACATTTATGCTATGTGGGAGTTCAAATTGCCCAGGTCCTTTCCCTGTTTCTCCCCAAGACATAACAATTTCTCCATCTGATTTCAACCTGTGAATACGATTTTGTCCATAGCCATCAGAAATAAACAGGTCTCCTGTTTTGCTTTCTACTACCTTTGTAGGGCGGTTAAAAGGTTTTCCTGGAGCAGATATTGTTTTGTATCTATTAATAGGTCTGTCACCAGCGACCATTGTGTAACCTCCAAGGGTCATTAAGAGTTCACCTGAGGGTGAAATTTTATGAACCCTATGGTCTGTTGCATCTGTATAATAAATTTCATCATTTGAATTTATGTGTAATAGATGAGGTGTAGTAAAAAGGTCTTCTCCAATTGATTTGATGAATTTTCCATCTCGATTAAAAACTAATATTGCTCCAGAGAGTGTTTCAGGATAAGGAATATTACGAACCGCAACATAAACATTGCCTTTTGAATCACATGCAACTCCTGATACGACTGCACTATTTTTAAGATCTTTTCCAATTGTAGGTAACTGTCCCCAGTTGGGAACACATTCATATTGATAATTCCCCACTCCCACTCTATTATTCATTTAAAATCCTTTCTAAATATATTACAATTTTTCAGATAGTTTGTTTTTGTTTTTTATAAATATTATTAGGGAAATCAAAAGTAAGACACTTGTTGTCGTTATTATAGTTATTAGATCAAAATTTGAATTTAAAAAGGAGTTAATTTTTTCTCCTAAAATATATATCATTATGCCGATAAATAGAAAACGTAAAAAACGTCCAATTATTGACGCTATTATAAATTTTTTAAGTTTTAAATTTAGTGCTCCAGCAGTTAAGGTAAATACTTTATAAGGAATAGGAGTAAAAGCAGCAGTTATTATTACCCAAAATCCATATTTTGAAAATAAATTTTCTGCCTTGATTATATAATTTTCACTTATTATTTTAAATATTAAATTTCTTCCTAATTTGTTTCCAATATAATAACCTGCAATTCCTCCTAAAACTGAAGAAATTGCTGTAATTATTGAAATAAAAATAGATAATTCAATATTTTTAAGTGAAAGTAGTATTAATAAAGCATCTGGAGGTATCGGGAAAAAAATTGATTCAGTAAAAGAATTAAGAATTAATACTGGTATTGCCCATGGACTATCTCCAAAACTTAAGACCCATTCGGAAATGATTGAAATTATATTAAATATATCCATAAAAAATTAAATTTAATTAATTCTCATCAATTAATTCTTTTCGTGAGATTTCTATTTCAAAATCAAATTTTAGTTCTGATTTAGGTAATATTGTTTGGGCTTTGATTGATTTAGTAATGATAGGGGGCGGTAATTTATCAGTACTTGTATATAGATTTTCTATATTATCATTTATTTCAATAAATTCTCCATCTATATCAATATTAAATATTTTATTTTCATATTTATTAGCAAATTCTTGGTAAGATTCTAAAGCTTGATCTTGGGATTTAATAAATTTTGTAGCTTCTTCAATAGTTATTACCTTAAATTTCAAAATGTCACCTGGCAATGCTTGGCCTAGTTTTGGTAAGTCAGAAGAAATTACAGTTGCTATTTTTGTATAACCACCAGTAGTACCTCTATCAGCTAATAGGATTATTGGTATGCCATCTCCGGGTATTTGTATAGAGCCATTTGCAGTGCCATCTGAAATAATATCTGGAGAATCAATATGTGTTATTGGTGGGCCATCTAATCTATAACCCATTCGATCAGATTCAAGTGATATTTTATATTCAGAATTTAATAAAGTTGATATAGATTCTGCTGGGAAATAGTCATTTTGGGGACCTAAAATAATATTTATTTCATGCTCATGTCCATATTCTAGAGGTGGGTATTTTCTAAGGTGCATATCATTTGGATTATTTTTGTTAAATGATTTTATGATATCGCCAGTATCTAATTTTTTCCCTTTAAATCCTCCAAAACTTCCTTGAAGGTATGTTGATCTACTATCCATAACTTTTTCTACATCTATCCCTCCGGCAAAAGCTATGTATGCTCTCATACCATCTAGTAATTCTTTAAATTCAAGTATATCGCCTTTTTTTATTTTGATAGATTGCCACATTTCAGCTGGTTTGTCATTTAGCTTTGGTGATATGTTTGCGCCAGTAATTGATATAAAAGTATCATCTAGAAATTCTATTTTTGGACCAATTATTGTTATTTCTAAACAAGCAGCATTTAAAGGATTATCTAATAATTTATTTGCATATTTCAAAGATTGAATATCCATAGCTCCAGAAACAGGAATTCCAAATTTCTGAAAACCATATCTTCCAGTATCTTGTATTGTAGTTAAAAGTCCTCCATCTAAAATTTCTATAATATTTTGAGTCATTACTCATTTTCCTCAATTGAATTTATTTTTTCTTTTATTATAGAAAATTCTTTTTCATTTGATATAGGGATAAATTTTATATTGTCACCTATATTGAAAATAAAGGGGTTTTTTTTATTTGGCGAAAATAATTTTAAAGGAGTCCTTCCAATTATTTGCCAACCTCCAGGAGATTTAACTGGATATATTCCTGTTTGGTTATCTGCTATCCCTACAGATCCTTCATTTATAGAAGTTCTAGGTGTTTTTAACCTAGGTGTATTTAATTTTTCATCTAAACCTTTTAAATATGGAAATCCGGGAGTAAAACCTATCATATATATTGGGTATATATTTTTTGTGTGTATATTTATGACTTCTTCTATACTTAATTTAGCATTATTAGCTACGAATTCAATATCTGGACCATATTCTCCTCCGTATAATGTAGGAATTTCAATAGTTTTAGGTTTAGGTAGTTCTATATTTTTTAGATTATAGTAGTTATCAGAACATATTTCTTTTAGTTCAGAGATAGATATTATTGTTGCATCAAAATTTATTAATATTGATCTATAAGAAGGTATTAATTCAATTACTCCAGCTATGGAATTTTGTTCAATTGAATATGATAAAGCTCTAGTTGTTTGATTTATTTCAAGATCGATAGAGTTTCCTAGTTGAATTACTAGTGATTGATCTCCTGCTGATAAAAAGTTTAATTCTGTTTCCATAAATTTATATCCGTTCAATATTTAAAATCATACAAGGTCAGCAATTTTTGATGTTTCTATACCATTTTTTTGTAATTCTATATTTAGTAACTTTGCCATTTCAACTGAACCTGGAGTGTCGCTATGAAGGCATATACTGTCAGCTTCAACTTCTATTTCTTTTCCATCTATAGTTTTAACACTTCCTTGATTTATCATTTTAATACTTCTATCAATTACAACATCAGCTTCATGAATAACTGAACCTTCAATTGATCTAGATACGAGGGATCCGTCAGAGTTTAAAGCACGATCTGCAAATATTTCTCTAGCAACTTTTAAACCCATTTCTTTAGCAATTTTTATCCATTTAGAATTTGCTAGTGCAATAAGAATAATGTTTTCATCAGTTTCCAGGATAGCTTCACATATTGCTCTAGATAGATCTGGGTCATTGACACTTTGATTATACATTGCACCATGTGGTTTAACATGTTGTAGTTTTTTATCTTTCGTAAAAGCAGTCAAGGCTCCAATTTGGTATTTCAAGTCATTTTTAACTTCTTTACTAGATAGATTCATGTTTCTTCTTCCAAATCCTTTTAAGTCTGGAAAGCTTGGATGTGCTCCAATGCCTACTTTGTTCTTTTCAGCTAGCTTTACTGTCTCATTCATCCAGTTTGGATCTCCTGCATGGAAACCACATGCAATATTAGCAGAAGTTATATATGGGATTATTTTTTCATCTAAGCCCATTTCATACATTCCAAAACTTTCACCCATATCACAATTAAAGTCAATCTTTGATTTCATAATAATTAGTCCTTAACCTGAAAATATATATAATGCATTATATTATATATCTGATTAAAATTCTCTGTAAGTATGTTGCTGGAAATTATTTTATTGTTGTACAATAAATTTTTGTATTATATCAAAAAATATTAAGAGGTTATATTGGATATAGATATATTTAACCAGGCTCTAAACCTGACGCTTATTGGGGTTACTGTAGCTTTTGGGTTGTTATTATTTTTGATGTTTTCAGCTTATTTTACAAGCTTTTTAACAAAAAAAGTTTTGAATATTATTAATGATAAAAATACAAAAAATTTAAAAAAATTAGAATTAGAAGCCTTAAATAAATCGAAAGCAGCTGTTGCTGTTGTAACTTTATTAATAGCTGATTCTCAAATGCGTAAGGAATCATAATTGGGCTTGATATTATGTTTGGTGTATATAAAAAGTGTCAGAATTTATAGATTTTTTTAATTCAACTGGCTTTGTTGCTATAAATTGGAAAAATTGCCTAATGTTACTTGTTGGGCTCATTTTTATATATATAGCTATTAACAAGAATTTAGAGCCTTATGAATTATTGCCAATTGGGTTAGGGGTAATTGTAGCAAATTTACCATTAACTGGATTATTAGATTCTCCCACTACGAGTACTGGTTATCAAGAATCTGGTATTTTTGGTATATTCTTTCATTATGGTTTATCTTTTTGGAATATCTTACCCCCAATAATATTTTTAGGCATAGGTGCAATGACAGATTTTGGTCCTATAATTGCTAATCCTAAAGTTTTACTGTTGGGAGCTGCTGCTCAGGTAGGTATATTTTGTGCTTTTTGGGGAGCTTTAGCTACTGGAATGTTTACATTGAGTGAATCTGCTGCTATTGGAATAATAGGCGGGGCTGATGGACCTACAACTATATTTCTTTCAGCACAATTAGCTCCTGAGTTGTTAGGTATAACTGCAGTTATCGCATATTCTTATATGGCATCAATAGGTTTTATACAGCCCCCTTTAATGAGACTTTTAACAACTGAATCCGAACGTAAAATTGAAATGAAACCGGCTAGAGATGTTTCTAAATTAGAGAAGATTATTTTTCCTTGCTTGGCAATGGTGATTGTGATTTTAGTAGTTCCTAGATCTGCTCCATTAATATCCATGTTTATTATTGGAAATTTATTTAAAGAGAGTGGAGTTGTTCCGAGGTTAAGCTCAGCTGCATCTAATGAACTACTAAATATAGCTACAATATTTTTGATGCTTACTGTTGGAACTCAATTAACCGCTGAAACAGTATTTAAACTTGATACAATAATTATACTTGTTTTAGGTTTAGTTGCTTTTATGTTTGGAACTGTAGGTGGTTTACTGTTTGCAAAGATTATGAACCTCTTTTTAAAAGAAAAAATTAATCCATTAATAGGTTCAGCAGGAGTATCTGCGGTTCCTATGGCTGCAAGGTTGTCTCACCATATTGGTCAAGAAAATAATTCTAAAAATTACCTGTTATCTCATGCTATGGGTCCTAATGTAGCTGGTGTAATTGGTTCGGCAGTAGTGGCTGGAGTATTTATTGCATTAAGTAATAGTTTTTAATTTTAAATTAAATTTGAGTACGTAAAATGGTTAAAAAAATAAAAGTAAGCATTGATGGAAAAGACTATTTAGTAGAAGTTGATAATATAGACTCTAATCCTGTAAGAGTTATAGTTAATGGTGATGAGATTGAAGTTTATACTGATCAACTAAAATCAATTGACAAAAAATCGATTGATGAAAAACCTTCTTCAAAAACTAATACAAATATATCTGTAAATGAAGGGTCTGGAGGGAGAACTTTTTATTCCCCAATGCCTGGATCAATTATATCTGTTGCGGTGAAGGAAGGTGATCAAGTTATTACTGGTGATGATGTATGTGTCCTTGAAGCAATGAAAATGCAACAATCGTTAAAGGCTGATTGGTCTGGGATAGTAAAAAAAGTTTTTGTTTCTTCAGGAGATCAAGTTAATGATGGTTCTCCTATTATAGAATTAGAATGATATGAGCTTTGTATTATCTGACAAAAAGTTAAGACATATAGAAAATCATATACAAAAAAATTATATAAATTCTGGGAAGTATCCAGGTGTTTTAATTGGTTTTTATAATAAAGGTGATGTAACACTCTTAGACCCATTAGGTATGATGGATGTTGAAAGGTCAAGACCAATGGGAAAAGATTCAATATTTAGGATCTATTCTATGACTAAACCAATTACTAGTGTTGCATTAATGCAGTTATATGAATCAGGTTCAATTAATTTAAATGATCCAGTATATAAATACATTGAATCATGGAAAAATTTGAAAGTATATAATTCTGGAGATTTAGGCAATTTTATTGTTGATACTCCTGTTAGGCATATGACTATAAAAGATCTGATGACTCATCAATCGGGTTTAAGTTATGGATATATTAGTAATACTAAAATAGATGAATTATATAGAGAATTATCTTCTCCAGATGGATTTTTCAATAATTCAACTGAAGATCTTATAGAATCTTTATCGAATTTACCTCTATTATTTTCTCCAGGGACTTTATGGAATTATTCTGTATCTACTGATGTTATTGGTTATATAGTTTCAATTGTTTCTGGTTATTCATTGGAAGAATATATGAATAAGAATATTTTTTACCCACTAGGTATGTCAGATACTGGCTTTCATGTTTCCAGTAGTAAAGTCCATAGGTTTACTGCAAATTATTATAATAGTCCTTCTGACAAATTAAAACTAGTTGATGATCCTGAGTCTAGTAGATATTTGAAAAAACCAGGGTTTTTTTCTGGAGGAGGAGGATTAGTTTCTACTTTTGACGATTATATTAAATTTTCTTCTATGTTATTAAATAAAGGTGTGTTTCAAGATAAGAAAGTTATTAATGCTTCTACTGTAGAACTAATGACTAAAAATCATTTATTTAATAATCAAGATTTACTTTCAACTGCTATGCCTGGTTTAAGATGGGCTGAATCATCTTTTGAAGGAATAGGTTTTGGTTTAGGGTTTTCTATACAAATGGAGAATACTGATGAGGGACCTTCTGGCCAATATGGATGGGGAGGCGCTGCAAGTACATATTTTTGGATTGACCCGCATTCAGAATTTATATGTATATTTTTGACACAATTGATGCCTTCATATTCGTATAAAATTAGGAATGAATTAAAGAAAATAGTTTATTCGTGAAATTAGATGAAGCTATTTAGTTTACAAAAGATTTTTCCATATTATTATGGGTGGTTAATCTTATCAGTTACTGCATTAGCTATGTTCTTTTCAGGACCTGGTCAAACTTATGCAATATCTATATTTTTGGAGCCAATGCGTAAAAGCTTGAATCTCAGTCTTTCAGAAATTGCAAGTTTGTATACTTTGGGTTCTTTGTCTGCAGCTGTTTTTATGGTTTTTATTGGTAAGTCATTTGATAAGCTAGGTGGTCAAATATTAATGCCTTTAATTGCAATATTTTTCTGTATAAGTTGTATATGGATGAGCCATGTATCGAATTCGTTTGAACTATATATTGGTTTCACACTTCTTAGGGGCTTAGGACAAGGTTCATTGTTTTTGGTTTCAAGTAGTCTGATTGCAGTATGGTTTGTAAAATATAGAGGTAGAGCTAGTGCATTTAATTCATTAGGGAGTTCTCTTAGTCAAGCTATCTACCCGAATTTAATTTTTGTTTTGATTATAAATTATAGTTGGGAGGAATCTTGGAGATTTTTAGCAATTATAATTTTATTGGGTTTACTTCTACCTTCTTTATTTATACTCCGTAGAAGTCCAGAATCTATTGGATTATTTCCAGATGGATTAATTTATTCTAAAAATACTGTGGCCCATACTCGTGATTATGTTAATGATGAAGATAGCTGGACTTTAAAGGAAGCTATGAAAACTAAGACATTTTGGTTTTTATTATTTGCAAATACTTCAAATCCATTAATTATGACAGCATTAACATTTATACAAGTGCCTTTGTTTGAGAGTCGAGGTTTAGATTCTTCAGTAGCAGCTAAGGCATTTTTTGCAGTATCACCTATGATGTTAATAGGTTCTTTTTTTTCAGGTTTTTTGATAGAAAAAATTCCTGGGAGATTTCTTATAGCTTTTAATCAAATTATTGCTATTACGGGAATGTTTTTAATTTTTTTAATTTCAAACACTTGGGAAGGTTTTGTGTATGCAGGTATATTAGGGTTTTCTATGGGGTTTTCTCAAATAGTTAGTCCTGTAATTTGGGCTAATTATTATGGAAGAAAATCAATAGGATCTATAAAGGGTTTCGTAGCTACAATTGTTGTTGGGTCTGCAGCAATAGGACCATTTCCATTAGCATGGTTAGTTGATTATACTGGGTCTTATGAAAAATCAGTATCTTTATTTATCGTTTTACCTATACTTTGTATTATATCTGCTATTTTAGCTAAGCCTCCAGTTAAGTTCATACCTAAAAAGGTTTAGTTAATTAATATTTATATTTGTAATTAGCTTATTTGGCGTATATACTATCTCAAAATTACATATTTTGAGAGGATATATATATATGAGTAAAGAATTAGCCTTTACATCTGCATGGGAAATGCGAGATTTAATTAAGAAAAAAAAAGTTTCTCCTGTAGAAATTACAAAGATATATTTTGAGCGTATTAATAGACTTGACCCTCAACTCAACTCATATTTAACTTTAAATGAAAAAGAAGCTCTAGAAAGTGCTAGTAAAGCTGAAAAAGCTGTTTTATCTGGAGAAGCTCTTGGCAAATTACATGGAATACCTATAGGTGTTAAAGATTTAGAAATGACTGAAGGTATTCGTACTACTCAAGGTTCTTTAATCTATAAAGATAATATCCCTACAGCTGATACTATAGTTGTGGAACGCCTTAGAAAAGCTGGAGCAATTATATTAGGCAAAACTAATGCATCTGAATTTGGAGCAGTAGGTTTTAATGAAAACAGGCTGGGGGATCATTGTCGTAATCCATGGAATACCGAAAGAACTACAGGAGCTTCAAGTGGTGGGGCAGGGGCAGCTATGGCTGCTGGTTTATGCTCTTTAGCTACTGGTGGAGATGGAGGAGGTTCAATAAGAATCCCTTCAAGTTATTGTGGTCTATATGGATTAAAAAACACTCAGGGACGGGTGCCTAAATATTCCGGTACTCCAGCTCAACATATTCCAAATTATTTAAGTCAACAAGGTCCTATGAGCAGATCTGTAAGAGATTCAGCTATGATGCTTGAAGTATTAGCAGGTCATGATCCAAGAGATCCTGCATCATTAAGAGGAACTATTCCAGATTATATCGGATCGTTAAATAAAGATATAAAAGGTTTACGATTAGGATGGTCTTCAGATTTTGGTTATATTAATTCAGAACCAGAAGTATTAGAAATCACATCTAAAGCTGCAAAAATTTTTCAAGATTTAGGATGTAGCTTGGATGAATCAAAATTAAACCTTGAAGATCCATTTTTTTCCTGGTGGGCTATTTATAAATCTGTTATAAAATTTAATATCAGTCAATTAGAAGAAAATAAAGAAAAACTCACTTGGTATATGCAATATGTTTTAGAATCATCTAGAGATGTAACTACAGATGAACTTGTAAAAGCATTGGGTGAAAGAGATATTATGATATCTAAGTTTGAAGATGAGTTTGGGAAATTTGATTTATTATTATCTCCAACTATGCCTTCGACAGCATTTCCAGTAGATACTCCTCCAAAATTAATAGCAGGTAAAGAAGTATATCCTAGTCCAGAGACTATGTCCTATATATACGGATCTCATCCATTTACTTATCCGATAAATGTTATTGGATATCCTGCAGCAACTGTTCCTTGTGGTTTTTCTAAAGATGGAATGCCTATTGGTTTACATATAATAGGTAAAAAAGGTGCTGATGCATTAGTTATGGCAGCATCTTCTGCATTTGAAAAAGCTAAACCTTGGACTCAATATATTCCACCTGTATCTTGATATTATATAGAGAGTAACAAAAATGAAATTTAATAGTCCTCGATTAGTTTTTTGGATTTTTATAGCAATTTCAATCATATTTCTTAAAGTATTATCTAATTTTAATTAATAAATAAGATTTTTTCTATAAACAATCAAATCTGTAAGGCAAAATTAATTTGTGTTGTTAATTATGGCTTAATAAATTAAATAGCTTGCAGTAATTAAATTCTATTGTTTGAGCTTATAATTAATTAAACTATTGACGTCTATTATTCATAAGTATATACTTAGTAAATAGATAAACATTTATATACAAAATATATATGGAGGGGATAATTGTATAAATTATTTAAAAAAAATATAGTATTTTTGCCACTAGCTCTTTTAAGCTTTTCATTATTTGCTTGTGAAGCTGAAGAGATAATTAAAGAGGTAGTTAAAGAAGTACCTGTAGAAAAAATTGTTACTGAAGAAGTAATAAAAGAAGTAATAAAAGAAGTACCTAAAGAGAAAATTGTAGAAGTAATAAAAGAAGTACCTAAAGAGAAAATTGTAGAAAAAACTGTAGAAGTAGTAAAAGAAGTGCCAGCTGATCCAGGTAAATTAGTAGTTTATTCTGGTCGTAAAGAATCACTAGTTGCACCTATAATAGCACAGTTTGCAGAAGCGACTGGGATAGATGTACAAGTGAAATATGGAAAAACTGGTGAAATTGCTGCAGTATTAATGGAAGAAGGAAGTAAGTCTCCAGCAGATATATTCTTTGCTCAAGATCCAGGTGGTTTAGCTGTTGTTGTAAATAAAGGCATGACTGAAAAGATTGATGCGGAAATCTTAAGTAAGGTACCTGCTTGGGCACAGTCTGCAAATGGACAGTGGGTAGGTATCTCTGGTAGAGCAAGAGCTGTAGTATATAATACTGAAAGTATTGACCCTGCAACTGACCTTCCTGAAACATTATTAGGTTTTTGTGATTCTGAATGGAAAGGTCGTATTGGATGGCCTCCAACTAATGGTTCATTTCAAGCTATGATTACTGCAATGAGAGCTCAGTGGGGAGAAGATAAAACTCGTGAATGGCTTGAATGTATAAAAGCTAATGATCCAATTGTTTATCCTAAGAATACTCCGACTGTAGAAGCTGCAGGTAAAGGAGAAATTCACGTAGGATTTGTTAATCATTATTATTTATATAGGTTCTTAGCAGAAGCAGGTGATGGTTTTGGCGCTAGAAATCATTATTTGAATTCTAAGGGTCCTGGTAGTTTAGTATTAGTAGCCGGTGCTTCAATACTTAAGACTGCTGAAAACAAAGATAATGCAGAAAGATTCTTAAACTTCATGCTTTCTAAAGTTGCCCAACAATATTTTACTGGTCAAACTTATGAATATCCGCTAGTTGATGGAGTTAAAGTAAACAGATTGCTAACTCCTTTGGCTGATCTTAATAAAGCTGATCTAGATATGGCTGATTTAGAAGACTTAGCTGGAACTCAGGCGTTATTACGAGAGGTAGGCCTGATCAATTAAATAAGAAATATATATAACATATATATATCCTAAAACTGAATATGCTGTTGTTAGTTAACCTTTTACCTTAATATTAGTATCCTTAATATTTTTACAAACTGAAACCTGCCTAACATAAATATAAATTTTACACTCAACTAACATCAGCATATTCTTTGCGTTTTACTAATATTATGTTTATTAATGATCAATATTTAATTGCATAATTTTTTAATTTATTTGTTTAATAATTTTAGTTTGAGTGTTAGTTTTATAATGTTAGTTTTATATTGTAAAAAAAATGTGATGAAGTAAGGTATTACATAGAGGTTGATAATTCATGAATAAAAGATATAAAGATGACCTGTTTCATCTATAATTATTAATATTATTTATTTACTTAATATTTAAGTTATTTTATTTTTATGAAAGGGAATTTTTTTAAATGATGAATTTTAATAAATACATGTTTTTACCAGTAGCTTTGTTGTTATTTGTTTTTATAGCTTGTGATGTGCTTGAATCCTCAAATAATGATTTGGAGGTTCAAGAGAAAGAAAATGTGGCTCAAGTAATAAATACATCTGAATCTAAAAATGATGAAGATGGAGAGCGTCACGATGATGAAGATGGAGAACATCACGATGAAGATGGAGAGCATCACGATGATGAAGATGGAGAGCATCACGATGATGAAGATGGAGAGCGTCACGATGATGATGGAGAACATCACGATGATGATGGAGAACATCACGATGATGATGGAGAACAGCACGATGATGATGGAGAACAGCACGATGATGTTAAAGCAATTATTCTTATAGATAAACTGAATAGAGAAGTTGAAATAGATGTAGGTCCTGTGAGGGTTGTAAGCTTAAGTCCTACTGCTACTGAAATGATTTATAAAGCAGGAGGTAGTGTTATAGCAAGAGATGCTTCTTCTAGATATCCTGAACAAATTATGAATTTACCTACAGTTGGAAGTGCTTACACACCAAACTTTGAAGCTATTATAGCCCAAGAGCCTGACTTAATTGTTATTGAAGCATTAACGCAAGCTAGGTTTATGAGAGATCTTAGTAGATTTGGTATACCTATATTTGCAGTTAGAGCTACTTCTTTAGAAGACATTAGTGACGGTATTCAAAGTATGGGAATTATTTTTAATAAAGAAGAGGAAGTTAATCAAGTTTTGATTGATATGAATAAGCAAATTGAAGAAATATCTGAAAGGGTTAATTATTCAGGAGATATTTTAATATTAATATCTGATGCTGATCGTAATTTATATGCTGCTAAGCCAGAATCCTATGCAGGTTTAGTTGCTGACATTCTAAATTTAAAAAATGTAGCAGCAGGAATGGATGATGCTGGTCCTTATCCTGGTTATACATCTTGGGCTGGGGAAACTGCAATGCGTTCTGACCCTGGATATATATTTACTATAAACCCAGCACCCCCTCCTGCACCTAGATTATCACAAACATTGCCATCCATTCCTGGTTTTAATAGATTAACAGCTATTAGGGAAGAAAGAGTTAAAGACTTAGATCCTATATTATTTATGCAAGCACCTGGTCCTAGGATAATAGATGCATTGCTAGAACTTGTATCTAAAATTGAAGAATAAACTATTAGTATGGAGTAATAATTTTTTTGAATAAATTTATTACTTTATCTATAACTATTATTTTGCTAGGTCTTTTAGGAATCTTACTTGGTGTTTTTATAGGACCTAGTAAAATTGGTGTTGGAGAGTTTATAGACGCAATAATGTTTAAATCTAGTGTTGCTAATAATACTATTATTTGGGACATTAGATTACCTAGAATTTTTATTGCTATATCTGTTGGCAGTAGTTTTGCTGTTGCAGGTGTTATTTTGCAAACAACTACACGTAATCCATTAGGTGATCCACAACTATTTGGTATAACTGGTGGGGCCTTAATTGTTCAAGCATTAATTATTACAGGTTTAATAGATGCTACTCCATGGTTAAATACAATTTTATCTGTTTTGGCTTCAATTATATGTTCTATACTCATATATATATTTGCATCTAGAGAAACATTTAAACCAGCTACTTTAGCTTTAATTGGTTTTTCAGTAGGTGCAATGTGTCTTGCAATTAGTACTGCAATAATGGCATACCAAAGAGTCTTTACTCAACAGGCTTTAGGAGTTATAGGTGGTAGTACAGCTAATATAGCTTGGTCATCATATATTCCTATGATTCCATTTATGTTTATTGGTTTATTTTTTATATTAAGTATTTCTTATAGACTTAATATCTTAAGTCTAGGTAATACGATAATAAGAAATGTTGGAGTGAATCCAAATAGGATAAGGTTACTGTCAATGATATTTGCTGGTGTTTTAAGTGGATCAGCAGTTAGTGTGGTAGGCACAGTAGGTTTATTAGGATTGATAGCTGCGCATATTTCGAGGATAATAATGGGCAATGATGTTAGGAAAGTAGTGGTTTTTGCTATTCCTGTTGGTTCTCTTTTGATGCTTTATGCTGATCAAATTTCAAGATTGATTTTTATGCCTAATGAAGTCCCTGTTGGTTTGGTTATTTCAATAATAGGAGCTCCTATTATGATTTACCTAGCTTGGAGGCATTTATGATAAGTATTAATAATTTATCATTTAATTATGAAGAAGCAAATATTTTAGATTCTATTGATTTAATTATTAAAAATAATGGTCTTACATGCTTAGTTGGAGGAAATGGAGTTGGGAAAAGTACATTATTAAACCTAATTGTTGGAGAACTAGAATTGCAAGTTGGTGCAATTCATTATAATGATAAAAATATAAATAAAAGTGATCTTTTGAGTAAAATATCTTATTTGCCATCTGTATTATATGATCCACTTTATATAACTGTTCAAGAATTGTTAAATTTATCTAGATTTAATAATAAAGGTTTTTTAAATTTTAAACTTGAATCAGAAGATAAAAAGAAAATTCAATTTAGCATTGAAAAATGTGGGCTTCAAAATTACACTAATAGAATATTTAGTTCTTTATCTTCAGGAGAGAAGCAGAAAGTATGGCTAGCTTTTTGTATTGCACAAGATAAAAATTTTATATTTTTAGATGAAGCTTTAAATAATCTAGATTATGATAATAAAGACATATTTTTCAATCTGTTAAAAGAAATTTCAATAAATAAAGGTGTTTTGATATCAACTCATAATATTGATATGGTAATTAAATATGCAGATAGAGTTTTAGTACTTAAAGATAAAAAAATAGTATATGATGGCTTACCAAAAGAAGATTTGTATAAAATAATTTAACGAAATGTAGTTTTTTTATTTTAAGGCGTCTACAATTCTGTCAGCAACTATTTCTTCTTCTCCAGCATTAAGTCCAAACATATGAATATCCATACAGTCATCACCTTCAGGTGCATATAAACTTTTTCTAGTCCAAACAGGAGGATCTCCAGATTTCAATTTCTGTACTAAATCTTCTATAGTAAAGTCCGCATGTACATTTGGCCTTATTGTTAGTCCAAATGGCTGATGTCCAATAATATTATTTATTATAGTTACGTCAATTGTTTTTATGTGTTTAATTTTATCTACTATTTTATTAGTCATTATTTCTGTTTTACTTAATCTATCTTCATGATTTAAACTCATCCATCTCTCTACAGCAGTTACGCAGCCAATTATTTCTTGTCTATCAACTTTTTGAGGCCTGCCAACTCCTCTTATTCTTCTACCTTCATAGCCTACAAAAGATTGTAAGGATAATTTATGAATAGCTTCTTCTGTTCCAAGTGCAAACCCTGTTGAATGAGGAGCTCCTATATACTTTGCAGCTACGCATTGAATATCTGCACCCATTCTCACATATTTTCCAAGATTTTCTAATGGAAATACTTGGCCAGCAGCATCTACTAAGACATATAGGTTGTGTTTTTTTGCTATTTCTATTGTATCTTCAAGGGATAGTGCATTTGGGTCTATATTTTGTTCTACAGCATAATAATGTACAGCTATGGTTTTATCTGTAATTGCGTTTTCAAGGTCCTGTTTTGTAGTTTTATTGTCTGATCCAAACTCAACAAGTTTTGCTCCAGCTAGTTCAAGGCACCTGTCATACCAATAGTGTTGAACTTTTTGAATAAGAATTTCATTTTTTATATTTCTAGTATCTGGTAATTGTTGAATTAATTTATCGTTATCTCCTGCCATAAAAGCTGCTGTAGCTAGAGTTAATGCAGATCCTGCTCCAGATGTTATATATGCTGAAGGCACGTTTGTAAGCTTAGCTATATGGTCGCCAGCTTTTTCCTGTAATTCCATTAAAGGGACATATGCAGAATCAGCTTCATCCATTGCTTCTTTAACTTCTTTTATAGGAGTAGATCCTCCAAGTAAAGTTACACTGCCAATTGCGTTAATTATTGGCTTTGCGCCGATTGATTTATAAATATCACCCCATTTATCCATATTTTAAAACTCCTTTATGTTTATATATTATAAACATAAAAATACTCGAAATTCTCAATTTTATTGTATATTAGTTATTGTAACATGATAGTGTAAAAGAGGGTCAAATGATGAAAAAACATTGGGAATTAGCATTTAAATCAGCCTGGGATTTAAGAAAATTAATCTTAAATAAAGAAATTTCGCCTGTTGAATTAGTTGAAGACGCATTATCTAGGTTGAATGATATTAATCCAAAATTAAATGCTTTTCTGGAAATAACATCTGAACAAGCAATTACAAAAGCTAAAATAGCTGAACAAGATATCTTTAGAAATAAAAATCTAGGTTTACTTCACGGGATTCCTACATCAATTAAGGATCATATACCAACTGCAGGAATAAAGACTACTTTTGGGTCTAGAATATTTAAAGATTATATACCTAGTAAAAATCATATAATCGTTGATAGATTAAATAACTCGGGCGCTATTAGTATTGGAAAAACCAATTTGCCTGAATTTGGGATGATAGCTGCAACAGAAAATTTCTTAGGTGAAGATTGTGTAAACCCTTGGGATATAACAAGAATTGCTGGAGGATCGAGTGGAGGTGCTGCAGCTTCAGTAGCATCAGGAATAACTTCATTTGCACAAGGGAGCGATGGAGGGGGATCTATAAGAATACCTGCATCATTTTGTGGTAATTTTGGTATAAAACCTACAACTGGTAGAATTCCTACTTTAGAACAAGGTTCTTTAAAGAATATTCCTCAATTAACTTTTTCTGCTATAAGTCCAGTTTCACGGGAAGTTATAGATTCTGCACTTTTTTTACAATCAGTTTCTGGTCCTCACATTGAAGATCCTAATTGTATTCAAACAGAAATACCTGATTTGATTAGTAATATAAATAATGGAATAAAAGACTATAAAATAGGATGGAGTCCTGACCTTGGTTCAGTTGTAGTAGACTCTGAAGTTAAAGATATAACTCAAAAAGCAGCTATATCTTTTGAAGATTTAGGAGCAAATATTGAAAATGTAGCTTTAAATACCAATTTTCATTCATTATTTAAATGTTTTAGTACTTTAATGTATACAACTCTGTATAACGGCATGGGAGATAAATGGGAAAAGTTTGGAAATCAGATGAATTCTTGGTTGCAAATGAGATTTGAATATGGAAGTAAAGTGACTGCAAATGAATTATTATTAGCTATTAATGAATTAGAAAATTGGAAGAAAAAAGTTGAAGAATTATTTGAAAATTATGATTTAATATTGACTCCAAGTCTTTCAGTTACAGCCTTTAAGTGTAGAAATTGGCCAACATCTATAAATTCTATAGATATAGATCCTTTTGAAATTAGTCAAAATGGAGGATTTTATCATTTTTCTTATCCATTTAATATGTCTGGTAACCCAGCAGCTTCTATTCCATGTGGCTTTTCATCAGAAGGTTTACCTGTTGGGTTGCAAATAATAGGTAGAAAAGGAGATGAGTTAAGTGTTTTAAAGGCATCTTCTGCATTTGAGGAAATTTCTCCATGGAAAAGTAAATATCCACCAATTTCTATGGAATATATTAATTAAATACTTGAATTGCTTTAGGAATTATTTCTACTTTAAAGGGAGTGGAACCTATTATTTCACCGTCAATATTTAACAGGTCTTTATTGATAGAGGTGATTGAGAATTTATTTGTTTGGTAGTAATTAACTTCAGGTTCGTATATATGATCGCCGGTAAATAATTTGGGTAATACTTTTAATAGCCTTTTCCTTTTAATATTGCCATCTACTGTTATAACATCTATAAGCCCATCATCAATTTTTGCCTTTGGAGCCATTTTCATACCTTTACCTATATTGATTGAATTACAGGCTACTATAAAAGTAAATTCTTGTTGTATTTTTTCCCCATTTATTTCTAATAAAGCTTTTCTATTTTTTTTAAAAATGATTTCAATAATTGATGCTATGGTGTATCTTAATGGACCTATAAATCTGTAGTTTTCAGACCTGATTCCTACATCAGTTACCATTCCCCAGCCAACTAGATTAATAGAATAGAGTAATTTTTTTTGCATATATATCTTTGTTATATCAATAGATCTTTTTTTAAGATTAATTATTTTATATGCTGCTTCAATTGGATTAGTTAAATTTAAATCCATCATAAAAGAATTACCTGATCCTCCAGGAATGATACCTATAGGGATTTTCTTTTTATCATGACGGTTTAACATCCCATTTATCGCTTCATGAAAAGTACCATCTCCTCCAATTATAATAACACCATCATATATATTTAGGTTTGTTTTTTGAATTAATTCTACTGCATGGCCTTTAAATTTAGTTACAATTTTGTGAAGTTCAATATTTTTTGAATTGAAAATCGGGTTTATTTTATCGAATATTTGAATCGATTTCCGTTTGCCACTAAATGGGTTCACAATGGTTATGAATTTCATCAAATCGTTTAAGTTCCAATAATTAATTTTTAGAATTAGAAATTTAACTAAGTTGTTTGGAAATTATTACATGACTCACAAATTGAGTCTGGAATTAATTTGAATTTCATTAGGTATTTGAACACCAAACACCCAGCACAGAATCCTAATATAGATTCTAAAAATGCAAATATTGATAATATTATCAATAACGTATTAGCTAAAACGTTAATTTGATATATAGCAATAGATACAAAAATAGCTGTGGAGAAAATTAAACCGATTAATTGTGCAAATCTTTTAGGAGGTCCTGGAACTAATTTTTCTTTTTTTATTAAGTAAGGAACTATTATTTTTGTGGACAACAATCCCATTGGGCTTAGTTTGGGGCCAGTCAATACTCTTGCTAAGAATCCATACAATAAAATTGCAGATAGCCAAGGTGAATTAAATATAAGAGTCATTATTGATAAAACTAAAACCATAAATGCTACAGTTCTAGCAGCGTATTCATTAACAGGATTTGGAAAATTTAATAGGTTATTCATTGTTGTTTCTTTCATTAGAAAATATTGTTGTTTGTATATGAAATAGGAAAATATCACCTTTATAGGTGATTTGAAACAAAATGAAAGTTATAAGTGAAATAAATCGTCTTTAAGTCTTGAATTCATAAGTTAATTATATCATAAAGGTATATTCACCATAAAATCATTTAATGATGATACAATATATTAGGTTAGTATTTAAAGGAGACAGAATGAGTACGCGATGGTTTTGTTGTGCAGAGTGTTGGGAGTATTTATATGAAAGAATACCTAAAAAAGGTAATAAAAAGATTGGAATATGCAAATAATTTTTTTTTTATTTTTTGAAAGCTTCTTTTAAAGATAAACAGGCTTGATCCATAGCTAGTCTCCCTTTTTTTATTAATGTGGTTCTCCCGAAAAAACCGTGAAAAACACCATCGTACCTTGTACATACAACATTGACTTTTGAATCTTTTAATCTTTTTGCGTATAATTCGCCTTCATCTCTTAATGGATCGAATTCAGTAGTTATTATTAGTGCAGGTGGTAAGTTTGAATAGTCTTTGAGTTGTAAAGGCAAGGCGTAGGGGTTGTCTTTATCTTTTTCAGTAGCTAAATACTGGTTCCAGTATGATTTCATAGCAGATTTGGTTAATAGGTAACCTTCAGAATTATCTATATAAGAACTAGTACTAAAATTACAATCTAACATTGGGTATACAAGTAATTGGTGAGCTATATTGGGTTGTTTTTTATCTCTAGACATAATACTTACAGCTGCAGCTAAATTACCCCCAGCACTATCACCTCCAACTGCAATTTGTTCGGGATTTGTATCAAAATCTTTAGGGTGGTCAAAAATCCATTTTGTAACATTATAACAATCTTCTAAAGCTGCAGGGAATTTGTTTTCGGGAGATAATCTATAGTCAACAGAAACAACAGAACATTCAGATCCAGAACATAAAAACCTAGCTATTCCATCTGCTGAATCTAGATCGCCTACTAGCATACCTCCTCCATGAAACCATACTAATAGAGGTAATTGTTTAGATTTTGAAGATTTATAAAATCTTATAGGTATATCTCCATTAATTGAAGGTATAAACCTATCTTCAACTAGTTCTAACTCAGGTCCTGGTGATTGAAATATTTTTGAAAAATTTCTTCTTGCTTCTTGAGGAGAAACTGTTTCAGAAGGAGGATTCCCTAATGAATTAAGATAGTCTATAAAGGCTTGAGATTCAGAATCTAGTGGCATTGTAAACTCCTAATATATTTTATTTGCATAATATAAACAATATTATTTTAAAAATCAAATGTTAACTTTTAGTATTTATTACCACCCTATACAGTAACCAATAATACCCTTTGCTGAACAAGCTCCATGGATCAATTTTGTTCTATTATTATATTTTATACCCATTACTTTACCATGTGACCATGGATCTGCTTTTTGAATAATATGACCTTTCTTTTCGAGATCTGAAATAATTGAATCATTAATATTAGTTTCTATTGATATTACTCCCGGAAAACTGTTTCTAGGGTAAAAAGAAGAAGGGAAATGTAAACTGTGCACAGATGGAGCATCAAGTGCTTCTTGTAAATTCATTTTATGTACAACTACATTTAAGAAAAATTGTAAAGTCCATTGGTCTTGGGAATCTCCTCCTGGGGTTCCGAAAACCATATAGGGGAGTTTATTTTTTGTAACTAATGTTGGAGTTAAGGTTGCTCTAGGTCTTTTTCTGGGTTCTAGAGCATTTGGCCTATTTGGATTTAGATAAAACATTTGCCCTCTTGTTCCCATAGGAAATCCTAGGCCTTTAATTACAGGAGAAGTACCTAACCAACCACCACTAGGAGTTGCTGCAACCATATTTCCATATTTATCAATTGCATCTAAGTGAGTAGTGTCACCTGTGTGAGCATGCCCGATTCCTAAGTCTTTTGTTGGTCGTTTTTTTATTCCCAATGAGTACAAATTATCGTCATGAATACTTGTTTTTATATATTCAGGATATGAAATATCAGGAATTTCTCCAGGGATAAGTTTTTTTGATGCTTTTGATTTAATCAAATCTCTTCTTTTTTCATTATAGGAATCAGATAATAAAGTATCAAAATGATTGTTGTCGAATTTAGGGTCTCCATAATATGCTTCTCTATCAGCAAATGCTAATTTCGAAGATTCAATTATCGTATGTAAATATTCAGGAGTATTATGCCCCATTGATTTCAAATCAAAGCCTTTTAAAATTGATAATTGTTGCAAAAAGACTGGCCCTTGAGTCCACGAGGAACATTTCCAAACGTCTAATCCTGAGTAATTATATTTTAAAGGTTCTTCAATTTCAGAATGCCAATCTGAAATATCTTCATAAGTAAGTAATGATTTATTTTTTTTCCCACTAGCATCTTCTATAGGGTTTTTACTTAAAAAGTCTAAAATCTGATTTGCGATGGATCCTCTATAAAATTCATCGCTTGCTGCTTCAATTGCTGCTATTCTACCTTTATTACTATTGTTTTTTTCTGCCTTAACCATACGCTTAAGCATATTTGCAAAATCTTTATTTATTAATAAATCTCCTATTTCTGGTAATATTCCTTTAGGAAAATAAATTTCTCCAGTTGTAGGATATTGATTTAGAAATTTATTTTTATTTTGAGATAAAGTTTTGTGTAATCTTGGATAAATAGGGAAACCTGTTTCAGCCAATTCAATAGCTGGTTGTAAAATATCAGAAAAACTTAATGTTCCAAATTTACATAAAGCTAAGGCCCAAGTTCTTATTGGAGCAGGTGCTGTAATTGGTAAGTATCCATCTCCTGGTATTAAATCTATTCCATTTGACTTACACCATTCTATAGTGAAATTTTCAGGAGACCAACCTACTCCGCTAATTGAGTAGGTTTTTTGTTCTTCAGCACTATAAATCAGTATAGGTACTTCTCCTGCTATACCGCAACTTTGAGGCTCAAGTAAATTTAGACATATACTCATAGCAGCAGCAGAATCAATTGCATTACCTCCATTTTCTATAATGCGGTGACCTGCAGTAGCTGCTAAATAATGGCCAGCAGTCACTACCCCTTTTTTCCCTATTATTACTGGTCTTGTTGTAAAATCTTTCATTGTTTTTATAATTTATATTATCTGTTATTCCTGAAATTATACTACTAATTCTAGTACAAAATAATACCCTGGATTCCAAGCTTGACATATTAGGTATAAATTATTTTTATATTTATACCAAATTGTGTTATGTATATGATCTGCAAGTTCAATATTTAAATCTTCTTTAGGTCGTATAGTAGACAATACTTCATAAGAATTAGCATCTAAAATATAAATAGGGGCAGGTTTGTTTTCATCTGGATCACTTAAGCTACCTATTAAAGCTAAAGAACGTCCTTGCCATTCTATAAAATCGATTCCACATGGTTTAGATCCATCAGGAATTTGATATGATTCTTTGAATTCTCCTTCAAAAGTGAAATGTTCCAATCTGGAATGCGGCCTATCTGTAATAGAAAGGTGTTTCCCATCTGGTGATGGATTTAATCCGTGTGCAGTACCAAATAAACCTGGCATTTTAGGGTCTTCTGTTTTACCTGCAAAAATGCTTTTCCATTTTTGAGTAATCAAGTCTGCTTTTGTAATATAGTTAGAACCATAACCATCAGCAATATATATATGATTATTTACGACTGCTGCATCTGTAGGTTTAAATAATACTGATTTGTCTTTATACTCTACAAATTCAGGTCTTGATAAAACAAAATCGACTTCTCCTTCAAGACTTAATATAATGACCTTTTCGTTATTATTTGCTGGCAATACTAAGCGTCTTTTGTTATCGAAAGTACATATTTTAGTTCCATGAAAATTTACTGAATTTAATTCATTAGGTAATTCTATAATTTCCTGTGATATTAAATCATCGCTAATTCTGATAATCCCACATCCAGGCATACCGTAATAAATACCACCGCCAGGTTCATGATCGATAGCAAATCCTCCATGCAAATCTACCTCACAATCAAGGGCTTTATTTGGTAAAGTATGTAAATCATCGCGATATGTAAACACAAAAGGAGGTTGTCCACTAATTTTCATTTTATTAACCTCTTATCATACTTATAGATTTTAGTTTGAAATTACTCCATGAGGGTCTATGACAAATTTCTTTGCAACACCTTTATCAAATTCTTGATATCCTTTTGGAGCATCATCAAGTCCAATTACTTCAACATTTGTTGCCTTTGCAATCTGAATTTTGTCATATAAAATTGCTTGCATCAATTTTCTATGATATTTCATAACTGGGCATTGCCCCGTTGTAAAATTATGAGATTTAGCCCAGCCTAAGCCAATTCGTATCCCTAACATACCAATCTTTGCATTGTCATCAACTCCACCTGGATCACCAGTAACATAAAGTCCTGGAATTCCAAGAGAACCTCCAGCTCGTGTAACTTCCATAATTGAGTTCAATACTGTTGCAGGTTTTTCAACTTCAGCTTCAGAACCATGGCCTCTTGCTTCAAAACCAACACAATCAACTGCCGCATCTACTTCTGGAATACCAACAATATTTTCAATTTGTTCAGCTAAAGAAGCATTGTTATTTAAGTCTACAGTTTCACATCCAAAGCTTTTTGCTTGTGCTAATCTTTCAGGAATTAAATCACCAACTATAACACATGCAGCTCCAAGCAATTGAGATGAAGCAGCTGATGCAAGACCAACTGGTCCGGCTCCAGCTATATAAACTATTGAGCCTGGTCCGACACCTGCTGTGTATGCTCCATGAAAACCTGTAGGAAATATATCTGATAAGAGTGCCAAATCTTTTATTTTTTCCAGTGCTTGTTCTTTGTCTGGAAATTTCAATAGATTAAAGTCAGCATAAGGAATCATAACATATTCAGCTTGCCCCCCAATCCAACCTCCCATATCAACATAGCCATATGCAGCACCAGGTCGGGCAGGATTTACATTGAGACAAATCCCTGTTTTACCTTCTTTACAATTTTGACAACGACCACACGCGATATTAAATGGAACTGAAACTATATCTCCAATATCTAAAAATTCAACGTCGCTACCTTTTTCAATAACCTCACCAGTAATCTCATGGCCGAGTATTAATCCTGAAGGTGCAGTGGTACGTCCTCGTACCATATGTTGATCACTTCCACAGATGTTAGTTGCAACAACTTTTAATATAACACCATGATTACATTTTCTATTACCTAAAGACAGTTTAGGAAAATCAATTGATTGTATTTCAACTTTTCCAGTTCCTAAATATGCAACACCTCTATTAGTAGCCATAATTTTTATCTCCTTAAGTTTATTTTAAAAATATAAAAACAAATCAAGTTAATAATATACTTAAATTACCATTAGTTACTTTTTTCTTAAACCTTTTATTTTTTTATTAATACTTATTCAATTAATATTTACTTAATAACTTACCATATCCATTAATTTTTTTCTTACATCTAGATAATCTTAAGGAATGCCATATAGATGCCTGGTTGCTTGTGATTACTGATTTATTAGTTAATTTTTCTAAAGGTTTAATTATTTCCATAGATGTAACATTTGTGCAGCTGAGTAATATTCCATCAGCTTGGCTAAAATCTAGTTTAGTTGCATAATTGAATAAATCTTTGGGATCTAAATTACCCCTTTCTAAATTATCTTCAATATCTAAAAACATATGGTCATATACAGATATATTATTTAAATTTAAAAAATCTATTTCAAGTTGAGTAATACTTTTGTTATAAGGTGTAAGCAGGACTAAGCTTTTTATTTTTAATTTCTTTAGAGCTTCTAATACGCTTTCACTAGTAGTTGTTACTTCTGAAGATTGAGAATATTTTTTAAGTAGTTTTTTTATATTATTGTTTCCATTATATCCATCTTTAAAGCTGCCACTTGTACATACATAATTTATTACATCAGGGTTTATTGTAGCTAATTGCCTAACTGCTAATTCAATACCTTCATTCATTTGGTTTAATCCATCTTCATTTGTATCTGTTATTAAAAGCCTTGAAACACATCCAATAGTTGTAGATATTTGAGGAGATAATTTAGCCAATTCAAATTCAAAAACAGTACAAGATGAAGGTATTATAAATCCTAATTTTTTAAAGTTATTCATTTTTATTACCTAAAATATGGTTTGTTTTTTAGTATTGTTATTCCTAATATACCAGATGATATGAATGTTATAGTTCCAAAAATTGTTAAGGCTACTTGAACCGAATATATTTGAGCTGTTAGACCTATTATTAACCCTCCAAAAGCACCTGTCCCCCATGCCATTTGATGAATACTCATAACCCTTCCTCTAAATTCTTCAGTTACTATGCTTTGAATAATTGTATTATTTATTGCTGCAAATGCTGAATTAAAGCCTGCAACAAAAATTAATATTAATACTGAAGTATATATCCATGTACTTTGAGAAAATAGAATTAGGCTTATTCCAATTCCTAATGTACAAATAAATTGTAATTTCGAAGAATTTTTTAGATTGCCAAATAACGCTAGCATTCCTCCACCTAATAATGCTCCAATTCCACTGCCTAATAGTAAAGTACTATATCCTTCTATTCCTTTTTGAATAATAATTTCAGCATATGCTGGAAGTAATGTCATAAATGACGTTCCAAAAATAGTGATTATTGTTCCTATAGATATAAGTACAAAAATTATTCTGTTGTATTTTATATATATCCATCCGTCTAATAAATCTTTTAATATTTTATTTTTATTGTTACGTTTTGGATTTGGTATGTGTTTCATTGACATCAACATTAAGACTGTAAGTATGTATGTAAATCCTACAAAATAGAACAACCCGTCTAATCTGAATATTTTTACGATTGGTGCAAAATACGCAGGTCCAGCTAAACTAGATATACCAAATATGAATGAGTACATTGTAATTGCATATAAAAGATGTTTTTTAGGAACTATACTTCCAAGTATTGCTTGTCTTGAAGGTATATCTATGGAGAAAAGTATACCCGTTCCAATAGATATTATAATTAAATAAAGTGGAGTAATCATATTTAGTGTTATTAGTATGCCAGTTAATATAGATAAAAAAGCAAACATGAATCGTGTAAATGTAATTATTTTGAGTCGATTAATCCTATCAGCTAATACTCCACCCCACATAGAAAAAATTAATATTGGTCCTGAACCCGAAAAAGTTAAAATTCCAAGCATAAGGTTAGAGTTCCCTGAAGAATAGGTTAATTCTTGCATTAACCAGAGTCTTCCTGACATAAGAGCCCATACACCTAAATTTGAAAATAGCGCACCAAGCCAGAATAACCTATATTCTCTAGATTTGAATACTGTGAAGATTTCGTATTTATTTTTTATTAAAGAGTAAATATTATACACTTAATTTAAGAGAGCCATTTATCTTTTATGATAGAATATAAAACTTCATCTTTTCTATTACCTCGAATAAGGTTATGTTCTTTTAATAATGCCTCTTGAACCATACCTAGTTTTTTCATAACGTTTAAAGAGCGAAAATTTTCTGAATTTGCTTTAGCAAATATTTTATATAATTTTAAATCTTTGAAACCCCATCGAGTTACCTCTGAAGTTGCTTCAGTAATATATCCTTTTCCCCAGTATTCTTTAGCAAGTGAATAACCTATTTCAGCTATATTGTTTTCAATGTCTATGTATAATCCTGTACCACCAATGACTTTTGAATTTAGTGTTATAGAGAATCTAGGGCATATATCCCAAGGAGAGGATACCCATTTGTTAACTAAGTTTTCTACATGTTCGAAAGTATGAGGGTTAAAGTATTGTCCCCATTCTTCGTCTTTAGAATAATTATATATTGCAGAGAAATCATCTGGAAGTATGGGTCTTAATATTAATCTATTAGTTTTTAATATAATCTTCTTCATATTTTATTTTATTTATTGACTATTATTAGTAAGTTTGATTTAGAATATATACTATGTTCGTTTTAGTGTAAAATAATTAATACAATTTTCAATTTTGGAGAATTTTTTGACTAGTATATTTAAACCTTTCAATGTAGATATTAAATATAATCAAAGAATTATTATGAGAGATAATATATCACTGTCTGCTGATATATATTTTCCAAAAGACAGGAATAAACCTTTACCAGTCATACTAACTAGAACTCCATATGATAATTCTTCAGATGATATAGTTGAAAGTGCAATTTATTTCGCTCAAAAAGGATATATTTTTGTTGCTCAGGATACTAGAGGTAGAAATGATTCTGAAGGTGAATTTAGACCCTGGATAGATGAATTCAATGATGGATTTGATACTCTTGAATGGATTGGGATTCAACCTTGGTGTGATAGCAATATTGGAATGGTTGGAGGTTCTTATGTTGGAAATGTTCAATGGCAAGCTGCTTCTATGGGCAGTGAATATTTAAAAACGATTATTCCAAGAGTGATTGGAGATAATTTACATGAATCTCCTCACTACCAAGGAGGTGCATTTCAATTAGGCTGGTCGGCAACTTGGTCATGGAGGCAAGATGGACGAACAACTCAATCATTAAAACTTTATGATTGGAATCAATTATTTATGACATTGCCTTTGAAAAAGTTAGATGAATTTGCAGGAAAGAATGTTGATTTTTTTCGTGAATGGATTTCCCATCCTGACTATGATTACTATTGGAAGGAATTAGCAATAAAGGAAAGGTACCAAGATATTAAAATTCCAGTATTACAAATTGGAGGTTGGTATGATTTCTTTACAGCAGGTACTTTTAATAATTATATAGGTATGAAAGAATTAGGTGGTTCTGATTTAGCTAGATCTAACCAAAAAGTTATTTTAGGTCCATGGGTGCATAATGCTGGTTCATTAAGTTATGCAGGAGATATGGATTATGGCTTAGATTCTAAATTAGATATTTTGCCTATAGAGTTAGAATGGTTCAACTATTGGTTGAAAGGTATAAATAATCGAGTTAAAGAACAACCTGATATTAAAATATTTACTATGGGTATTAACAAATGGGTTGAAGAGAATCAATGGCCATTAGAAAATACAGTTTATACCAAATATTATTTTCATAGTAATGGCTCTTCAAATTCATTATTTGGTGATGGGTTTTTATCTATAGAGCCCCCAGTACTTGAACCTGAAGATTCATATATATATAATCCTGCTTTTCCTGTTCCTACCTTAGGAGGTAATACATGTTGCAACCCCAATATTATATCTTGGGGAGCATATGATCAAAGTTCTATTGAAGCTCGTAATGATGTGTTAGTTTATACATCTGAATTGCTAGAATCTGATTTGGAAGTTACAGGTAATATTGTAGTTAAATTATATGCGAGCTCAGATTGTATAGATACTGATTTTACAGCTAAACTTGTTGATGTTTATCCAAATGGTAGCGCAATTAATCTATGTGATGGAATTATAAGAGCAAGGTATCGAGAATCAACAGTTCATCAAAAAACAATTGAACCTTATAAAATATATGAATATGAAATTAATTTATGGCCTACAAGTAATATCTTTGAAAAAGGTCACAAAATTAGAGTAGATATATCAAGTAGTAATTTTCCTAGATTCGATAGGAATTTAAATACTGGTGGAGAATTTGCATTAGAGGATGAATTTAAGCTAGCATCTCAAAAAATTTATCATAATAGTGATTATAAATCCCATATTATATTGCCAATAATCATACGATAATTATGTTAGATTTAATACGTAGGAATAAGCCATTTAGAATATTATTATTTTTTTTTATATGTAATGATTCTTCTGTCATTTTATTACAAATGGCTAATGGATGGCTTACTTTAGATGTTACCAATTCGGTTTTTTGGACAGGTGCAGTATTTGGTGTTACAGGGTTAGGGGTTGTATCTTTTAGTTTGTTTGGAGGAATTCTTGCGGATAAGATTAATCGAAAGAAAATTTTACAACTAACACAACCAGTAGATTTTTTTGTTACATTAATTTTGGGATGTTTAATTTATTTTGAAATAGTTAAGTTATGGGAAATATTATTAATAGTATTTATAAATGGTGCAGTAGGAGGTGTTAGATTACCTACTAGAGAGGCATTATTATTAGATGTAGTTGGAAAAATTGATTTAGTAAAGGCTATTTCAACTACTTTTTTGTTATATACTGTTTTAGGATTTTTAATACCTATTATTACTGGTAACTTAATAGAAATAAATATGTCTATAGTATACTTTATATGTAGTGCATTAATTTTTTTATCATTTTTATTTATAAAAAATCTTTCTGTTATTAATAATTATTCAGAACACTCAAGTTCAACTGGATTTGGTTTGAAAGAAGTTATTAAATATATATATGATAATCATTTAATTAAACAAATATTAATTATTATGTTATTTTCAGAAGTTTTTGGCTGGTCTCATAATAGTATGATTCCAGTAATGGTTAGAGATATATTTAAACTTCCTGCGTCAAATCTGGGATTAATTCTTTCTTGTGCAAGCCTTGGAGCTGTTGCTGGTACTGTTATAATTTCACAGTTATCTAGATCATCATATATGTATATGGTATTTGGGTTGTTTGGGTTCGGTGTGTTTTTGATTTCTTTTGCTATTTCACCTTATTTTTACTTAGCTGTTCTTTCTTTAACTATAGCCTGGGGCTTTGCATTTATATTTGAAATAAAGATTTATTCATATTTACAGTTAATTACTAGTGACGCTATGAGAGGTAGAATATTAAGTTTATTAGCAATCTCATATGGATTGTCAAGTGTTGCAGGATTTTTTAGTGGAACTCTCGGAAAGTATTTTGGTGTAGAGTTTTCTATAATTTTATTAGGAGTTATTCTAATATCTGCATCTGTATATTCAATATTCAAATTAAAAAAGGTTGATGAAAAAGTTCAAGATATACAAAGTCAAATTAAAAATGTATAGATTATATTTAGTATTATTATTTATATTTATATGCAATATAAATATAAATTGTGGTTTAGATGTTAATAATAAAAACTTGGAACCTCCAGTTAATTCAGTAAATTATAATTATAATTCTGGTTTTCAGACTATTGATTTAAAAATAAAACTAGCAAAACATCTTTCTCAAGAGGGAGTTAGAATGTATGGAGCTTATTGGTGCCCATATTGCGATAAACAGAAAGAATTATTTGAAGATTCATTTGATAAAATCCTTTATATTGAATGTGATTCTAAAGGTCAAAATTCAAATTTAAATTTGTGTAAACAAAAAAAAATTACATCTTTCCCTACTTGGGAAATTAATGGGAAATTATACCCAGGCATGCGTACTTTGAAAAATTTAGCAGTTTTATCCAATTATAATCCTTTGAATTAGAGGTGCTTTATGAGATTGAATTCAGATCAAATTGAAGAAGTTATTAAAAAGCCTATTATTTCTATAGTAGCTACATTGCGTAAAGATGGTTCTGCTCATATGACACCTGTATGGCATATTTTGTATGAAGATTTTGTTTATATAGTAATTGAAGATTCTTCAGTGAAATCAAAAAATCTTAAAAATGATGACAGGATTTCTCTATGTATTGCTACTGAAACTAAGCCACAAAAATGGGTTCAAATAAATGGTAAAGCTCAATTAACAAAAAATAATATTCAAGAATTAGTTATGCTTATGGCTATTCATTATTTAGGTAAAAGTGAAGGTGCTGAATATTCAAAAAATGTTTTGAAAGAATTAGATTTTATTGCAGTTAAAATTTTGCCTGATAAGGTTATAGGATTTGATATGGCTGAAGAATAATATATTAACCTTGACCAAATCAAAGATATTATTTACATATTTGTATAGACTGATTAAGATTAATGAAGTAAAGTTTAATATATTTTTTATTATTGAATTAGGAGATGTTATGCCAGAGAAGAAAAATCTTAAACAAAGAATAAATGAAGGTGATGTAGTTATTGGTGCAGCTGTACCTTTAACTGCTACTAGAGAAAGATTAGAAGAAGTTATAAAAGAATATCCATATGATTATTTTGCATTAGATAGTCAGCATTCTGCTTTCTGCGAGCATGATTTAGTTAATGTATGCAATATAGCTGCTGAGTTAGGTGTTGATGTTCAATTTAGAATCAAGCATACAAAATTTTCCTTTATGTTGGGTAATTATCTTGACCTTGGGCCAACCGCACTTGAAATTCCTCAAGTAGAAGAAGAATCTACTGTGCAAGAAGCTTTGGATAGTTTTTATCTTCCTCCAGTTGGTAAACGTAGTTGGCTAGGGGGTGAATCTAAAGGGTTTAAAGAATTTGGAGCAGGTAAAAACCTTTCAGAATCTGAGCACCGTTTAGGTTATTCAAATTGGTGGAATAAGACTGGTGTATTATGGATGCAAATTGAATCTATAAACGCAGTTACTAATGCAGCAAAATTAGCAAAAAAAGGAGTAGATTGTTTATCATGGGGACCTGCTGATTTAAGTTTTAGTAGAGAAGCTAATCCGGATCATCCATTTAAAACAGATGATGATTGCGTAGAATATGTTGCTGACCAATTGAAAGGAACTGGTACTAAATTAGCTATTAGACATTATTATCCTGAATTAAGAGATAAATATATAAAAATGGGTGCTACAGTGCTTTTAGAAATACCTAAATAGTTGTTGAAATGTATAGCTTAGTTGAAAAAGGATTAATACAAACTGTTACAGGTTTAATAAAACCTGATGAATTAGGTATTACCTTAACTCATGAACATTTACTTTTTGATAGTAGCTATAAAGAGACTAAATTACCTATTGGGTATACAAGTCAAATTCCAACTGAAGCAAGTCTTAGAGATCTATATTATAAACCCGTATCTTTTGAAAC